>Ga0136642_1000016_pt1 | contig 117351 bp, 209 predicted proteins | sample LowCatLa1302831Y_FD_115313 | JGI IMG/M metagenome (GOLD analysis project Ga0136642, IMG submission 115313) | Freshwater microbial communities from Lower Cathedral Lake, Yosemite National Park, California, USA - 13028-31Y | ecosystem: Environmental > Aquatic > Freshwater > Lake ... | reverse complement strand
TGCAGAACACATTGATGAGGTAGTGGATATGTTAGATGATGACAGAAAAGAATTAGTACAGTCATACGTAGATGATCCTGCACTATCAAGCAAAGTTATTGTTCTTTCAGGTGATAGAATTATCGACGGTAACCACCGTGCTTTGGCGGCAGCAATTAAGGGCGTTCCGATCAATTATATTGACTTAGCCGACTTAGACGAACCCGAAGAAACTTAACCAAACCGATTGCATTTTTCCTAAATCTATGCTACAATGCATAGATGCTGAAACTACTAGTCCCTCTACCCAAACAATTAACAATTGCCCTCTCCGGTGGTGTGGATTCAGTCGCAATTACTGATTTTCTTTCCCGAAAGCATGACATTTCTTGTGCTTTCTTCCATCATGCGACCGATAATAGTGAGCGAGCCTTCGACTTTGTAACAGAATTTTGCGCAGAACGTAACCTATCACTGACTGTTGGTTATCTTGGTGAATCCAAACCCAAAAAGCTAAGTGAAGAAGAACATTGGCGTAATGAACGTTACAAGTTCTTAGATCAGTTTGGCATGGTAGTGACCGGTCACCATCTTGATGATTGCGTAGAGACATACCTTATGTCATGTATGCACGGCACACCCAAAGTCATTCCCGCGCATCGAAATAATGTAATCAGACCTTTCTTGACCACTCGTAAATCAGAATTTATTGATTGGTGTCAACGTAAAAATATTGATTGGTGCCAGGACCTCAGCAACTTCGATACTGAATACATGCGTAATTATGTACGCGAATATTTACTGCCACACGCACTTGTGGTTAACCCGGGCCTTCACACAATGGTAAAGAAGATTGTAGAACGGCAACAGACATCTTGACAAGTGCGTATTAGTCAAGTATAATTAGATTTTTAAAGGAATATTCATGGACAAGATTTTTAGTGGTGCTGAAAAAGCAAAGTTGATTCAAATCGTTAATGAAGGCATGACAGTCATGGCAGAGATTGATTCTTTGCGCGGGGGACTTTCTGATACCATCAAAGCAATCGCTGAGGAAATGGACGTAAAGCCGGGTATCCTCAAGAAGGCAATCTCTATTGCACATAAATCCTCACTCGGTGCTACTAATGCAGACCACGAGACATTGAACACGATTCTCGAAGCAGTGGGCAAGACTCTGTAATGTACGTTGACGCTATTCACAACAAAGAGAGCGAACAAATTGTTGTTGTAGAGCGGGATACCCACGGTCAGCGTCAGTACAAAGAGTATCCAGCTAACTATGTTCTTTATTATCCTGATCGTAAGGGTAAGCATAGAACTCTTAGCGGAGAACCAGTTGCAAGATTCTCTACTCGAAGTCGTACTGAGTTTGAAAAAGAACGACGGATACATTCAGGCAAGAAATTGTCAGAGAGTGATGTAAATATCGTTTTCCGTTGCCTCAGTGATCATTATCTGAAGGCAGAGGCCCCGGTTCTACACACATGTTTTTTCGACATTGAAACTGACTTTGACCAAGAACGTGGATTCTCACCTGCGAGTGAAGCATTTAATCCTGTCACTGCTATATCGTTGTACTTGGATTGGTTGGGGCAGTTAATCACACTAGTCATCGCCCCCAAGCACATGAGTCCGGAGACGGCTGCTCAAATCTGCTCAGAGTTTGACAACACGTTGTTGTTCACTAATGAGAAGGACATGTTTGATGTGTTCTTTCAACTCATTGAGGATGCAGATGTGCTGACCGGCTGGAACTCAGAAGGATACGACATACCATATATGGTAAATCGTGTTACTAGGGTCATGAGCAAGAACGATACCCGTAAGTTTTGTTTGATGGGTCAGTTACCTAAGCCTCGCAAATATGAACGCTTTGGTAAAGAGGAAACAACCTATGACTTGGTAGGTAGAGTCCACCTCGATTATTTACAACTCTATAAGAAGTATAACTACGAAAGCCGTCACAGCTATAAGTTAGATGCTATCGGTGAGATGGAAGTAGGAGAGAACAAGACTGCTTACGAAGGCACGTTAGATCAATTGTACAACAAAGACTTTAAAAAGTTTATTGAATACAATCGTCAAGATACCGCATTATTATTTAAGATTCACAACAAGTTGCAGTTCTTAGAACTGGCTAATCAACTTGCACATGAAAACACTGTGTTGTTGCCAACTGTCATGGGCTCTGTGGCCATGATTGAAATGGCAATCATGAATGAAGCCCATGAACACGGTTTAGTGGTCCCTGATAAAAAACGAAAGGTTATACGTGATGAAGATGATGAGTCCCAGCAAGCGGCAGGTGCCTATGTTGCTACGCCCAAAAAAGGAATCCACGAGTGGGTCGGTGCAGTTGACATTAACTCGCTCTATCCCTCGGCTATTCGTGCCCTCAACATGGCACCAGAAACCATTGTTGCTCAAGTCAGACAAACTCTAACAGATCAGTACATGCTCGAAAAGGGTATGAGACTTGCGAGAGAGAAAAAACGCCACAAAGATGGTGATGATGACGTGACCGGTAGTATTCTGTGGGAAGGGTTATTTGGCAGTTTAGAATATACTGCTATTATGAATCAAGAACGCGGAACAATCCTCACGCTTGACTATGAAGACGGCAGAGAAGTTGAAATGAGTGCAGCAGAAATATGGAAGCTTATATTCGATAGCCACAAAGCTTTAATGCTAAGTGCTAATGGAACAATCTTTACATATGAAAAGCAAGGTATCATCCCGGGTCTATTGACACGATGGTACTCAGATCGTCAGATCATGCAAGCAAAGAAGAAAGACGCTATTACCGAAGCTGATAAAGAGTATTGGGATAAGCGTCAGTTGGTTCGCAAGATTTTGCTTAACTCGGCTTACGGCGCATTGTTGAATGAGCATTGCCGATTCTATGATAAGCGTATTGGTCAATCAGTGACATTGTCCGGTCGACAGATTGTGAAGCATATGAGTGCGCACCTTAATGAGATTGTTACAGGTGAATACGACTTCACCGGTAAAGCAATCGTATACGGTGATACTGACTCGTGTTATTTCTCAGCATGGCCTGTCATCAAAGAAGAAGTGGAATCTGGATCCATGACATGGAATAAAGAAATTGCCGTTCAGTTGTATGACACCATGGCTGATCAAATCAATGAGGGTTTCCCTATCTTCATGGAAAAGGCATTTCACTGTCCTAGAAAGAACGGAGAGATTATTAAAGCAGGTAGAGAATTAGTTGCAGATCGTAGCTTGTTCATTACTAAGAAAAGATATGCAGTAAACATCTATGACAAAGAAGGTAAACGCTTAGACAAGAACGGTAGCACCGGTTATATTAAAGCAATGGGACTTGATCTGAAACGGGCCGATACCCCCAAGTATGTTCAGGAATTCTTGATGAAGGTATTGACTATGGTACTAGGTGGCAAGTCTAAGGAAGAAGTAATTGAGGTGATCAAAGACTTCAAGCTTGAATTAGATAAACAAGATAGCTGGAAGAAGGGTAGTCCCAAGTCAGTGAATAAGCTTACCTCATACGGCGAGAAGGAAGAAACAAGCAAGACGGGCAAGGCAAATATGCCGGGACACGTTCGGGCTGCTATCAATTGGAACTGCTTACGCAGGGTTCACGGTGATAATTATTCCATGAAGATCATGGACGGAGCAAAGATTGTCGTATGTAAGTTGAAACAAAATCCGTTAGGATATACTTCGATTGCGTACCCGGTTGATGAATTGCGGTTACCGCAATGGTTTCAAGACTTGCCGTTTGATGACAATCTAATGGAAGACTTGTTAGTAGATCAGAAGATTTCTAACTTATTGGGCGTATTAGATTGGGAATTAAAACACAGTACTAATACTAACTCGACATTTGGCTCACTATTCACATTCGGATAAACTCGTGTTGACTTACGCGAAATATTCCGATATAATATACACATACGATACCTAAATAGTATTAACAAACAACACAAAGGAAAAACATGAAAGATATTTTACAAGATGTTATTGCTCACACATTCGGTCTGGGCTGCATTGAACTTATTAAAGTTACGGGTACTACTACTGACACGCAAATTAATGCTGTGGCAGAAGACAAAACTGTTATTGTCAGCGGCACATTCAACAACCCGGTTGCTGATTTCGAAGGTATCTTCGGCATGCCTAATCTAGGTAAGCTGAAAACTATTCTTGGATTCGATGACTATGATGCATCGTCAAACATTACTGTTAAGCGCGTGAATAACAACGGTGTTGATATTCCTGCTAGCATTCACTTTGAAACCAAGACAGGTGACTTCGTTAACGACTATCGATTGATGAGCAAGTCCATCATTGAAGAAAAAGTCAAGAACGTTACCTTCAAGGGTGCAGCATGGAACGTAGAGTTTGAACCTACTATCGCCGGTATTATGCGTTTGAAGAAACAAGCGCAAGCCAACAGTGAAGAACAAAACTTCACAACTAAAGTTGAGAACGGTGACTTGAAGATTTTCTTCGGCGACCCGTCAACTCACTCAGGTAACTTTGTATTTCAGCCACAAGTTACTGGTACACTGACACGCACTTGGATGTGGCCTGTCAAGCAGTTTCTGAGTATCATGGACTTGGTTGGTGACAAGACAGTACGAATCTCTGATGCAGGAGCAGCAGAAATCACAGTTGATAGTGGTACAGCAGTGTATCGTTACTTACTTCCTGCTCAAGCAAAATGATCGACTCTGCTTACGGTGGCAAGTACATGTTGGTGACCGGCAGCAAAGGCTACATGCCAAATGTTCCCCCCAACATGTGCCCTGCGCAGGGTTCACTATCATCAGATTCCAGTGGTAACATGAAAATCTATGACGGGCACAGCTGGCAATCCATCGGCACCGGCGTAATGTCTGTTAATCTAGATGCACATGCTATTAGCATTCTTGATTGGGCCCAGAAAAAGATGGAAGAGGAAGCATATATTTTAGGACTGTCCAAAGAATATCCTGCTATCAAAGACCTTCTTGATAAGATGACAGACACCAAAAGTAAAATTGACATTGTGGTAGCACTAGTTGGGAAAGAAGTAACAATATGATAGAACAAGATAATCTTACCGCTAAACACAATCCAGACTGGGCCCTGTTCTTACCTGCAGTTAGCTCATTCTATATCGCCGGATTAGGTAAGCAACAAGCCGGACAAAATTACTTTGAGCAAGCAAGACTGCCTGCACAGATTCAAGACGTAGAAACATTGAACTTTCTCAATAGCCAAAAGGGATTGTTCTATTACAAGTGGGGTTTGTACTCAGCAGGTCACGCCAACTTAGATACTACTGTCGTTGATCCTAAGGAGAACATCATCCGAAATCGTGAAGCGGGTACGTTTATGTTAGGGGACTCCGGTGGTTTCCAGATTCTTAAAGGTCAATGGCCCGCAGACTGGAAAGACCCTGCTTGTCCCAAGGCCATGATCAAGCGTAAAGCTGTATTGAACTGGATGGACACATACATGGATTACGGTATGTGTTTAGATATCCCCTCACAGTCCTTGCGCACTTACGGTATGCAAGATAAGAACGGTAAATCTCTACATGGTATCAAGACCATTGAGGATGCTATTTCAGCCACACACATCAACAATGAGTATTTCATTGCTAATCGTTCGGGCAAGTGCAAGTTCTTAAACGTATTGCAGGGATTGAATCATACACAGAGTGATGCATGGTATGATGAGATGAAGAAGTATTGCGACCCGAATATCTACCCAGAGACTCACTTTAATGGTTGGGCCATGGGAGGTCAGAACAAAATCGACGTTCACTTATTCCTTAAACGGTTGGTTAACATTATCCATGACGGGTTGTTAGAAGAAGGTAAGCATGATTTAATTCACTGTCTGGGTACGAGCATCTTAGAATATGCTGTGATGTTTAGTGATGTCCAACGTTCTATCCGAAAGCATCACAACCCTAGTCTACAGATTACGTTTGACTGCGCAAGCCCATTCTTTAGTGCCGCAAAGGGCCTTGCATACTTCAATACGACTATTGAAAACAATAAAAAGTGGGCATACAGTATGGAAAAGACGGCTGAGAAAAAGTCCTATTCAACTGACACACGCAAGTATCGGGATGCTGTTTTAGCTGAAGGTATCCATAAAGTCTTTACTGACTCACCAATTACTGATAAAATGACACTAAGTGATCTGTGTTATAGAGGTCAGGGATTCATCGGTCAGCATGGTAAAGAAACAAAGACAAGTTGGGATACGCTGAGCTATACTTTATTGCAAGGTCATAATGTATGGTCACACATGACAGCAGTACAGGAAGCAAATCGTCGTTATGATCAGGGTGTCGTTCCTAAGATGCTGACTAATGATACATTTGAGAAAATTGTATTCAGTGAAGTAGTTGATCAGATTTTTGCTTTGAAGGATCGTCAGAAAAGCTTAGACATGATTGAATCATATACCCGATATTGGATGCAGTTTCAAAGCGGTAGTCAAGGTTACAGCGGTAAGAAGACAGTAAATTCTCTAACTATGTTTGATGAATTATTTACCGAAGATGCCCCCGTAACAGTTATTGACGAAGAAGAACTAGACAGCGATGATGCTATGATCGAAGCGTTGGGCGAATAAATTTAGAAAGAATAATATGTCATCATACTCAATAAAAATCAAGCACCTCACTGAAGCACGTCGATTGATTGACGTGCAAATTGCTGACTTGCAGCGGCGCCCTGAAGCGGATCAGTCGGGGTTAGCCAACCTAAGTACTCAGCGTACAAAATTGCAAGATGAATTAACAAGAGTTCGTGCCCTCGAGGAAGAAGAGGAAGAACAAAATGACTGAGCAACATAGTATGGCACTACAAGAGAAAACCACACGCATTAGCGATGCAGCAAAGAGAATGATTTTCGTAACCTTTCAACGTGAGGGTGTACATTGCTATCCTGCTGCTGCAACTGATCCTGCACTAAAGACAGGTGATGAATATGATGTTAGCTTTTTGGCTAGCCCACATCGGCACATGTTTCATTTCCGCGTATCAATTGAAGTATTTCATAATGATCGGGATATTGAGTTTATTCAATTCAAACGATGGCTTGACAATCTATATCAAGGTGTGTTAGAATTGAATTTCAAAAGCTGCGAAATGATTAGCGATGATCTATATAAACAAATCGCTAGTCGTTACCCAGAGCGTGATGTTCATATCGAAGTCTCGGAAGACGGAGAGAATGGATGCACAATTTTTTATAATAGAACAATTTCGTTCAACAACCTCGTAATCTAAGGAAAATAAAATGGCAAAGCCAACTTTTCAAACAAACCCCCGTGTCACTCAACTGTTTGACGATCTTGATCTGTACCGCGAATTCTGTGTGGACTTCGGCTACCCGTTTGATGAGGCTACTATGTATGACATGCGCAGTTATGCGTTTCGTCAGTTCAGCAAGGCGATGGCAAACAAGCACGCCAAGAATCAATGGGATGATTTGATTCGCCGATGAAAATCGTATTAGTCACTGGAGGCTTTGATCCGATTCATTCGGGTCATATCGAATACTTCAAGTCTGCTAAACAACTCGGCGACAAACTAATCGTCGGGTTGAACAGTGATGAATGGTTGGCCCGTAAAAAAGGTCAACCTTTTATGCAGATATATGAAAGAGATAAGATTATTAGTTCACTGAGTATGGTGGACAAAGTGGTTCATTATCCAGATGCTGATGGTAGCAGTAAAAATGCCATCACGGGTGTTAGGGCAATGTACCCTGAGGCAACAATTATATTTGCCAACGGCGGTGACCGCACTAAAGAAAATATCCCAGAGATGGACTTAGTAGATGATAATTTAGAGTTTGTTTTTGGTACCGGCGGCGAAAACAAACTGAATTCAAGTAGTTGGATTCTGCAAGAATGGAAACAGCCGAAAACATTGCGTCCATGGGGATACTATCGTATACTACATGATGTAGCAGGGTGTAAGGTCAAAGAACTTACTATTGAGCCAGGTAAGACGTTAAGTATGCAAAGACATTATAAACGTCATGAATTCTGGCATGTCACTGAAGGTAGGTGTGAAGTAGATCAACAAATGACTAGTGGTTATGCACTACCCGTGTTGACTATGACACCACACAAGCAAATAGTAATCCCGCAAGGTAATTGGCATAGAATTCGTAATCCGTTTGACACACCATGTCGTATTGTAGAGATTCAATATGGCGAAGAGTGCATTGAAGAAGACATTGAGAGAAAAGACGTATGATAATAGAAGATTTAGAATATATTTTTAAGCCACAACTAGACGAGGGTACAACCAAATTGTACTTTATGTTAATTGACGGTGAGCATAAATTAATTGAACGTCATCTTGCAAATGATGTAGCAACACTGTTGCCTATGTTGGACTCGTTTCAATATGCAGGTACAGTAGAACGTATTCCAAGATTTATAAAATGAGAAAACTTTATTACATGGGCTTGGAGCCTTACAAAGCACGCTACACATTGCAGTTGCAAGACTGGAACGAAAGTGTGTTCAATCGCCGTGGTATTGATTATATCATTGTACCCGGCGAAACACTTGGTAACGATCAAGCTATTGTAACAGGGCAAGTATTAGATGCACATGGTCGTACATACTTCGGTATGTCACAACTGATGAATCTGGTAAAGATGATGAAGGCAGGAGAACTAAGCAATGAAGATGTTATTTATTTCGAAGATATGTTCCAGCCTGGGATTGAGTCGTTACCCTACATACTCAAACAAATCCCAGAGTCGTCACGTCCGAGAATTTTCGTTCGTTGTCTCGCTCAATCTATTGATCCTGATGACTTTGTTCATGTCTGGAAAATGTCTGACTTTATGGGTCACTATGAACGCATGGTGGACTCATTTGCGGATGGTGTATTAGCCACTAATGAAGAAATGGTAATGCATATGAAGATTGCGGGTTGGAAGGCTCCAATCTACAATATCAGTGGGTTAGCATTTGGCAAGAGTGAAGTTCAATCTCGTGTTGCATCTATCAAGCCATTTAGTGATCGCAAACATCGTGTAGTCTTTTCTGCACGTTGGGATCAAGAGAAGCAACCAGACTTCTATATGGATCTAATTGAAGAATGGTTTAACCGTCACCCTGAATCAGGTGTAGAGTTTGCTGTATGTTCAGGCAGTAAATTGAAAAGCAACAATGATAGCTACATGGATCGCACTCGCTTAATGCAGGAAAGAGGGCTGTTACATGTTTATGAGGACCTAGGTAAAAATGATTACTACAATATTGTTAATAATTCTCGCGTGGTGTTCAACTGTGCTTTACAAGACTGGGTCTCGAACACGGTCTCCGAGGCAGATGCGCTTGGCTGTAATGTGCTTTATCCTGCTTATCGTAGTTTCCCTGAAACATTTTCTAACGATCATACCCGTTTGTACGTTCCTTGGAGTATAGAAGACGCACTAGACAAGTTGGAAAAGCTATTGAAGAAGCCTAGTCCACTGATGGGACAGATTAGCGATTATAATAACGGAACTATCGATCGGGTGATTGATATCTTGGAAGGCAAGGGTGAATCTATGCTACGCATGAGCACCGATTATCGTAAACATACTAGAGAAGGAAAATACTAAAATGGCAACATGGGAATTAACGACCGAGTATAAGAAGAGTGCGGTAGAACGGCAGCACTGGTACAAAGACGGGAAGCTTATCATCCGGGAAGAAGGTTATCGTTGGGGTAAGTTCTATTGCGAAAGTGATACTAAGCCCGACATTGACCTGTCGGGTGGCGAGGAGTACGATCTGGCAGGTGATGAATACGAGTGGGAACTAGATGACCTTGATGATGGTTGCTGGGCCGATTGGACTTGGCCGGCTGACATGTCAGATGAAGACCGCGAGTCAATTGAAGAAGCATGGGCTGAAAATTACTACGAAGGCCTCGAAGAATTAGGTTGGAGTAACGATGACACAATGTACTACTTTCAAGGCCCACTGAGACTCAAAAACTTAGACACTGGTGAAGAATTCACTGCGGATGACGAAGAAGATGACGTTGAAGTACCAAAGTTAATTCCAAGTGCTGCATGGCCCTTTAGTGATTTCAGCGATGATGAGGACGCTGGAGAAGAAGAATGAAGACGGTAGTAATAACCGGAGCATTAGGCTTCATCGGTAGTCATACTGCAAAGGCTTTCAAAGATGCTGGCTACACAGTAATCGGTATTGATGAAAGTTGTAAATCGTCCAATGGGGTAGAGTTTCTAGATACCTTTATCAAAGATGACTTTGCAACTATAGCAGCACACGCCGTAGTAAATTCCAATGCAGTTGCAGTGATTCATATTGCCGGCACTAGCTTAGTGGGACCTAGTATCACTAACCCCGGTGTATATTATGATAACAATGCTGCTAAGACTAATATCTTGTTGCAAACCCTGCATGAATTGGGATGGCACGGTACATTTGTCTTTAGTAGCAGTGCAGCAATCTACGGTAATAACTGTATTGGTCCATGGGATGAATACGATATTGCTGACCCGGTTAGTCCGTACGGCCGCAGTAAATTGATGGCAGAGACCATGATTAATGATCATTGCTATGCACATGGCTTCAAGGGTATCGCACTCAGATACTTCAATGCATGTGGATGTGATGCGGGCGGTGAGTTGGGCAACACAGCCGATGATACACATTTGGTACCCAGAGTAGTCCGCAGTTTAATAACTAAAGAGAAATTGGTGATAAACGGGTCAGACTTTGATACAGCCGACGGCACATGTATCAGAGATTACTTACACGTTACCGATATTGCTTCTGCGCATTTGGCAGCAGTGACGTTAGCCGAAAAGCTTGCACCTTACACGTTTAATGCGTATAATCTAGCTACGGGTAAGGGAACTAGTAATTTGTCAATTATCAATGAAGTAGAAAAGATTACCGGTGACAAAGTTAATTACAGTTACGGTCGGTCAAGAGAAGGTGATCCGGGAACGTTGATTGCAAATCCTAATAGATTTATGCAAGCAACTGATTGGAAGCCTACACACAGCGATCTAACCAACATCGTCCAGACTACATATGACTGGATGAAGAAGTTAGATTATACAATAGAAAACAAAACTTTAAGGAAATAAAATGAACGCACATACAGATATCGAAACACAATTGGCCGCTTACGTTGCTGAGAACACTAAATTTGAAGCAGGTAATGCAGCCGCAGGTACTCGTGCCCGCAAAGCATTGGGTGAACTTGCTAAAGCAGTCAAGGCTCGTCGTAATGAGATTACCGAGACTAAGAACGCACGAAAAGAAGCTAAAGCCTAAAGTGAAAACACAGCAGGAAATTTGGGAATCAATTGCGAAGCCTGCATTTCCTACTCTTAGCGAACATCAGTTAGCTACAGTAAAGATGCAGGCTGTTATGGATTGGGGATATGGCGTTGACAATGAACTGAGTCGCGTTTATGACCAATACGTAATGATGAAGAATTTACTGGATGTGGAGTACGAAAGCTAAATAGAATGTAAGCTACACAACGGTAGCTTACACTTCAAAAACAAACCATCACAAAGGAAGGTTATCATGTCATACAACAAAACCAAATGCGATCCAGAATTGGGTCAACGAGTTCACAATCATCTAGTTATGATGGGAGTAGAAACTCCATCCACGCCAAACAAACTTATCCGCACCGATAAGATTCACATCATTGAAGGTCACTTCAAAGCTATCATGGAAACACTAGGTCTTGACCTAAGCGATGATAGTTTGATGGATACTCCAAAGCGTGTTGCAAAAATGTACGTAAATGAGGTCTTTTACGGCCTTGACTACGATGCATTCCCCAAGTGTACTACGGTCGATAACAAGATGAAATACAACGAAATGGTATGCGAACGTAATGTCAATGTACAATCAAATTGTGAACATCACTTTGTAATTATTTCCGGTCTAGCTACTGTTGCTTATGTACCAAAAGATAAAGTTCTAGGATTGAGCAAGATCAATCGTATTGTTGAATACTTCAGCAAGCGTCCTCAAATTCAAGAGCGTTTGACTGAGCAAGTATTCTATGCACTTCAATACATTTTGGACACAGACGATATTGCTGTAATGATCGATGCCAAACATTACTGCGTTGCCGCCCGGGGTGTAGAAGATACAGGTAGTTCAACTGTCACTAGTAAACTAGGTGGCGGATTCAAAAGTGATCCAGCCGCCCGTGCAGAGTTTTATCAATTGGCAAGAGGACGATAATGAGTTGTAATCAAAATTGCAATCAAGGTAGAGACTGTAATTGCGCAGATACACCTAAGCTTAATATTCAACCCAAAGACACACGCAAGGGACATTTTTATGTCAGCCTTGTTAAAAGCGTACTACGTATTGCTGCAGGTGCATCATTGATTATGATGGGCCTACCCGAAGCGGGTTGGTTCTTTATCGTAGCAGAAATTTTAGGTATTGTCGAGGAACTAGTGTGAAAGAAATGTCCAAAGCGCAAGCTAGGGCATTTATTCGTAAGATCATGGGTCCTCCTCGTAGGATTATCAAGGGCCAGGAGAAAGAGCATTTGTTAACAGTGCTTGAACTTATTGAGCCTAGTACTGACAGCAACAATCAGCGAACTTGGACTTCTGTGTATAGGCATGCAGGAAAAGAGTATCATCATACTACGGGTGACGAGTTCGATGAATTAACAGAAATATTACCGGATGATGATGAGGAATCTTGAACTAATGGACGCAGTAATTGCGCTACACGGAATATCAATCATGGTCCAAGATAAAACTGAGGATCAAGAACTAAGCCAACTTATTCGTGGATGCGCAGAACGCCTGCATCATTATTCGATTGATGAAGGTCGTGCAGACAGGGAAGCACAAGATATTATAGACAAGGCAAAAGAATGATATTCAATAAAATCAAAGAACTGAAAGACAAGGGGCTGAAGATTGGGATTACTTTTTCTCAGTTTGATTTGATTCATGCGGGACATATTGCTATGCTTAGTCAAGCCAAGAATCATTGTGATTACCTTATTGCTGCATTGCAAAATAATGCTCAATGGGACCGTCCTGAAAAAAATGAACCCATCCAAAGTATTGTTGAGCGACAAATTAGCTTGAGTGCTGTTCGTTTTGTAGATGAAATTGTAGTCTACAACACAGAGAAGGACCTTGAAGATATTCTGCTTACTCTACCGATCGATGTCCGTATTCTAGGGGTAGAGTACATAGACAAAGAGTTTACGGGTAAAGATATATGTGCTCGACGAGGCATTGAATTGGTATTCAATGGGCGTGACCATTCATTTAGTTCTAGTAGTCTGCGCAAACGAGTGGTCGAGGCATCAAATAAAAATGCATAGTCTGACCAAATTCCCAATCATTATAGTATCCAACGCACGCACGGGTTCAACGGCGCTTATGTTTGCTATTCAGGAAAATATGAAATCGCGAGGCATATTTCTGCGAGATTTCGGCGAACCAAACAGCTCACCTGAAAGACACGCTGAATTTTTAGATTTTAGTAAAACAAATGATCAATACATATTAAAAGTTCACGGTCATGATGTCGTAAAATACCATGAATCGGTGTCAGCTTCTATAAAAAATAAGAATTGTTCAATAGTAAGTATCCGTAGAAAAAATCTGTTAAATCAAATAACAAGCCACTACATAGAACATTTTCGTCTAATTTGGTTATACCATGCTGCGGGGATATACCCACTAGATGTAATACCGTTAGATGATGAAATAGCCCCGAACATAATAAATTTCATACTTAAATGTAATAGGAGATCTGACGAATTGTTGGCAACATGTCATGTTGATTTAAATTTGTATTACGAAGATATTTCATTCATCCAGGCCCGGTCAATAATAACACCAAAACCAACAAATCACACTGAGTTGAAAGTTTTTATAAATTCTCATATTGAAAAATACTTCATATTGAAAAATACCCCAAATGACCTGTCCACTTGATAACACTCCGTACCAATCATACTGTTCACTGTATGATAAATTTAAACAAGATAATACATCGAAGCAATGCAGATATCAAAAAGAATGCACTCAACTAAAGGCTGATTTGCAAAAAACAATTAGTAAATCAGCGTTGATTACCCGAATTATGAGAACAGGGATTCCGTTATCCAAAACAACTTGGTCGTCAAGTTGGAATCGCGGCCTCTGGTAAATAAGAATAGCGGTCTTAGGCTCATCCCGCTTGACAAATTCTGCCGCCTGTGCTATAATTTATATAGGAGAAAACAATGGCAACAACACTAACCCCAGTCGCATACAAATATACAAGTACAAAAGAGTACATTGATGCATTCCCTTGTGCTTATCGTCAATGGCGGTCGGATTCGCACTGCAATTTAATTCACGGCTACTCGTTTAGCATGAAGTTCTACTTTGGAACAAATGAATTGGATGTTCGTAATTGGGCTGCTGACTACGGTGGGCTGAAAGAGTTGAAAAAGACTTTAGAGAGCCAATTCGACCATACGCTTATCGTAGCACAAGATGATCCAGAAATGGCTACATTCAAAATGCTACAAGAAAAGAACATGGCTAAGATTGTTGTCTTACCAAAGTTAGGTTGCGAAGGCCTTAGCGATATGCTTTATAAGTATGTCAACGGTGTTTACATTCCTGAAATGTGGGGTGAAGGCGAAGCTGCACGTCTCTGGTGCTATAAAGTAGAGGTGCGCGAGACACAGGCCAATATGGCTTTCCGCGAAGGTCACCGTGAATGGAATGAGGATTTGTTTGTATGAAATTTAAATTAGGTGATTTAGTAAAAAAGGTTTCCGGGTCACAATGGCACGGAACAATTGTTGGTACGTATTCAACTGAATTAACTCCGGAGGGTTATGCAGTTGAAAGTGCTACTGAACGAGGTTCAGTACAGATTTATCCTGCAAAGGCTTTGGAGCTATGGGTGAAGAATGGCAGTAACTAAAATTTTACTAGACAGCAACAACAGAATGTTACGCTTTGGATTTGGTAAGAACGATGGCAAGTGGTTTGTAAGAGCCGACTTGTGGTACGTTGGAATTAGGATCAATGCGTAAATTTTGGTATCTTTGGGCAAAAGCACTAGGTGAAAAAGCCGGTAGTACGGACAAAGAAGCTGACCGTATTGCCTGCATTCGTACCGTCATTGTGTTAACTTATCTGTTAACAAACTGCTTTATTATAGCAGGTGTAATTAAACACTGGAATAACTAACATGTTAGATCAACCCGTCATTATCAAACAATTATCCGACTGGATAATTAATTTTCTTGAAAAACCTAATGTAACACTGAATAACTGGCCACCGTGCCCATATGCAAGACAGGCAAGAATCTATAATAAGATTGAGATAATCTTTACCGAAGCATCTGGCATAGAGAGTGCAGTCAATGAATCACTATCAGTATTTGACAAAATGGAAATTGCTGTCATATGTTTCGACCACAAGGATATTGCTCCTGCTATATTGCAAGAATTGGCTATACGATTGAACAAAGAACTGATGCCAAAAGACTTTGTGATTCTAGAAGATCACCCTGATATTGTTGAGAATATCAACGGTGTGCATATGAACTTCGGTCCATGTGGGCTAATTTTAGTAGCACCGCTATCTATATTGAATGCAGCATCAGACAAGATTGCGTCTACGGGTTATTACGATACCTGGACACAATCAGATATCGATGATATAGTTACTTGGCGTAAATAATAGATTCAAAGTCTTTAAAATTGTTTACGCTGGTTTCACGCTCACACAATTTTACATACTGATCTATATCTTTACTCCATACTGAACCGGTCCACCATTCGAAACCCTGCATACGGCTTTTGTATATTGAACATGTTTCGTATCCGGCACCCATATAAAGATATTCATCGCCCAACTGCTTAGCCCATGCAATCTCATGCTCTAGGCTTTTTGTTCCTACTCGCAAGCTCATATCAGCACTATCCCATGCGAAGTATGCAGTTTCCTTTGCCCCGTTGTAGTTATGAATTCTACTCCAGGCAATCAGTGTAGTATCGTGATAGTATCCCCAAATAGTATCTATGGGTGAAATGTGTGAATCAGCGGGATGGTAAGCGTATCCTCTAGAGGCAATATATTTTTCATTGATAAGCACTAGTTCATCATAATCATACTCAGTCAATATACTTGCATCAGCATATGTATTATAATTTGTTTCTGCTAGTAATACTCTGGTGCTTCTGCATTGTCTCCATGCATTATTACTCCAAAGAAAGCCTTGCTGCAATGCAAGCAAATGTTCATCGTCACCGACTTCAGCCGTTACGGAAGTTACGGTAAAGTCATATTGTGTAAACTTTCCAAAATTGTTTGAGAAATGTATTTGCATATAAATATACGTATATTTAGTTAAGGAATAAAATGTATTCAGTTTACCAACATTGGGATCCACTTAAAGTTTGTATTGTGGGTAGATCCTATAATCCCGAGTTCTACTCATTCATTACTAATGCTAGAGTTAGGGTAGTGATGGAGAGAATCGCTCGTGAAACAGAAGAAGATTATCAACAACTAATAGCAGTACTCAACAGCTTTGGTGTAACGGTACTACGTCCTAATGTATTTGATGATTATCGATTGTATTTGAATCCAACCGGCAAGATTCGCTCCCCACCAATGGTACCGCGTGATGATTCAATTATGCTAGGTACTGATTTCTATTTTAATACAAATGTGCAATTACGGAGAAATGCAAAAGATAATTGGTCTTCTATTCGTAAAGATCATTGGCCCGGCACCGCCCCTACAAACCGAGACGAATGGTTATCTATTTCTGATGAAATATACGATGAACTATTTTCTATAATGATACCCGACGGTGTCAATAGTCCGGCTTACACCAAGTTGGCTTCTGATGCTGACTATGATAAAATGACTTGGGGTGATGTACTAGCAACTATTCAACAAGCCGGCAATCCTATAATAACAGGTGCAGGTAATAGGTTATCACATTATAATGCTGCCGAAACTACTCGAATAGGTAAGGATTTGTATTTTGGTACACATGCTGCATTACAGCATACCGCTATAATGGAGGGTGACTTTAAGGGAAGATTTACTGATCATAGATGCCATGTGTTACAAACCGGCGGTCACAGTGACGGCGTTTTCTGTCCTGTTAAACCCGGACTGATTGTTTCACTACATGATTTATCTAATTACGAAGAAACCTTTCCCGGATGGGAAGTTGTATTCCTGCCTAATCAAAGCTGGGAATTAGTCAAACCATTCAGAGATTTAAAGATAAAGAATTACGGAAAGTGGTGGGTACCCGGCGAAGAGTTGAATGATGAATTCACTGAGTTTGTCGAAGGTTGGTTAGATCATTGGGTTGGTTTTGTAGAAGAAACCGTTTTTGATGTGAACATGCTAGTAATTGACCAACAGAATGTAGTTTGCAATAATTATAATGAGAAAGTATTTGAGGCGTTTGAACGACACGGTATCACACCGCATGTTGTAAACTTTAGACACCGATACTTTTGGGACGGTGGATTACACTGTATCACTAGTGATGTGCATAGAGAAGGTACACAACAAGATTATTTCCCGGAGAGAAAATAATGGATATATACCATATATGGGCAGATAAAGAAGGCCCTATCAGTGATATAGATTGGGTTAATAACATGAAGGGCTTCTTGGATCACTTGAAGTCAGAAGACAAATTAGTGTCGTACAGAATAACACGATGCAAGATGGGTTTTCGAAGCATTCAAGATTTACCAGAGTGGCACATCATGATTGAATTCAATGACATGGCCCAACTAGAAACTGCATTCCAAAGAGTTGCCCCGTTAGAAGGTGAGCTTGAAGACAAGCACAAAAGCTTCAATCAATTTGTTTCGGGCAACATTCAACATGCTTTGTACAGAGACTGGCCATCCTTGACTTGACTTTCTGTACAAAGCGCGTTATAATAGCGTAATACAGTACGAGGATTTTATGTCAAATTTAAAAGTAGCAGAATTATTTTATAGCATTCAGGGCGAGGGTCGATATATGGGTGTCCCGAGTGTGTTCTTACGCACATTTGGTTGCAACTTTAAATGCGCCGGCTTTGGAATGCCCCGCGGCGAATTAAGCAATGAAGCAGACGAGATTTCACGAGTCGCCCATCTATTTGAAAAATACGAAGACTTGCCGTTAGTGTCTACTGGGTGCGATAGCTATGCTAGCTGGCATCCTAGTTTTAAAAATCTTAGTCCAATGCTCACTAGCAATGCGATTGTTGACCGTATTATGGAAATGCTTCCGTATAAATGTTGGCAAGATGAACATCTTGTAATTACAGGGGGTGAACCATTGCTAGGTTGGCAACGTGCTTATCCAGACTTGCTGAATCATCCTAAGATGCTCGGGCTTGCCGAACTAACATTCGAAACAAACGGTACACAAGAATTAACTCCTGAATTCAGGCAATATCTATTGAACTGGACATTGAATTCTAAATATTACGATACCCATATGGCCCGAGGTTATGACAAGCTAACATTCTCCGTTAGTCCCAAGCTAAGCGGTAGTGGGGAGAAGTACACTGAGGCAATCAAGCCCGAAATCATCCTGTCGTATGAAGATGTTGGTTACACTTACTTGAAGTTTGTAATTGCAACTGAAGATGATGCCAATGAAGCTATTTCAGTATACTCAGATTACCGATCAGCAGGATTCAAAGGCCCGGCTTATCTGATGCCAGTCGGTGGAGTCGAAAGCGTGTATGCTATGAACAATCGTAGAGTAGCAGACTTTGCTATCAAGTCTGGTATGCGTTATAGCGACAGACTTCAGGTACCTCTGTTCAAAAATGAGTGGGGAACTTGATGACTGGATTCCAGTCAAAGCGTAATATGGCAATCGAATCTATGGTAGATCAAGAACCCCGTTCTCAGAATTGGGGGCTGAATCGTGTACGACATTGGAAACTACATTTTTGTTTATGGCCAAGAACATGTTTCCTAACTAGAAAACGTCTCTGGCTCACAAAATGTTACACGGGAATGAGACTCATTGATGGTCCGGGGATGCCAATAGAAGATATCTACCACATTGATAAGCATGAATTTATTATTTGGAATTTGATGAAATGAAAACATACAGTAAACGAATCGGCTTTCTAGTAAGTTATCAAACACTAGTTCCCCATGGCGGTATCGGGCAGTTCACTAAGAGTTTCGTTGAACTAATGGATAGTCATAATATCAAAGTTGATATCATTACTGACAAAGAACCCGCTAATACTGAATTTGTTAAGGCACTGCAAGATGCAGGTGCTAATATTATTGCCCCATTGGAATCATTGAAGTACACTGACCATAGTGCTATTTTCATGTACGGTGATAGTTTTTGCTATGAGCGTATGGCTAACTTTCGCAATGCAATAGTAGAGGCGTTGGAACACAATTTGTATGATGCATTTGTTTGTAACACATATGAAACAGTGCAAGTTGCTAGCACGATGGGACTTTCTGATTGTATTCAAATGATTGCATATACACATTTAGAAAGTCAAATATTCAAAGATACAAAGAATCCGTTCTTGCATAGTGTCAATGAAATGATGCGTCAGCAATTGAAAACTAATGGTGTATTTGTGGGTACACAAAGCAAGTTCAATGCACTTGAATTGGAAGGTGCATGGCAATTGCCTATCCCTATGCCAGAGAAGGGTTTACTTGAAGAACACCACGTTCCTCGCGAGGGAGTATTGTTTATTGGTCGATGGGAAGAAGGTAAAAATCCTGAACTGTATCTAGAATTGATTGAACAAACCAAACTTCCTGCACGTGTTATGACTAATGCAAACGGTGCTAAGAAGTTTACAGAACGTTTTAAGAAAATGGGTATTACTGATTACAAAATTGCCATCAGTATCATAGGTAAAGAGAAAGTAGACTTCATCACTAGTTGCCGTGTTGCATTCAATCCTAGCTCAGTTGAGAGTTACGGTATTGCATTCCTAGAGCAAATGACACAGATGCCTACGTTTGTGTTAGAGAATCAACGTTGGACTAAGAACTTTGCTAATAGTTTCTTTATGGAAACAAACAAAAAGAATATGGCACAAGATGTGATTGGTGCTTATGAAATGTTTGCTACTGCTAAAGAATGGTATGACAAGGGGTCATTGGTTCATTCTCGACAAATGGATGCAGCTATTTTTCACAAGTGGAATCAATGCTTTCTAGAATTCGAACCCAGACAAAGTAATAGTAAAGCTGCTAAGATATGTGATCAGACCACTGTCAAATATGCTACCTTTATCAACGATCTTGGTAGAAATATAATTTGTATTGATGATTGTCTTTCGGTCCTAATGAACAAAACCAAGTTCACTGTCACATATACTGACAATGATACTTGGTTGAGTAAAGATCCTAACTTTGTTCCACCAGAAGACGAAGCTTCCGGATTAGGATTATTTGACGGGTTTTAATGTCTTAGCAATAGTGTTGACAGTACATCGTGACTGTTAGCACTAACGTCACCTTCACCCGGTGCCACGATAACATTCCACTTCATACCGGACTCGTGATTCTTGGCCATCCACTCGTCATATGACAAGATGCTGTTTGCGCTGATGCCGTACTCTTTAGCAAGACGCTGTTTGATTTCCTTCAACGCTTCAGGGCTAGCAGGTTGCCATGCACCATCAGCCGTCTTGACTAAGTTACCCTTAGCGTCTTTTGCTAGTAAGTCGTAGAACAATCTTTCAGGAACAATACGCGAGTTCTTTGTACGCTCTAGTGCCGGATCATTTGCTTTAACTTGTTTCTCTTGCGTAGTGTTTGCACCCTCGCTCCAGTTGATAATGAAGTTAGCCGGCTTCTGTGCTAGAGCAGCAGCCGCCATCTTAGTGTAAGCATAGAACTTAACGTTAGGGTGAGCAGCAGCCATCTTCAACGCCATGTCCAAGTATTCTGGTGAGAAGAAGTCGCCTGCATCATGCCAACGAACTGTTACTTTCCAACCTGCCTCGAATCCTTTTGATCCTTTTAAGCCATCTTTTTCTTCTTTGGAAATCTCAGCACTCAATTGATTGAAGAAACCAGTTGGGTCATTCAACAAGTAAGTTAAAATGCGACCGTCACTTAACCAAGCAGCTTTGAATTGAACTTTACCACCCTTCATAGCAAAACAATCAACTTTACATGAGCCTGCGCCCGGGCAAGTATTAACCACGATAAGCTTACCAGTTGATTCATCTACTGCAATACCTGTTAACGCAGCAAAGCCTACGTTGAAGAACTGTTCAAAGTCTCCGTTACTGTGCTTCATCTTTTCATTTTGCTTTAACAACTTCTTAGGACGTTGTTTTAGCGCATTAACCACGGCTGCTTCATTATACTGTTGTCCACCTTCGTCGTAGTACTCAATAGCACTGCTACGGTGAACATAAGGCATCTTGAACTTATCGCCCTTAGTCTTGCCCGTAGTGTATTGTGGGATACCCTTTTTGTTTACTTTGATTTCACCAGTCTTTTTATCAATGTCATCGGTACCCTTGATACGTGTCATGTAGTCTTGAAACTCTTTACCACCAAGTTCACGTTGTTGTGCAGGTAGTTCAGTAGCCTCTCCCAAACCGGATAACTTGCGGATTCTAGCCAGATGTTCATTGCGTTCCGGAACTTCTGGGGCAGCTTCTGCAACTTCTTCCTCTTCGGGCTCGTCACCCGATTGTGCCAGGAACTGATCCATAGACATTACTTTAACGCCCGGTACAGCACCGGGCAATTGTGGGGTGGTACCCTCGAATAGATCACTGAATTTCATATTATTTTTCCGTATTAGTTGACTTTATTGTGTAAATGTGATACACTGTGTATATTATTTATCTCTATGGACAGTTATCTTGACAAATCAATTGACTAAACGAATCGGCTTTGCTTGTAAATTCTCTAAGATCGACCCTAAAAAAGGACTAGTAAGTATCCCGGAATTGAATACAGGTGGGACTACTTTAGCATGGCTAGCCCGCCAAACTCGTGAAGTAGCAGAGCAGAAGTTGTGGGATACTTTGGAAAAAAATATCACTAATACTTATAATTTGGTAAAGCGTGTTGGTTCATTGTCCGCAGAATTACGCATGGTGCGGTTGACTAGTGATATGCTTACTGCTTATACACATGATGACTGGGCTTACTTTTATAATCGCCCGGACGTTATCAATCGTATGGAACAATTGTTTACTAAAGTGGGTGATGAAGCTAGAACTAATGATGTTCGGTTAAGTTTTCACCCGGGTCAGTTTACCGTGTTGGCGAGTGACCGTGAAGAAGTAGTTACCAACAGTATTAGAGAATTCGAATATCACGCTGACATGGCCCGTTGGATGGGTTATGGTAAGCAGTTTCAAGACTTCAAAGTTAATGTACACATCAGTGGTCGTAAAGGCCCACAGGGCATTCGTGATGTGTATAATCGTTTGTCACCCGAAGCCCGTAATACACTCACACTAGAAAACGAAGAATACACACATGGCTTACTCGACTGCTTATCATTATCTGACCTCGTCCCTACGGTCTTGGACATCCATCATAACTGGATTCATGAGGGAGAATACATTCAACCTAATGACCCGCTTGTTCAACGGGTTATTGATTCTTGGCGTGGCGTGCGCCCTACTTTGCATTACAGTATTAGCCGCGAAGATGTACTCACAAATCATCCCGCTACCCTATTACCCGATCATGGTGCGCTGATCGCAGCCGGACATAACAAACAAAAACTGCGGGCGCATAGCGATTTCTATTGGAATGATATTGCTAATGATTGGGCATTATCATTCAGTGATGCATTTGACATTATGTGTGAGAGCAAGGGCAAAAATATTGCTTCATTCAAATTAAACGACTACAAAAAATTAAGCAAACTTTAAAAGAGATACATACACTATGTTCAATACACTAAAAAATCTATTCACAAAAGCACCGGCAAAAGTAGAACCGGCTAAGGTTACTAAATCGAAAGCTAAGAAGCCTCGTGTCGCTAAACCCAAAGAAGAAGCTAAGGTAGAAAAGCCTGTAATCGACACTGCTGCAAAAGATGCGGCGACCGCAAAGGGCGACCCTTATGTTGCTATTCTGAGCGTTGACGTTGACCCGAACAACATTCACAACGGATCATTTGATTTGGATTGGAATGACAAATTCCTACTGAATCTAATCAAAGCCGGTTATAAAATGCAAGATGATGATACTGACACGATGATTGTGGATCGTTGGTTTCACACAATTTGTCGCAACATCGTACTTGAAATTTATGAACAGGACCAAGCTGATCCTACAAACCGTGACGAAAGAGTTGTCCGAACAAAAAATATCGGTGGCGGACGTACAGAAGTTAGCTAAAAACGGTTGACATTAAATCATTTTGGTGTTATAATAGATACTTAAACAGCAACAAGGAATACATCATGGCAGGTAAAGCTAAATCAATTTATCTTACAGTCAACCCAAAGGGTCAACTGAAAAGTGTGTTTAACAAAGTTTTCTTTGAAGCCAAGGCTTACAATGAGTATGTGAAATCCGAGGAATTCTTGGCTAAGTTCCCCGCAGAAGAATTCACTCTGTTCAAGGAAACGTATTGATCTAAACTTTGCAATTTTCCTGTATCTTAAATTTTAAATTTCACATAGAAAACTCAATGACTAATCCTACTATCCAAATCGCAAAGCCTGTTAAATCTTCGACCGGTGGTACTATCACTTACACCAAAACCGGGCTGATTCACACCCAGAAATAAAGGTTGACGTTAAATGGGTTTGGTGATATAATAGATACTTAGACAGCAACAAATAGGAATCAACATGCAAGTAGGCACTATCATCAAGTCTCTCGACTTTCCCGGCATGTTTGACACATACATGACCGGTGAAGTGGTTTCAATGTCTAAAATGGATCAAACAATCCGTTGCAAGGTTATCAAAACTGTAGTCTCAGGTGTTGCTAAAAAGTCACATGCAGACTTTTTCGTGACCCCGGTCACCGGCAATCACTTCTTGGATGAACAATTCCCCGGCCGCCTTACAGTTCTCGGTTGACATTAAATGGTTTTGGGTGTATAATAGAGACTTAAACGACAAAGGAACTGATATGCTGACTACACTTAACGACTTCATTTTGCATGTTGAAACGCTTACTAAAATTAGCGATGCCTATAGTGTGTTTGAATTCGAATGTACCGATTCACTGCGCAATGAAATCTATGCTATGGCTGACGAAGGTGAATCAGAACCCTTTCGTGCTGCAATGCACAATTTGGGATTCGACACATATTAACACTTGACATTAAATGGTTTCGGGTGTATAATAGAGACTTAAACAGCAACAAGTAGGAGAAGAGTATGGGTTACAAAATCGTCGCAGACAAGTTTCAAATGGATGATATGCGTACTAAGTACGGTCCTCGCAAAGGGCTCGAAGGTCCATTCAACTTCTCCGGTCGCGTCCTGTATTACGATGTGAAGGAAGGTCAGTACTATGATCCGACTTCTGACTTCTATCTGGAACAGCCTGAAATGGACATGATTCACAAACGCATCACTGACATTCTGAAGGCTTAACATGAACGAACGAATTTTTCAACTTGTAGGACAGGCTATCTCTAAAGTGCCCGTGCCAATAACATTTAATCACAAACATAGTATGTTTGCTGAAAAGTTCGCCGAGTTGATTGTGAGGGAATGTGCCGAGATTGCACTTACTGATGGACAAGCAACTGGCAACTTTGAGGTCTTGAATAAGATTACAAAACATTTCGGAGTTGAAGAATAATGGGAGCGTTCGACGGCATTAGAATCCCCTACGATAAGGGCTATCCAACTGCAGGGTTTAACAACCCCTACCCGTATTTCCCCAACTACTGTTTTAGTTTCTTTGAGGGATTTGGTGAACCTGAACTGCGAAAATTACTGGCCGATGCCGACGCAAAGGGTATCGATACAGTTTGGGTGCCAGAAAAGTACCATAGAAGCAGTGGCATTGGATTGCATACCTGGTATATTCGGGCGCTGCTTAACCATCACTTCGGAGTTGAACTATGATACATATCACAGAAGACGGTGGTGTTATCTGCAATGGTTTAAATTTTTATCCATTGACGGATAAAAGTAGTTGGGGATTTAGGTTTCGATATGGTCCCAAGAATTTACGCACAGGATTTAGATCGAAAATCTTTTGGTTCCGTTATAGCAAAATTACCCGACGATTAACCATTGAGAACAGCACTAATCTTATTGGGAGTTGAAGAATGAAACATTTTGACGAATTGGATTCTATTGAGACTGAGATTATCAGACTTGGCGAATTGAAAAACCTATACGCACTGATTTCCAACGGAGCAGAATCATCTGACAAAGAACAAATAATCAGTGCTATTCAGTATGTAGAAGGATCATTGGAAGATATCCAGTCTAATCTAGCATATAAATATCAAGTTCTATTTAATGCAATAGAAAATGCTTCACCTAAGGATGAAGAATGACACCCGGTAAGTATTTGTTCTTTACCGGGTTAATTTATTTTGTACTAGGAACGATAAACATTTTTATATATCCCTTCACTGTTACGGACTATATTCAATTCATTTGGATGATCACATTGGCGATCCCGTTTTTCATTCCCGTAGTAGCACGTTGGGTGGGCGTCAAGACACTCTTTGGCAAATGAATGCTTGACAATCGGCCACGCCGGTGTTATAATACATCTAAATAACGAAAGAATACATGTCTGCATCTTGGATCAATAAACTAAATGAATCTGACAGTCGCCTCCATAAAGAGGACGTTGTGCGTCAAGCACTAGAAGCCGCAACATTGGGCAGTCTCAGATCAATTCAATTTCTAAAGCTAGCTAAGGCTTGTTACAATCCGTACATCACATATGGCATCAAAAAGATTCCTGATACAGTTGGAATCATTGATGCAGAAAATCCATGGGAAGACTTCAATTCACTATTGACAAAACTTGTTGAGCGTGATTTGACCGGTCACGCCGCCCGTGATGCGGTACAAGAAATGGCTGAGCGCTTTGATAGTGAAGAATGGAATACATTCTGTGCTGCTGTATTGCGCAGAGACCTTCGTGCAGGTATCTCATCAACTACTATTAATAAAATCTGCAAAAAGACAGAGTACGAAATACCAGTGTTTGGTTGCCAACTTGCATCTAACTCAGAAGGTCGTCCTGAAATGAAGGGCACCAAACGTCTTGAGCCTAAGTTGGACGGCGTTCGTGTGTTACTTACTGTTATCCCAAGTGACAACGGGGCGACCACAATCTGTTTCAGCCGTAACGGTAAAGTGTTTGACAACTTTGGTCACATTGAATCACAAATTGAAAGTGTTTGGCCTAGCATTGCCCGCAATCATCCTGCACTAGTTAATGGATTCGTACTTGATGGTGAAGTCATTGGTAATACATTCCAAGAACTAATGCGTCAAGCACGTCGAAAGTCTGATGTTCAGGCTGATGATTCTGTGTTCAATGTATTTGACATTGTGCCACTAGCAGAATTTCGTATAGGGCGTTGGGATGCACCCCTGAGCAAACGTATTGAGTTGCTGAATCTTATTCGCCCCATCATTGATACATTAGCCAATGTTGAATTGCTGCCTCACTTGATGGTTGACCTTGATACCGCAGCGGGTAAGGATCAGCTTGATCGTTATGCCAAAGACAACGTGAATGCAGGGTTCGAGGGCATTATGATTAAGAACTGCGCTGCACCTTATATCTGCAAGCGTAGCACTGACTGGATGAAGTGGAAGCCTACTATTACCGTTGACTTACAAGTTGTCGGTCTTGAAGAAGGTACTGGTCGTAACGAAGGTCGTCTTGGTGCATTAGTTTGCTCCGGTGTAGATGATGGTAAAGAAATCACAGTCAATTGTGGTAGTGGATTCAGTGATGAAGACCGTGCTAGCTACTGGGCTAACTCTGTTGATATCATCGGTCGTACTGCTGAGGTTATGTGTGATGTTATCACTCAGAATCAAGACGGTACTTACTCACTGCGATTCCCGCGCTTTGTACGGTTCAGGGATGACAAATGAACACACTTTACATAGACACTGAATTTAATGGATTCAATGGGCAATTAATTTCAATGGCGTTGGTCAGTGAACACGGTGAAGAATTTTATGAAGTATTACAGTGTAAAGATCCAGTAACCTGGGTAGCGCAGCATGTAATGCCATTCTTGGAAAAGGATGCAATTACCTTTAATATGTTTCAATCAAAGTTGCAACAGTTCCTGTATACATATAAAGAGATTAAAATTGTTGCAGATTGGCCAGATGATATTAAATATTTCTGCGAATCGCTGATTGTAAGTCCCGGTGAAGCAATTAATCACCCGCCAATTACCTTTGTGCTGGACCGTGCGCTATCCAGCAACGATAGCAAAGTTCCGCATAATGCATTGCACGATGCTCGTGCTATTGCTGATCAACATATGAGTACAACCGTTGCAGGATTACTAAAATGAACGAGCGAATCAACGGACTTTGGTGGAAGGCTCAGATAGGCTACAACAACCAGAGCTGTGATCCAGAAGTGTTGGAAAAATTCGCCGAATTGATTGTTCAAGAGAATTTACAGATTATGAAACAAGAGTGGTATGACTTAAACAATTCCCCTGTGAACCCGGAAGGTGAAAGCCCCAGGGATGTTGGTATTCGGGTTGGTATGAAAAGTGAAGTCATTGCTCTAATGGCAAAGATTAGAAAACATTTTGGAGTAACGTAATGGTACAAGTAGTGAAGAGTGAGTGGCACCAAGTTGAAAAGAGATTTTCAATTGAGGTTACTGAAGCGATGCTAAGCGAAATTTATCCCGACCTGGATGCTGACGAAATTGCACAAAAGTTAGCCGACCTTGACCTCGGCGATATTGATTTTGATATTATCCTATCTGATGCACAAGAGAATAGTGTGGATCTAGACTTTGATTGGATGGATGAGGATGATTGGTGGACTGAGCGCAAGGGCGGATATGACGTAACATATCGGGCTCACGGATGACACTACCAATACATCATGACTGGTTGGGGAAGTCATACACATTTGACGACGGTGCAACAATCACTATCAAACAAGTTAAACCAACAGATGATGATCTTGGTGGTCAAATAGTTACGTATATGACTACTAGAGGCCCGGGCATCCCTCAGAAGTACGTTATGACTATGAATGAATTTGTATCGACATTTGGTCACCTATTTCGAGATAAATAACAAATGAGTAAATATTTTACATTGACAGGATTGACCCTGTTTGTAGCACTCGCATTGAGTGCTGTCGCCGCCTATTACAGTATTGCAGGTTTGACTGCTATTTTTGCAGGTGCCGTAATCCCTGTCATTGTGATGGGGGGCATTCTTGAAGTTGCTAAGTTAGTAGCCACAGTTTGGCTAAAGGCCTATTGGACACGAGTTAGCGTTTCATTCAAACTATACTTAATACCGTCTATTGTAATCCTAATGTTGATTACAAGCATGGGTATCTTTGGCTTCTTATCTAAAGCGCACATGGACCAGGGAATGACTAGCGGCGACGTGCTAGCCAAAATTAGTGTGTATGACGAGAAGATCAAAACATCAAGGGAAAACATCGATGGTAATCGCAAGCTACTTAAACAAATGGATGACTCGGTTGACCAAGTCTTGGGTCGCACAACAGATGCTCAAGGCGCCGTCAAAGCTGTTGCGGTTCGTAAGGGGCAGCAAAAGGAACGTACACGAATACAGTCTGAAATCACCGCCGAGCAAAAAACGATTGCTAGCCTCAATGAAGCTAGGGCACCGATCGCCGCTGAAGTCCGAAAGGTAGAAGCAGAAGTAGGTCCTATCAAGTATATCGCCGCATTTATTTACGGAGACAATCCTGATCAAAACGTGTTAGAACGTGCAGTACGATGGATGATCATCTTGCTTATTATTGTGTTTGACCCATTAGCAGTTGCATTGTTGTTGGCATCCAATCAGAGTAAACAGTGGGATAAAGAAGCATTGTTCAACCAATCTGTAACAGAGTCATTGCCCGAAGCAGAGGAAGAAGTAGTAGCAGAAGTAGTTGCCTCGACTCTCGATGACTATGAGAATCCTAGTTCAAAACTCACAAATGAAGAACTTGCTGCATTGTTTACGGCCACGCAACAAGACCCGCATTATATGGCCGAAGATGAACCCGAATTAATTACGTCGGATGATACTCTAACTGCTGATTTCTCTCCTGCTGAAATTGAATTACCCGTTGAAGAAATTGTACCAGTAACATTCAATTCAGGTTCGTATGCTACTGTTACTACAACAGTTAAGCCAATCGAATATTCAATACCTGATTTACAACTTCCGGAAGAAATCATTGAGGAAGTTGTAATTGCAACTGAGGGAGTAACTCAAGAATTAGCAGAGCCTGAAGTTGAGAAACCGTACGTTGACTTACCGGGCGGATATGTTGCTTATCAAGGTAAGCACATGAACAAAGCCGTATTAAAGGACATGCGCCCTGACTTGTTTAGACACGATATCCCTACTAGCAGAGCGATAAATACCAACTTCGGACATGCTTTCCCGGGTGTTGCATTCCGGGGTGATGTATTCGTGAGAGTAGATATTCTACCGAATCAAGTGTACAAATTCGACGGTAACAAGTGGATTTCGATTGATAAGGAACAAACAGACTCGTACTTACACAATCTAGAGTACATCAAGTACTTGGTTTCAAAGATTGAATCAGGTGAGTATGACATTGATTTGGTCACCGATCACGAAAAACAAGAGATAGAAGAGTACTTGAAGGATAAGTAATTATCTTAAAATAATCTCTAAGAGATAAATACATATATCAGGCGCAGACAGCGCATTACTACCAGGAGATAAAATGTCAGATTTATATATCGTCAGCGCCGCAAACGGTTCAGGACAAAAATTCGTTGCAAATGCTATTGTGCAGTTACTAACAGCCCCGGATACCCCAATTGATTACACAACCTTTGCGGTTACTGGTAATTACTTTGATGCATATCAACAAAGTTCTACAAATTGGGAAGAGTGGAAAGAATTGAACATACGTACACAGTTGTATTCACTTACCTCAACTGACGTAACCGGTAAAACGCCGTTGGTCATCATTGAACCTGTGCATTTAAATACAACCGGTCACTCACTGGTTAACTACATCACAGTGGCATCCCTGTATCCTAAGTTTAAACACGTGATTGTTACAATAGCTGAAGAAGATGTTCTATCTATAGCAACTAAACATTTTCATCAAATACGATACAAGCTCGGCAAACCATTGGACTCCAAATACTGGGAAGCATACCTAACTGAGTCTGTTACCAATGCAGGTTTACGTAAAGATTTGACTGACTGGCACGAGCTTACCGCCGCCGAAATTGATATTTTGATTAATCTTCCTGGCATGGAAGTTAAAAAGTTCAATGAAATCGTACATACACTTAACACACTTCCCGCTACTCCGGACGCGTATGCTAGCAACGTGATCACACTAAAATACTCAGATATCATTGGTAACAAGGAAGCTTTCTTGTCAACGCTAGCATTGATTACCGGTAAAGAAGTTACCCCTGCTGCAATTGCATCATACGATTCGTACATTGCATTGCAAGCTACTATTCCAGAATAAGTTTATAATATTGGAAATAGGGTCTTCGGACCCTATTTCCATGGGCGCCCAAAACCGGTTGACTTTAAATCATTTTGGTGATATAATATACGTATTAACAACAAACGAGAGCCTTATCATGAACCGTCAACTATTTGCACTAGTCACACTGACTGCAATTCTGTCAGGTTGCGCATCAACTACAAAGGGCGAGGGTGAATTTGAAGCCATTCGTTCACAGAAGCTTTCAACGAGTTTTAAACAAAACTCAATCAAGATTGAAACTGATTGCAGTTGGTACACTATTAATAAATCAGCATGTGAAATCGTTTCAATTGAAGCCATTGCGTCAGCTTCTACAAACGGTAATTCAGATAACAACCGTAGAACTGCATTGATCCGGGCTGAGCTTTCAGCCAAAGCAAATGTTCGTCACTTTATCCAAGAAGATGTGTCTAGCTCACGAGTTTCAACTACCCTTTCAAAGAATGTGGAGAAAGCTAATGATCGGATGAAGTCACGAACTAGCATCGGCGAAACAGTTGAAATGTCGGATACCGATGCCGAAAAAGATACCAACTTCTCCGTGCGAGAAAATAGCAATGACACTGCATATCAATTGACTGAAAATATCCGTTCAAATGCATCGGGTATCTTGCGTGGGTTCAAGACAATCAAGCAAGAAGTGTCCGGAGCACAGGAAGTTACTGTTACGATTCGTTGGGACAAGACTAGTGAAAAGGCTAGTCAAAATCTGAACAAACTCTTTAGCAAGTGATGCGTACCCTAATTCTGGCAGCTTGTGTTATGCTAACTGCCTGCGCCGGGATTGGTCAGAAAACTACTGTACCAATCCGTGTCACGGGCACCGGCACTACCCTGAATGATGCAAAGATTGATGCATTCAATAAAGCAATTGAGATCCAAGTAGGTTCTCTTGTACTGAGTGAGCGTGAAGTATTCAATGATGTCCTTGTCAAGAATGAAATCCTCTCATACAGCGCAGGCTATGTTGAGAATTTCACTATAGTAAATCAGGACTCTAATAGAGGTTCAACTACTGTTACATTAGATGTGCGGGTTGCCAGTAGCAAGTTAGCACAGAGAATTCTAGCTAAAAGTAAATCTGCGGTAGTACTTGAGGGTGATCAACATGAAGCACAGTATCAAACATACCTGCAGGATAGACATCAAGGTGATGTTGTGTTACACAAGGTTCTTGATGATTACCCTAGACGTGCATTCGATATAACCCAAGAGCCGCATCATTTTGCACTAGACTCCCAGCGCAATGCGGTAATAGCTATTCCATTTGAACTAAAATGGAATCGCAATTATATTGAATCTTTTAAAGAAGCGATGGCATTGTTAGAAGACGGCAGTAATGGTTTCATGACCTATACGCCGGCTACTGTTACTATAGCAGGTAACGGCAGCAGCACAAAATATCGGTTTAACGACATGATCCGGACTGCACAGATTAGAAGTGCATTCATTGAACAGCGGGAAGTCAGAATCAAATTGGCAATTAGAGATATAAACAACCAAATTGCTTATAGTAATTGTTGGGCGCCGGATGCCATGACCGGTCGGAAGCCAAGCTTCTATAACACAAGCAATCATTCAAATACTGCATTATATAGCAACATAAAAGAACAGAACATGATCAGGCTATCCATCAGCCCTACTTCACCGCTGATTGATATCATTAAAAATTCAAATAGAATAGAGTTGAGTATCGTACCCGTTAGTGATTGCACTTATAGTTTTACGATGTAAGAACCTTACTAAATATTAATAGGAGATAAATTAAAAATGACAGACCTTTATATTGTCGGTGCAGTCCCGGGAAATTCACATAGTTTTGTATCAAGTTCATTACTTCACCTGCTAACCGATCAAACGGAAGATATTAGATTATCGGCATCCGGTAATTCACATGAATATATTCGTAGCTATCTTAGATCAAATACTAATTACAAAGGGTGGTTGGCCACACATGATTATCACCAACTACACAATATTGAATTTACCGATCCTGAATGTACTCTGCCACTAATCTTAACTGAACCCATCGAAGTTATTGACAAACCGGTTGACTATGATAAAGTTTTTGAAAAGTACCCGACATTTAAACGAGTGATAATCAATATGGATCATGAAGATGTACCTAGAATTGCTGCTAATCACTTTTACAAGATGCACAAAGAGATTGATCATAAAAGTCATTATTGGGCAGATTACATAGAAGAGTCGAAAACGAATCCAAATCTTAGAGCCGGACTATCTAGTATCAGAGAATTGACAATTAGCGAAGTTGATATCCTGATTAATAGACCAAAGACGGGCGAAGCGTTTTTACGCCATCATATGATTAACTTGATGTACACTGATGATCCTGCCCCTGATAAATGGAAAGATCGGATTTACTATATTAAATTTAATGATATTCTATACAATCGTGATGCATTCTTTGCAGCCCTAACTGCTATCACGGGTAAAGAAATCTCTCCTTCATATCTCTCAAGCCATACCGAATACGTCAGACTCAATCATGCACTAGCAGCAAGATATATGCCTTGGATTCCAACTGTAAAATAATATATTTTTTTACGCAAAGTAATGACACTAAATATGTTTGTAGATGCCGATTGTCGGGTCTACAAACAAAGTCATCTTGCTTAATAGGAGAAAAATATGACAAAAACACTAACCCTTCGTTCCCTTGACATTCCACAATTCCACAAATTTGGTATCGGTTTTGATTCCATGTTTGACGAATTGCAACGAGTACATTCCCAACAATCCAATAACAATTATCCACCATATGACATTGTGCAAATCAATGATGATGAGTACATGATTAGTATTGCCGTTGCGGGATTTGGAATAGATAATCTTTCAATAACTAAAGAGAAGAATTTCTTAATCGTTGAAGGTAAACAAATTCAATTGGATGACGAATCACCCGTACCCTCTTTCTTGCACAAAGGTATCAGTACACGAGATTTCCGCAGAGAATTCAAACTTGCTGACCATGTCGAGATAGAAAATGCAAACTTGGAATTAGGAATCTTGGGTATTCATTTAAAACGTGAAGTACCTGAAGAAAGTAAACCCAAGCTGATTGCTATTTCTCAAACAAAGTAGTATAATCAATCAAGTGTGCGGCACGTGTCGCACACTATTAAATAGGAAATTAAATGGCAACCACAGGCACAGACACAAAAGTTAAAATCAAACCCAATTTAGCACTTGCTGAACCACCATTATTTAGAATTATCTATATCAATGATGATGTGACCAGCATGGAATTCGTTGTAAGCAGTTTGATTGAACATTTTAATTATACCGAAGACACTGCATCTAACATCACGGATAAAATTCATACCGACGGAAGTTCAGTTGTAGCAGTTCTACCATATGAAATCGCAGAGCAAAAAGGAATTGAGGTAACTATTTCTGCTAGAGCGCAGGGTTACCCTCTTCAAGTTAAAGTAGAATCAGACGCCTAAATTTCAATCTCAATTCGTTTTGCCCAATAGGGCGATCTATGGTAAAACGAATTGTTAATATAACGGACATTATCAATTGATATGTCCGTTACCTTATTGTAGCTACCGAAAATCCAATGCGTTACTTTAGATTCAGTGTCATAGACCAAGGCTTCTTGGGGTGAAACTTGAGTAAAAATGTCACGCGGTTCTTCGCCGAAGAATAGTTCGCGACCGGGGACCGAGCTTGTTACCATGATAATCTTCTTAACATCTAGGTGTAACTGAAGCTTTTCTATAGTACTTCCCATATAAGTAATATCTTCATAGCGCTGGTTCTCAATTCTTATAGCAGTAACCAGGTCCTCGTCGGCTGAATTACCGTACCAACCATGAGCACCCATTACTGCCACACCGTCTAGAATCACTACGTTTTGATGTAGGAATACCACATTACGTATTCCGCTGCATATCTCAGTTAGTTCTGTAGTTCGAGTCCTGATTGAGTCTCTATTATGATATTCAGCATTGCCGGCAATATAGAATACGCCTTGATAAAATCTAGACAAATTCAAAAGAGTTTGATGTACTAAAGTAAGTTCTTCACTTATGTTCCCTGCTACTATGCAATATAGACTGGTTGCTTTGCACTCCCAATCAAACTGGTGACTATCTATTAGGTGTAAATCACTAATAACATCAAAACTTATTGTCATTTAAATTACTTAGCAGTAGTAGCGGTGATTACAGCCGGCTTTCGCGGTTTTCGGGGCTTCTTTATCTTTGGTTCAACCGTTGTTTCGACTACGGCGGAAACAGGTACTTCGCTTGTTACTTCAACAGCAGGGGCTTGCACGGGTGCAACAGGGGCGTTTGTCTTAGTAAAAAGACTCTTTAAAAAATTCCACATGGTTAATATCCTTTGTTACATATATTTATCACTTGGCTATCCAGAATAGCTTTTGAGATTATATTTGCTAAATACTTAATGACGATCAACGCCGATCTTATAACAATGATGCAAGAACCCTTGCCGAGTATTGGATCGCAGCGCCGCCTCGTATATCGCCCAACACTCCCTGAAGTAGTATCACTCTATCATTTGATTAATACAACAATATTTGACGGTGCAATGACTATGCCTGATATTAAGTTAGCAAGTCGATGCCGAAAGTATTGGGGTATGTGCTTTGGCGGCGCCGAGCTTGTGGGGCATACTAACACGTATTGCACTATCAAACTTATGGACAAGTGGTACTGCAAACAGTGGCTTATTACTATACTCGCACACGAAATGTGCCATCAGTATCAATGGGATATCTATAGCAATCAACGAGTTGAGAACGATAAAGACCGCATTATGAGTCACGGACCGTCTTTCTTTATCTTTAAGCGTAAACTAGCAGAACACGGTATATCACTTAAAGTGGCGCACAGACAACGCAAGTGGTTCATACATCAAAATTTATTTAAATAGTATCGCAGATAAATAGTAGACTATGCGCAATATATTAAACCTACTACAATCACTATCAGAAGCAGCAGTCGGGTTAAGTCCTGGCGAAATCATCAAATATGAATGGCGCTTCAAGAAATTCATCGAAAAGATCACCGGGCGCTCACCTTTTACTACAGTCGAAGGTGATGAGGTACTTATTGACCCGCGCGAAGCCAAGCGTTTCACCGAGCTATATGCAGCCAATCAATTCAAAGGTGGATTAAAGGCTAGAACGACAACCGGTGAAGAGATTCCGCTAAGCAGACTAGCAAAGACTGCTGAATTAGGCGGCGCAGCAGTTGCAGCAGGCCAAGAGGCTAGTACTGCGGGTAAAGAAGGTTTGTTGGTCAAACCTTCAAGTATCGGTATCACTGATAAAGATATTCCATCTAGCGACCTGTATGACGTTATCGTTAGTAACCCTGTACTAAACAGTACTGACTACGGTAAAGTTGTTATTCAGTTAGCTGAATACATTCGTGCAGGTGAATATGTCATGCTGCCGGAAGACTATCAAAAAGCAGACAAGAACAAAGTACTTAAAGCGATTGTTGACTATGCAGGTGAATACTTAGGTGTATTAGCATTAGTTTACAATAGAAGTCGTTTCCCTAAACGGGCTGAATTCGAACAATGGTTGGGCGGCAACACTACTGACTTGACGTTGAACTTTCCTGCTAAGGCAAACAATAACTTAGCCGATAGTTTCGCAACTATTAGCAATGCTAAAACAGGTCACACCTTGAATATCTCTAGTAAGGGCACCGGCGGTGGTGCGGCCCCTGCAATCTCCGGTCTGAAAGTTCCGGACTATATTCGAAAGGATCCTAACTTTGAAGCAGCAGTTGCCTTCATTGATCTATGCCAAACAAAGGGAACTATTCCGCAAGCGTTTGATGTTATGGATTTGATCTTTGCAGTAAATCCAAAAGCATTAGATAAGAAATGGCACAAGTTCTTACCGTTCGCAGTAAAGAATCCCAAGCTTGAAGGTGCAGCCAAGCAAAGTATCGACAATAAGAAGCAGCGAATCGACACACCACTTCCCCCAAAGTTCGATGTCCTATATGATGATATTGCTGCTAAAGGTGATGCAAGCTCTGGCGGTAAGTTAGTTTACGCCATCAAGAAAGAAGTAGCAGCCGCAGTCAATGAAAGAGAAGGCATTCCTGAATTCAAAGAAGCAGTTCTACAGATTTTGGAAATGAACTTCATTCAGCAATACGCTGACTACAAGGGCGGTGAGATGATGTTCTCTACACAATGGCCTGCAAAATTGGACGGACATATATCAGTCGTTAACAAATCAAGTGCGGTTGATCCTACAGCAGGTGGATTTAGCTTTAAGCTAGGTAGAACTGATGATAGCGTTAGTAGTGAGGTTGGTGAACCGGCAGTAGACGGTTTAGAGGGAGCAGCAGGCGCAGAAGAATTTGCTGCATCAGCCGCAGATATCGTTAATCCTCGCCGAGCTAAGAAAGAACCTGCTGCCTCCGGCGAACTATCGGGTGTAGGTCGAGAGAAACGAAAACGGTAACCAAAACACTTGCAATGTTCTTTGTCTTGTTGTATACTAGTATCTTTACAAGGAATATTATAATGAGTTTAGTCCCAATCGTAATCGAACACACTGCCCGCGGTGAACGCAGCTATGATATCTATTCACGCTTAATGCGTGATCGGGTAATTTTGCTTGAGGGAGAGGTTCACGATCAAATGGCAAATCTTATTGTCGCTCAATTGCTTTTCCTCGAATCAGAAGATAGCACTAAAGATATCAGTATGTACATTAACAGTCCCGGTGGCTCAGTTACAGCAGGTATGGCTATCTATGACACAATGCAGTTCATTGGTCCTGATGTTCAAACAATCGTTATGGGTCAGGCTTGCTCAATGGGTTCTTTGCTTTCACAAGCCGGGGCAAAGGGTAAGCGTATGATTCTGCCAAATGCACGTCATATGATTCATCAACCATCAGGTGGCGCCCGTGGCCAAGCTACTGATATGTTGATCCAAGTGAATGAAATTCTTGAAATGAAGAAGGTTCTTACCCAAATCTACGTTGATCATAATAGTGCAGGAAAGTCTTTTGATGATCTGGCCGCCGATATGGAACGGGATAATTTCATGTCCGCTGTCAAATCAGTTGAATACGGTCTTGCTGATAAGATTCTGACAAAACGAAATACTTAAAATAAAATAAATTTTAAATTTGCCCTCTTTAGTGTATAATGAAGCTTCATTAACTAAAGAGGGTTTTTTCATGCTAGACTTCAAAATAGATATTTTATAAAAAAGGTTGACATTAATTCATTTCGGGTGTATAATAGACTCTTCAGCAGCAATAAATAGGATTTCAAATGAAAAAACAAGCAATAGCTATCGCAATTGAATCAATCATCATTCCTGAAATTGAATCACTACAGCAAGAATACCTTGTTGATAATATAGTTGATGCAATTGAAAAAGTACTGAAAGCTTGGTCGAAGAAAGCAATTGTTGCACAAGCACCCACTGGCAGTGGTAAGAGTTTTACCATCACTAATTATACTGCTATTCTTGTTGCACAGAAATTCAAAAAAATTAAAAATATTTTCTTTGCTGCACCATCGCAAGAATGCGTAGACGAGCCACTAGAAAGTATGATGAAGTATGACAATACTTACATGGGTAAGAATCTAGTAAAAGTGTATGACAGCAAGCAATTGAAATATGCATTGGAAAATGATATTGATTTGCCAGGTGATGTCCGTTACTTTTTCATGACCACACAATACATGTATGGCTTGTATGAGAGTTTCGACCCACAGCATCCTGATAATTTTGAATTGATGCTTCCTGATTTGATTTTCAATGATGAAGCACATCGTGGCTTGGGTGTTCCTGACGCATCTACTACTAAAGAAGATCAAGGTGTTACGAATCACAATTGGGAACCCAAGTGGTTTGAAATGCAAGAAAACTTGATGAATGCAGGTACTGTAGTCATTCATTTGACGGCAACACCTACACAAAGTCAACGCATGAAAACATTAGTTGGTGCCGACAAGTACATGCAATTGCCAGTGATGCCAAAATTCAAAGAATCAAATGCATTCACCTTCTTTGATTATCACGGAAATCGTGAGGATCTCAATGAAACACTCAATGCTGCTTACAAGACTTTTGCATGGCAGGTCAGTGAAGTTCGCAACCAACAACTATTGATTCCGCAAAGCGTATGGGATTCAATGGGTGACAAAATGCCCAAAATGATGCCTGGAATTATTCTTAGCCTCGGCCGCAACAATGCAGTTAACGGTATTCCGTTTGAATCAGCAATGAATGATATCACTGCATTCGTTAAACGTATCGATGGTGTACTGTTCGTTTCTACATCTAAGGAAAAGCATTTTGATGGCATACCAATTAAACGTATGAGTGATGGCATCAAGCTATCCAACAGTGCAGCTTATCTCAATAAGCCCCTGGTGATGGTAGTAGTTGATTCCGGTAAGATGGGAATTAATATTCCACGATTGATTACAGCAGTTGTTTGTAAAGTTCCGGCGCAAAAAGTCATTCATAATAGTTATACTCAGTTTGTTGCACGTACTTGTCGTTTACCTTTCTTCCGTGATCATGAAATAGGCATTGATTTCATTCGCAAATTGAAAGAATCGGACGATGTTAAGTCATTGGTTTGTTCTTATTATTCATTGATGTCCACATCATTTGCCATCTTACCGCAAGATACTGAATTGATGCAGTTAGTCGAAGAATTCTATACAGCAGACACCTTCGACATGATTGACGGAATTGATTATATATTGAAGGGTGTATTCGGTCAGAAGGACCCAAAAAAGTTAATGTCTGGTCTGCGCCTTGCATTTGATAATGGTCAACTAAATCAACTTTTTCGCAAAGATCACTGCGAGGCTTGCAAGGGTGTTTGCTTTGAACAAGCGATAAGGGGTTACATCGAACAGTACGGCGATGACACTAGTACATTGGGTGATTTTGTCGAAGACTGGAAGAGTACTCTTCAAGTGGACCACATTGATAGCAATCGTTATAACAATGATCCTTCTAATCATGCAACTGTTTGCCCCAATGTGCATATGCTAAAAACCCAGCGTCAACGCGATTATTTGACAACATATACATTCGGAAAAAATAAAGCTTGACTTTAACATAATATGAGACTATAATAGAACTATGAAAAAATACGCACTAATCGATACTGCAAATCTTTACTTCCGCATGCGGCACATGGCTGCTAAACAAACAGAACCATGGGAGAAGGTTGGATATGCTTTGCATCTAGTCTTTGCATCAGTCAACAAGATTGTAAAAAAGTTTGGACCGGACCTACACGTGGTTTTCCTAACAGAAGGTCGCAGCTGGCGCAAGGACTTCTACGAACCTTATAAAAAGAATCGTGTAGTAGATACGCAATCTCTCACTGAGGCTGAGAAGGAAGAAAGCGCCCTCTTTTGGGAAACATACGAATCACTGATTACTTTTCTTAAAGAGAAAACAAATACTAGTGTCCTGCGCGATCCAAAAGCGGAGGCCGATGACTTGATTGCTAGGTTCATTCACTTGCATCCCGATGATGAACATTTTATCATTAGCTCTGACACTGATTATCTGCAACTGATTACTGACAAGGTAAAGCAGTACAACGGCATCACTGACCAACTTATCACACTAGATGGTTACTTTGATGACAAGGGCAAAGCAGTAAAAGTAATTGATAAGAAGACTAAAGTAAGTGAAGCTAAGTTGCTTGGCGATCCGCAATTTGTACTTTTTGAGAAGTGCATGCGGGGTGATGGTACTGATAATGTATTTTCTGCTTTTCCCGGAGTGCGCCTTAAAGGTAGTAAGAATAAAGTGGGATTGACTGAGGCATATGCTGACAGAGAAAAGCAAGGATTTTCGTGGAATAATCTCATGCTGCAACGTTGGATGGATCACAATGATGTTGAACATCGTGTACGTGATGACTATGAACGTAATCGTATTCTCATTGACTTGACTGCTCAGCCCGATGATGTTAAAGAAGGCACTGATGGTCATATTCGTGCAGGTGTCCGCACTACTACAGTACCAAGCGTCGGATTGCATTTGATGAAATTTGCAGGTAAGTTTGAATTAACTAAGATCGGCGAACAAGCAGATATGTACAGCCGATGGTTAAACATACCTTACACTGGTGTGCTACGTAATACAGAGGAATCATAATGAGACAAGAACTAGACGAATATCTTTGCAGCACTTATCCAAAGCTGTTTGTGGATCGTAATGCTCCAATGAGTCAAACTTGTATGTGTTGGGGATTCTCACATGGTGATGGTTGGTATAACATCATCAATCAACTGTGTTCCAATATCCAGCATCACATTGATTGGCGAGAGCGTCAAGTGGAGTCTGCTACGAAGTACAACAAAATAGCAGAAGCCGGCAAGACTGGCAATGCCAAGTTGTTCGCAGATTTATGTGCTGAAGAATTTGGTGACAAGAATCTTAGCGCAGATTATGTTAAAAAACGATGTGAGGAAATGCTTATTGAACCTCTACGTAAAGTTCCTGATGAATGCCCGCAAGTTACGATTAATCAAGTAAAAGAAAAGTTTGGTACACTACGCTTCTACTACAGCGGTGGTGATGATGAGATTAGTGGTATGGTTCGCATGGCAGAATCAATGTCAGGTTGCACGTGCGAGGAATGCGGTGCATCTGCTGAAACTAGTAGTGCCGATGGTTGGGTTAGCACTAGATGCCCGGTTTGCAAAGAAGCATCCGAAAAATAATCTTACCCATTTCACTTGCACTATTGGAACAATAATAGTATAATATACGTATATTAAAGGATAACAATGGCACAACATACACACTACTGGTCTTGCTCTAAGTTTGCAGATTGGCTGCGCGGCACAAGTAAATTAGGCGCCGGCACAAGCAAGGAATGGTACGAATGGGAAAAAGCTGCTGTAGCATCGAATCCCATTCGTTATTGGATTGTTGAAGAGGGGCTCGGTAATGTTCAAGACTTTGTGACATATCCCATTAGGAAAATCCATGACCTCAAGTATTATATTAATAATCGCTACGTTACTCGCACTCATTCTCTTACTGCTCACCATCGTGATATTACACCCGGTAAGTGGTGTGATGTTGGTAATCGGTTTTTACCTTGCTTATTTAATGAACTCGTAGATTTCATCGAAGTTGAATCAGCGTGGAGTCATATTGCATGGGGCAACAAGGAAGATCGTGCAAAATATGAAGCTCCGTTCTGGGCAACAGGTTGGTTCCGCTGGCGATCATGGCGTAGCGCACAAGCAGGATTAGATCATCTTGATTGGGCAATGACATTGACAATGGGCGAAGACTTTGGTATCAGCAAAGATGACAAAAACTTCGGTAAACCTACCGGACAAGCCCTTCGTGCTAAAGAACTTAAAGAACTTTACATCTGGTGGACACAAGTATATCCTAATCGTCCTGATGCATATGATGTGAGTGGATGGAGTGCCATTTGCGAATCACGCCGCGAAACTCACAAAGAAGATGGCTTCATGTGGAATGACCGTACTCCGGCTGAGAAGAAGGAAACCAAGAAAGCATTAGCATTATCTAGCAAAATCGAAAAAGCATATGCCGATGAAGATGAAGCTATGATGATCAGACTGGTACGTGCGAGGGATAGCTTATGGACTTGAATACTTAGTGTCGCTCGGTATTTGTGTAATAAATAGATTCATACATTTATCTGATGATGATTAGCTATATTAAATAGGAACAAATATGAAGAAAATCTTCTACGAAAAAGTTGGCCGCAAGTACTTGCCTGTATCTGAATACGATAATGATTTTTCATCAAGTCTAGGTTACGGTGATCACTTGCTATCCATTTACGAGAATGGATCAAGCCGTCAGAAAGTTGAGCCTGCATTTGCACCTATGATTGCAGCAGGGCGTTACGGCAAGGATGCCGTTATTACCTCTATACGCGGCTCGCTCAGTATGCGCCCAAGTAGTACGCCACTTACTCAAGGTCAGCGTGATGCATGGCATAAATTGGCCATGGAGTTTGGTGATGAAATTTATCAACTGACCTGGCCCGCAGCACAAGATGCGGCTGATGCAGCAGTAGTAGCAATGCAGGAAGAAGCAGACAAAATGCTGTCAGTACCTGCAGTAAAAAAAGCGTATGAGCATTTCATGCTAGTATACCAATTAACGAAAGAAAATAATGACACCAATTAAAATTAACGATTTATCTGATTTATCAAAGCTTGCCGAAATAGCGATTGCGGCTAGTATCTGGCGCCCAGCTTCTGTGACACAAGAACCAGAAACCCACTTGACTCAATGGCGAGTACTAAAAGTAAAGGGTGATATTGACGGTGCTGACACCATTCACTTTGTCGGCTACGCAGGATATGAGGGTCGAGTTTGTAGTCCGGTACAGACATATGATCCTAGTACTATGCGTGGTGTTACACGTTCGGGCCGAGTGTATGAACTAGTAGGTCATCCTGGATTCAATGGTGATGCTATGTACACATGGGGAATGTGGTTAGACCGAATGGGTAATCCTGAGGTAGAAGACATGACTGATCATTATGAAGCCGGAGTGGAAACCAAATGATTAACTCATTAATTGCGAAACCAGTCACTAAAGAGTTTTGGATTGTCACTGATGGTAAAGAAAAAGTCGGCAACATCATCGCCACAGGATCTGAATACGAAGTAAAGTTGAATGGTGAGAAGACTAACTTCAAGACTACCAAATCTATTCAGAAACTTGCCCACATTGAATTTCAAAAGATTAGACCTAGTACTATTAAAAAGCAATTACCATTTGCGGTCTATCCAACAGAAGGTACTGTTTACAATTCAATCTTAGATATTAAGCGTGGCTTGCATTTGTTCACCACTGCGGAGAAGAGTAAGTGCTATCATGCAGCCGGCTGGTTCTCTGTTAAACAAGGGAATGAATTCGTATCTGTGTTCTGTCCCAAGTATATCTTTATTCAAAGATATCCGTATAGTGGTCCTTTTAAGACGAAAACTGAAGCTGATACCGTTATTTAATGATAAATAGATAACAATGATTCATATCAAGAGATTTATCGACCGGATTTCACAAGTAGAAGGACGTAATGGTAAAGATGTGGTTATGCCTATCACGGACGCAAGGGGCCTTCGTGACGAATTGAGTAAGCTATTAGCTCACAATTATGAATTAATGTCTACGAAAGTGCCGGTTCAGAGTGAATCGATAATTCAAGTAGAAATAACAGGTAGTAAATTTTAATGAGCCGGACACGACCAACTGTATTAATGGAACTTGTAAACAAAGTGACATACAACTGTGATCAAATTATAGCAGCCGCCGGCATATGGGCAGTGTACTTTGACTCCCAGCCTATCAACCTAAAATCTCAGCACTACTTAGATAGTGAAGCAGTACCTAAATATAAAAAGACTAGTTTTTCAAACCCCGGCCATGCAAGAAATCTTTGCAAGAAATTGAATATTCAATTTAAGACAGATAAATTCACTGTTATATTCTTGCATGATGGCCGGCAAGTATATCCGGATGTCTGAACGAAAATCTCAAAAGCAAATCACCACTGAAATAGTACTTGCGCAGATGCCGGAGAGCCTTGCTATGGAGCAAGATACCCCAATTGATCAAGTTATATCTAAGTGGTGGATGACTAATAGACAAGCAGGTATGCGCTTAACTGACGCAGGTGATCTTGCATTCAGAACTGCATCTATCGAATTTTTCAGTTGCCCAATGGGTACGATAACAGACGGTAGCTATTATAGTTTTGTAGCAGAAGTCAGTAAGAAAATAAAGTGCCCATATTATCTGGGTGTTACCAAAGTACCCGGAACAAAGAACGATCCGTTCATTAGAGTGTATGATAGCAAAGTTGCATTACTAATAGGACTGTACGGAAACATCAGAGAATACCTAGACTCTATCCCGGTGGCTAGTTTGGGTAAACAACACAAATAAATGTCAACCGGAATGCGGTCTATCGCGTTATATATATAGAGATAAAAAAAATCTCATCACTTCATTAACTTAAAGGAAACTAAAATGAAATCAGCAATCGTAATCTTGGCATCTGTTTTGGCAGTATCATCAGTGTTCGCAACCGAAGTTGCTAAGGCACCCACAAAGGCACCAGTTGTCGCAACTGCACCTGTAGCAACTTCGGTAATTAAGCTTGCCCCTAAGAAGGTCGTTAAGAAGGCAACGCCTGCAAAAAGCGCAACGCCTGCTGTCAAAGTCCCAGCAGCGTCTGCTTCATCAGCTAAATAAATTTGGTATCAACAGTCAAGATGGTCCGTCAGGGCCAGATGAACTTGACATGCATACGGTATATCGTCGGCCTACGCTAATAGAAGATGACGAAGAAGGTATATCGGATTATGTCAAATACAGACTATTGATTGCTAGATTAAAGGCTATGGAAAAGTATTATGAAGTACATGGCCTTGCATAAATAATAGTACAGTTTCGGGGACTGTTAAAAACCCGAACACACATACACAGGAAAATTTAATGTTAAAATCAATTACCGAATGGGTTAAAAGCCTATTCAAATCATACCAAACTCCACAGACTTACGGCTCTGCATTGGAAGCATATATTGTTTCTCACAACCCCACTAGCTCTTGCGATATTGACCACTACACACGTCAATTCGACCGATTGCAAGCTAAACGATCAACTGCAGGATGGGCACTATGAAATCTATAATGAATACACTCTACCAATTACTTGAAGATTTCGGTCGAATTCGTGCCGCAACACATTTTGCAAGAATGGGCGATCATGCCTCAGCGAAAGCAATTCTAGCAGCAAAGTAAATCATGTCACACATAGTACGCAAGGTTCTACCGTCTGAGTTGGTCAAGTATCGCACTCACTTGCTAGCACTAGATGATGAAAGTCGATCACTTAGATTCGGTATCACCATGAGCGATTATATGATAAACAATATTTGCGATGGATTCGAAAAAGACCCAGAGCATCATATTTTGTTTTGTATCGAAGATGATAAGCTAGACTTTATTGCAATAGGACATATCGCAAATTCACCGGGCATGGAACTAGCATTCTCTGTTTTAAAAGAACATCAAGGGCGTGGCATGGGTGATGCACTTATGAATCGTTGTATCCAGTGGTGTCGTACTCATGGCATTTTTAAAGGTTGTATGGTATGTTTAAGTCACAACAAAGCAATTAGACATTTATGCACAAAGAACGGTATTCACTTTACAACAGAGCACGGTGAAACATCAGCTAATGTTGAACTTGAACAACCGGGGCCTAGCACATACATGCAAGAAGCCACTGATAGCAGCCTAGCAATTTTAGACTATATGGGTAAACGTGCAGTATTGCCGTGGACATTCGTGACCAAACTCACTAGCTAGAAATTCTAAAAATAGATATAATAAACTGTACTGAACATAGGTACACAGAGACATACACATTAATAAAAAGGAAACATTATGACAAATTTTAAAGCACCTGAAGTTAAGTTCAACAAAAACGGTTACGAGATCCGATCAGATATTCTAGCATTGGCCAAAGATGCCACCATGTCTGAATATGCTCATAAGTTCGCAGGCTGGGAAATTAGCAACCGTCAGTCAAACGGACAGATTATTACTACAGTCGGAATGCCTTCAGTCCCGGGATTGGATGCAATTCTCGAAGCCGCCGAGCGTATGTATGCGTTTGTTAACGCAGGCACACCCAAAAAGTAACAATATTTGACAGTCAAAGAAAGCCCCGAAAGGGGCTTTCCTACGGTTGACATTAAATCATTTTGGGTGTATAATAGACTCATAGACAGCAACAAATAGGACTACAAATGAACACAGCACAAGTAATTCTCTCCCAAATCAAGAATCTTGACCCAAGAGCGATGTTTGCCTGGGGTGCTAAGGACCTTGTCAACACAGGCAAGGGATTGCAGTTCAAATCTAGTGGAATGACTCGTTGGAAGGGTCAAGTCAACATCATTTACAATGAAGGAACTGATCTGTACGATATCGAATTCTTCCGTATCCGTAATCTAGAAGTCAAAGTTGATACCAAAGTATCCGATGTATTCGTAGAGGATCTGGTTCGTATCATCGACAAACAAGTCGGTTGACATTAAATGGGTTTGGTGTTATAATAGATACTTAAACAGACAAAGGGATTCAGAATGAAGTACACATTGATTACATCAAAGGGTAAAGTTTACACATTCTTCATCAAGGCAGTCGCTGACACCTATCAGCAAGCATACGGTGGTGTTGTTATTACACAACAAATTCTCGAAACCCAAACGGTCGAGACAGTCACCGCTTAATTACCCAATTTAGTTGAAAAATATAAATAATCTGTTATAATAGACTAAATAGAAAGTAAGAGATAGACTCTTATAGACATTTTATATAAAGGATTTTTATATGTCAAGTTTTAAAAACATCATTCTCAATTCGGATAGTTACAAATTCAGTCAATTTAATCAGTATCCCCCTGGTACTGAATACGTTTATTCATACATTGAATCACGCGGTGGTAAATGGAATGATACTGTTTTCTTCGGATTACAAGCATTTATTAAGGAGTATCTAATTGAGCCAATCGTTCAAGCCGACATTGATCTTGCTGATGCGATCATCACTGCTCACGGAGAACCTTTCAACAGAGAAGGATGGGAATACATTCTACGGGTACACGGAGGTAAACTTCCTGTCGTTATCAAAGCTGTTCCTGAAGGCACACTTGTCCCTATTAAAAATGTATTGGCAACTATTGAGAACACGGATCCCAACTGCTTCTGGCTCACCTCGTTCCTAGAAACTGCATTGCTCCGCGCAATTTGGTATCCTACTACAGTAGCAACTAACAGCTACGAATCTAAAAAAATCATTCTTGCTGCATTGGAAAAAACTGGTGACCCATCTACTATCGATTTCAAACTTCATGACTTTGGTGCTCGTGGTGTATCTAGTCTCGAATCTGCTGCAATTGGCGGCGCTGCCCATCTCGTCAACTTTATGGGGTCGGATACTGTTTCGGGCATTCTTTACGCTCGGGAGTATTATAACGCTGGCATTGCTGGGTTCAGTATTCCAGCTATGGAACACTCTACTGTAACATCTTGGGGTAAAGAAAATGAAGTTGACTCGTACCGCAACATGGTCAAGCAAAACGCAAAAGCAGGGGGCATCTTCGCTTGCGTCTCGGACAGCTACGACATTTACAAAGCCTGTGAACTCTGGGGCACAGTCCTTAAACAAGACGTCCTTGACAGTGGCGCAACTTTGGTCGTCCGCCCGGACTCGGGCAACCCCTCTGACGTGGTTGTAAAGTGTTTGTACATTCTTGAAAAACACTTTGGTTCAACTGTCAACGCTAAAGGCTATCGTGTTCTAAACCCAGCAGTGCGTATCATCCAAGGTGATGGTATTGATCAAGCAAGCATCCACAGCATCTTGTTCTGTATGGAAATTGCAGGATTCAGTGCAGACAACGTGGCGTTTGGTCAAGGTGGTGCATTGCTGCAACGTGTGGATCGTGACACAATGCAGTGGGCAATGAAGTGTAGCGCGATTGGTGTTCGTGAATATTCTACTGAACGTGATCACGGTCCTTTCAAAAGTTTGGTGTGGCGCGATGTTTACAAAGACCCTATCACTGATAGTGGTAAGCGTAGCAAGCGTGGTCGTGTTACTCTTTGGGAATCAGGTGGTGAATATCAGTCAGCAGTAACTCAGCCAATGGGATGGACTGACAAAGGCACCGGTGGTTGGACTAATGTGCTGAATGAAGTATTTCGTGATGGAGTGCTTGTAAAAGAAATCACCTTTGAAGAAGTTCGGGCAAACGCTCGTAAATAAAAAGTATCAGGGATGTTGACATTGGGTCGCATCCCTGATATAATAATCATACATTAAAACAACGCGATAAAATATGACTTACTTTCTGAAATCTGGTTCTAGCTTCAAAGTGTCCACAAAGGACTCCCTCGACTTGCATGAAAAATTACCCGCCGGTAATTACATCATCAAGGCTGATCCGTTTGGTAATCTATATCTGGAACAAATTGAAAGTTTTGTGAAGCCATCAAAGCTGTACGGTGATACTTTCAAGAACACTGACCGTATTATCCGCACTTTCACAGAGCGTACCGTTTCAACCGGTATCATGCTGAACGGTGAAAAGGGTTCTGGTAAAACATTGCTTGCTAAGAATATCGCTATTGAGTTGGCTGAGCAAGGTGTACCTACTATCGTTATCAATAGCCCATGGCATGGCGACAACTTCAACAAACTGTTGCAAGACATTGAACAGCCGTGCATGGTTCTGTTTGACGAATTCGAGAAGGTGTATGACCGTGACGAACAAGAATCTATCTTGACTTTGCTTGACGGTGTATTTGGTTCTAAGAAACTGTATGCATTGACTTGTAATGACAAGTGGCGTGTTGACCAACATATGCGCAATCGTCCAGGTCGTATCTACTACATGATTGACTTCAAGGGACTTGGTGCCGAATTCATTACTGAATACTGCAATGACAATTTGGATGCAAAGCATCACATTGAAAAGATTTGCTCTATCGCTAGCTTGTTCGCCGAATTCAACTTTGATATGCTTAAGGCATTGGTTGAAGAAATGAATCGCTACAATGAAAGCCCGCAGGAATCATTGCGTATGCTTAATGCTAAGCCAGAATTTGACGGCGGCACAAAGTACGATGTGAAGGTTGTGTTCAATGGTGTTGATGTAGAAGGCGTGAACCCTAGTGTGTTTGACGGCAATCCTCTGCAACAAAAGGGCATTTCAGTCGGATTTGATCCAGAACCCGAAAATGACGACGGTGAATGGAAGAGTCAGACTTTCAGCACTGAGGCACTGGTTTCTATCAGCGCTGTGGACGGTAAGTTCGTGTTTGAAGACAATGGTACACGCTTGACTTTGACTAGAATCAAGCAACATACCTTCAACTACGATGCATTTTAATGCAAAAATTATAGCTTGACTTTTAATACAGGTCATGCTATAATGTAATTATAAACTGTAGAGAGATAGACTTTCTACTGACATTAATTGAAAGGATTTTTCAATGTCAAAATTAACTCTCTTCGCTATCGAAGAACAAATCAAACAACATGAGCAAGGTCTCAAAGACTTGCAAGCCCAACTGATTGCGGCTAAACTCGAATCACCAGATCATCAACTTGCCAAAGAGTTGCACGGTATGCTCTGCACTCACAACCACACAGATGGTTGCGGTTGGCATTATGAAGTCAAAAACAAAAAAGACGACTGGACAAGTCACGCCCACAGTGAGTATTTGAAAAAAGCACAGAAAATGATCTGCCATTGTGACGAACATGGATTGGACATTGCTTCTACTCTCACTGCATTCAAATTGATTCGAGGTTATTAATATGTCTAAAAAATACGATACACTTGTCCTAATCGGACGTTTTCAACCGTTCCACACTGCTCACTTACTCTTGGCGCATCGTGCCACTGCAAATTGCAAAAAACTAATCTTTATTTGCGGGTCAGCTAATCAGCCTCGCACTTACAAGAACCCGTTCACGTTTGATGAACGTTACAAAATGATCAAGTATGCCACTGGCGGACTTGACTTGTCTATTCACGTGGAAGCAAATCCCGATACTATCTACAATGACCAAGCCTGGGCTGTTCGTGTGCAAGCACTAGTTGCCAAGCATACTGTCCCTGGCGAAAAGATTGGCATTATTGGTCACAAGAAAGACCCGTCAAGTTTCTATCTTGATACGTTTCCGCAATGGGGCTTTGAAGAAGTTGAACTGCTGGAGCCACTGGATGCGACTGACATTCGTAACTTGTATTTCAAACGTGATGTAAATATGAACTTCATTAAGAACGTTGTTCCAAAGACTACGTTTGACTTCTTGGATCAATTTAAAGAGACCCCTGAGTACGAACAAATTATCCGTGAACGTGAATTCTTGATTGAAAATGCAAAGCAGTACGCTAGTTTGAAGTATCCTCCAATCTTTGTTACTGCTGACGCAGTTGTTATCCAAAGTGGGCATGTGCTGATGATTAAGCGCCGCGCTGAACCAGGTAAGGGATTGTGGGCATTGCCCGGTGGCTATGTAAATGCACAGACTGACAAGAATGTGGAAGATGCTGCTATCCGTGAATTGCGTGAAGAAACATTGATCAAAGTACCCGGTCCTGTGTTGCGTGGATCTATTGTACGAAGCAAGGTATTTGATGCTGTGGATCGGAGCCCGCGTGGTCGTATCATCACACATGCATTTTATATTCAGTTGCCCGATGGTGAACTGCCAAAAGTAAAAGGCAGTGACGATGCCGAAAAAGCACGGTGGGTTCCTATCGCAGAAGTTCGTAGTGAAGAATGCTTTGAAGATCATTATGAGATCCTGACCCACTTCCTTGGTAATTAAACTGCTATTTTAGCAAACCAATTTTTATATTTTAACATGGATAAATCTTTCAATCTACCTGTGGATTTTGATGTAAAAATTGGTTTTCCTCCTCTGGCATACGAAATCTTAAGCGGTCCCATAGGTAGATTATTTTCAATGCATAATTTCTCGAAATTTCCATGGCATTTAAATCTTAGCAATCCAGTGTCATCGAAAATATCTATGTGTAATGCCATGCCATTTTTAGCGCCATTAAAATCACGCTTTAAAAAACTATTCCGCATATTTTCAGTAACAGGGCGTTCTCTTCCGAGTTTTCTTAATTTTTCGATGTGCTCTGGAGAATGTTTCTTACCAGCCCATCCATTGAACCCAACAAACGAGCCGCCATCTAATCCAGATTCTGGCTTAAAGTTTAACCAATCAGTTGATTCAGTTATATCCATTATTGCCGACATTGCCAAAGCAGTTTCAACTAAAATTTCGATCTCTGTGTATAAACAATACCAAAGTGTAACTACTTTGTCTTTCCCGTGAGCACTGATATGACGGCCCCAATGTATTCCAGAACCAGTATACCTCTCAACATTCTTTTTGGTAGTTTTTCCAAAATAGAGTTTGCCCGTTTCTGTATGCTGCTTGATATACAGATAAGTGGGCTTAAAGTTATCCCGGTGAAGTTGAGTAATAGGGTAGTTCATACATTTATTTATCTAATCACTACGAAATTATACAACATTTGTAGCATTGACACAAAATGGTTTCTATGCTATAATGTATACAACAGAAACAAACACTTTCTAGGAGCGTAAAATGAATGAACGAATTAAACAACTTGCCGACCAGTGTTATTACATCAACACCTATACTGACATAGAGATGTTTGACAAAGAAAAGTTCGCCGAGTTGATCAAATTTGAATGTGTTAAGGCTGTTATGGATGGCACCAAAGAAGGTGATCATTATGCACAGCGGATTGAACAACACTTTGATAACGCCACTGATGGTATATTACATTTCGGAGTTGAAGAATGAGTGAAGTGGATCGAGCAGGTTGGTGGGCGGTTGTATATCTATTGATGATAGGCGCGACTGCTTACTTTACAATTTTTATGATCGTTTTCGGTTTTGTTAAAAAGTTGTTTTGGAGTTGAAGAATGAACGAACATTACAAACGTTTAGAAGACGGTCCAATGGACGAGATTGATGCCGCAGTATGGAGTGGTGACTTGTTTCACAATCGTGCTAATATTGCGGCGTTCCGTGCTATGATGGCACGATGGGAACGCGGCTTGAAAGAAGCCGAAGATATCGTGACAGAAATGGAGAAAGAAAAATGATTCCATACACCGACCACGAATGCCGACTTAAACTAGACGAACTGCACCGAGGTGAGTGTGTAGTTCTTCCATCTAGCTACGAACACGCAGAGGCTATGATGAGAGTCGCACAATTCTATATCAACCAATGTCATCAACATACAGTAAACCTTTTAAAGAAAGATTATGCAAATGGCTAACGACACACTTGTAACAGTAGCAGATAAACTACGAATGGCAGCGGAGGCCGGCGTTGTTCTGCCGCATTATACAAACACAGATAACCCCGTTGACTTTCCTATGAATACTTCTATGCTAAAACACACCAAAGGTAATTTGCTCGACTTAGCAGAAGCTGGCGAGTTCGACATCGTGGTACAGGGATGTAATTGCTTCTGTGCCATGGGAGGCGGTATTGCACGGGAAATTGCCGAACGCTATCCCATGTGTCAAGAAATCGATAGACTTACCGAACGCGGCGACCATATGAAATTAGGCAATTGGACCGAATTCACCGGCAAATTTGTCATCATCAACGCATACACTCAATACAATATGAGTCAGGGCACTGATGTATTTGAGTACACTGCATTTCAATTAATTTTGGAAAAGTTATTGTTTGTACACGGTGACAAACGAATCGGTTTTCCCTACATTGGTATGGGACTCGCCGGTGGACATAAGGATACCATCATTCAAATGATTGAGTTCTTTGCCGAAGATGTTAGTAAAAAGGGTGGCTCAGTTACCTTGGTAGAATTTGCATGAAGATCGGTGTCACTGGTACACGTGAAGGCATGACTCCTTACCAAGCTAATGAAGTTCAGGCCGTTCTGAACGGTATAATGATCATGTGTCAGTTAGACAACATCACTCCGGAATTGCATCACGGTGACTGCAGGGGTGTTGATGTTGAGGCTGCTGCTATTGCTAAGGAAATAGGTTACATTATTGTATGTCATCCTCCTAAGTCAACTGAGCAACAAGGTTTCTTTGGTGGCGACGAGGTACGTGAGCCAGCCGGTTACTTGCAACGTGATAGGGCTATCGTGGATAGTACTGATTCCCTGCTTGTAGTACCGCTACAAATGACTTGGCAACCAAGGGGCGGTACATGGTACACGCATGATTATGCAGTGAAGAGAGACAAAGTTGTAACAATGTTTTATCCATCGGAACTTGTATGAACAGCAAGCAACGGCGACAAGCTGAGAGAAATCACCCGCATTCAATTGAATTGAAGAGGCCGACAACCGGCACTATTTGGGGATGGGATGACGATATATACGCTATGAAAGTGTGGTGTAATAAGAATGCCAAGGCAGGATGGACGCATCGGTTGGGTTACCAAGATGTTAACTTCAAATTTAACAAGCATAAAGATGCCATGGTGTTTGCACTGCGCTGGTCCTAAGGTTGACATTAAATCGTTTTGGGTGTATAATAGACTCATAGGCAGCAACAACTAGGACTTAAAATGCAAGCACTCACTGAACGTCAGAAAACTCTCATTGTCAATAACGTGGTTAAGGCAGTCAAAAACATTGACAACCTAAGCAAGACTGGTTACAACTTTTTGTATCTGTGCAACGGCTTCATTGCACACTATGACATATACGGTTTCATCTCCACCTATTCTGATGGTACTTTGGAGCAAGATATCCTGTCATATGCAGGTCAGAATCAGTGGAAAAACTTTCGTCCTGGCGAACGTGATTACGAATATTACATGGCTAAGGCTGATGTTTACAATCGGATCCTCGCAGAAATCGCTTGACATTAATTGGTTTTGGGTGTATAATAGACTCTTAAACAGCAAAAAGGACAGCAACATGTTAGTTATCAAGCGTTTCAAACAGACTCAAAAATTCCGTGTTATCGTTGGTCAAGCATGTTTCTATGCTACTGTAAAACAGATTCGCAATGGCGTCGGCGACTTTATGAAGTGCAATGCTGCTACCCAAAAGGCTTTGGATGCACTTGAAGGCATCCGCTCTGGTATCGGCGCAGCCGATCAATGTACTAGCGGACTCGGTGGCACCTGGGAAGGTCTGCAAGTTCAACTGAATATTGCTTGACATTAAATGGTTTTGGGTGTATAATAGAATCTTAAACAGCAACAAGTAGGGTTAGATTATGTATACAGCAACACACAACGGTCGCACTTTCAAAGTCGAACATGGTAATGCATTTGATCGAGGATCTGCTGACAGCTACTATGGCCGGGCGCGCAATCCACACTTAGGCGGAGTCGGTGGTGATAGCGGTCCGTACATTGGTATCAGTCTTATGAGCCCGGACGAAATTGAACTGTATCACGAAGGTTATGACTACAACGAAGAAGCCGGCGACAAAAAAGAATATTAATATGAATGAAACATTGAGTAATGAATTTCTTTTTTGGATCGAGGCGCAAGTCTACGACAGTCGCTGGCAACTGGATATAGACCTATTGGACTTCCTACTAGGAGCCGGACAATGAATGACCGAATTAAAGACATCTTAGCCCAACCGGTTTTTGAACGCCTCAATGATTGGGTTAATATTGGACCAGTGCAAAAGGCCACATTAGAAGAATTCGCAGAGTTGATCATGAGAGAATGTATCGAGACACTGAGATTAGTCCCGTATACTAGTGATAGAGCATTTGGTGATGAAGAAATATATCAAGAAGCGATTAAAGACCACTTTAAAGTATAAGAATGACTAGAATTGAACAATGGATTATGAAGCGTATCATCCGCAAGGAAGTGATTCAAGGGTTTGATCATTACGAACGTATTACAGAACTGTATCGTATGGTTCGTGTGGCATGTGAACGCGAGTTCTACGAAGACAATGTTACTAGCCAAAATGCTTATCTGCGTGAATGGCACGAAGCAAGTTTAAGAAAGATTTCAAAATGAGCATGAATTTTTACATCAGCGGTAAACGCGATATTACTGTGAACAAGACCGGTGTTGTAGAAACGCAGCAATGCGACTATCAGCCTTGGCAAACTCCGACCGCGCCAAGGCCGCCGGCTGCTACGTTGCCAGTTGAAGCGTACAAGGCTTACATCATGAGCATTTCAGAGGATGAGCAGGAAGCCATCTATCACGAATCTGACATCTACGGTGACGATCCAATTGGATACAAGACCATCAACGTTGGCAAAGAAGAATGTACACAGGTTGATGAGTGGATCGCGGCTGTATTAGCACAAGGGTACGAATTAGAATTTTACAGTTTGTAGGGAGAATGATATGAGAACCGAAATGTTAAATGGCCGCCGAGTGCTTTGTGGTATTTTTCCCGCATCAGAACTTAAAGTAGGTCAAGAATGGGCGCAAGCTGACGGAACTGATCGGGCGGTTGTCATTCGAGAGCTAGAACCGTACGGGCCAACTGAACTTGGACAAGTTGCTGTTCGGTACGGGCAGTACGGAAACGACACAACCTATGAAAAAGACTCATTTTCCTTTCAGTGTCGGTATGTTTTGGTTGAAAAAGGTTGACAATTAATCGTTTTGGTGATATAATAGATACTTAAACAGCAACAAGGAAATCAAAATGTCTACTCGTTCAGCAATTGGTGTGATGCACGGTGATGTGTGTAAAGCAATTTACTGTCATTCTGACGGCTACTTGAGCTACAATGGCAAGGTCCTGCTTGCTAACTATGATTCAGCTAAGGCTAATCATTTAGTAGCTATGGGTGACATGAGCGCCTTGGGTAAAGAAATCGGCGAGAAAATCAATTTCGATGACCGGATGGTGTACGAAGGTGACAACATCGCTACTCAATGTCGTTTCTATGGTCGTGATCGCGGCGAGACTGGTATCGAGTTTAGCACATTCTTCAACGACCAAGAATTGTTTCAAGGCATTGACGCTGAATATTTCTACGTGATGAAAGACGGTGTATGGTTCGTGTCTGAGGGCGCTGAATGGACTCTATTGAGTGAAGCTCTCACCAAAGAAATGGAAGCTACATAATGGAAGCTGTCATCGAAACAACTGAATGGTCTGGTTCTATTCAACCAAATCATAGCTATCTGCTAGATGGCAGCAAAATGATTGCTTTCATTAAGAAAGGTGATACTGTCCCTTTCTACTTCAAGAATCCAATCACAATTGAAAAACGCGGTCGTAAGTTTGTCGCACTGAAAGTAAATCCATTCAAGCAGAGCAAACAAGATAGTACAATTATTAAAGTGGCGGGCAGCAAAGGCGCCGTCTATTCTATTAATGCAGAAGAAAAAACATGCACGTGCCCGGGCTATAGTTTTCGAGGTGTATGTAAACATTTAGTGAGTTTAAAAATAACATGAAAGTTGCGCTAGCGTCGGATCTCCATCTTGAATTTCAAGATATTAACCTTCAAAATACTGAAGGCGCCGAAGTATTGATTCTATCCGGTGATATCTTTATCGCCGAAGATTTGCACTCTCACCCTGAAACAAACTACAGTCATTTGGAAATCAAAGCCCTGCAGCACGGACAAGCTCGTGCGCAGAAATTTCGTGACTTTCTGAAACGGTGTAGCTTTCAGTTTCCGCACGTAGTGTATGTCGCCGGTAATCACGAATTCTACCACGGGCGATGGACCGCAAGCATTCAACACCTGCGTGACGAATGTGCCAAGTTCCCTAACGTGTATTATCTTGAAAATGACCTTAAGGTCATCAATGACTTTACCTTCATCGGTGCCACACTATGGACTGACTGTAACAAAGGTGATCCACTGACACTTCATGCATTGACTGATATGATGAATGACTTCCGTATCATCCGCAATGATGATCTGGGGTTTACTAAGTTACGGCCTGCTCACATCATGAGCCGTCATCGTAAAACGGTTCAATACTTTGATATTGTGCTAGCCGATCGTAAAGACCAGAAGTGTGTTATCGTTGGGCATCACTGTCCTACATATGGTAGTACCCATGAACGGTATGCAGACCAGTATTTGATGAACGGTGGCTATCGTAGTGACTTGAGCGAATTCATTATGGATCGCCCTCAGATCAAACTATGGACGCATGGTCACACCCATGATCCGTTCGACTACATGGTTGGTGAGACCCGCGTGGTTTGCAACCCCCGTGGTTATGCAGGCCACGACGAACAAGCTGATGTGTTTGAATTGAAGTTTTTGGATATCTAGCAATAGCATTCGGGTTAATTCACTCCCGAATGCTATTGCATCTAGAAACTAATTCAGATATAATAGTATCACGCTGCGAGATTCTCTCTATGCGAAATAACTTAAAGGAAACTAAAATGACTTCAACTACTAAAATGACTAAACAAGAACTCTTGATCGAAGCACTCGCAACCGGTGAGCAATTGACTGCTGCCCAAATCACTGCACGATTTAGCATTGCTAATCCAACTGCTACTATCAGTGCATTGCGTTTGAATAGCGGCTACGCTGTTTACGCTAATAAGCGTGTTAACGAAACTGAAACTCGTTATCGTTTGGGTCGTCCAAGCCGCGCTGTTGTCGCTGCTGGCTACCGTGCAATTGCCGCTGGTATTTAATTAGTACGCTAGTCTCATTCCGAGACTATATAGGTTGGCCGGGCACCCGAACAATAAAGCCCGGCATGTTTTGAAACATATAACAACTACAATGAACGACGAAACCAGAGAAATTTTACTGATCCTGCAAGAAGAATGTGCAGAGGTTGTCCAAGCAGTTAGTAAGTGTATGCGCTTTGGGCCAGACCAGATCAAGCCGGGCAAGGCCTGTACTAATATGAATATGTTGGAAGAAGAGATCGGCGATCTCTTTGCCATGGTTGAACTACTTACTGATTTGAATATCGGTGCGACAGTAGAAGGTATCGAACAAGCCAAGCAAAATAAGTTTGACAAACTTAAACGATGGTCCGGTATTACAATCAATAAATAAGTCACGATGAATTCGTTCGCACAACTAGCCAGCCAATTAAGTACAATGACCTCACGATCTGGCATGAAATATGTATCTAAACATGACTATGAACAATTTTGCAAAGAGTATATCTTTGCTCAATTATGTAACGAGTCATTCGGCGCTGCGTTTTGCGAACGATTCGCCATCACTGATTTTGTACTAGCAGTGCTAGTATCAGTTGATAGCGCAAAGAAACATATTAACACTATAGGTTATATAAAATGACATTTTTAGTTACCGAGAACTGTATTAAATGTAAGCATACTGACTGCGTTACAGTCTGTCCTGTGGATTGCTTTCACGAAGGACCCAACTTCTTATCTATCGACCCTGATGAATGTATCGATTGCGGCGTATGTGTGCCCGAGTGTCCGGTGAATGCAATTGTGTCAGATAAAGAAGCCGGAGTCGATATAGCATTCTGGTTTGATCTTAATACGCGCCTGTCTAATAAGTGGCCGCTGATTACTAAACAGAAAGCTGCCCTGCCTGATGCCGAAGAGTGGAACAACAAACCCAACAAGATTGACTTGTTAGAAGAATGACACGTGATTCGAGTTATCGTTCTTTAGTAAAAACTATTAGTTGGCGAATAATAGGCACAGCGTCCACATTCGCCATATCATATTTTATATTAGGAAATTTACTTGTGTCCGGCACAATAGCAACGATCCAATTAACTGCGAATACTATATTATATTTTCTTCATGAAAGAATTTGGAATAGCATCACCTGGGGTAAAAAGTGAAACAAAAATTCATTGATGCATACATGAAAACTGCGGAGACTTTCGCAGAACTTAGCTATGCTCGTAGATTACACGTGGGTGCCATCGTTGTTAAAGATGACCGAATCATTAGTATCGGTTATAATGGGATGCCTGCAGGTTGGGATAACAATTGTGAGGATGTGCAGTGGTGCAGCGCTGGCGGATGGTTGGGTCCTGAAGAAATTGAAGAGGGCTGGCCATATGAAGGAACGTATACAGACGCAGATGGTAATCTAATGCATGGTCGCTATCGACTAAAAACTAAATCAGAGGTACTCCATGCAGAATCTAACGCAATTTCTAAACTTGCTCGTAGTTCCGAGTCTGGTAACGGTGCTACTATTTTTATTACTCATGCTCCGTGTATCGATTGTGCAAAACTCATATATCAAAGCGGCATCAATAGTGTATATTATCGCAATGCTTATCGTGATACTTCGGGGATACAGTTTTTAGAGAAGAGTGGTGTGAATGTCCACAAGTGCGCTGTATAATTATACTGCGATAATTGAACTAGCGTTTGGTGATCTGACTGCTGTTATCAATTGGTGCCACGCAAATAGTGTTGAACACTGGGATTATTGTGTTATTGATAGCGCCGGGTCACGCCCCGGAAAATACGAATTTCACTTTACGGCCGAATATGATTACATAAACTTTATGTTATGGAAACAATGATTAGAAAATTTATTATAGTAATGCTGCTGTTACTATCATCTATCCTCCATGCAGCAGAGCCTCGTATTACGGCCCATGCATGGTTGGTAGCAGATGAAAATGGTAGAGTACTAGAAGGAGTGAATACAAGTGATGTTCGCTCTATAGCCAGCATTACCAAGTTAATCACAGTTATGACTGTGATCGATGGTAACCAACCACTTAATGAAATTATGCCTACTAAACTTTACCGTACTCCACTGACGCGGCAGATGCTGATTGATATGGCTATCGTAAAATCAGATAATAATGCTGCTAGGATTTTATGTGAACAGTACACTGGTGGATACTATGAATGCTTGCACATGATGAATCGCAAGGTACAAGAATTGGAAATGTTTGATACTCGGTTATTAGATCCAACTGGCTTACGTAGTGAAAATGTTAGTACACCCACTGACTTATTAAAGTTGGTGCGGGCCGCGAGTAAATACCCTGCATTAATTGCAGCAAGTAACATATCTGCCATCAAGCTTCCGATTAAGAAAAATAAATGGATCGTACTGCATAATACAAATCCTTTAGTAGGCCATGGATATGACTTTATTGTTAGTAAGACCGGGTTCATCAACAAAAGCGGCGGATGCATAGTGATGATGGTCCATACTATAAATGGGATTAGAACCGTAGTATTGTTGGGCAGTAAGAACACACGTACCCGCATTCCCGAAGCTACCCACATTGCAAAGTCATACTAGTGAAAGAACAATTTATTGTAAGTTTTATTGGTGGAGCATCGGGCAGATTCGTGTCAGGAGTTCTATGGGATATGCTTACTGAATCTAATACGGAAGTAACGTACTCAACATATAATTCATCGCATAGTCGAACTGATTTTTCAAAAAACTGGGGGTATATAAAAGACGGTGATATACATGCTCCTGATATATATGAAACATTCAGATTCATCGATAATACTTGCCCGGGCGTTTTATTCAGTCACCGTTATCCTAGATACGATCATATTGCAATCAACCTGCCGGATGTGAAAGTTATCATCATTACGTTCACGAATGACGATTTACCTGAAATTGCAGCGAACACGCTATACAAGAATCATATTGCAGCAGTAGAGGCACAGATTTCAGGTATTGATATGACACCCATGTCATATCAATACTTTTTGAAACACTATCAAAAAGCATTTGGTAAACCGTATACGGGTTCATTATCGAAGGATGACATTCACGGACTGTGGCTATATCTAACAGCAAAGTTACAACGACAGTTACGTGAATCATCCTCAGATTATTTCGCAACCCCGATTGTTCCTGCTTCAATGCAGTATCAAGTACTTGCGCTACCTTATTCAGAATTATATACACCTAATCAGGAGCATTATGTGGGTCTGACTAAGATAGCTGCGTTTGCAAATAGAGTCCCGACCCAATCAATCATAGACAATTATCGCATATACGTGAACAATAGAACTAAATTCCTTAAGGAAAAACTGACTTGGTTATGAACGGCGATGAAACCACCTGCACTTACTTAGTGTCTGCATAATCTCATCTTCATTGACGCCAAGCCATTTAGTAGCTAGCTGCACAAACCTATACCAATCTTGTATATAATCCGGATTACCTTGTTGCCAAGCTTGATACATATGCTGAAGTGATTGGGTATACATCATCGAACAATTATCTTAAACGTAAATGTCAGTAGAGGAATCACTACCCCGAATGCTCCTAAAAATATCATGCCGTTAAGGATACCGTTCGCAATGTCTTCTTTTTTCTGTTGCTTCAATTTAGCAACTGCTGCTTCAGCAGCGTTTCGCGCCTTCATCATCCGGACTCGTTCTTTCATCATGTCTTCCCATACTGTAGCATTGCCGGTCCAGTAGAGAAGGTCTTTAAGTTCGCGTTCGCTATCGCGCAATGCTTTAGATGCCATGGCAACTTGTAGTGCATCATTACTGATTTGAGCATCACTTTTGCCGATAGTTTCCATTCGCATTTTACTACTGGCCGTATGCACTGCATCAGCCGATTGAAAAAATGTGCCGAATTCTCTATACAAGCTGGTAACATCCTTGCCCATTTGCATAGCTGCTTTAATGCCCCTTACGGCCCCCTGGGCCATAGCAAAGGCTGTGAATGGATCAATCATTTGCTATTAAGCGGAACATACGCCCACCTACAAATTACAAAAGTAGTACCGTTCCTACTCTTTACGAACTCATTCGCACCGTATGTTACCGGTTTTCCATTGACGGGACTTCGTGTTTCGCATATTTCTGCAAGCTTCGTCCAGTGTTGGTAATTGGCCATTGGGAGAGGATATTGATCCCATGCAAAAGAGGTGTTGGATAACGCCAACACAATCACGCAGATACATCGGTGCAGAGGCCAACCGGGTTTAACCCGGTGTGATGGTTGGATAGGAGTCTGCTTTGCATTTTTCATATTGGTTCGGTAGTTTAAACTACTCTTGGTATTATTGCCCACACTCTATTGACTTGCGAATTAAATACGTGTATAATAATATTTAAGTGAGCTACATCAACAATTATATCATTACATTATGAAACCAACTGAAATCACATATCCCAACAAAATTCCCCATTTGTACCTGGACATGGACGGAGTTCAAGCTGACTTTTTTCAAGCTTGGGCCGAGTTTGAAAACGTGCATCACTATAAGCATATCACTGACCATGAAGCATCAATTGTCAAATTAGCCACAACTGGTGCAGAAAATGTACATGCTTTCTTTCGTGACTTGAACCCGCTTCCTGGTGGAGTAGTTATAATCAAGTGGCTGAGTGATAATAACATACCTTACACTGTACTAAGTGCACCTCTTCGAATTCAGGGAGAGGCTAGTAAACAGGGCAAACGTGAATGGTTAGATGCACATAATCCGGGCACCAGTTCTGATGCTATTTTCACTTCTGCCAAATATAAGTATGCAACTGAAGGTGGTCAACCCAACGTGCTAGTTGATGACTTCGGTAAGTATTTGGATGCATGGTCAGCCCACGGTGGTATCGCAGTAAAACACGATGATAGTACAACAGAGCACACTATCCAAGAATTAGAAAAAATCTATCGCCCGTATATCGACGCTAGACAAGAAAGTTAAAATGACTAAACCAAATCCTGCATTAGAAAACAAACGATATGAAGTAATCACCCAAGAAGATCCGGAGACAGGTGACATCTTACTACCAATCCCTCCTATCCTATTAGAAATCCTAGGATGGAAAGAGGGAGATACTATTGACTTCGGGGTAGATACTCAGGGCCGCTACATCCTCGATAAGAAGGACAACAATGTCACTATATCTTGATCCTACCATAAAAGAAAGTATATATACTACCATGCAGGGTATCGGTATCGCCGGCGGCTCGAATACAATAACTACATTAGCATCGGGATCCCTAGCCGGATCAAATGCCGGTGCTTGGCCTACTGTTAATATATCAGGTAGTTCAATGCTTGGTACGGTGGGTACTGTGTCGGCCTCCACGCATCATAACCCCACGACTTTAGATGTGCAAGGCAATGCTTCATTCTCCGGTGAGATTACTATTAAGGGCAAGAAGTTGTCAGAGGTTTTAGAAAATATTGAGAAACGGCTAGCTATCCTTCATCCAAACCCAGAGCTAGAAGAAAAATGGGAAAATCTACGGGGATTGCGCGAAGCCTACCTAGAACTAGAAAAAGAGATCATTGAAAAAGAGAAAGTTTGGGCAATTTTGAAAAGATAATGATTGACTTGCAAGCATAAATATAGTATACTATAATCTGTTCAACAATGTACAATATTACCATATGACAATGCACCTATCACATCCGGCATTAACCACGTCCGGCAAGTTAAAGGGTAAGCAGAAATTCAAGAGTTCAGCAGAGGCACAAAGAGCGCGAGAGCTTGCCGCCTCTTGGAAAGAATTGCAGAATAAGTGGGGCGTTGAGCAGGAAGAAAATAAACGCAGGTGCGCAAGTCGGGCGGAAACGCTTCAATATTCATTGACTGTGCCTGAAGGACGCTCTACTAAACATATCCCTTCTCGTAATACAGGAGAAGCGGGTGCTGTGACTCACAAACCCTCACCACAATACACTGGCACAAAAATGCTAGGCATCAGCCAACTGCACAAGAGCAATGCAGTGCCGGTGTTCTGTGATCAGGATGCAATTGATATTGCCAGGATGCGCCGTGGATAAAACAGGTACTTATTATTGTGTCATTGAACGAGACTTCGCGGGAATCCCGGCTTGCGTATACCGAATTAACCTTCTGCGAGGTCAGCGACTTGTGCGCGGATACGGTGAACTCAGTAATAAAATTTGGTGTCAAGGACCTAAGGGTGGTGTTAAGATCATTAAAGATCGCACCGAGTTTGGTCGTTACGGATATGTTACTAACGATGAGGCAGAAATGAAAGAATTCATGTGGGCAAAGTTGCAAGCCCGAGAAGTTAATTAAGGGAAATACTAAACTAAATGGCAAAAGAAGAAGGCATTAAAATGGACGGCAAGGTAACTGATGTGTTATCGAATGCCACATTCCGTATTACATTAGAATCCGGGGCAAAAATAGTAGGTCACATCTCCGGTAAGATGCGACAACATGCAATTAAAATATTACTAGGTGATACGGTAGAAGTAGAATTCTCACCGTATGATCTTACTAAAGGCCGGATCACGAGGAGACGATAATGAAGTTCTACAATAATTTTATAGGTAGCAACGAAAGCAATCTACGTGGATTCAACTCCAATGGTCACTTATGTGAAGAAATTGAAACTGTTGTACAGTCTGACTACATTTTATATGTAGGTGGCGACTCAAGAGAGTTTTCAGATGCACTCAGTGAGACCCCGCACTATAACTTATCAGTTGATGGATCGGGTGTTGATATTGTACTACACAACGTAATTGCATGGTTCTATACTGTTACTCGACCTCCCAAAGCATTAATAATTCGGTTACCCAATCCCAATATCTTTGCATCAACTGATACCAAGCGGGCCAAGATTAAAGAAAAATGTGATATAGTATCATTCGGTCCAGTGGATAAGAGAGATTCCGTAATTAGTGATGTTATCACTGCCGGCGAAATTACCCAGTACTTTGAATGCCGAGAATTACTTGCTAAGAAATTAATAGCAAGCGTGTGTGACTGTCCCGTGCATTACGTCACTGATAATATTACCGGAGTATTAAATGAATTTCTATGATAATTTTATAGGGGATGATGCCTCATCAATTGTACTAGATCACATAGCAATTGATACTGATAAGTTATTTGCAGCAAGTCTACTAACACAACCCCAAGATTGGTATTATCGTAACCATGAGGTTAAATACTCATTGAATTCTCATGGTCACCGCAGTAAGGAAATAAGTGATATTGACTTTGACAATTACATATTATTTGCCGGCGCAAGTGCATCCTTTGGCGCCGGACTTGAACTAGATTTATCATATGCTGCAATGACAAGTAAATTGGTGGGATGTGATTATTATAATCTAGGTGTTAGTGGCTCGGGTGTTGACGTACTCATGTACAATATCGTCAACTGGATGTCGGTTGCCCAAAAGAAACCAAAAGCTGTCATAATACACTGGCCCGACTATAATCGATTTGTCACGAATTACACAACTAGAGGCCTACACAAGATGCGTCCAGTCCGCGACCTAGCAATCTCTGGTATTTGGTCAGAGTTTAGACCCATACATGATTTAATCATGGCAGGTGATGACGTGCAATTGTTTCAAACACGTCGATTCCTTGCCACAAAGCTCCTAAAGACAGTACTTACTTGTCCTGTATATAATATCGTAATTGATGATACTATCGGAAGTGATACTGAAATTGAATTTAAGAAGATAGACTTCTCAAGAGACTTATATCATCAAGGTATAGAATCTAGCAAGGGCCTCGCTGAAATCCTGCATAAAAGAATTACACAAGACCTGTCATAGCTAAATATAGACATGAACATTACTATTACACAAAACGCTACCGATAAAATAGCAGAACTTTTATTAGAAGAAAATAATCCCGCAGTACGTTTGCGTATGTATGTGCAAGGTGGGGGCTGTAGTGGAATGAGCTACGGCTTTGCTATGGATGATGAGAAAAATGAAGATGATTTTGAAGTGTCCTCAGGTGATACCGTCATACTAGTTGATAGTCTGAGTGCTCAATACTTACTGAATGCGAGTGTAGATTACGTAGAAAACTTGATGGGTGCAAGCTTTAAGATTAGCAATCCACAGGCCCAAACTACTTGCGGATGCGGGAGTTCATTTAATCCATTTTGATAAATACTATATAAGGATTAAATCATGATATCAGGCATTCAGGTAATAAACATCGGGTTACCAAATGAATCAGTAGGAAGTGACTCACTATTCTCTGCATTCACTAAGGCAAACACCAATTTTACTATATTATTCTCAAACGCTAGTCCGTACAATACATTCACTGGCAACACCGGTATTTCAGTTGCAAATAATGCATCAGCCGGCACACTAGACATAACAAACACGGGCGTGGTAAATATCATTGCCGGTGACAACATCGTAATTGATAGTTCAAACGGTAATGTTACGATATCATCTACTGGTAGCGGCAACGGCGCGGGTATTACAAGCGTCGGGTTATTACCCGGTGCAAATCGATTGGTAGTAACCGGCTCACCGCTAGTTACAAGCGGTAACATTAGTATCGATCTAGCTACTATCCCCAATTTAATACCGGGTACATACACTTACCCCACATTGACGGTAGACTCATACGGTAGAGTAGCAAATATCGCTAGTGCTGCATCAGCCGGCACTGTAACTTATGTTGGTGTAACACCCGGTGCCGGTATTCAAGTTACGGGTAGCCCGGTCACGTCATCCGGTAACATCAACATAATCAACACCGGTGTGACTCGTATCAATGCAGGTACAGGTATATCAGTTAGCGGTGGCAACGGCAACGTAACTATCAATGCGACTCAACTATCAGGTGTCACCAGTGTTGCGGTGACAAGCAGCACTTCATTGGTAATCACAGGTAGTCCAATATCATCGTCAGGTACAATCACAGTTGATTTGCCAAATGACTTGGTAATCGCAGGCAACATCACCGGTGGTAATTTACTAACTACGGGCCGCGTGTCCTTCAACGGCGGCGAAGACCTTGCAAACTTGGCAGCAGTCAGTTTAGCAACGACCGCGAGTTACTTCACAACAGCAGCAGCAGAAACTGCAACACTAGCAGCAGGTGTGTCGGGCCAAATTAAAACGTTCATGGCTAATAGTATCTCCGCTGGTAACATGGTTATCACCGTTACTAACGCAGGCTGGAAAGCGTCCGGTGCCGGCACCATGACATTCGGCACAATAGGTGCAGGCTGTACATTACAATACATGAGTAGCAAATGGTTCTGCGTTGGAAACAACGGGGCAGTGTTTGCTTAATAGAAAGAAATTTAAATGACGACAAGTACCAGTATTAAAATAACCAACCTCGTGCAAAGTACGCAGGCAGGAATATCATACAACACCCTAGTACCGGTAGTTACTATGACAGGTGTGCCGACTACAGTAAGTGCAAATTTACAAGTTATCGGTAACATGATTCTGTCAGGTGCGGGTGGCTCACTATTTAGTTCAGCAGCAAATGCCGTTCATGCAGTATCTTCAGATACTGCTCAGGTGGCAATAGTTGCAGGAACTGTGACCGCCGGCGCCCAGCCAAACATTACATCAACCGGTGTATTGCAAAACGTATCAATCTCAAGCAGCGTGATTCTTCCGGCTAATATCACAATCACAGGTAGTTCACCGGTCGCTGCAATTGACAATGTTATTGCATTCAAAATACCAATCGTAATACGCGGTGTGACTTATTACATGTCACTGACTGCAAACATTTAACAAATTTTAGCCATTAAAAAAGCCCCTAATTTAGGGGCTTTTCCACGACGTGGCGCATCACACTTTAATCTTTGATAGCATATGATCCGTGTACAGAGCATTGCACATGATAGGCACCTCAATATAAGGAAACGTCAACGTGAATGGACATTTATTTTTCCACTTGTTATTATCTTTGAAAAACTTCAGTTCCAGCAAGTCTTGCTTGTCAGCAGGATTAAATTTACGCTGAGTTTGCTTGTACGATGACAGCAGATAAGGTGTGGTCATATTTTATTTCCTATAGGATTAAGAGATGTGTATCTTCTTTTATGCAGGATCTACGTTGTGCATTGTAGCCGCGAGGATGTCAGCAGCAGTGACATCTTTACGGGCTACCTTGCCGCGGGCCTTGATAGCGTCGAGGGTAGGGGCAGTTGACTTAGATACTTTAACTTCGCCTTTCTTGGATTCCTTAGTACGATCTTCCAAAGAATCAGCAATAGTCGCTTGGTCACTTGGACTTTGAAAGTCTGCATGAGCTTGCATATACTTGAGTGCCTCAATCTTAGTCATTGCTGTAGGCAACTCCATAAGATCAATGCGTGATGCCCCACCTTTAGAGAACTGTTTAATACGACGAACGAGGTCATCAGTAAAACGAACTTTAGTGGAATCACCGTGAGTAGTGATGCCAGCGACTTTGAAGACTTGTGTAAGATTAGCCATGATGTTTCCTTTGATTAGCTAAGTTAGATAAATGCTGATTATTCAGCACAGTTATTATTATAACAGAAACGGACACTATTGTCAAGCATTTCTATCATAAGAATTTGGTTAAATTTGATTACAGACGAAACTGAGCAAGGACCTGATTAGCCTCGGTACAGTCGATAATTTCATCCATTGCAGACTGGCGCACTGCATCAGCTAGGGATTGTGAGAGTTGTTTATCCTCAGCATCCAGACTATCTTGCCATTCAGTGAATTCTTCAAATGAATCCAGACTCCACATCATGTCCAGCATTTCTACTTGATATTGTGTTAGATTGGTAAGTGTAATTTTGTTCATAGTATTAGATACTCACTGTATAAGGTTTGTCCCAAGCACCGATGTTAACGTCAGTGTACCAGCCCACATCAAAATAGTCAGATTGAATATCCGAGTTGTTATGATTGCCGCCGTTCAGCACTGCAAAAACTTCTTGCATGAATGACTTTGCATCACCGCTGAAATGGTTTTCATAGTGATACGGATTTACTTGGATAGATTTTTCTGCTGGAGTAAAGCCACGAGCAGATAGATAATGATCGGCAGCAACTGTTTTGTTGAAGTTGTCAACAAAATCGATAGAACCGGACTTGATGTTAAGAACCAAAGTCATGTGATTACGCACTGCAAGTGAGCCCTTGACATTGTACTTTTTCAGAATAGCTTTGATAGCGGGGGCACGTTCTGCTTTGCGTTCTTGATTCATGTAAGCCATTTTGTGTTCCTATTTGTTGCTGTCTAAGTATCTATTATATCACCAAAACCATTTAATGTCAACCTTTTTTTAGCTTTTTGACACTGTTGTTTTGAATAAAATTGAACAAAGAACGTTGATGCCCCAAGCTTGCATCCAAGTGATTTCCTTGACGCCATCGACTGCACCAACCAAGCAACCATTCCATAGCATATAGACAGGCCATGAGAGCAGAAAGCCAATGAACAGAAGGCCAACAAAGCCAACAACGATAGTACCCAAAACAACGATAGCTTTTTCCATGATTTTTCCTTAGAGTTTAAAAATTAAGCAGCAACCAACATGTTTGCCGGGACGCGCCAGTTAGTCAGTCCTGACTTGACGATGATGAATTTACGATTGACCTTGTTGACTGTCCCGATAACCAGGCTACCAGTCCGGGTATTCGTAAATTTCACATTGGAGCCGACAGTCAGGGTACATTTAGCCTTACTTGCAAGCTGGGCGCGGACAAACTTGACTGCATCAGTGATCGAATTCAGGTCTTCGTTAGAGAAAGTACCAGAGAGAATAGCGAGATTGAGTTCTTGCAAAGTCATATTGATTCCTATTTGTTGCTGTTTAAGATTCTATTATACACCCGAAACCATTTAATGTCAACCGTTTAATAGTTGGGCAATGCCAACAATTCGCGCTCTTCCTTGGTCAACTTTGCAAGCGCAGTGCTCCGGGCAAGTGCTTTTGCACTTGCTTCGGCACGTTGGGTTGCTTTCCAACGAAGTTCGTTTTCCAACTGATCCAAAGATGCGTCAGTCATTTTGTTGTATTCCGGATTCAAGTCAGCAAAAAATTCGCTTTCAGTACGGTCATACAATACAAACATGCTATCATGAACGGTGAGTTCATAGTTGCTATTGCGTGTCGCTTCCTCCAGCGCCGCCATCAAACGACTAAGGTACGTTGCTGCTGCCGTTGCTTCAAGATAGGCATTTTGATTTGCCAATTCAAGAGCCATTTCTGCTTTAGTCTTACGTGCCATTTCGTTCTTCCTGTTTGTTGCTGTTTAAGAATCTATTATAGCACCAAAATGATTTAATGTCAACCGTTATTTCAATGTCAGTCTCTGGGGTCGTATGTCCTAGGATCGTATACTTCCCATGCATTCTTAGAATGGTCCCAATGCCTAGAATCACATATATTAAATGAAACTTCCCAGCTGAATAGACTAACTGAAATGTCCAAACCTGCATGGCTTTGCCGGGCTGTCAGACTAATGTGGCCACTGATAATTTCACTATTGCGTGTCACTTCAAATTCATAACACTTGTATTCAGTGATCTGCCCTGATTTGGAATACACGTTTTCAAATCGTTTTTTGAAGGGGTTACTAATACTAAAACTAAGATAGATCATCTTCTTCCTCCTCCTCTTCAGGCAATGCTGCTTCAAGCTGGCGAATCAGAGACCGCACTGCGGATTCATTCATTGTTAATGTAAGGGAACTATAACCGTAACCTCCACCGTTCATACGCAGTTGAATTCTCCCTGCATCATTGCGACCAATGGTGTACATTGCATCGTCGTTTGTAGTATCTCTTGGGGCAACTACTTTTGGCATAAACGGCATTACGTTTGATAACGGCAGTGCCGATGATTCATGATCACCTAGCATCATATCATCTGTTGCTGTAGTTTGCTCTACGAACTTTGGGCGCTTAAACCAATCAAACATTTTTAACTCCTGTATAGGGCATCGCCCAATTGTTGTTCAAGATCGGCAACTTGTCTTTCATACCGATCAGTTTTTTTATCCATCTCGTCTTCTACGCTAGAAAGTTCTTCCTGAAGATATGTTATCTGACCACGCAACCTAATTATCTCTTGCTGTAGTTCAAAAATCTTTTCTACACGTGCATCTTCATCTTCGGTCATTCGTCAACTCCGAAATCTTGTTTAATTAAATTAGCACAATCTACTGCTAATGCACCTTCATTCGGTAACCCTGCACACTTTGCAGCAAGTTCCATACAGATATCGGCACATTCCTTAACAATCAACTCGGCGAACTTTTTGACACTGATAAAATCTTCAATGTCTACTTCTGCTTGCTCGTCCCAGCAGGACTTACTAAACAATTTTTGGATTAGTTCTTTGTTCATTCTTCAATCCCAAAATGTTTCTTAGCCACTGCAACACCTTCATCAACATTGTCATAGTGTAGGATAATGTTACAGGTTGCATTGACGATCATCTCGGCGAATCTTGTATTATACAATTCAGCCCAGTCATTTGCACTTTTACTTCCAAACTCGGTCGTCTCTGGTGCGTCCATGTCTTTAAAAATGTCAGCTTTGACTTGAGCACAAAGTGCTTTGATTCGTTCGTTCATAATTGAGCCTGTAGTTTCTGAACCTTGCGACTGACTTTTAAGTACTTGGGGAACAGGTCGCTGCCGTATATTGTGCCACCCGCTTGAGCCACGATCTTGCTACACTCGATCTCCAAGCGTATGATCTCTTCGACCAACTGTTCTCTAGTGCGCTTCATCTTGTGTCCTTAGTTGCGAATTACTGTAAGACGAATGAACCCGTTTTGGACACGGCGTACTAGGAGTCTAGTTGGGCTAATGCGGATGAATCTTGTCATTGTGTGCTCCAGTGTGTTGCTGTCTATGTATGTATTATAGCAGAATTCGGATTTAATGTCAACCGAATTCTGGAGTAATATTACTTACCGATGTTCATCAATGTCTTGCTATCACCACCGAGTACTGTAGTCGGTAGCTTTCCATCCCACTTGCCGATCCATTGCAGTTGAACATAATTCTGTCCACCGTTACTTTGGATAGCTTGTGCTTGGATGCTGATGGCCTCTGCCTCACCCTTAGCCTGTGCAACACGACTTGCGGCTTCCACCTTGATACGAGCCAAGTCTTGTTCTGCTTTGGCAGTTTGTTGAGTTGCAATAACCTTTGCTTCGATTGCTGCTTGATACGCCGGACTGAAGCCAAAGTTAACCAAGCTGATGTTGCTTACAGTGATATTGAACGGCGCCATCTTGGCAATCAAGTGCTGTAAAATTTCAGTGCTGACTAGATCACGTTTAGTAACCAATTCTTCACTAGTATAATGACCAGTAACAGATTTGAATGCTTCATTAATACCAGGGCCAAGAACCTTTTCATCTACGTTGATACCATACTCTTTATAGATATGCGGGACCTTTTGTGGATCAAGTCGGAAGTTGACTACGATGTCAGTATGCACAACCTGCAAGTCTTTAGTGCCTGCTTGGGCAGCTTTAAGCTCCGCCTTCTGTAAGCGCACATCAACATCGGTAACATGACTAATTGGATTCACAAAGTGAACACCTTCAGTCAGCGGGACAGGATTAACTTCACCCAATGTAACTTGCACACCTGTATGGCCTGCAGTAATTACTGTCACGGTAGAGAACCCAAGTGCAGCAACAAAGAATGCGGCGCCGGCTACGATGCCAATGAATGTCTGCTTGAGTGCGACACTGCAAGCAACTGCAATAGCGATACCAAAAACCAAACCAATCATAATCAAAAACATTTTATTTCCTTTAAATTAAAAACTCAGTATAACATAATATTTGTTTAGTGTCAAGCGAAACGATTTACGATAGTAGTCACGCATACGATAACACAAAACACCGTACTCTCCGTAAGTGATGATAGGAATAACATAATTATACTTTCATCACTGTAGAAAAGCCTTCGTCAAGGGTAGGCATTTGAAATCCCTTGATCATTTGAACCATCACGTATGAAGGGATGTCCTTTCCAGGACGAGACTTCAACCGACGATTCAATTCTTTAAGTTCAGGGGTTGCAAACACAACCGCAATATGCTCATAGTCAGGTAACATCAGGAACTTCTTTTTACGACTGTTCACCGTTGTAGATGTTTGGTCCCAGATAATGTCCAATCCTAATTCACGGGAATTTTCAACTTGGATAGCCATTAGCTTTACAGCATGAGGCATATAGTCTTTGAACACTTCGTTGTAGGTCTTACCCTGACGTTCGGCTTCCATGTCAACCCACATGTCGGTTGATACATGAACATAATCTTTGGCCCAAGATTGGTCCTTAACCCAAGTAGACTTACCTGCAGCAGGTACTCCAACCAATTGATAACACTTAGACATTAGATATCACCTTCCCAATCAAATTGTGCGCTCATATTAATTGGCGCGGACACTTCGTCTTCGTCGTAGGTCCAACCCAGACACTTCGACATCTTATGTTTGACAAGCAAATTGGGTTGACGATATCTTTTAGTATCAGCAAAGCCCAACTGAACACCAATCTCAGTCACTGCACCACTGCGACAGATTCCGGCAGTGCAATGCACGATAACGTTCATGTCATTAGACATGGCGTATTGAAGCAATCGAACAAGTTCAGCAGCCTGTGCATCACTTACTCGGCATTCTTCATCGAATACGATATCATCTTTTTCAATGTCAAGGAACTCAAAGTTATGACGTTCACTGAAGTTGGGCATTGCCTCGGGAGACCATCCTGCAGGATCAGTGATACTAATCAGCATACTGTTAGTACCCGGATCTTTATAGAAAAGCCCCGATTGAATGTCGCTTGCTGCGCAATTTTGAATAAATGCCATTTTGTACTCTACTTTATCTTAAATGATAACATATTATATCACCATTCAAGATTAAAGTCAAGCACTATTTAGAACTTACCTGAAAGAGGCCAAGAACCACCGTCCCAGTAAGACGGGGCATTACCTGCTGTTTTAGTCACGGATGCAACAAAACGATACACTTCGACCGAATCATTCCGAGAAGCATCTTCACCCTTTTCGTAACCTTCACGATAATGCAGTGCATTGGCTACTTGAAGATTGTACGAACTACCACAGAATCCATCAGAGTAACCACGATAGAAGTCAGATGAACCCAACTTTGGTTCAGTATTTGCACGAACGAAAGTATTGTTGCTAGCATTCGATTGAACAGGCTTGCTGAATGCAGCATTGGTGTCATCTTCCGAAGAACCAACTTCACCGATCACTTCATACTGACAAGCACGACCCTTAGCTTCATTGTAGTCAGTTGGAATAGAGACTACATCGCGAGGATTGATTTTAACAATCACGACACGTTCACCACCGAATGACTTCAAATAGTTTTGTGCGCAAAAGTGCAGGCCAGCCGAACAAGTGTTGTTGCGATTGTCATCAACTTCGTTACGTTCCATAGAAACCACATTGCCGAGACTATTATCCATCGTGCCAGAATGCACGTCGAAATAGTTGTCACGCACTTTCTTGTAAGCCAAGAAGCAACCATCGGGGGTGATGGGCAAGTTGTTCTTTTCCAAGAAGCCGTACAGTTCATTGACAGCTTGACGCGAAGGGTTAGTCATCAAGTTTTCCATGAATTCAACCATGGGCTCAATAGTGAAGCCTTCTTGCAACATTGCAATCATACGACTTGCCAATGCACTGTGAAATTCCTTGCCCTTCCAGAACAATTGATCGCCTTGGACACTTACATTACCACGACCATAATTCAGAATAACTTTCTTAGGTTCGATAATGTCTTTGACTGTTTCCCAGTCGCCGGCTTTAATAGCATCTTTAACCTGTTCGTAGGTCAGATGGGTTTTGCTGATTGTGTGAGGGACGTTACCAATCACAACGGTGATGTTAGCACCTTGAATCAAATATGGATAGCTCATTTTAAATACCTTTACTGTTGTCAATCAAATTAATATATTCGGCCAAATCGGCATCTTCTACGCTGTACTTACTCACTACCTTAATTAACGGGTAACGTTTTTTAAGTGCATTAATGTCATCTTTATACTTAGCAATCAACTTACTTGGGTCAATATTTGCCTGAGTAGTTACGTTGTATGCATTGCACAAAAATTCCAAACTGTGTCGCTGCTTTGGATCTGTAACTTTCACGTCCTTGAAAGTCTCATGCAACACCTTGTATGGACTATCTTTCTTGATCAGCTTACACACATTATACTGAAAAAACTCTTTAAAGTCAATAGCCTGTTTGACCATTCCCATCACATCGGCCTGACCCAACTTAGTCAATTTCCCTGTAATCATTGTATCAATGTTGACCCAATTCTTTTGAGTCAGAATAAAATCCATATCAGCCTTACGAACACCGTATATAGTACCGGTGAACAGGTTGCTGTTATTCAGATTTTCATGCAATACTTTTACGTCATTGACCTTACCCAATGAAGAGAAGCCGCTCAGAGGAAGATAGTAAAAAGTTGTAGACTTGTCAAACGTATCAGCTTTACCCGCGTCTGCCCAAACCATTGTAGAGTTGTATCCACGTGAGCGTGAGGTAAGTTGCAGAATAGTTACATTCTTGCCCATGTTAGCTGCACGTTCGCGCATCCGCAAATCACTTGCCTTCAGAATCTTACTTTCAGGAGGATTCATGATGTCCTTCAAGAACAAATCCTTCTGCACCGGCTTACTCTTATCGGCTGCTTCAATGACATAGATCACTTCACTGTGACTATTCATAGTAGCATTCTTCCAGTGAAACTTACTACGCTCCAGTGCTCCGGTCTTTGTATCGTTGAACACAAAGAATGCATCCGTGCTAACAGTGATACCCCAGTACGCAACATGCTTGTTGGTAGCCTGATCATACTCACTATTACTTTTCAAGTTGTAAGCAACTTGCACACCGCGACTACGACTAAAGCCCTTCAACACAATGTTATACTTGGATGCTAGATCCGCGACAGTCAGTTTGAACTTTTTCAGTTGATCATAACGATAGCGTGGACTTACCGCGTCCAGCAAAGGAAACTTAGTGTCGGTTACGTACTTAACGACAGCCTGTGACCACAATGCTTCACCCTTACGCTTTGCCAGATAAACAGCACGTTCCCACAAGTTATCAATTTTGTCAGCTTCAACCGCAATGTGAATTGACAATTGAGCAGTTAGTTCTTCCAACTTGCGTTTGATGCTTGCGATAGTCATCGGTACATAAGACAGACCTTCACGTGATGCTTGAAAGTCAAGATCACCGATACTGAATTCAATCACCAGGCCGCATTGCAGCATTGCCTTCATTGCTTCGTTGATCGTGGAGTCTGCCCTAGGCACATCAATTGGATATGCAATATTACCCATGACCGCATAGCTGCTACGCGAATCACTGACAGTATGGACACCGGGGATGATATCTCTTTCAAGGTAATCAGTATCAATGAATTTGAAATCATGTGCCCCGGACACTACAGGGCGCTGTTTGAAGTGTGTGTAAACTTGCCGAGCCTCTTGCCGAAACTTATCAAAGTCGTAACGGTCGTTAACCGAGAACTTAACTTCAACACCGCTTGGGTCAGTGGTTTCTTCTTCCATCATTTGGGCGATAGAGGGTACACCGTGTTCATTAATGAATGCAGTGTACACACCCTTACGGCCATTTTGAATAGCAGTAACCGTGAAGTTGTCAGTGTAAGAGAAGGGAGACTTGCTACCTAGACCCAGTGCACCGATGAATTCGTTCGAATTAGTTTTGGTACTTTCAAAGTACGTGGTGTAGATGCTAGTAACCTGATCGTGCGATAGTCCAGTACCATAGTCACGAATAGAGAACCATGCTTCAAGTGAATTTGGCAGGTGAACATCGAACGGGGTAGAACTTTTACCGGCTGCGGTATGCGAGTCAATCGCATTGCACGAAAGTTCACGAATGATAGCACGAACTTTATTTGCGTAAAGACCCGAAGAAAGAATAGAGAATGCCTTCGCACTATTACGAATGCGGAACTCACCGATCTGTCCTACATTAGACAGAACAGCTTGATCTTGGGGAGCAGAATTCAGAATCATTTTATTCCTATTTGTTAATCTATGTGTCTATTATATCACCAAAAGCATTTAATGTCAACCTAATCTTGCTTTGATTTCCATGTAAAAAAGATGATATTTGGCCATCCTAGCAATGTCTTTTTCAGTCACACCTTTCAGCCGGCGAATATCGGTGTTGTGTCGCAAATCAGCCATTTTGACTTTCATTGCATCAACATTTTCAAAGACACCTGCTTTGTATTCGTCAAGTGTTTGACCGGGTTGTTTTGTAAGTCTCCAGATACCGTTGATAACTCTTTCAGAGATACCTGCATCACGCAGATCCTTGTAAGTAACTGAGGTGTCTTCAATAACATCATGACCAAGAGCCATGCACAGTAGTTCCTCATCATCGGACTTTAGATAGTGCATGACTTTCAAGGGATGCAGAATATAAGGTGCGCCACCTTTGTCGTATTGACCATCATGGGCGTTAGTAGCAATGACTAACATCGTAGCTAACATGTGACCTTTTTTCATAATCTGTGCTCTTTCTTTTACTGTACTTACAGTATAACACACCATCCATTTAATGTCAACCGAAAGAGAATTCTCGGACCCAGTCGAACCGGGTCGTTGCGGGAACCCACTTAAATTGCTCACGCTTGCGGTTGATCTTTTCAAAGTCAAAACAGATCATCACCCAATCTTTGTCAGTGGAGAAGCCAACTGTTTCAGCGACACGGACGACTTCAACCACTCTACCGTCTGTCATTTTTGCTACTACAACCATCATATATTACTCCTCGTCTACTTCAAACCAAACAGGGTCGGACTGATTTTGGTTGCTGCGGGTCTCTTGTGCAGCAAACTCGTTAGCTTCTGCTTCTGTAGCAAATTCGAGTACTGGCCATTTCCACACATCACCAAAATCGTTTACGCATCTTTTGACTACAAACATTTTAGCTCTCCTAATTGTTGCTGTCTAAGAAACTATTATACACCCAAAATGATTTAACGTCAACCTCTGGGTATCAGTCAAACATCTTCATTTTAGTGTATAGGATGTTCCACAGGACGTTGTCACCCCAAGAGTAATCATCAATGATGTTCCATACAATCGCTTTGGCTTCGATATCCTCTTTGTACCCTACCGGGTCAAATACTTGCTTCGCCTGATCAAAATTGTCCGGGTTCATAAAGACGATTTTGTCGGCCCAATTGATTAGGTTGCAACTGAGTGGAATCAATGCAATGTCAACATCAGATCCGCATGCGCGGGCATTGTGTCCATTTTGTGAGGCAACCATTTGGGCTGTCGGACTGCGTAACATACCAACTGAACATACAAACAATAAACGCTTTGCACTTGTCTGAAACGAATTAGCGTATGGTGCCTCAGCAGAGAATATGTTCTGGGTCTTAGTTTGTTTCATAGTCATATTATACACCCAAAACGATTTAATGTCAAGTCTTTTTCAGCATCCACATTGTAAGCTCGGGGCCACCCACTAACACACACTGGGCACTGTATTTCAAGTAACCGGTATCTGATCGATATCGTCCTAGCACAGGAACAACACGAATTTGTTTGTTTGTCATCTTAATAATCTTACCAATCTCAAGTGAGTTATGATTCGAAAAGGCAACCACATCATCCACGTTGACCGGTCTATCCAGGATGTCTTTATGGACGGGTACTTCTTTAGTCATGCAGACCAATCAGTTCAATCATTTCTTCCAAGACTTGCAGTAATTCTTTATTGGACAGTTCGGGTAGTTCGCGCAAGTGCAAATCTAATTCTTCCTCGCTGTCCGGCGTCCAAAGTTCAGTGATTCGTGCAATGACTAGGTTACGCATTTTTATATCCTTGTTGAATTTGTTTCATATATTAAAGTTTTAATGTGGCCCAGAATGCAGTCTTTTCCAAGTCTTGCTGAAAATCTGGATACACCTCGTCTAGCATATCTTTATCTACTTCTTTGTAGCCGCTGCTAGTTTTCTTATTGAACATTTGGGATGCGCCCCGGGCACTATCTTTAAATACTTTGGTCTGTAGCTTGGCACCACGTCTACCCCAGAATGAAAGGTACGTGTTATCTACGTAACCATAGTTGCCGGTGCCGAAATCCATTGCGTCATTTCGCAAAAGAATAATTCCCCATACTTTGTCAGTATTAGATTTTACATTTCTCTGCCAACCAATATGTTCAAATCGTATCATTTTCCCACCCGATTATAATTTCTACTTTACTTGCTAGTATATCTGATTTAGTCCATGCGGCCTTCGCTTCTGCAAAGATAGTAATATCATTCTCATACCCCGGAAACATTTCATCAGCAAATACTTTGAAAAAATACAATTCGGGTGCGTCCATTAGTTAGCTCCAAATAGTTCAAATGCGCGGGCGAGGCCGCAGCTAAACGGTACCGGGTGCTCTACCCCTTTGTGTGAGCACTGATTGTTTAGTGCGGCAGGGCAAGCAATACGAAACGGACATACTGTATGTGCGGGGATTTTACCTTGTTCTAAGAATTTCACTTTTTAGCCTTTGTTTAACAGTTTATGTGTGTATTATACACCCAAAGCCATTTAATGTCAAATGTCAGTTACTTTCATCTTTGCTTTAGTGTAGAAAATATGTTGACCAATCTGTTGTATTTTTGCAACAGGATCACGCCACTTTGGGCTGACGTATTCAGCATGGTAGAACATTGCTTTGTCAAGTTGGGCGACCCGATCACCTTGTAACACTCGATGGGCAATCCATTGACTATCAGCCCATGCATTACCACTCGGTGTTTCTAGTTTCTTTTTCAGAGTCCAAGAGAATTGACTTTTAGCATGGACTACACTGCAAATACTATCGCCCCACTTACCAGACTTCAATCGATTAATAGTGACTTGGGCGACTGCATACTTGCCCCTATCACTTTCAATACCCGCTTCGTAATAGATATTTTTGGCTAAACATTTTTCATCTGTAACAGTATACGACATTTGTTCATTAGTTTGTGTGACAAACGCCTGCTTGATTTCCGCCACATCTTCGGCGATAGTAGTTAGTTGATATTGCTGAACCCCTAGAACCGCAACCAATGCAGTGCAGGTTATGCCAAGTAGGACTTTGCTCATTAACTATCTCCGGGGTGTGTAAAGAATTTATTATACACCCAAAACCATTTAACGTCAAGTTTTATTTGCTTTCGGAATTTATGATTGCGTTGAGCCGGACTCGCTCTTGTTCTAGTTCGTTACTATAGCGCCAACCTTCATGTTCACTAGCACGAATCATGCGCAACTCTTCTGCCAGATCAAACAAGGATGCCTGGACACGTTTGATAGTATCCAGGCATATTGAATCAAACCCCGGACCTTGCTCCACATCAACGATGACTCCTGATAACTCATGTGCCAAGATAATAACATCGCGTGGTGCCAGTTGTTTGCATTCTTTCGCACTCATGATTCAACCTCAATAATTTTATATTCACTGTGCGGATAGTTCTCTTGCAACCATTCAATCATTCCTTCTTCGTACGGGAGGAATACAGTACCAGCCTTATTGGCAATGTAGTATTTCACTGCCCGGCTCGAAGGCTATCGTCATGCGCCTCACTAGCCTTGATAGCTGCTTTAATCACTAGATTGTCCCTAACCATACCATACAAGAGGTTGGTCATAAACACCGCCCAACCCACAAAGAATACATACCAAAGAATCTCGCCCGGTACAATATGGATTATGTATGCTACGCTGAACATCGCAATAAGGCCCAAAACAATAATAAGCAAAGTTTGGATTGCCGCTTGAACTCTAATATCTTTAAACATAAATTTCCTTTATAAAAACTAACACAAAACTTATTCGCCGACCTTGAGCAAAAACTTATTAGAAATTGCCTTGAAGGACACTTCACGCTCGTTACACTTATATACAAGACCTTCTTGCTCCGGGCCGTTGATATCACCCATTACAGACTTTGCTTCTGCCCGTTTTAGCAAGTCAGCAACGGACTCATTAGTAAGCATAAAATCAGACTTAAATACAGGGCAGTGATTCAACTTGTACTCTGTTACAAACGCTTTACGTTCCGCAGGGGTAAAGTAACGTCCTGCATCAATGTCGTAAATGTCGTATACGTAAAAGTCTTGGTCACGCATCTTGTACATGTTACCTTGAATGCCGTTGCCAATCAGTTCACCTTGGATAGCAATGTTGCGCCCAATGTTAGCTAACTTAGTAGGCAGTTCATACTTGTATGCGGCACGCCACAATGAGTTATCAACGTTATGCTTGAGGTCAAGATTACGTGAGCAAACTCCGACCTCACCGCCCATCACGTAAACAGTCATTGAAGAGCCATCTAACTTTTCAGTAATTTCCCAAGTCAGTCCCTGCGACTTCCATTCTTCTAATTCAACTGACAAGTTTTGAATACGCTCTTGATCAGTCTTTGGGATAATTGACGGGAACATACCCTTGACTTCGCCGGCAAGCGATGCAGGGATTTCAGCAACCCAGCGTTTAATATTCAGAAGGTCGCTAACATCTTGTCCTTCTACAACTTCAACTTCGGTGCCATCTGCTAGTGCTAATACATATTTCATCGTATCTTCTCGTTTGTTTGTCTAGTGTATATTATAACACCAAACTGATTATTTGTCAACTCCAAAATGTTTGGCGAATCCGTCAAGTTCCTGTTCTGTCCTGAACCAAAACATATACTTAAATCCCGGACTCAGACTACATTCTTCACCCTTTTCATACTGTCCAAGATTAAAACCGTATGCCCCTGATACTAATACCAACTTTGATTCCCGCAATGGTTCGATATATTTGATAATGCGTTCGTTCTCATCAGTTCCTGGATATGGACGGGGAATGTTCACTACAAATGGATAATCTTCGTTCATAATTTTATATTCTTCCAAAACAAACACCACTGTTCATCAGTTAGTGTATTATACATTACTTGATAGTTGGTTACATTTATTTCTCGTAACCATTCTCTAAATTTTCTCAACTTTAATAGAGCAACAATTTCATACATCTTCATTTTTTTAGTTTGTAAGATACCAATTACTTGCTGTTTTTGTTCTTTAGGGAATTCGACATATCTAGGATTTTTATCACCTTTCCATTTGTCGCTTCGTTTTGCCTTTTCTAGTTGTGCTTGTTCAACTCCGAGTATTTCTTCATATGTTTTACCAGATCGAAACTTACTAAGTTTTTCTTTAGTGGCTTGGTTATGCAGAATTCCAGTTCTGGTACCAGCCTGACCTTTTTTCCATTTAGTATGCTCGGGCGGACTAATACCTTTTTCTTTGTTGGTATTGCTAATCTTCTCGGCTATGATTCTTTTTTCGTCAACAGTCTTGTTCGCTTCTCTGATACCGGCGGCTATTGACATTTTCTTTTTTGCCAATTCAGTCCTTTTGCCTCCAGTCCTAGTTTTTGCTTGTTGTTCCCATAACTTCTTCTTATCAGCATCGCTCCAAAATTCAATAGTATTTCCACCATCGCCGCCAGGAGTCATATTGTATCCATTTGGTATCATTGTGTTTAACTTTGCTACCCAAAATGTTTCTTTATCACTTGCTTCCTGTCTGGTTACATTGCCCAAATCTTCTAACAAAATTAGTTCAAAATTTTCAATTCCGTGATGATTCATAGAATCGTATAGCCGGCGATTACATTTATTTCGTGCTGCCTTTTTGTGATTCAAAAATCTGTTTTGGTAATCCTTAGATTTACCAACATATGATTTTCCAGTAATCTTGTTTAGTATCTGATATATTTGCATAATAGTGTCTCCGTAGTCTGACTGTGCGTAGTCACTATTATTTATGCCAATACTCGTTTATTCAACCTTTTTAAGTGGTAGAAGCAGGCCCTGGGAGACTGTTTTTCTGAGAGAAACAGTTCTCAATCTTTCTCCTTCTACGCCGTCAAAAGTCTTTGCATAGTGCCCGGGCTTGGTAAGGAACGGTGCGATGGCTGTGGGGATAAAACTATCAATCTCACAATACACCGCGAGGTCTCCGGCTGTGTATTCACCCTTCTTCACCACGCAGGTCCATCCACCTACGATAGCGCATTCAATTGCATCAGCACCCGGGATAGGACGCAGTGAATCAATTTTTCTAATCGTTGCCATTTTACGAGTCATAAAATTTCCTTTACGTTAAAGAGATGTTGTGGAACTGAACCAAACATTGAATATAAAACTTTACTTGACGTTGAAGCAACAGCAAGTTTGATGCCGCGCTTGGTTGACTGTGCTTTATAATAACTTCGGGCAATACGATTTCGTTTTGCACCGCGAGTGTTATTACATTGAAAACAAGCCGCAACTAAATTGGAAGCAACTTCTATTTTTCTGTGTTTTGGACTCGACCACTTATCCACAATATGTTCAACAGTTGCCAATTGCAGTGACTTCTTCTCACGATTCATTTCACAATTGCAGTAATGACACTTGTTACTTTGGCAAGTAATCAAAGTATCCAAGGTCATCATATAGTGCTCCATTGTTCGTTCAAACGTTTACGTGCAGCTATTGCAAAGTCGCTCCAGTTACCGCACTTATCTTCCCAACGCAGGAGACTGCGGCAAGTGTAACCAATGTCACGCTTGCCTGCGCAAACTGCCTCTTGATTGACTTCACCGTTCACCAACACACGGCAGTGATACTTACCGTTGATATTGCGAACAGTTACTTCGTGCTCTACATCGCCCAGGATGCAACGCTGGATGCGAATAACTTGTTCATATCGTTCCATATTGTTCTCCTGTTTGTTGCTGTTTAAGTATCTATTATAACACCAAAATGATTTACTATCAACCGTTTTAAAAAGGTTTATTGAAGGGGAACATGATGTAATTGAGCAGTCTGATCAGGTAGCCAAACAGTAGACCAATCTCATAGCCAAACTGCCAGGCAAACTGATGCAGTACCTGCAGTGCCCGTTTCATTGCAATTTTAAACGGTCAATTTCGTTTGCTGCTTCTTCCAACAGGTCAGCAATCCGGTCGTTCTTGCCTTCTTGGACACTCTTGCGTGAACTAATTTGTCTGCGGATCTCCGCCCGCTTACGCAAACGATAGACTAGATCCTGTTCGGCAATAGGAACTATCTTGTCAAAGTTTGAGACAAGGCGTTCGTTATCATATACTGAATTGTCAAATTCAGGAGTGGCTTCTTTTGTCATTTTTGATTTACTCTCTTACACCCTAACATAGGGTTATACTGCGGCCAACCTATATCGTTCGGTCGCCGAGGGAAGCCTGATATATCGTTATATGCATTTTCACAATCCTTAAATGTAGCATGTACACTTAGTGGCACGGGGTTCCATACTACAGATTGTGTTTCTGCCCCATCCACCATCGTAGTAGTTAGCATTAATGTGACTAATGCAAAAGTAATCATCCTTTAACTCCGAACTAGTAACTACCCCTAGGGGAATTATATTTTGCAACCATCTTTGGTCCGGCACTTTCAAAGTCCATCCCGGCTGCTCTACCCTCATAGCACCGACCGTTCCAAGACATTAGCAATTTTACTGACTTATTTACTGCAACAGTCAAGTTTCTTTTATCGTGAAAATCCATTACTTCTGCATCCAATGACTTACCGGATGCAACTGCTTTCACAATGCAAGTGTCGCTATTTACCACGATGATTCATCCACAATGTTCTTAGTGATAGTTACCGAATCACCATTAATTACTGTACTGATATTAGCATCAATCATAGAACCGATACCTGATGAAGAATCTACTGAAAGGGTAACATACTCCACATCAGGGTACTTATCAACAAACTGCTTGATAGTGACCAAGTCGTCCTTGTGTAGTATGAATTTATGCATAATCATTCTTCCTCGTCTTCAAAGTCGAGATCGTAAAAATAATCTTCCATATCATTAAGTGCGGCCGCTAGTTCTTGAATCTCATCAACAAGCATATCATGTTCAAATTCTTCAATCTTGGCTGTTAGCACATTAATGATAAGTTGATTGAAAGTAATGTCCTGTTCATGCGCCAACTTCATCAGCGCAAAAATCTCATGCTCCGGCATTTCAAGCGGGACTTGAATGCGGGTATCATACTCTTCGCCAAGTACAATAGCGCGGGCTTTTTCCAACATATCTTCTTCCGTTTCTAGATCAATGAATTTACGATCATCAAGTGATTCTGTAAATGAAAATCCGCGGCGCTTGCTTTCTGCAATATGCGCTTCAATGAAGTCAGGGTTGATCCAACGATACTCACGTTCAGTACCGTAGTCCCATGCTTCCATTTGATAGACCACTTGGGTTTTGGTATCAAATACCATACTGATACTGTAGCCGGTGTCATCATGCATACCGTTCCAACTATCCATCGTATGAGCATCAGGCCCATAACATCGCCAACCGTAATCAGAACCCTCAGTGATCTTGTAATCAATGGTTTCCATAAAATCTTTAATAGTGATCATTTTTAGTCGCTTTCGTTTTTTTAACAATTTCTTCAGGGAAGATATCTACTAGTCGTTTAATATCTTTATGTTTCACGATTATAACATGATTTACCGCATCTGCAAACTTAATGGGCAAGTCTAAATGAATTGTGATTCGAGGGCCTTCTAGTTCACTGACTACGCTATCATTACCAACGCTACCAACGAACGGGATTTTATTCCAATGGCCGAACACTCGATCACCAATTTGGTATTTGCCGGTGTACCTGTTTGCTTTAAAATATTCTGCAAGGCTTGCCATTACATGTTTACCTTGTATTGGGTTTCGCCCTTAAGGGTTTGCCAGATATAATTCTTTTCTAGGTCAGTGACGTATTCAGTTCGAATGTTGTTCTTATCAGTGCTCCAATTATGCACACTTTCATAGTCTCCCCAACTACCCACAGGCAGACTGGTCGTAATGAATCTACTGATAGCCCACATCATTTGACGGTTTGCAGTATCAGCCGAATCGACTGCACGAAACAAATCACCTGCAAGCATAGCAGTCAAGAATCCACCCGGCTTCCAACCGCGAATCAAATATCCGGTGATTGCTTCCTGAGTATGCATAGGAACTTCCATTCCCATGTTACCCAAATCACTGGTATCAAACTCAATCATTTTGTCTAGCGTAGTCATATTACCAACTTGAATTATAAAATACTTTAAAGCCTAGAAAGATTTCTGCCTTTGCGCTAGCTACAAAAGCCAGATCACCATCACGCCGGTCTATACTACTTACACCAAAGAAGAATCCCTCGGTACGCGGAAGTTGTGTATGCGTGATAGCACGTTCCAAGTCTTCCAGGTCTTCGTATGTGAGTTCTAGTTCATCCCCATTAAAGCTACCTTCGTTGCCCTTACTCTCCCATAGCTTGTGCATATAACCATGCAAGTCAGGATGCTTGCGCCAGTAAGCAATTTCACGGGGAGCCTTTACCCTAGGATTAACAAATTGCTTATCTTCTACATCCCATTCTGCACCATCATAATATTCATCACGTTGTCCGGCTTTAAAAGCCACGTATGCGTACATGTCAAGTCCCATTACTTAGCTCCTTCAATTGCGATTTCTTTTGTTTTAGCTAGTCCGTTGTCAAGCATTTTTGCGATGCCACTAAATCCCACGGTAGCAATTACAATACCGAATACGGTGCCAATTAAAAAGTTTCTCATGATATTACTCCTGACCCAACAACCATTCTACGTTTGTATCGTAGAAGGGCAAATATACCGGTTTTGCATCAATGCTTAATGCACAAACTTTCACAAACAAATCACGACCCTGTGCATACGTATAGATATCAACGTCAGTGCCTGCCGGAAGCATGTGACCTTCGCTACTCACATAAACTGCCAATGAGCCGGTAGAGAAACTGATGATTTCTACTGTTTCAGATACTTGTGTTGCTTGCATTTAAAGTCCTACTTGTTGCTGTTTAAGATTCTATTATACACCCGAAACCATTTAACGTCAACCAAAATTATTGCTGATCTATAATAGCCAGTTCAATTAGGGCCATCCGCACCCGAGTTTCCGCTTGTTGGGAAGGAGTGAGAGTAGAAATCCAATCTTCTTGTTTACTTAGAGCCTGTAGTACCATTTTATGAAACTCTGACATTACATGCTCCAGTACAGTTCGGATGATACATCACATGAGCGTGGTGTGTTAACTGACTGCACAACCGACTTGCCCGACATAAGATTTATCACGGTTTCGGTCTTCTCAATCTGATTGAACTCGCTTGATTCCATAATTGAGTGGTCTTCGAGAACTAGCTTACCAGCTTTAGCAAGACGTGTTGCACCTGCTTTTGCTGCACTTTCAGTTGAAAATCTAGCATCTTGCCAATAGCCGTTGCGCATGATACGAACGATTTTAGTAGTGTCAACGTTGAAAAGAATGTAAGCCATTTTCGAGTCCTTTAATTAACTGTTTATGTATGTATTATACACCCAAAACTATTTAATGTCAACTGTTTAGTAAACTTCTTTGAGGATTTGAAATTGCTCAGATGGGTACTTTGTCATGAATTCTTCGGATTTCACGTAGTCGCTGAATGCCTTGGCATCGAAGAACACCTTGCGAAACACGCTCGACAGTGTTCCCTTTGGGATGACTGTGAGATAGACCGATTTTGCTTTGCCTGCCATGATGTATTCCTTTTGACTGTTTAAGATACTATTATAACACCAAACTCATTTAATGTCAACCGTTTTCTTTAGATGAACTGAACGTTTTTGCGGATTGTACGATTCAAGCGGATGATCTTGCTTGCTATTTCCTGGAGTTGTTTTTGCAAAATGGGTTCAGCTTCGCGGGGAACCGCGTTCATGACTGCTTGTAAACGCATAGCTCCGGCTACCAATTCGCTCTTTTTAAGCATCTTTTTGACCATATCTTGATCAACCATCGCTTGCTTACCGAACACCGTGATCTGAACTTTTTCCATTTTTCATCGCCTGTTTGTTGCTGTCTATGAGTCTATTATACACCCAAAATGATTTAATGTCAACCGTAGGAATGCCCCGGTTAAGGGGCATTCCGTTACTTTTTATGCAATCTTGACGGTGTAAAGATTCATTGACGTGATGTTAAATACACCAACATCAACCTTGATTCGAACTTCAATTGTCTGTCCCGCAGTAGTCGGTACAATTCCGGATAGTACGGCTGCTTTGCCAAATCCCGGTGTGTTAGGGATACTCTGTCCTAGGCGTGTTGAGTTTGCAATTAGACTTCCGTTGACATATATGCCAAACGTTGCACGAGTACCGGTATCAGTTGGTACATAGATACTTCCGACAGAACCGGTGTAGCCGGCAATTGCGCCACCGCCTGTACTAATATCGCCTAGGCAAGCAATAGAACCAGTGTTGCCCACTGCACCGAGTGCAGTAAACAGTACAAAGTTTTGTAATGAACCTAAATTAATTACAGATGGACCAAATGGTACATTTAATGTAGCATTAGTAGTAGCAATTGCACCAGTTGTGCTAAAAAATCTTCCTTCTAAGTCAATAGTGTCACCGGTTGTTATTGCTGCTGCAATGGCAATCAATGTACCTTTAAATACACCTTGAGCACCGAACGTCGGTGCGCCGTTAATTATCCAGAAGATGTTTGCAGCTCGTGCTCCGTTAATCAACGACATCGTTGCGCCTGCTGCCGTAGCAAATGCTGCATTAACTCGAATGACCCAAACTGAGTTTGGATTGTTTTGGCCGTCAAACGCTAAGTTGCCGCCCTGTGTGCTTGCACCTGCTACCGTGTATACACCGGGAGCCAGTGTTTCGCCCGCGCCGAATGCTGCTGCGTGGACACCGGTTGATGGTAGTGAGTTGAGCGTCGAAACCAACAAAGACAAATCAGTAGCACACTGTGCAGATACTATAGAAGGAGTGCAATAATATTCTGCATTGAATTCAGTACGGTATGTGCCGGCCAAGTCAGTAGTGATAGCTGCCCCGGAGATCAGTTGATTGTTGCTGCTATGAGAATATTTAATATTGTTTGACTGTGTGCTGTCATAGAAGGTGGTAACTGAAGTACCTCCGCTGCTAGGCCCCATTGGGCCGGCCGGCCCAATGTTACCGATCGGGCCGGCCGCGCCAATAGATCCCGTTGCTCCCGGGGGCCCGGAGATAGTAGATGCAGCACCGGTTAATCCGGTTAATCCGGTGTTGCCTTGTGCGCCAGTCGCACCTGTATTACCGGTTGTCCCTTTAGCACCAGTGACTCCGGTATCTCCTTTATCTCCCGTTCTAGCAAAGGTTATAATACTATGATTTGCATCAGGAATTGATGTTACTCCCGCCAACCATGCAATCGGGATTGCATAAACATTGTTACTCAATGTGTGTGAGCCGATGATGGCAAATAGCGTAAATGCAACTGTGTTGGCTTCATCTGATACACTAAAGTGGCCCTTAATCGCCGAAGTTGAGCTATCAATTGTCTCTAAGAAGTTAGTTGTTAACACTCCGTTCTCGTCTATGTTGTTGATATACATCATAGTCGCTAACGTTAAATTCATATTGTTAAAGCTATAGCTGCCCGGGTCAGCTATTCCGGTAACTGAACTACTATACATATAGTCAAATGCTGCGCCGCCGAACGATCCTGCAGCACCTGTTGCACCTGTTGGTCCAGCAATAGTAGATGCAGCACCAGTTAGGCCAGTCGCCCCCGTTAAACCGATGGGGCCAGTTGGGCCAGTGGGCCCAACTACAGTAGAAGCAGCTCCTGTTAGACCAGTAGCACCTGTGCCGGCCGGACCCACTAGACCTTGAATGCCAGTTTGGCCTGTCGCGCCTTGCAAACCTATAGGGCCAGTAAGACCCCGGGGACCGGTCAAACCTTGCTCACCGGTCAAACCTTGCTCACCGGTAGAGCCCTGGGGACCGGGTACAGATGGTGGCCAATTACTAATCTCCACGTTGACGGAGCCGTCTGCGTTGACGTTAAGAATATTAGTCGGGTCGATTGGATCGCGGATGATTGCCATATTATGTTATTGTGTAAGAAAATTTATAAGACCCGTATACAGGGCCAGGAACGGCAGCAACATATAAAGTCATACCACCGTTGTGAGGAACTGCAACTGCATACGGATAAGTAACTGTATACGGTGTTGCAACTATATTGAATTTATCAAATTCTACTTCATCTATATCATTACCTGCTGTGGGATTACCTATGTAAGTAACCACGACACTTGAGTTAGGATTGATTGATATATCTTCGATTTCAAATGATTTTTCATATGTAGGCACATCGAACACTAAATCAATCTGTTTAGATAAGATAGAATCAGTGACAGTTACATCAGTAAGTCCATCGAACACCACATTAGTCATGAACCTGACTGTGGAGTTTTCTCGTATTATCTTTTGTTCCGGAGTTTCTATCAGTGACATAATGTATTTATCATTATATACTCAACCGTAGGAAAGCCCCATATGGGGCAAATCCTTGCTATAAATTGAATTACTGAGCGAATTTATTAATCCACCACCCAAATACTGATTCAGCGGGTTTCCCTCGAATACTTGCTGACTTGTCGTATGCTGATATTAAGTTTTGATTCCCGATAGCGACAGTAGAATCAACAAGTGTACCATCTGAATTTATACCCGTTGATTTGCGGGTTACATTTGTTCTGAAATTATCAGTAAACCAATAGCCCCAGCTTATCAACCCCATAACATTACCATTACCGGTTGGTGTTGCATTAATTACTTCACCTATAGTTTGATATACGTCTGCTTGCTCCATCAAATCCATCGTCTTAGTCGGCGCGATTGAAACACATACGATACACGGTTCAACGTAATCAGTAATTACCGAGCCACCGCGAATAGACGGTGTTCCTATTTGTACCATGAGTGGAACCGGATAGTCAGTGAAACTATGTAACATAGTCGCAAATGATTTACGCATATCACTGCGTGGTGCACTAGTATTTGAATCAGCGTTTCCTACAATGTTATATATGTCTAGCACTATATAGTCGAAAAGTTTAACAAATTGTAAATTTTTCTGCCTAGTAGTGAGATTACCAGTTGCCGCCGTATTGAAACCGTCAGTCTCTGACCACACTCCGGGCTTCATCATTGCTTGATAAACAATTTTTCCGGTATACCCGGTATTTCTGACTGAGATAACTAAGTCACTCCAGTATGATACTGGCAATGCACTCATAAACCCATGATTCATTCCAAGTGAAATATATTCAATGTTTAAGTCTGTTGCAATCTGTGCATATTGAATAACAATCTCTTTGTATGCAGCAAACCAAGCAGTCCAAAATACTGTATTGTTTGCGGGAACAGTCCATGGCATCTGAAGACTTCCTGCAGGATAAACCCCCAACTGCATCATATATTGCATATTCTGACTATGAGCCAATCCTACTAAGGTAGTGTACTGCTGTCTAGTCATCATGGGTATTTGCGAGGTGCTACTCATACTTACCGTCCCGGCCTGCACATCGTATGATTCAACCCATACCGGGTCAGATGATGCAACTAAGTTAGCTCCTGTTTGAGTTTTGATTCTATCGTAAGTAGAGTTGAAAAGGTTGCGCTTGTATATCATATTCAAGTAGCCACCGGCGTCCATTGTAAATACTCCGCCGATAAATCCCGGTCTACTATTAACACTCGATGTACTGTATAGTCCTATATTAGTAGAAGCCGAGTCAATCAATGATCTTGCAATGTTGATCGGAATATATCCGGATTTGGTGATGTTGACTGTATCAGATGCTAGCACCACTGTAGGAACAGTTCCGACAAAATTACCCATGCCATCTGCATTTATAGTTTGAGTACCCAAACTAATAGTAGCATCGGCCAACGGGGTTGAATATACATCAATCGAGTTGGAAAATGTGCTATGAGTACGTGAGTATATATTTCCTGAAAAATTAGCGGGGTGACTTGCGAGTGGATCGGTTGTACCTGATATCGCTAAGTCGCCCCCACCGCATGCGGCTAATATAATTAGAAAAAGTGACGATACTGCTGTTAGCTTTTTCATATACAAGTTTCGGTGTTGTTTAAGTCTATATTATATACCCAAATCCATTTAATGTCAAGTCACCATTCTTCACGCGCTTTTTTAGCCTCAGAGCAAATCTTCTTTAAGATTTTCCATACCGGATACCAAAAGAAGCCTATTATAAATCCGTATATGAACGGTTCGATGAAATCTACAAATTCTTTCATATTACCCCAAACAAGTTGTCATTGATCGTCAGTTTTGCAATGTTTAGGCTTGCGCTGATACTTGTTTTTAGGAGCAACTACCTTTGGTTTAAAAGGTGTGTTCTCTGCAAACAGTGCATAGTGTGCCCGTGTTTTGGGTGCTTGTACAATGAATGAGAGAATTTGTTTTTTCATAATGAGTATATTATAACACCAAAATGATTAAAAGTCAAGCGAAACTTTTGTCACATTCTTAGTCGTAAAGCTGCGCCATGCTTGGAGATCCAAGTCATACACTACAATACTGGTTGTAGATTGTTTACGCTCAGGCTTTTCTGATACTGCTTCTGTAACGGGAACTACAGGAAGAAACTCAGGATTCAGTGTGCAATTCATCACCCGTTCCTCACCGTCTTTCTTAGTGAAGGTTACGGTTACTTTATGAGTATGCAACACCCCTCGAATCCATGTCTCGGCTACTGCCCATTCTTTGTCAGACCAGTCTACTGTGGGATTAAGCATTTTGTTCTTTCCAAGGTGTAAAAAAGTTTTTCATTTTTGTTTCTTCGTCCCAAGAATTAGTGTAATCATTGTCGTTGTCACACAGCTCCAATGCTTCTTCTTTAGTTACTACACGGTGTGATACAATTTGTTCACCTAAATGTTCTGAACTGAACTGTTCAGCCTCATTCATAGTGACTGTATCAAGTGCCCACGTTGCTTTATCTTTACCATATGCATCAGTACCGATTGGTACTTCAACCATATAACGTTCGCGGAACGTCGATACTGCTTCTACGAGAACCCATTGAGTTTCCGGTTTTTCAATCGCTTTAGTCAGCGACCAGCTACCGTCTTTGAGGTCTGTCCAAACAAGCGTGTCGCCAGTTTCCCATCCAACTTGCGCAAGCAAGTCTTCCGGAAACTCTAGAAACAATTCGCCTTCTGTATCTTCTTGGACTTCAAGTGTATAAGTATTCATTTTAAATCTCAGTGTGTTAACATACGGACCAAACCGATACAATCAATCGTAACCAGCAGTGCATAGTTAGCAATCATACCGAAGCTTTTTCTTGTATAAGCTGCCCAGGCATATAAGGCGCAACCAGTAATCCACACTGGATACATATACAAAAGGGGAGGATTGGGAACTGTAAGAGCCATAGTAATACTACAGCTAATACTAATTGCCCAAGCTAGGATCTCGACACAGAATCGAAGAGGATGTGTTTTATAATCCTCTTTAATCCAATTGCCGATTCCAATTAAAATATCATTCATTCATTTTCTTTCGTGTGTTTAATAACCGACTCTTGCGGTGCAAATGTTTCTGTACTTATCGAATCGGCTAAATCATCTTCTGGCACTTCCAACCAAAATAGCAACAGTATCACTATTGCAATGACGAGTATAACACGAATTATCATTTTACAAAAGCCTGAGGCTACCCACATAATGTGTCCAATTATCTAAATGTGTTCAATGCAGGATGATACTGCCTAATATATTCTAACTCACGAAGATGCGCAGGACCTTTCCCTCGCACTATTTCTAACAAACCATAAGTGAATGCTTCAACACCGTATTCACGTATATTGTTGCACAATCCCCAGTCTTTATCCTCAGCACTTGCACGTTGCACGTGCTTTTGGATTCGACGTTTTAACGCAGCTTTAACTGTGGAACTAATCACAGCTAAACCCACGTACTGCTCCTCTGTTAGCACATTGGTGATAACATAAATTGCATGATTTCTATCAGTGCGGCGCTTTCGCGCGGCAGCTACTCGATGAGCATCAGGTTGTATTTCGTTTGGGTTCATGCAGTATTTATGCACTAACTTGATCGGATACTTCCCGTACTTCATTCAAGATATCGTTCGTGACAACAACACCACCGTAAAGATTGCAGTACAAATCTGCTACTGCTTTGATAAAAAATTGCATGACTTGACCTTTAGCCGTAATCAACGTGAACTGCATTTTTAATCCTTTTCTTTACTGTCTAAGAGTCTATTATACTCCCGAAATCATTTAATGTCAAGCCTTTTCATGGCGTGGGCCAAAGTTTCTTCCAAGATTTTTTGTTGTTTTTCTGCAACATCTGCCTCCCAGGGAAGCTGCATGTACTGCTCCATATTCAAAGATTCGGGTACATTATATCGAACCTTATTCCAAATATATGCGCCTCGTCTAGAAACGCTTAATAAACCGGTGTGTATTTGACTGGCATGTATTAACTCGTGTATTAACACAATTGGGATTTCAGCTAGTGAGAGGATACTATTAATACTAATTCTATTTTTGAATCTATACTCAACAGCAGTATTACCGTATACTGATTCACCTAACCAGGCAATACGTATTATTAGTTCATCTGGTAATTCGATTATATCAGATGCGGCTTCACACAACTTGGTGATTATTATTTCTCGTGATAAGTCATAATCATCACCTTGATACATGAACCATACTTTGATAATAGCTCCTAGTGCAGAACTTGACCTGCCGAAGCATTAGTATATGTTTTGATTTCATTAACTAGGTCTTCTTCGGTGTATCCCATCTCAGACATACGCTGAATTATTGAGATAAACAACCCGTGTGTCGCCGCGCCCTCGATATAATCCTGATCACTATTTGATTCTTCGAACTTATCCAAAAGGGGAAGAATTAATTGATCTAAGAAGGCGCTTGCAAGTTCAATACTATGCTCAAACTCTTCCATTTCTTCATCAGTTGCTTCTTCCGGTAGAGTATTATCTTCTGTGGTCATTTTGATTCCTGTTAATAATTGATTATATCAAATATTGAATTTAATGTCAATCAATTATTATATAAAAGGGCTACACTTTTGGATTCCCAGTAGCGAATTGGGCCGTCCAGGGCAGTAGCCGCCCACACATTCCGTAATGAAACGGTCCTAAGGTGTGTTCTTTTTATACGGGGCTATATGGGTTTTTAAACCTGTCATACCCGTCTTCTTCCGGATATACCGGGTATTCATTATTACGTGATTTCATAGTGGTGCTCTACAAGTATTTAACACCTTGCTCAATAACTTAAAGTTTTTTGCTAAACTGATATAAAATTTATCGACCGGGGAATCAACATACGCGATTTGATCGAACGCCATACTTCCCATTTCTGAGTAGTAGGTTGAGGTAGGCCACTTATTTTTTGCCAACTCTAATCCATTTATCAATAAACATTCTTCTGCGATTGAAGTCAGAGCATTTCTTTTTTGATTTTTTGGTAGATTGATTCCTTGCATCATTCTAATACAAATCGGTTCTGAGTTCAATAACGGTTTATCTAAGTATCGTGCGAATAGATGCACCATGTATGCCTCGGTATGATGTTCCAAGTTGATACATAATTTTGCTTCGGCTTCCAATATAACTTCATAGCTATGTTTAACATAAGTTAGCCAATAGCTCATATACTATGCACGTTCTTTTTTAAGTATACTTCTTATCATCCAGGCGTGCTTATTATGAGCATCTATTCTCTCTGCAATGAAATTAGCAATACCTTGTTTGTTTTCTTCAGTTGCTGATTTAAATACACTATCTAGTAATTCAATCATAGTAGCATTGTCTTGAAATAATTCTTGAAACATTAATTCAGCACGAGGTATCTTGACTTGATCTTGAATCACACTTAACTCTGCATATCGCGTTAAGCTACCTGGTGCGTAGGAATCCAAAGTGCGTATATACTCTGCAACTCTGTCAACTGATGCATATACTTCTGTATAGTAACTATCAAAGAATGCGTGGTACTGAGGAAAGTTATCTCCTTCAACATTCCAGTGAAAATTTTGTGCTTTAATCGACAATACGTTTGTTGTCGCAAGCAATATTTTTAAGTTATCTGATAACATATTATTATTTAGTCAAACCGGACATGATAGCACTATCGGATTTCTCAACTTGAGCACCAGTCGGAATATCAAATACGGTATAGTACTTGCGAGTCTTGTCATTCCACACTGTACGACCCTTTACGCCTGAAATCTTTTCTTTCGATGTCATTTGATCCCATGTCTTCGCAACCGTATCACCTGCCGACTCGTCTACTTCAGTCGCGCTCGGCATAGAGTCAGCTAAACGCTCATAGTCACGCATTGTTAAAGTGCGGCCTCGATCACTCAGTGCAACTAGTTTTTCTGCTAGGTCATGCAAGTCTAGATCGCCGGTGGCATCTTCACGTGCGTATTCCAATAGTCTAATTAAAAGGGGAATATCTACCTTAACAGTATCAGTCGGGTTGATAGAAACTTCCGGCTTATGTAGCAACCCTGGATTTAATCTATGACCTTTGCCCGGAACCATGATCACGTCTTCTTCGTTGATTTCTGATTCCTCGACAGTTTTAGGTAGACTTTTTTGCTTGGTTGAAGCAAAGTCTTTAACATCTTGCTTGCTCATTGTCTTTGCAACGTTCTTTAGCTCCGGACTAGCACCCTTGATTTTCTTACCCTGTTGCATAGCATGTGCCATACCGAAGAATTTCTGTTGTTGCTTGCTTACTGCCTTTTCATCTAATTCATCTTCACTTGTTTCGTCAAGTTTGAACCAATTTGGATTCTTGTAGTACTCGCGACCTGTATTACTCATTTTATAGCCCTCGTCTTCCAAATTCATAGGAATATAACGAGGGGGGATTCTTAAATTTCTGACTATGTTTCCTGATTGGTCCACTAGATGAAAGTTTGAGCCATCTCGTGTTAGCGAGAATGGCTTATTGTCTTTGTACCAAGTTGTTGGCTTTTGGCCTTGCTCAGTAGATTCTTCTACACCTTGCTCTTTACGCTGTTTGCGAATGATATCAATCGCTTGTAGTACTGTTTTTCTAGTTAGTTTACCTTCGCCTGCCATCAAGCGAATATCCTGCATAGTGATACCATCTTCTGTTGGAATCTTAATCTCACTGGAGCCCTCCGCTACACCTTGCTCAATACCTTCACTGATACTATTAGCAAATGGCTTATCTGTTTGCTTGCCTTTAAACAAACTTCCAACTTTATCACCTTTATAAATACTTGGATTAGTTCTTTTTTGCGTAGTGGATAGTACTTGCGATACAGGGGCAACTGAGCCTGATGATGTGGTCCCTGCATCTGTTTCTAATAGTTGTGATATTTTCATTTTGAGTTATTCCGTCTAGATATATTATTTATCACTATGAGCGTAGTAGGGGCGGAATGCCGGCTCGTGATATTTTCCAACCGAATTTCTTGGCATTTTTCTGCATAGTATACGGATTAACATCTATTGATAACGCTTTAACAAATCTAGGATCGTTCTTTTCTGCGTTACTTGGAATGTACCCGCTGGCACACTCAAAAATAGTGTCGATATCTTTTGATTCGACTCTTATATTACCTACTGGAATTGATGAGGTGATTACTACTTCATATTCTGCACCGGGAGTATAAGCACCACTCAGACCAGTAGAATCAATGGCAAGTAATGCTAACTGTTCGTCTTCATCAAACTGATCGCCCAACCAATTCATTAGCGCATTTTCAACATCTTCTTTACTAGGAAAACAGTAAATGCCGGATTGTTCACCGTATACTTGAGATGATCTTCCACCTATGCCGGGTACAAGTCCTTGACGCATAATACTTCTTAGATTTTTTGCCGGAGTTACATGGTATAATACTTCAGGAAGAGATGACCTTGTCTCACTAAGTTGCGAGTATTGACCCTCAATACTCAATCGCTTGCTGTGTAACTTGTTCCTAAGATCATATAACTTAGTGATCAATCCGTGAGTTCGTAACGCTTTGTAAACTAAATTCTCAGGAGAAAACTCACCACCTTTATCTAATCCTGCTTGTCTATAACGATGCAGTGTTTTTATCAGAGTAATGACTTTCTTCAAGTCATTTGATTTTAAACCTAATTTAATTAGTTTATCAAGCTTTTCGTACTTGGCACTTGATGCATTCTGATCAAAATTTGCTCGACGTTTTGATGGAATTTTAATCCATTTGTTGTGCAATACACTGTACTCACCGACACTAGTTACCGGGTCATTTGTATCTTGTATGTACAATTCTACCGGGATTTTGTTTAAAAAGATGTCATGATTTTCATTGTAAATCGTTTTCTTAGCATCAAACAATTCACAGTATACTTCATCGTTTGGTAGCTTGGACATATCAACTAGAATGTGCAAATCCAAATCACTATGATCTGTATAGCTGTAAGCTGCGTTACTACCGGAGATGGTTATATCTTCTACTTTCAATCCGTCAATTCCCAATTCTTCTAAAAAGTCATTGGCAATTTCAATTAGTTGCTTATCAATATTAGGTTGAAGATTCTGTCCACGAAATAGTTTAGGGTTTAATTCATCATGAAAAGTCACAGCATCTGATAGTCTAAACGAGTTTAATTCTTTGGAGTTCATAGTGTATTTATCGTGTTATGCTGTAGTTATAAAAACCCAACAAAAAAGCTGCCGAAGCAGCTTTTTATATATAGTACTATTTAGGTTGTCAAAGTAACATTACCTTCGGCACCTGGAGCCGAAGCAGCTGCCAATGCAGCTTGCTGCTCAACGTACATAGGTCCGATTGTGTTCATCAAATGTTCTTGATTTTCCATACAGAATGTATATGTACCGGTATGACGTAACAGAACTCGTTTGTCCATCCAAATACGACCACCGATATCGCGCCAGTTTTCGCAGAATGTCCAATCTTCACTGTAGTAACGGCCTTGACGAACTGCTGTGTCAAAGTATGTTTTCAAGTGTTGGTCGAACTTAGGATCAAGTCCGATATCATTCTTGTATTGCTTAACTGCAGGGTGAGATTTCAACTTTTCAAATACATGTTTCTTCATCAATAAGAAACCGGTGCCTGCTTTGGAGACTTCTTGCAATTGATCAGGGCCTTCTTCTGCGCCCTCAAATCCATTGACGACCCACTTGATTGGCATAGTCTTCATTGGGTACAATCCACCGATAACGTCAACGTCACGGTTTAGCAATACTAACAAGTGCCATGGCTCCCAACCAATGTCTGCGTCAACGAAAAACAAATGCGTTGCATCAGGCATATCTAAGAACTTAGCTGTTAATGTATTACGTGCGCGGGAAATAAGACTTTCGTTGACCATTGTTTCTAATGTCCAATCGATACCTAATTGACGTGCTGTATTAGCCCATTTGATAAAGCTCATGAATGTTGATTCAGTAAGCATACCACCGTAACATGGCATTGCAATGTGTACGCGAGTAGTCTTTAAGAAATCAACATTCACTTGAACAGTACCTGGGGCAGGGGGTGCTTGTGGAGTTTGTGATTCAGCAGCCGCTTGTTCAGCGATTTCGATAACCTTTTCAACCGGGACAGTTTTAGGTTCTTGAGTTTTCTTTGTCATGTTATCCTTGTGTGTTAATGATATAATTATTTACATCACGAGGAGCTCGTCAAATTATTTTTCCGACAGATAATCAGTACTTTCGGTTACATTGCTTTCGGTAGTCATATTTACTATGTGTCGAGAAGATTTATTATTTGCAGAACCATGCTCTTGTTCATATGTACCCGGATAGTTTAATCCAAGATTCTCGGCCACATCCTGCTGCGGATGATCAATTTCTGCCAACTTGGCGCGAATCAAACTAATCAATTTGCTATGTGTTCCGGTCAATGCGCGAGTTTTTTCAATGTAGTTTAAAATTTGATTAGTTTCTGCTGCATACTTAGCTCTCCACTGCGGAGTCTTAGCAGTTGCAATATCTTGTACATTATCCAATCTATCAGCAAGTTTAATCACAAGTGCATAGCTACTCATTGCAGCCATTTTGTGTGCTAGGTAAGCCGCCTTGCCCACTCGTTTGATTTCTTCAGGATTGCTAGTAAGTTCTTGTACCAATGACGCAACTAATCCACCAAACAGATCATGTAATGCTTCATGTGTGGTATCAGTGTCTTCAACTGTATCGTGCAATAATGCAGCACTAATAATAGCATCTAGGTTATGTGACTGCTTATATTGTTTAATAGAATCAGCAACACGCATTGGATGGGTAATATATGGTTCACCACCGGATCTAGTTTGTCCGGCATGTGCTTGAGTAGCATACTGCAATGCTTCTTCTGCACCTTCTGCCACAACATCGCCGCCGTCGCCCATGCCCATGTCTAACATCTTAACTACGTTAGCAGCTAGCTTAGGATTCTTCTGTGTTACTGGATATAAACTCATAACTAATGCTGTCTTGCGGCGTTCATCTAGTGTGGGCCAAGCATTGCGAATCTCTGTTGCGCTTTTAATGCCAGGACCAAACTCTACAGTAGGTAGATAAGCCATGTATGCATGTTTATTAAACGATTGCATACCTTTACCGGTGTATGGCTGAAAGTAAGCCGGGGTGCCGTCTTTCTTTATTCCACCTGGTTTAGGCTGTTCTGTTCTATCTTTCTCACTACGAACAAAGATCAACACATCTTCATCAGGATTGTAATGACTAGTGATTTCTTCTGCCTTGAAGGGACTCTTAACTTGAATGAAGTGACCAGGTGCCACACCTGCTAGCTTAGCTAACTTTTCTTTAATAGCAAAGGGGAAGGGTCTTGTTTTCGTATCGTTAGTTGCAGCCACGTATACATCAGCACCAGGAAATGCTTTTACAGCACTTTGATATAGTGCAGCATGACCTGCATGAAATGGGTGAAAGCCACCGGGCATTATTACAATTGTTTTCATTTTAGTAAGATAACTTTACGAAGTTAACAATACCATTATCAAAATCCTGTATCTTTGCTCGTATGTGAACAAAATTACCTACAACATTTGTATAGATAGAAGCATTTGAATTTACGTTTGAATTGTTATTTGCTTGCAATTCATAAACACTAAACCAGTCCGCAGCTTGCGGAGTAGTAGCAAGACTTGCTTCAATGATGATGTTACCGGTAACGTTAGAAAGTTTAATGTTGACTGTTTGCAAGTCTCTATTACCTATATAATATCCGGCTGCTGGTTGTGAGTTGCCGATAACAGTATAAACTGCACTGTTTGCGCCACCGTCATATGCAGTCTGTGGCAATAAGATTAAGGTAGTAGACTGTGACATGTTATGCTCGTTCCACCTCAACTACAACTGAACCACCGACTAATTCCTGGGCTACTTGTTCCAAAGCGGCAAGGATATCGCTATTTGCAATACCCGCGTCTTCCGCTTCACCGTTCTTAACGATCTTACTGAATTTAATTACGATTACGTCTTCTACTATTTGTGCCATGATAAATGCTCCATTATAGAGTATTTATCATTTACAATCTTATGCGGGACGTTTTTCTAGCTTGAATTTTGTCTTGATCAACTCACCAAAAAATAACGACATTAATGTGAATGTTGTTTCTTCGTCATAGTCAATAAAGTAAGTTGAATAGCAGTAGCGGCGCCGCCAAGTACTCGGTGTGGTTAACCAATTTACAAGAGAACCGGAGGGGACAACCACTGTGGTAGAAGTAGATGCAGAATAGCGATCTATAAAATCCTTTATATCCCGGTGCAATATATCTGAAATAGTCTTTGACTTTAAGTACACCCGGTACTTATTCTTCGGCTCTTTCAGGAAGTACTTTATACCTAGTGGAATCGATATATCAATCTGAGAATATGTAACTACCGCAGTAGGATCAATAGCTTCGACTGTCTGTAATAATGCCAAGTCGTTACTAAATACTCCGCAGGTATTACCCTCAATTCGTAATCGAAAGTTCTTATCAACCTTGTCTTGTGACCGGACAGTCTGCCATATAAAAAATCTCTCAAGACTGTCCATATCATATGACAAAATATCAGTCTTGTTTTGTCGTTGATAGGACGAATCCCATACTGAAGTTGATTCCGTTGCCGTCAAAATTTGATCTAGTTTTTTAAGAAAACTAGTAAAGGTTCGTGTATGATAGGTACGGTTCACCCCGCGTAAAGTGAACCGTACCCGATACTTGTACTTATTGTAGTACAATTCTCCCCTGGGATCTATCTCAACTTTCAAGGGTAATGACACCGTCATCTCCGATTCTTGCAGCCGCTTTTTGCACGATATTGAATGAAATCGCGCCGTCTACCATTACCGCACCAATTGTTGCATTCTTGATACGCTCAAACAAAACTTTTTTGCTGAGAGGGACACGAATCAATTCATCAATCTTACGTGCTAGAGGACGTGCGCCCATCTTAGGATCATACCCCTGTTCAGCTAAGAATTCTACTACCGGCTCAGATAGATTCAATGAAATATTGTGCTTGTCCAACAGACTCTTCTTCAAGTCTTCGGCGAACTTAATAACAATTTTCTTAATAGCTAGCATATCCAATTTGGAGAACTTGCAAATCAAGTCAATACGGTTTCTGAATTCAGGCTTGAAGAATTCTTTCAATGCCTTTTCATCTTCACCAGTCTTTTCTTGACTACCAAAACCGATATTACTACGTTCACTATCTGCTGAACCTAAGTTACTTGTCAAGATAATGATACAGTTTTTGCAGCTAACAGATTTACCGTTAGAACCAGTTACCCGACCTTCATCAAGCAATTGCAAGAAAATGTTGAACACATCAGGGTGAGCCTTTTCAACTTCGTCAAACAATAAAATTGAGTGAGGATTTTTAGACAAGTCGCTGATAAGCCGTCCGCCACCAACTTGACTATCGCCGAAGCCGATGTAGCCAGGAGGAGGTCCGATTAAACTCGATACACTATGCTTTTCACCGTATTCTGACATATCATACTTTAGCAATGGCATATCAAGATTCTTAGACAACAACTTGGCTAATTCAGTTTTACCGGTACCAGTTGGGCCTAAGAAGATGAAACTAGCAGTCGGCTTTGTTTCATTACCAATACCTGCAAAACTGACATAGATACGCTCAAGCACTTTTTCGACTGTTGCATCCTGACCGTATAGTTTACCCTTGACATTCATTTCCAATGTGGAAATTCTATCATAGTTATCACCGTTAAGCTTATCAGCAGGTACACCTGTCATACGTTCCACTTGATCATGAATCATTTCTTTTGTGATGACCGCACCCGCGTTACCATCAACTCGTTGCTTAGCACAAGCTGCATCCAACAAGTCGATAGACTTATCAGGATTCTTACGATCATGGATATAGCGGGCTGCTGAATCAACTGCTGCAATAACTGCATCTTCTGTGATTTCGACTTCATGGAAGTCACTTAATCTATTACTCAGTCCGTTGAGGATATGAATAGTAGCTTCATTCGAAGGCTCATCAACTGCAACACGATAGAATCGACGCATCAATGCACGATCCTTTTCGAATGATTCATAGAACTCTTCCCAAGTAGTACTTGCGATGACTTTCAATGTTCCTTTAGTGATAGCAGGCTTAATCATGTTTGCAAAGTCAACTGATCCAGTAGAAGAGCCACCTGCGCCTTGCATAGTATGTGCTTCGTCAATGAACAAGATAGACTTTTTCTTGGTGTTCAATGCTTCTAATACTGACTTAACTTTTTCTTCAAAGTCACCGCGATACTTAGAACCTGCAAGCAAGCTGCCAATTTCTAATGAGTATAGTTCGTGACCATACAAGAAAGCAGGGATAGTCTTATCAACGATTGCTTGAGCCAAGCCTTCTGCAATAGCAGTCTTACCCACACCAGGATCACCTACCATCAATACGTTAGACTTGAATCGTTTAGCTAGAACGTTAACGATATCGTCCATTTCTTTGCTACGACCGATCATCGGCTCAAGCTTACCTGAACGTGCCAATTCAGTCAGATTAACAGTGTACTCTTCCAGAATTTCTTCTGCTTGACTTTCAGATATACGAGTTACTGCCTCATTACCCTTGTACGTTTTCTGCCAGTGCTGAATGAACTCGGTCTTGTTAATACCGAATTTCAACATGAAATAGTGAGCGTGTGAGTTGCTTTCAGATGCAATGCTTAGGTACAAGTCTGCGGTCGTTACTTGTCGGCGACCAGTAAATAATACTTGAGTTACACTACGATTCATAACCCGTTCGAGTGAGTTAGTACGACGAGGAACTACTTCTTCCTCTGAAGAAGATTGAATAGCATGAAGGCTGTCTAAATACGCAGCTACTTCTTTGGTGAGATTATCTAAGTCGGCACCGAAACCAATTAAACATTTCTTAAACGGTGGATGACTTATTAGTGCAAGCAATAAATGCTCTGTGGTGCAATACTGATGTTTACGAGCTTTGGCAAAAGTAATTGCCTGTTCGATGATTGACTCAATCTCAGGGGAGTTATTCATTGTTATATTATCCTTTAAATTATTTAGCTTGAGATTCTAGGATGATAGAAATTATCCTATCATCTATTGTAGTCGGTACAAACAATTTTAGCAAGATTATTTGGTCACCGAACGCATTTGAATTTAAGATAGGTAGTCCGTAACCTGCAAGTTTTAAATGTACATACGGCTGGGTCTTCGGTGGAACTTTTACTTCTAATGTCTTACCTGACAGTGTAGTAAACTCGAATGATGTACCGACAATTAAGTCAAGCACCGATATAGATTGATTACATTCTAAGTCATTTCCTTTACGAGTATAAATTAAGTGAGGTGATATTCTAAATTCAACTAGCAATGATGCACCGTCTATTACATTTTCACACCGAACTTGACCACCGTCTTGAATACCCACAGGTATGCCGATTGTTACGTTATGTGTACCGGTTTGTGTTTGTAGTTTAAGTACTTGGTTCCCACCTGAATAGACTTGGTCAAGTGTGATCCAAACACTTGTTCGGTAAACTTGCTGCTGTTGTGGCCGGTGTGTATGTTGTCTAAACATGTGCCCGAATATGTCCTGCATGTTCGCAAACGGATTCGCTTGTTGGGATCCAAATTGAGGACCGAACGGCGAAGGATTATCATACTCTTCGCGTTTTTGAGGATCGCTTAGTGTATCATATGATGTTTGTATTTCTTGAAATTTAGCAGTATTGCCGCCCTTGTCAGGGTGATGTTGGCTTGCTAACTTTCGATAAGCTTTTTTAATGTCGTCCGGTGTAGCAGTTTTATCCACACCTAAATTAGAGTAATGATCCATGCAGCAATTATAGCATGATTATTACTCTACGTCAAGTAATTATGCAGATCCGGAGACCTTTTCTTTTGTCCTACCGTATGCTGCAATACCCAAAACTGCACCCATTGCAATATGATATAATCCGGCGCCTTGTAATGTGACTGGTTGCCACTGACTAGTTACTGAGCCTTTACTAATAGCTTGTAATACTGACCATAATATAGGAAAAATAATAAAGTCAAATGCGCAAGTTGCCATATATAACCATCCCATTGCAGGGCGCCATTTACTGTTAATCCAGTGCCGAGATTCAGCATCATTCTTTACTAATACTTCTGCATCACTGGCTGCATTCATAGGGGACGCAGAAGTTAAATTCATACCCATTCCGAGTTGCCCGTTCATTCCCGGCATGCCGGGTTGTCCACCGAAGCCCCCGGGCATCGGTGAGCCGAAGCTACTAGAGGAAGGAGAACCGAATCCTGAATTCATCGGTGAGCCGAAGCTGACCGGTGCCGTTATTATAGATGAGGGCGGAGTCGAAAGAGGTTGGGCAACAGGTGTTGTCGGGGTAAATTGCGTAATAGCCGGGTCGTTCACTAGAGTAGCATGTACAGCATCGTTTGCTGCTATAGGAGTGCCCGGTGTTTTAGCAGGCAGGATCATGGGACTACAACCCCGCTAGAGCTTTGAATGCCTTAAGGGCTGCATCATCTGATTGGTATAATCTCTTGACAGGTAATCCGGCAGCTTCACGCATTTCATTTAACTCTTCTTCATCAGCCGTATCTTCTTCGTTTTTATCTTCACGATATTCATGAGGGGATATAGTGATAACTTGACGCAGTTCTTCCACATCTGCATTGAAGTCTTCTTTATCGATAGAGACAGTCCAATCACTTAATGGGATATTTGCCAGAGTGTTTAAGTCAGTTAGCAACTCAATAATACGTTCAGGGGAATTAGAGCGGCGTACGATTTCAACAAACACAATGTACTTGCCGGGCGCAACTTCACCTTCACTTACTTCAGCATCTAGCACCCAATCGTAACCGCGTTCAAACCAGTCAGCTAAGTCTGATCCAGCGGCTTCACTACGAACAGTAAAGGCAAGCGTTACAATTTCACTATCTTCACCCATATGTGCTGCATATTCATCAATGCTAACAACAGATAGCAGTTGGCCTTCCAGATCATGATAATCAAGGCCTTCGGATAAGAGTTTTTTATTCATAATTCGTATTTGGTTTAAGTTGCTAGCGGGGCGCCGCCCATTTGTGCTGCGCCGGCGGCAGGGCCGGCTTGAATATCTTCACCATCATCTTCATTACCCTCGTCTTGATCGAGGTCTTCATCATACGAATCATCAAGCTCTTCAAGGTCAATCGTTTGGTCAGCCAAGTCGATAGAACCCTGTCTAATATCGCCCATTAGTTTATTTGGCATTTCAATCGAAACTAACCAAACTGCTTTAGAAGCCATCTTTGGATATTTTGTACCAGGGACAAAGTCATTGTAATCATCTACTTTAACTGGTACCTTGATTTTAGTTTTCTTGAATTTAACCTTGCATCCTACTGATATAAGGCGCTTTGCTGCCCTAGGATCAGGCATCAATTTGTATGGGTACATGAACATACACACCACGGTGTATTTCTTGACTTCGGGTCCATCTACTAGTTCACCCAATTCCCAGTTCTTAAATGCATAAAGATCGGCTTCATCTAATACACGTTCAAAGTCTAGAAGCGTGGAAATAGAACCGTCGCTAGTAAAGATGCCCTTAACGGTGTCGATGATACTGGTGTAGTCAATATCTTTGAAAAAATTATCTGCTTTGTTATCTTCCATATAGTATTTATCATTCTGTATCTGATTGCAATGATTCTATGATTTTGAAAGAGTTACCCTTAGCCTAATATTTATCATTAAAAATAATTCAATAACTACACTATATTACAGTAGGGACATCGTAGTAAATAAATGTGAGCATTATGAGTGCTCATGCTCTTCAAAAGGAGAAATAATTGAGCAAACATAAATCCAGCAATTCCCGTGCACCTCGCTCTCAACGTGATCCTCGTGATATACGTGAGCAGCACGACCCGCGATTCTCCAACATCAAGAAAATTTCTGATGCAAAAACTTTTTACCTACACGAGTCAAAAACAATAGATTTTGCCAAACCACCTGGTCCAAAAGTAAGCAGGGTTAGTACTAAAAACGTAGAACTAATACCTAAATCATTAAATCAAGAGAAGTATATTGTCGCACTACTAGACAATGATACTGATATCGTAGTCGTATCTGGTCCTGCAGGAACTGGAAAAACCTATCTAGCTATGCAAGCAGCTATCAAAGCAATGCGTTCAGGTGAATGTGATAAAATCATATTGACTAGACCGGCAGTAGCTGTTGATGATGAAAAGCACGGCTTCTTACCCGGAGACTTAAACCAAAAGATGGAGCCTTGGACAAGGCCTTTATTAGATGTATTACGTGAATATTACTCAGCCGCAGAAATAGCCCACATGCTAGAAGAACAAATCGTGGAAATCGCGCCACTAGCATTTTGTCGAGGTCGAAATTTCAAACACAGCTGGATCGTATTAGACGAAGCACAAAACGCTACACCGAGTCAAATGAAAATGATTATGACTCGAATCGGCGTAGGCAGTAAAATTGTAATCACAGGGGATATCGAACAAACAGATCGACGCAATGCGGATAATGGGTTGTTAGACTTGCTATACAGACTCGAAGAGCGTGATGTACCGGGCATTAAGTCTTGTAAATTCGAACTACGTGATGTTCAGCGTCACAAGATTATCGAACATGTATTGAGGATGTATTCATAAATCAGGCATATAGTGAAAACGGGACATATGTCCCGTTTTTGCTTTATTCAATAACCCAATCGATTACTGCGGTGCTGCTTAACCTCTTTCGAAAGGAATTCATATCAGGAATAGAAAGCGGCAGCTGAACTACTGCACCATCGACGCTTATCTTAGTGAGTCTACCGATATTGATATACCCAAATGCTATTGCAGGGTCATCTATATCATATTCCCAAAAATCTTTACCACCACGTGCTTCATAGAATAGTTTCCATCGTTCAATCATTTCAGCACGATCTATTTCACTTAAATGAAAATTATCAGTAAACCCGAGGCGTACACTTGACGCAAATCTACGTTGTGGCACGTACTGATCCTTGGGGCATATCAAGTCATTATTAGTAAATAATTCCATGGTATGTTTTCCCACATGTGTATAATGAAGCGCCAACTGACCAAACCAAAGAAAAGGATCGCATGATTCATACGCACTTTCCGGAACTGGCAACAACACAATGTTCGGTACTTTATTAAAATCAAATGTAATTCTAAATGAACTATGATCTGACTCAACCCGATGATTACCCCAAATACGAGGCAACGAGGCCTCTAACCAATGTATAATGTCATTATACTCCGTTAAGCATGGCCAGACACTAGAACATTGTGCATTGGCTCTTAACTCAGGAAAGTGAACATGCATTCCATGTAGGGCCTTCTGCCAAGTAGTATGGTTGATTTCTACCTTAATGACACGGTCAGTTGCTAACTCATTGATGATATCAGCTAACTCATACAACCGAGTAATTTTAGCAATACACGCAGATTCAGTAGCATTCCCGACGTAGTGATTAATTTTGCATAGATCATCTTTAGTTCGAGTTATGATTAAGGTCTTCCATAACTCGACTATCTCAGTATCCGCTAGGGTATATTCTAGCGAGATGCCGGCGGTGAAAGATACTTTGAATATGCTCACTTCTTAACTTTAGCCGTGATCAGTGCTTCTTTTTCTAGCTGGGCAATCATGGTAGGATAGATTTTTCTATAATATTCATTCATCCGATTCCAGTCAGTATCAACCTTGTTACCTTCGATAACGCATTTGTCTACATTCTTTTTAACATAGTCCAAAATTACATTACAGGTTTGTATGTCTGTTGTTTTAACTCGCTTGGACATAGCAACTTGTTCATCAATCTGACCACCTGGCTTGCGGAGAAAGGTAATTAGTAAATACCTCATAGTGAAGTCAACTCCACTAAAGTTGCTGCCAGTGATATCTCAGCTATACCAACTAGTGGAAGCGATGCTAAACCATTACGGATGATGACAATACTTGCATCACGTGTTTCCTGTGCTTTACCCCACAAATCTAGATTCTGATACATCCAAGTATAGGTGTCTTCGATTCTCGTCGGGTATAATGCGATATATTGCAGCAACTGTTGTCTTCCTTCGAGAACCTTGCCTGCCTTAAACAACACTGTTGCTTCAACTAGTAGTTCACTTTCACCAGTACCAGCCGCTTGCGGTGGAAGCAATGTACCTGTACTGCTATTCACTTGCAATTGATTCAAACACTTACGCAAATCAGGATACGAGACCCGAACATAGCTATCTAGTGTGTCTAAGTCAAACTCAATGTTCTCAGTTACCAGTACAGTTGCTGCTCGTGCCGTAAATTCATTACGATCTGGCTTAGTGATTCGAATCTTGTGGCAACGACTTTCACGCAATGCAGGGATGATTTTTACTTCATAGTTACATGTAAGAATAAATCGAACTGTATCAGCATACGCTTCCATATCACTACGCAATGCAGCTTGGAAGTCCGGTGTAGTGTAATCTGCCTCATCTAATAGAATGATCTTAAACTGACCGAAAGGCATCGTCTGTGCAAAGGTGTTGATCTTGTTCTTGACAATATCGATACCACGTTCACGACTTGCATTAATTTCCATCACATCATAGTCTGACACGCCCAGTTCGTTGATAAGAACTTTAGCGAGGGTGGTTTTACCTGTGCCCGGATCACCTGACAATAGCAAGTGAGGTATCATACCGTCTTTTATCCAACCCTCAACCTGTTGCTTTAGTCTATCATCCACAAAGACGTAATCTGCAACTGTTGAAGGACGATATTTTTCTACCCACAATTTACTTTTCATTTTCTCAACATTTCTAAAGTTATAGCATGACCGATTGTTTGACCTAAATCTTCATCACTGGGAATAAGATGCAGCGTATTTTCGTATTCATCTGTGTTATTATTATACGAATTATATTCTAAGACATGACCACCGGATGCAGGATGAATGCTGAAGTTCATACCGCGAGTTCGCAAAGATTCGTTTGCATTGGCGCGTTTAGAACCGGTGAGCGTGTTTGAATAACGACTTGCGGGCATTGCTTCACACTCGTTATTGTGTCTTTGGTGATGGCGTTGCAAACATCTTGCTATCCAATTGTCAAACCATTTCATATTAATATACCTGTGTACTCATTGTTTCATCAGAGACGGGTTCGTCACTTACTAATAGTATATCATCAGGATCAACTTTACGCAATGTCTGCTTACCCGTTTCATCTTCAATCGTGATGCCGCGTGTCCATCGACCGTGACTAATAAGAATATATTTACCTACTTGAAGATCCTCATCAGTCTGCTCCGGACCAACTGCGTAAATCTTAGCCCAACGAGGACGGATACCCGCAGATTTTTTGTCATCGTTTAATAGAACAATACCGTTCGCAGTAATACGTTCATCAAAGTTCATATCAGATACTACAATAGTTTTACCAAGCGGTTTGAAACTACGTACTTGGGTGGGTGAGTATGCCGGTCTTGTCATATATTACTTCTTAGCTGGTTTAGTTTTAGCAACATCTACTTCTGCTGCCTTGATAGCTTCAATTTCAAGCTCTTCATCTAGGTTACTATCTAACTCTAGTTCGATTGCATTTAATTCAGTTGGGTCAATCGCCGGTGCCACTGGTGCTACATCCGGGGTCGGTGTTGTATTGACTCGTGATCGAACTTGTGCTGATCTATTACCTACAGTTTGTGAGTACAACTCATTGACTTTGGTAGTAGCAGACTGAGTGATACGACCGTGTGCATCAATCGTGTCACCTCGCGCATTAACACTCATGTTACCGACTGCTCGGGTGAGTTCATTTTTACTAGAGAGTGAAGCCATATCTACTGACTTACCCATTGCTGTTCTGTGAATTGCCATAATTTTCTCCTTGTTAGATTATTTAATGTGATTTATGCCGGTCATTTTAAAAATTCATCGATTGAAAGCCCGTAATACAGGCTATTGATCTTATGAATTCCGATAAGAAACAATACGAAACTTGCCACACTACTGCCTCGACCGACACCCCATACAATATTATGCTCACGCATAGTATCAACTAGGTATTTGAGATATTGTAACAATACAAACATGTCTCGGTCATGAAATTTAAGAAGTTCATCACCGGCTCGCTGTAGTTCGTCTTCCGTCTTGCACTGGTCTAGTACCCATTTTGCAATATCCATCGTTTTATATTCATTAGGCATTGCCCAATTATCTTGATTTGCCTTATCAAAGGCATCTACAGATAACGTAGATGATTTATAAACTTGAAGGTTTGGTACGTTCCGAATAGATAGTATCTCGGCGAATCTGATGGGTTGATCGACAAGTACATGCTCGGCTTGAGCCTGAGGATCACCCATCATTAAATTGCACAAATCGTCTTCATTGAAGATTTGCTGACCATACATATCTATTTTCATTCGACTAGTATAACACAAACGTTGACAGATTGCAACGTATTCGGGATAAATTAGCTATCTTTTTGGATGCTAATTTGTTCCTTCATGTTCTGCTTAGCCATCATGGTATCCATTTTGCGACCATACTCTGATCGGTAGCTGTTGATAGCCATTTGCAATTGCTGCACTAACGCCTGATTGCTCATTCGGTAAGCAAAGTTTAACTTACCGGTTAGCGATGATATATCAGTCTGTAAGTCTTCCAAAGACTTATCTGACAAGTTGTTTACGAAGGGATGTTCCATCATAATAGTTTACCAAGCAGTCAATGCAATGCGCTTCCAAATAACCGTGCCTTTATAGCACGTAATTGTCACTGACCCCGATGCGGTAGATAATGGCACTACTGATCCTGCTGTACCTGAAGTGCGAGTGTCACTGATAGTAATGGTCCCGCCAACCCCCGGGGTAGGGATAGACTTGACATAGTACACGGTATCAGCGATAATTCCACCGAAGGTAGTTCCTGTAAAGATTACAGGTGCATTCAATGCTACATTAGCAGTATTACCGATTTCAATAAGATTAGTACTTGTTGTAGTAGAAGTTGCCAATGTTGTTGTAGTATTCGATACGTTAGCATCAAATGTATCGGTGCAGACATATAAATAATTAGCATCTACTGTTACTGTGCCGGCTACGTCACCCTGAAAGCCTGCGGGGGAAGGGGTACGAGTTCTAATCTCGGTAGCTTTTCTTGGTCTATTGTATGGTTCGATTAAAACGTTAGCTCCGCAGTCTACGGTACTAAGACGATAATCTAACTGACATACTGCATAAGGAACACTAACAGTCGCTATACTTGCGACATTGGCATAGTTTTCCAAAGTTGTTACGCCCAAACATGCGTTGCTTGAGATTGATGAAGGGAATGAAACTACCGCACTTGCATTCGACACAGCTAATTGCAATTGGACATTACTTTGCGTGCCTGACGGTGCCCAACCTGCAAACTGCAAAGTGACATTACCTGCGATTGTACCGTATTGTACGTCACCCAAAGAAGCATCTACTAATACCGTGCCAGATAATGCATTACCTAGATTGTATGTGGTCGCTCTGAAGCTGCGAGTTAATGTATTAGACATTAGCGTATTAGCCATGTCATTATTCAACGTTGTGTTAGCAAGGGCAGATTTTACGATGACCTTGTTTTGTAGGTCTGTAATCTCGACACTAGCTGCATCTAAATTAGTTTTAATAGCAGTGAAGTTGTCGCGGAATCCCTGACTGTTATTGTTAATGCCAGGAACCGGATAGTTGACATTCACGCCTGAAGTGTTTATTGTGCTCATATGTCTATTTAGTACTGGGTTTGATCGGGTAAAATTGTTTTTCTAGGAAACAATACATAAAAATCTTCACCATCTAGTGGATCGGGTACGGGCTGACCACTAGGTAAATCAATCCAAGCGGGCGGTGATAGTTTGTTGTCATAGTCATATGTCGTACTCTTATCTACCGTAAATCTATCGATATTGACATTAATCTGGTTCAGCGAGTACTGCCACATTGTTTTAATATTATTCTTAATAACTGCTGCTTTTCCGGGTTTTGTATAACAGATAACCCAGGCTTGGGTATAACCCAATGTGCTTCCGTTTGGTTGCTGGCTAGTCATCCAACTAGGTAATAGATTAGAATCATATTCCTGTCCCACTATAGCTGCAACTCTATTTCGCATGTTATATAAGCTTGCTGGATACAACACCCTAGCATAGCCGGGTGATAAACTAGTGTAGTATGTAGGTAGGCCATTGATTTCAAAGTCATAGCTAGTATAAATATCGGTAATACTTGTATACCACGGTCCTAATCCCAGATCGATTGGTCTATTCCAATATATCGGACTCTTAATACTAACACCATACGGGTTAACTAAATTATCAATGACCTCACTATATACTACTTCATAGATAATGTCGCCGGCTTCGTTCTTAGCAACAGCCGTTTTTAACTCACCCAATGTAATGTTTCTCCAATAATGATTTTCAGTTACTGCTGCAAGATAAGTTGCTATTTCGCTTGCATAGATTCCGTATGCATGATCATATACAATACTCGATGCTTTACCAAAATAAATATCAGCCGGTCTATATAAATCATCTGTTGGAATAATAGCAGTATCAGTTAATAATGTGGCTAAAATCTGTCTATCATTAACACTAGGACTAGCCTTAATATACAACACATCAGTGGGCTGACTATATTGCTGTAACACATCAATCGTAAATGTCTTGCTAGAGTAAATTATCGAGAAATCAGCCGAGTAAGCAAGTACAGTGAAAGTAAATGGAGTTACAGCTCCTTGTTGCAAGAATGAACTAGTAGGTTGGTCTGCAACTCTGCCGATAATTTCACCATTAGTAAGTAATTCTAAGTTAGGAGGTAACGATCCAGTTGAAATTCTGTATGAAAGTGCAACATCAGAAGTAGCTGACACACTTAAGGTACTGATCGTACCGTTATATACTGTTCCCAAGTTGGCGGGCGACACCCAAGTAATATAACCCAATACATTGTTACTGATATTAAGTGAGTAATTAAAATAACCACTAGTAAGTCCGGGGTTCGATACTTTATATACACTTACTCTAAAATTATAGTTACTAATACCCTCAGATGTTAATACTGGAGTACCTGTAATCCACCCAGTTACTGGATCACCTACTAATCCTAAAGGTAATCCTGAAAATGAGTATTGGGTTGGATTATTATCAAAGTCATATCCAATCATTTTAAATGCAAAATAGTCGCCACTAATAGCAGTACCCATAAATGCACTCTCAGTGGGTTCTACCGGGGGCAATATATAATAACCAAAGTATGAATCAGTATCAGTTAATCTATAAGTCAGTGGTCTAGTGTTAAGTAGAGTTGGTATACGTGAATTAGGCGTTTTGCCCGGGCCCCCTTGGCTAACAGGGGTATTTTGATTAATAATCGTCATTGAATAGACTACAGTGTCACCGCCCATTACACTAACTAATACTAAAGTAAATGTATATGTTCTAATAGTAGGGGCACCTACTGCTGTATCAGGTAACGAGACTGTCATATATCCTGTCGCATTAACTAGATTGATCATTGATCCGTTTTGTGTGGCTGATACCGTGAAGCTAGTTGTAGTATTAATTGTTTTTATATAATACGTAGTACCAGCTACTATATCACCGAATACTGTACCGGTAAATATAACTGGTCGACCGATAGTAAATCCAACTGTGCTAGAACAAGTTATTATATTAGTAGTTGATGTGGTTGCAGATGCTACTGTATTAAGCAACGGTAAAGTAATACTTACGATAGGGGGCTGAGGATAACCTTGAATAATGCCAAGTTCATTAATCTCTAGACCAGGAGGAAGCATCCCCTCTTTTAGTTCAACATATGCTATGTTAGACGGGTCTGGATTTGAATATCCGATTGGTAGACGAACCCAATAACTATCCTGTGTACTAAGTAAATTGCCGGCGGGTGTTGTAAATTGCGGAATAGATGCGCCTGATATACTCATGCTGAATGTTCTATCGCGCAGATTACCTAAATTATCAGTAGCCCGAACAGTAAATGTGCTCACCGTAGCATTTGTCTGTAGATCAGGTGTACCATAGATTAGTCCTGCTGCATTAATGCGTAACCCGGTTGGTAAGTTGCCGCTTAATAAGGTATATATTACACTAATAGCCGGTGGTTGGGCTGTAGCATTCAACTGTATTGATAGTAATATACTAGCCGGGAATGACCCCACTGACCCGGCAGCTGTGTTCCAAATTGGCTGAGCCATAATTATCCCTGTAACATTTTTAGTGCAATTTCATAACGATGTAGTCTGTCATCTAACCCGTTAGTTCCGCCATTGATGCGTTTTGTCAACCCTGTAAAATCACCTGAGTCGCAATATGTATTTAATTGATTCTGATCCCAAAACCATCCGGCGCTCGCGCAAGCACCATCAGGTGTTTCCATATAGGCAACACACTCGTCTATATTCATACTTAGTGCTGCTGCGAAAGTGGTGTAATTATTCTTACCAGTAAGCTGTACCAAACCTCTACCGCAATACTTATAACCATCGCCCGATGCTTCATCACCGTTACCCATACGATTAGCATATACTCTATTAGCAATCATCATGGGATTTCTAGCATAATGATCAGCTAATTCATCTGATGTGAAGTATTTTCCAAAGGTGTTACGAAGACCTTGACTGGAGTAATTTAGATTCTCTTTGATAGCATTGAAGCCTCCGCTCTCGTGAGCAAGTTGAGCAATGAATCCCGATACCCTAGCCGGCGTTTGCGTTATGTCATAGTACTCAGCCGTTTGATTGAGTGGCGCTACAAAATGATCAAGAGTAGCAACGTGTGTACCGGGGCACACCGCCTGAAGTAATTCTAAAGTGATATTCATAATGTTCCTTTATTAAGCGTATGTAGCTCCGACTGTATACCACTGTGATGTAGTAGGTGCCAGGTATTGCAACGTAGAACCAGGAGGCATAGATAATCCCGCATTCACTGCAAGCGTATTAATTGTTCCACCTGATGGAGGATATGCTAACAATGTGTTCGCACTAGTATTGGTAATGAAGATAATCATACCTGCTACTGCCACTGGTAACACAACCCCTTGTCCTGCTGCTACAGTAGGCACAACGTTGATCTGTTTAGTCAATATAGTACCGGTGCCTTGAGTAGAACCCGATGCTGAGATACCAGTTGTAACACCGTGTATAGTATACGTTGATGCAATTACGTTCGCGCCTGTAACGTTACCACTAGAAGTCATTATACTTAATGTTCCAACTGAAGTAATGTTTGGCTGTGCTGCTGTTGTGACAGTACCTGCGGTAGTTGCACTACCTGCACTTGTTGCCGACGTAGCAAGGGCTACCGTACCACTTACATTAGCACCTGCTACTGCGTTTGCTGTTGTTGCGAATGCGACTGCACCCGATACGTTAGCACCTGCTACTGCGTTTGCTGTTGTTGCGAATGCGACTGCACCCGATACGTTAGCACCTGCTACTGCATTCGCAGAAGCTGCTACGGTTGCACTTGCAACAGTACCGCTTACGTTAGCACCTGCTACTGCGTTTGCTGTTGTTGCGAACGTAGCCAATGAAGCAGATGATACTGTACCGCTTACGTTAGCACCTGCTACTGCGTTTGCTGTTGTTGCGAATGCGACTGCACCCGATACGTTAGCACCTGCTACTGCGTTTGCTGTTGTTGCGAACGTAGCCAATGAAGCAGATGATACTGTACCGCTTACGTTAGCTCCTGCTACTGCGTTTGCTGTTGTTGCGAACGTAGCCAATGAAGCAGATGAT
>Ga0136642_1000015_pt1 | contig 127388 bp, 106 predicted proteins | sample LowCatLa1302831Y_FD_115313 | JGI IMG/M metagenome (GOLD analysis project Ga0136642, IMG submission 115313) | Freshwater microbial communities from Lower Cathedral Lake, Yosemite National Park, California, USA - 13028-31Y | ecosystem: Environmental > Aquatic > Freshwater > Lake ... | reverse complement strand
AGGGCGCGCACCTTATCGGTCGCTTCCCACGTGAAGTCGGCCTCATTACGCCCAAAGTGTCCGTATGCGGCGGTCGCCTCATAAATCGGCCGGGCGAGGTCTAGCATTTGGCGCAGACCATAGGGTGTTAAATCAAAATGTCTCATCACAAGCTGCGTGAGTTTTTCGCGTGTCAGCTTGGAAGTGCCAAACGTTTCAACCATCACAGAGGTAGGTTCGGCAACGCCAATGGCGTAAGAAACTTGCACTTCGCAGCGTTCGGCGAGTCCAGCAGCCACGATGTTTTTTGCCACATAACGAGCAGCGTAGGCCGCCGAGCGGTCCACCTTGGATGGATCTTTACCTGAGAAAGCGCCACCGCCGTGGCGCGCATAACCACCATAGGTGTCCACAATGATCTTGCGTCCCGTGAGGCCGCAGTCGCCCACCGGCCCACCGATGACAAATTTCCCAGTTGGATTAATGTGAAACTTCGTTTTCTTCGAGATCCAGCGTTTTGGAAGGATCGGGAGAATAATTTCCTCCATGACGCCTTCGCGTAGTTCGCGTTGGGTGACCGTTGGGGCGTGCTGGGTCGATAGGACGACGGCTTCAATACCCACCGGTCGATCATGCTCATACCGGAATGTGATCTGGCTTTTGGCATCTGGACGCAGCCATGGGAGTCGTTTGCTACGGCGGATCGACGCTTGACGTTGCACAAGACGGTGAGCGTAAGTAATCGGCGCTGGCATCAAAACATCTGTTTCGTTGCTGGCATAACCGAACATAAGTCCTTGATCGCCAGCACCTTGCTTGCGAGGGTCCTTGCGGTCAACGCCCTGTGCTATGTCCGGGGATTGCTTGCCGATGATATTGATGACCGCGCAGCTTGCGCCGTCAAAGCCCATGTCCGAGTGGTTGTAACCGATGCGCAGCACCGTTTTTCTAACAATCGCTTCGAGATCCGCCCACGCTTTGGTGGTCACTTCTCCGGCCAGAATCACGCAACCCGTCTTTATGAGTGTTTCGCAGGCGACACGGGCTTTGCGGTCTTCCCGGAGGATCGCATCGAGTACCGCATCGGAGATTTGGTCAGCGACCTTGTCGGGATGGCCTTCCGAGACCGATTCTGACGTGAATAGAAAGCTGTTTGAAGCCATGGGGCCTACCGCGCGTAAAGCGCATCCGTTGCATGAAGGATCCAAGTATAGCGCCTAAATGATCACATTGCCCCTCGGAGGCACCTGTTGGACAATAGACGCCCTTACTTCACCTAACCGAGACCCCTATGTCCAACCGCCGGCCACTTGCCAATGCCCTTCGCGCGCTCAGTATGGATGCGGTCCAAGCGGCTAATTCGGGTCATCCGGGGATGCCAATGGGTATGGCTGATATCGCCGAAGTGCTGTGGCGAGATTTCTTAAAACATAGTCCTGAGAATGCGCAGTGGTTTGATCGTGATCGCTTTGTGTTATCGAACGGCCACGGTTCAATGCTTTTGTATTCACTGCTGCATTTGACCGGCTATCCTTTATCGATTGATGACTTGAAGAATTTTCGCCAACTCGGCTCGCATACGGCCGGACATCCTGAGCGCGATTCACGTCTAGGCATCGAGACCACCACAGGGCCTCTGGGGCAGGGACTTGCCAATGCGGTTGGAATGGCACTCGCTGAGCGTCAAATGGCCGCAAACTTTAACCGCCCGGGATTCACGATCGTTGATCATCACACCTACGTATTTGTTGGTGATGGCTGCTTGATGGAGGGCATTTCTCACGAGGCTGCATCGCTTGCTGGCACTTTGGGGCTAGGGAAGCTTATTTGTTTTTATGATGACAACAGTATTTCTATTGATGGGCATGTAACGGGTTGGTTTACCGATGACACCCCGAAGCGGTTTGAGGCGTATGGCTGGCAGGTGATTAAAGCGGTCGACGGGCATGATGCGGATGCCATCGGTAAAGCGATTCGCAAGGCGCGCAAAGAAACGGATAAGCCGACATTGATTTGTTGCAAAACAGTCATCGGCTGGGGTTCGCCGAATAAGCAGGGTACGGAACATGCTCATGGAGCCGCACTTGGACCTGATGAGGTCGCATTAACGCGCAAGGCGCTCGATTGGCCTTACGCGCCGTTTGAAATTCCAGAAGACATTCGCGCCTCATGGGATGCTCGTGCGAAAGGTAAGCGTCTGGAAAACAAATGGCGGCGCTTGATAAAGGAGTACCACAAGGCATATGGCGTTGAAGCCGTTGAGCTTGAACGCAGAATCGCGGGTCGGCTGCCTGCAGACTGGGCAACTTTAGTCAAGGAAACGCTGTTGGCAGTGCAGGCAGCAGGGCCTACTGTGGCGACACGACAGTCATCCCAGTCAGCGCTCAACGTGTTCGGTGCGCATCTGCCCGAACTGATTGGTGGCTCAGCAGACCTGACGGGTTCCAATAATACCTGGCGTAAGGATTCCAAAGGGATCACCCGCCAGGACGCTAGCGGCAATTATGTTTGGTATGGCGTGCGTGAGTTTGGGATGTCTGCTGCGATGAACGGTATGGCATTACACGGAGGGCTACTCCCATATGGTGGTACGTTTTTAGTGTTCTCTGATTACGCGCGTAACGCCGTGCGCATGGCGTGTCTGATGCGTGTTCCGTCTATATTCGTGTGGTCCCATGACTCAATAGGTCTGGGCGAAGATGGTCCAACTCACCAGCCTATCGAGCAGCTAGCGACATTACGACTCATACCAAATATGCATGTTTGGCGTCCATGCGACGCGGTGGAGACTCATGCTGCATGGGCAGCGGCTATCGAACGCCGTAACGGGCCTACAGGGCTCGTGTTGTCGCGGCAGGCCCTGCCGCATCAGCCACGCACACCGGACCAGTTGCGACATGTGCATCGCGGCGGTTACGTGCTCGTCGATACGGTCGGTGCGCCGGATGTGTTGTTGATGGCCACAGGGTCTGAGGTTTCACTCGCGGTTGAGGCAGCGCGCGAGCTTGCTACCAAAGGAGTTAAAGCGCGGGTTGTGTCCATGCCGTGTGCAGAGGTTTTCGATGCGCAGAGCGAAGCTTACCGACGTGAAGTTCTGCCGCCCAGCACGCCGCGCATCGCGATTGAAGCAGGTGTCCGTGACTACTGGTGCCGGTATGTGGGTAATCGTGCCAACGTGATTGGTATTGATACTTTTGGGGCGTCGGCGCCGGCAAAAGATCTTTTCAAACACTACGGATTCACGGTTGCTGCTGTTGTTGGCGTTGCTGAACGCGCACTAAGTGTCTGATTAATATATAATTTATAACGAACGAGGGCTCCACGATGGCAATTAAGGTAGGGATTAATGGTTATGGCCGCATTGGTCGTAATGTGTTGCGAGCCCTCTATGAAGGGCAGCGATCACACGAAATTCAGATCGTTGCCATCAACGACCTTGGAGATGCGAGTACGAACGCGCATCTGACTCGGTTTGATACCGCTCATGGCCGGTTTCCCGGCGAAGTCAGCGTTGACGGTGATTGCATGGTGGTCAATGGAGATCGTATTCGGGTAGTGGCCGAGCGTGATCCAGCGAAACTACCGTGGGGTGCCTTGGGCGTCGATTTCGTGCTCGAGTGCACTGGCTTGTTCGCTACCAAGGAAAAAGCCGCCAAGCACATTGAGGGTGGAGCAAAGAAGGTAGTGATTTCAGCGCCCGCGGAGGGTGTCGTTGACGCCACCATTGTTTATGGGGTGAATCACAGTACGCTGACGAGCGATATGACCGTTATTTCCAATGCATCATGCACTACCAACTGTCTCGCGCCCCTAGTCAAACCGCTGCACGATGCCATTGGTGTAGTCAGCGGCATTATGACGACCGTGCATTCGTATACCAATGACCAAGTGCTCACGGATGTATTTCATAAGGATTTACGGCGCGCTCGTTCGGCAACAATGTCAATGATTCCAACTAAGACTGGCGCAGCGGCTGCGGTTGGTCTTGTGCTGCCCGAGCTGAAAGGAAAGCTTGACGGCTTCGCGGTGCGCGTGCCGACTATAAACGTTTCGCTTGTCGACCTGACCTTTACTGCAAAGCGTGCGACAACGGTCGAAGAAATCAACGCAATCTTGAAATCTGCTGCCGATGGTTCTTTAAAAGGCATCCTCGCTTACAATGATCAGCCGCTTGTTTCGGTTGACTTCAATCATGATGCCGCATCTTCAACATACGATGCCTCGCTGACAAAAGTGATTGACGGTACTCTCGTTAAGGTCTGCTCTTGGTATGACAACGAGTGGGGTTTTTCGAACCGAATGCTGGATACCACGTTGGCTTGGAGTCGTGCTAAGTGAACGAACCACAGAGTTTGGGGGGCGTTTCTAGTCGGGTGATACGCATGCAGGATGTAGCACTCGCCGGCAAGCGCGTGCTCATCCGTGAAGATTTGAACGTTCCCATCTCGGATGGCGTGGTTAGTAGTGAGGCGCGCATACGTGCTGCGCTGCCAACAATAAAGGCAGCGCTGGCGGCTGGTGCCGCCGTCATGGTGATGTCTCATCTCGGGCGTCCTACTGAGGGGGTGCCAAGCGATGAGTTTTCTCTCGCCCCAGTCGCTGCAAAACTGTCAGAGCTGCTAGGACAGAAAGTGCCGTTAATCACTCAGTGGCTTGACGGCGTGACCGTTAACGTTGGCGATGTGGTCTTGCTGGAGAATGTACGTTTTAACAAGGGTGAGAAAAAAGACGCCGAAGATCTCTCGCGTAAGATGGCTGCGCTGTGCGATGTCTTTGTGATGGATGCGTTTGGTACTGCACATCGTGCCGAGGCCAGTACGCATGGAGTAGCAAAATTTGCAGCTATTGCGTGTGCGGGTCCTCTACTTGTCAACGAGTTAGTCGCGCTGGATCAGGCGCTCGATAAGCCGAAGCGGCCCTTGGTTGCCATTGTGGCTGGATCCAAAGTCTCAACTAAGCTGACAGTCCTTGAATCGTTACTCAATAAAGTCGATCAATTGATCGTTGGCGGTGGCATCGCCAATACTTTCTTGCTCGCGGCGGGCTATCCGATTGGGAAAAGCCTTGCTGAACCGGACATGGTTCATATTGCTAAACGCCTAATGACGGTCTGTAAAGAAAGAGGGGTAGAAATTCCTTTGCCGACCGACGTTGTTGTTGCGCGAGAATTTTCAGCGAAGGCGGAGGCTGACGTTAAGTCGGTGGCCCAAGTCGCTGCCGATGATTTGATTTTAGATATCGGCCCAGATACTGCCGAGCGGTTGTCTAAAATTATCGACGAGGCCGGCACGATAGTTTGGAATGGGCCAGTTGGCGTCTTTGAGATTGATCAGTTTGGTGAGGGAACGAGAGCGCTCGCGGGCGCGATTGCGCGGTCCAAGGCCTTTTCGCTCGCTGGTGGCGGCGACACGCTAGCAGCGATCGAAAAATATGGGGTCGAAGAAGATATTTCTTATATCTCCACCGGTGGTGGAGCTTTTCTAGAGTTTGTTGAAGGGAAGCCCCTGCCCGCGGTCGTTATGCTTGAGGCGCGCGCTAAGTCTCGAGCTCCAAATGGCGTTTGAACCTATTCTTCGGCGACGCACAAAAATCGTCGCTACGATTGGCCCAGCCTGTGATGAGCCAAGCGTCTTGGACGCGCTAATCATGGCAGGCACGGATATGGCTCGCCTGAATTTTTCACATGGCAAGCCTGAAGAGCATATAGAGCGGGCAAGCCGCGTACGTGCGTCAGCCAAACGAATGGGTCGGCACGTGAGCATTCTTGGAGATCTTTCGGGTCCAAAAATCCGTATCGAGCAGTTCAAAGACGGGGCCGTCGAGTTGAATGAGGGTGAAGAATTTACTTTAGATGTAGCCCTTGCGGCGGGTGCCGGCACTAAAAAAAGTGTCGGTTGTGCCTACAAAGACCTGATTCACGATGTTCACGAGGGCGATACGCTGCTGCTTAATGACGGCCTTATCGTGCTCGACGTGACTGGCGTTACTGGTTCGCGAGTACTGACGCGAGTGAGTGTTGGTGGAAACCTATCTGATAATAAGGGCCTTAATCGCCGCGGGGGCGGCCTATCTGCAGGTGCTATCACTGACAAAGACCGAAGTGATATTGAATTGGCTGCGTACATCGGTGTCGATTACCTCGGGGTTTCTTTTCCAAAGACAGCTGATGACATGCTGGAAGCTAAGCGTTTGTTGCGAGTCGCAGGTGGCTTAGGTCGGACGGTCGCGAAAATAGAGCGAACTGAAGCGATTTTGAACCTAGACGACATTATTCTTGCGAGTGACGCCGTTATGGTCGCGCGCGGCGATCTAGGCGTGGAAGTCGGTTACGCTGAATTAACTGGGTTGCAGAAGCGAATTATTCGTAGTGCGCGCCATCATTTTCGCGTCGTCATTACGGCTACTCAAATGATGGAATCGATGATCTTAAACCCGATGCCCACCCGCGCTGAGGTGTCAGATGTAGCCAACGCTGTGCTTGATGGAACTGATGCGGTCATGTTGTCTGCGGAAAGCGCCATTGGCAGGTATCCAGTTAAAGCAGTTGAGACAATGGCGCAGGTGATCGTGGGGGCTGAAAAATATCAGTTCCAACGCGGGAAACGCCCATTGCAAATATCGGATGAGACGTTTCATGCTACAGATGAGGCGATTGCGCGTGTTGCTATGTACGCTGCAAACCACATGGATGTACGTGCGATCGTCGCGTTGACTGAGTCAGGGTCTACGCCCCTTTGGATGTCGCGCATCCGTTCAGACATTCCGATTTTTGCGTTTACGCGGCACGAGACAACCCAGCGCCGTGTAAATTTATATCGGGGTGTATACCCTGTTGCATTTGATGTGACGCATATTGGTGTAGATGCGCTTTATTCATCAATCTGTGCCGAACTATTGCGGTTGAAACTGTGTGGGGCTGGTGATCTCGTGATTGTGACCAAGGGTGACTTCTCGGGTGTCGCTGGCGGTACGAATGCCATGAAGATTTTAAGAGTTACGCAGTAGCCGCGTGCGTAGTGGTATGCGCGGGGGTTGTGTAAGTGCGCGCCTTCAATAACGGCTGCCAATTTTTTTAAGGGCAATGTGCAGTGCAGAAGTTTTTTTTGCGATTAGGCTTTGCCGTATTAGTGTGTGCGGCGCTGTTTTGTGTGACGGCATATGTATTGTTGCGACTTAGTCTGCCGGTTCTTGACGGGCAGTCATTTTCGACGACGTTGGCGAAGCAAGTTAGGGTTGAGCGCGATGATCGTGGGGCAGTGACAATAACAGGCAGTACGCGCGCGGATATTGCTTATAGCCTTGGTTTTGTGCACGCCCAGGATCGACGTTTTCAGATGGATCTGCTGCGTCGAGCGAGCGCAGGTGAGCTGTCTGAGTTGCTTGGCGCCAGCACTGTCGACACGGATCGGCGTTTACGGGTGCACCGTTTTCGGGACGTTGCTCGCAAGGCCATTGCTGGCCTTTCGCTCGAACAGCAGCAGTTGTTAGGAGCATATGCTGCTGGAGTAAATGCGGGGACGGCTGCGCTTAAGGTCCGTCCGTTCGAGTATCTCTTATTGGGTGCCAAGCCGCAGCAGTGGTTGCCCGAAGACAGCATATTGGTTGTGCTGGCAATGTTTGTGCAGCTACAGGATCCGGACGCGCATACGAAGATGCAGCGGGGATTAGTTAGTGAACTGCTGCCCGACGCGGTGGTTCGATTCCTCTATGCAGACGCGACGCAATGGGATGCCGCGCAAGATAATACGCATCGGGATGATCCTGTGATCCCAACGGAGAGTGAGTATGATCTTCGGCTGGTGTCGCCTCAGAAAGTAGGCTTAATACGGCGCGGCCATGCACAGTCGCCGGTCGGCAGCAACAACTGGGTGCTCAGTGGTGATCGTACGCAATCCGGCGCTGCGCTCGTTGCCAATGATATGCACCTCGGTTTACGGGTTCCGAATACTTGGTATCGTGCACGCTTGGTGCTTAACTCTCGTGATGTTTCGGCCGTAGATGTTTCTGGTGTTACATTGCCTGGCGCGCCATTGGTCGTTGCTGGTAGCAACGGCAAAGTCGCCTGGGGATTTACGAACAGTTATGGCGATTTTCAGGATGTCGTAAGGGTGGTTGCCGATCCGAGTCAGTCTGATCACTACCTAACTGCGAGTGGAAGTGAGTCATTTGTGCATACGCACGAGCAAATACGTGTGCATGGTGCAACATCGATTGATCTTGACGTGGTAGGCACGCGCTTTGGCCCGATTATCGGGAGCGTCACTGGCCAAATGTATGCTCTACTGTGGGCGGCCCATGATCCTAGCGCCTTGAATCTGGGTCTACTTGACCTTGAAACGGCAACGACTACAAGTGCAGCGCTCGACATCGCCGCGCGCAGTGGTATTCCGGCGCAAAATTTTGTGGTTGGCGACACGGTGGGGCATATCGGCTGGACTATTGCTGGCGCGATTCCTGTGCGCAATGGAAATAACGCTGATTTACCGCGGCTCTCCACTGAGCAACTGCTTGGTTTTAATGGGTGGGTTCCACCAGCAGCCCATCCGCGTCTTACCGACCCAGTTACTGGGCAGATCGTTACAGCAAATGCCCGTGTCGTGGGTGGCGATGCCCTCAAGATAATCGGTGATGGTGGCTATGACCGGGGTGCGCGTGCACTACAAGCGGTGCACGATTTACAAGCGCATGGTAATCAGCAAACGCCAAAGGACATGTTGGCAGTTCAAACTGATGATACGGCGGTGTTTTTGCAACCGTGGCACAAACAATTGGTTGGGCTACTTGATACGGCGGCGATTGAGGGGCAGCCGCGTCGAGCGGATCTGTTACGCGTGTTGGAGGGGTGGACTGGCCATGCTGGCGTCAATGATGCGGCGTATCGTCTAGTCCGCGCTTTTCGCCAAGAGGTTGAGGGTCGCGTGTTTGCTGCGCTCATACTTCCAGCGCATGACAAGTACCCAGCTTTCAGGTTTGAGCCACCAGCGTCCTTTGAAGGCCCGCTATGGTCTTTGCTAACGGCGCAGCCCGCGCATTTGGTGCCGCCTGGATCGTCTGACTGGCGAGCATTTTTACTGCTCGCAGTGGATGCATCGCTGAATAATCTTGATCCTAGCTGCCCAGTCCTCGCGCAATGTACGTGGGGAAAATCTGACGTGGTGCATATTCAGCATCCGCTTTCTAGAGCAATTCCTGCTCTGAGTCCCCTCCTTGACATGCCGGCTGAGCAGTTACCCGGAGACACTGATATGCCGCGTGTCAGCGGCGCCCATTTTGGCGCATCTGAGCGGTTTGCTGTCTCGCCCGGGCATGAAAAAGAGGCCTATTTTGAGATGCCTACTGGGCAAAGCGGCCATCCATTATCATCCTATTACCGCGCAGGACACGAGGATTGGGTACACGGTGAAATGGCACCATTTCTTCCAGGGCCTACCGCGCACAGTCTTGTTCTTGTACCTAGAGCCTTGCAGCCCTAAAGACTCGCGAGCTCTAAATTTCGACTTTTATTGAACTATAGGTCCTAAGTATGGCTACGACTCGTTTTCAGGGTACCGACCGCTATGTTGTGACTGAGGACCTTGCGCTGGCAGTAAATGCCGCAGTGACTCTGTCGCGTCCTTTGCTGATTAAAGGTGAGCCGGGTACGGGAAAGACCCAACTGGCGGAAGAGATTGCACGCTCGTTAAAAAAACCGTTGCTCGAATGGCATATTAAATCGACAACAAAGGCGCAGCAGGGACTATACGAATACGACGCCGTATCGAGATTACGTGATTCGCAGTTAGGTGATGCGCGGGTTGCGGATATTGGCAACTACATTATCAAAGGGCGCTTATGGGAAGCGTTTATCAGTGACGAGCAGCCAGTTTTACTTATTGATGAGATCGACAAGGCAGATATCGAGTTTCCAAACGACTTGCTGCGCGAACTCGATCGAATGGAGTTTTATGTTTACGAGACCCGTGAACTTATTAAAGCAAGGCATAGGCCTATTATCTTGATTACTAGTAATAACGATAAAGAACTTCCAGATGCTTTTCTGCGCCGCTGTTTCTTTCACTATATTCGCTTCCCAGATGCCGCAACCATGACGCGAATCGTCGAAATGCATCATCCAAACATTAAAGCCGCCTTGCTCAAGGAAGCTCTGGACTCTTTTTATCGCTTACGTGAAGTACCTGGTTTAAAGAAAAAGCCGTCTACCTCAGAGTTGCTTGACTGGTTAAAGCTACTACTGGCTGATGACATACCCGCCGAGGCGCTACGTGGTGCCGACGGTCAAAGTGCTGTCCCGTTAATGTATGGGGCGCTCCTTAAGAATGAACAAGATGTTCATCTATTCGAGAAGCTTGTTTTTATGGATCGGCGCCAAAACCGGTAAGCCTTCTCAGATATGCTCATCCGATTTTTTTACATGCTGCGTGACGGCGGCATCCCGGTCTCTATTACGGAGTTCCTCGCTCTTCTCGAGGGTCTGAAGGAGCGTATTGCCACGCTTTCCATGGATGATTTCTATTATCTCGCCCGCGTCGTGCTTGTCAAAGACGAACGGTTCTACGATCGCTATGACCGTGTTTTTAGCGATCACTTTAAGGGAGTTGAAAGCGGGTTGGAGATGCTAGATGCCTCACAGTTACCTGCTGAGTGGTTGCGTCGGCAGGCCGAGCTGTTGCTGTCTCCGGAGGAGCGGGCCAAGATTGAGGCCCTCGGTGGTTTCGATGCATTAATGCAAGCCCTTAGAGAGAGGCTTAGTGAGCAAAAGTCGCGACACCAAGGCGGTAACAAATGGGTCGGTACTGCTGGACGATCGCCGTTTGGTGCATATGGCTACAACCCTGAGGGCCTGCGCATTGGCCAGGATCAGTCGCGAGAGCGGCGAGCAGTCAAAGTCTGGGACCGACGCGAATTCCGCAATCTCGATGATACCCTTGAGCTAGGGACTCGTAATATAAAGTTAGCGCTGCGGCGATTACGTCGGTTCGCGCGTGAGGGTGCGGCGGAGGAACTTGACCTGAGTGGCACGATTAGCGCAACGGCGCGTAACGCGGGGTGGCTCGATTTGCGCCTAGTTCCGCAGCGTCGCAATGCAATCAAAGTGCTGCTATTTTTAGATGTGGGCGGATCCATGGATGATCATGTCCGCTTGTCTGAGGAATTGTTTACCGCAGCTCGCAGCGAGTTCAAGCATCTCGAGTATTATTATTTTCATAATTGCGTATACGAAAGCGTTTGGCGTGACAACCGTCGACGCCATGCGCAGCGTACACCACTAGCCGAGGTGATGCGCACCTATGGAGCGGACTATAGAGCCGTTTTTGTGGGAGACGCTGCGATGGGCCCGTACGAAATTCTGCAGGCTGGTGGCAGCGTTGAGCACTGGAATGAAGAGCCGGGCTCAGCGTGGCTCACGCGTCTCAGGCAAGCGTATCCGAAGCACGTTTGGTTTAATCCCGAGCCTGAGAGTCGCTGGGGTTATGTACCGTCGATCGACCTTATGCGTCGACTTTTTGAGGGGCGGATGTTTCCATTGACTTTGGCGGGTCTCGATCGAGCAATGCATGCGCTGAATGCGCGCTAGCGCGCATTCAGCGCATGCCGCTGTAAAAGGCTTTAGTTACTTTTTCCAGCGCTACGTGCTTGCAATTTCTCAAGCTCTGCGAGAACTAATGCCGAGTGGCCCTTCGGGTCTACGTTTGCCCAGTGCTGAGCAATATGACCGTCTGGGCTGATGATAAATGTATCGCGTTGCGCAAGTTCAAACATGCCCATCATTTTCACCAGCACACCATAATCTTTTGCCGTGGTTTTGGTACTGTCGGCAAGCAGTGTGAAAGGCAGTCCGTGCTTTTCCACAAACTCTTTGTGTGAAGCGACGTCGTCTACGCTCACTCCAAGAATTGTCGCTTGCAACTTTCGGAACGCGAAGATGTTGTCACGCAACTCGCACGCCTGCGTGGTGCAGCCAGGCGTTTGGTCTTTTGGGTAGAAGTAAAGCACGACCCACTTTCCACTGTAGTCGGATAGCTGATGCCAAGCGCCTGCTTGATCTTGCAGACGAAATGCAGGAGCAGTCGAGCCAACCGCGGGTGCCGTTGCTCCAAAGGCAGGAGTTGCGATCAAAGCAACCAAGCTGGTAAGCGCGGCCGCGCATAGCAAGTGTATTCTGGAAAATCGGGACTTCTTAAAGGTCTGGGGGGGCATGGGTACGCTCCTTGGGCACTGAAAAAGACGGAAAAGAGGAACAATACTAGTCTAATTCCGGAGCCTATGTGAGCATAATTCACTGGTTATGAACAGTATTATCTCTGACAACGTGATGGCAGCGTCGGCGCGTGATCGGTGTCGGTCTGGCGTGGCACTCGTACTGCCAGGAGGCGGCGCGCGCGCGGCCTACCAGGTTGGAGTGCTGAGGGCTATTTCTCAGATGATGCCACGGGAGGCTCCACTGCCATTTCGTGTGCTCTGTGGTACCTCCGCCGGTGCGATCATCGCATCGGTCCTTGCCAGCCACGCGAATCAATTTCGGTTTGGCACGTGGAATCTGGAAAGAGTTTGGCGCAACTTTCATATTGACCAAGTTTTTTGCGCTGATACTGCCAGCATGTTACGTGCAGGAACGCACTGGCTGCTAGCACTGGTGTCGGGTGGTTTTTTAGTACCGCCGCCACGATCTCTTTTTGACAATAGTCCGCTACGCCAGTTGCTTGAGCTGCATGTAAATTTCTCCAAGATTCGGCAGCATCTTGAGCATGGTGCTTTGGATGCGATTGCGATTAATGCAACTTCATATGAAAGCTCCTTGGCAGTTTGCTTCTATGAGTCAGCCCGCGATCAAGTCCCCTGGAAAAATGTTTGGCAGGTGGGTCGGTCAGCGGAGTTATGTCTCGACCACCTAATGGCTAGTGCTGCGGTGCCGTTTATATTTCCGCCCATCTTGTTGCACGATGGATTTTATGGTGATGGCGCCATGCGGCAAGCGTCGCCGTTGCAGGCTGCATTTAATCTTGGCGCTGAGCGCCTTCTCGTGATTGGAGTGAGGTCGTCGAGCGGTAGTGGTAGCACAAAGCAATCCGAAGATGTCACTGCACAATCCCAGCGGAGTGCCAACGCACCTAGCTTTGGTCATATCTTTGGTTTTATGCTTGATACTCTTTTTGCAGATGGTGTTCAGCAGGATATCGAGCGAGTAAAGCAAGCAGCCCGGATGACAGAGGCAGCGTACAGCCATTTCGCTACCGATCCCGCGCGCAGGACTATTTTGACAATTTATCCGACAGAGGATTTTAGTCTCATAGCGCAGCGTCATACTGCAGAGCTGCCGCTCGCTCTGAAAGTCCTTTTCCGAACGATGGGTGCGGCCAACCCAAGTGGCCGGATGTTACTGAGCTATCTGTTATTCGAAGCGCGCTATACACGTGAGCTGATATTGCTTGGATATAAAGACGCAATGGCGCGTCGCACCGAGATTCACGATTTTATTGTCAGTGACCGGTGATGAGCGTTTACGCTCGCATACAATGTAGAAAAATGTGCTTTAAGCCGTTCGACTAGAAAAACAGACCGGTGCTGTCCGCCAGTGCAGCCTACAGCTACTGTTAGATAGGCGCGATTTTTTTCAATATAAAGAGGAAGCCGGTGCCCGATGAACTTAACGACATCGCTCAGAAAGTCGATGACGGCGGGTTGATTTTCTAAAAATTCAATAGTGGCGAGATCTCGTCCATCGAGGGCGCGCAGAGCGGGTTCCCAGTAAGGATTCGGCAAAGTTCGGGCATCAAACACAAAATCGGCCCCGGCCGGGATCCCGTGTTTGTAGCCAAAAGACTCGAACATGATTGAAAGGCGCCCTGGATGATTTTTTTCGATGCGCTTACCCAGTAAATCGCGCAGGTCATGGATGCTGCTGGTCGTTGTATCGATGACAAGATCGGCGGAGTATGTGATTGGTTCAAGCAGCTTCAGTTCGGCTGCGAGCGCATCCTTGAGGCTGAGCCCATCGTGCGCGAGGGGATGCCGCCGGCGTGTGTCACCATAGCGCTGTAACAGAGCGCTCTCAGCGGCATGCAGGAAAACTATTTCACATTCGATGCCGCTCCGGCGCAAATCTTGAGCTAACTGTGGTACCGCAGCAATATCGAGGGGTTCGTTACGGGCATCGATGCCGACCGCACAGCGGTCGTAGGTCTTGCTGTCGCGTCGTATCGAATATGAGACAAAATCGTTCAGTAGTGCTGCCGGAATATTGTCAACACAGTACCAGCCTAAGTCTTCCAGTACATTGAGGGCAACGCTCTTGCCTGATCCAGACAGACCACTAACGATTATTAAGCGCATAGCTGTCCTCGGTACAGTTGTCCGGAAATCATGCCGCCTACTAAGATCATACGAGGTCAAGCGCCCCATTGCGAGTGGGGCTCTAAAAATGACCGCGAGCGCAGTCAATTAAAGAGAGGTGCTGATAGTTGCTCCCTAGGCAGGGGAACGCCCGTGAGGCGCTTCGGCAGCATGGTGATCACTCTGCTTTTCTTTATGTTTTTTAACCAAGCGGTCAAGTTTGTCTGTTAGAAGGTCTATGGCAGCGTACATATGCGGTTCCTGCGCATCAGCGTGGATTGTGCCTCCCTTAAGTCGAACAGTGGCTTCGGCTGTGTGCTGCAATTTCTCAACTGTTAAAACACAATGAATATCTAAAACCTGATCGAAATGCCTTGTGATTCGCTCAAGTTTTTTTTCTACATACATTCTAAGGGATGGTGTTATTTCGACATGGTGGCCACTAACGGTGATGTTCATGGATGGTCCTTCTTCTGCTCATCAGTCGGTCACGGTGCCGACGTCCTGCGCCGTTCATGTGATGGCGCTATTTGCATCAGTTCTCGGTATTTTGCGACTGTGCGGCGCGCTACATGCACTCCATCTGCTGCGAGTAGTTCTGCGATTCGTTGGTCTGAGATCGGTTTGCGGGGATTCTCTATAGCAACTAGTTTTTTTATCTTTGCGCGCACAGCAGTTGAAGATAAGTCGAATCCATCTGCCGAGCTGAGGTGGCTTGAGAAAAAATAACGAAACTCAAAAAGCCCGCGGGGTGTATGCATATATTTACCAGTAGTGACTCGCGAGACAGTCGACTCATGCATTTCAGTTGCTTCTGCAATGTCTCGTAAAACCATTGGCATCATAGCCTCATCACCGCGTTCAAAAAAATGGGTTTGGCGGTCGATAATACAGCGAGCGACTTTTACGATGGTCTCATTTCGTATTTCAAGGCTGCGTAGTAACCAGCGAGCCTCTTGCAGTTGCGAGCGTAGTGATGCGTGATCGCCGCCTCTTTTAATGGCAGAGGCATATGATTCATTAATGCGTAGGCGACTATGCTCATGCTCACTGATTTCGACTCGCCAGCCAGTCGAGTCTCGCCATACGCTGACATCAGGCGTTATGTACTGTGGCTCGGCGGCATGGAGGGCGGCGCCTGGGCGGGGATTACAGGCGCGCACCAGGCCTAATGCGTCGTTGAGTTCGTCATCACCTAAGGAGAGTTCACGCCGTAGTAAACCATACTGTTTGTTGGCGACCAGCTCTAGATGCTTTTCTGCGATACGGAGTGCGTTTTGGCGTCCAGGGGTACCTGGGTCGATCTGCCTCAGTTGAATTGCGATCGATTCTGCGACTGAGCGTGCTGCAACACCAGCTGGGTCGAAGGCTTGTAAACTCACTAAAACATTTTCGATCTCAGCCATTGTGGCTTCAACGTCCGGGCGGAGTGTGTGCTGAATAGTGGCAAGATCATCAGTCATATAACCGTCATCACCAACGACGTCTATTAGAGCGCGTCCAATCGCATAGTGTCGCGGGTCGAGTCGTGCCAACTCCAACTGCCACACCAGATGTTCCTGCAAGGTTTGAGCGCCTTCATTGCTTCTCTCGTAAAAATCTGGCGGTGCATGAGTCTGCTGTGATTCACCGACTGTCTGAGTAGAGTAATCCCACTCCTGCTCATTGGTATTCGTGGAAACCGTAGCCTCATCGCTGTGAGCGGCGCGCCCCGGTCTCGTTGGGGGGGCTTGGGAGGCGGGGTCGGTGTCGTTATCTGGACTGTGGTGGCCAAGGGCACCTGAGATGCTTGAGCTTACCGAGCTAGCGTTACCCTGGCCTTGATCATCCTGCAGTTCAAGCATGACATTTTGAGCCAGAGTGTCTTGGATTAGCTGTTGTAGCTCGCTACCCGAGAGCTGCAGCAGCCTGATTGCTTGTTGTAGCTGTGGCGTCATGGCCAGTTGCTGGCCCAAGCGGAGCTGCATGCCTATGTTAAACATTTGCTGCGACGTTCCCGGCTGTGGTGCAAAGGTGCAAGGGGCGAACCTTACATTTTAAAATCTTGCCCCAAGTACACCTCACGAACATGTGGGTTGGCAAGGATATCTGCCGCAGATCCAGAAGCAATGACAGAACCCTGATTGACGATATAAGCCCTCTCGCAAATACCGAGAGTTTCGCGTACATTATGGTCGCTTATTAGAACCCCGATCCCGCGCGCTTTTAGATGGCTGATGCTCGTTCTGATATCTGTCACCGAAAGCGGGTCGACGCCAGCGAACGGTTCGTCGAGTAGTATAAATCTGGGTTCGGCCGCAAGGGCTCGTGCAATCTCGACGCGACGTCGTTCACCACCAGAAAGGCTTTGGCCAATATTGTCGCGTATGTGCTCGATGTGCAGTTCCTCAAGTAGTGTGCCGAGACGATCGAGGCGTGTGCTGGCGGAAAGATCCGCGCGTGTCTCTAGAATCGCAAGTATGTTCTGCGCAACGGTCAGTTTTCTAAATACTGAGGCCTCTTGGGGTAGGTACCCGAGTCCAAGTTGAGCGCGTCGGTGCATGGGCAGCGCCGTAAGATCAGTATCATCTAGACAGATAGTACCTTTATCAGGTCGAATCAGGCCCACGATCATGTAAAACGCTGTTGTTTTTCCGGCGCCGTTTGGACCAAGTAGACCCACCACCTCGCCTGACGAGATTTCGAGCGACACATTTTTAACCACAGCTCGAGATTTGTACGCTTTATTCAGGTTGACTGCGGCAAGGCGACTCATGGGTTGGCCTTGTCGGTCTTACGTGGGTTAATGGTAATGTGAATGCGTTGACTATTCTGTTCTTCTTGGTTCGCGCGTATGTGCTGTTCTCGCAGGTCATATACAAGCGTATGTCCAGAAATTTCGTTCGCGCCATCGGTTAGCCATGCATCACCGTTTAGGGTGACTTGTTCAGCATTGAAGTCATAGTCAATATGCTCAGCGTGGCCCTTTGCGACGCGCGTACCTTGTTTTTGTTGAAAGGCGGCTGGAGTGCCGTCGATGTGTGCAGTACTAACGGCATTATCACGGAACGCTAGTATGGCAGCTGTGCTTGATAGAGAGCCATCCGGTGTCAGGATGCTCACATGTCCGCTGAATCGCCATTCGCTGTCCTTAAAATCGAGTCCCGTAGCATTCGCGTGGTCCGCTTCGATTGAGAAACCACCTTGCACAATGTGTACAGTTTGGAAAACCAGCGTGCCGCTTTTGTAGTCAAAGTCAGATGACTGTGCGTCGAGTTGTATTGGCTGGTTGCGGTCCCAGGTTGGAGCGGCGCTGGTCAGCATTGATGAAAGCAGGCCCCAGACAATGGCGAGCTTTCTAATCAATTTAACGTGTGAAAGTACCATTGACCTTTGATTCCAAGGAAAAAGTTTCTCGCGAAAGGTCAGCAAGAAAACCCACTGCCGTGACTGTGTGGGGTGGGAGATCGATACTCACCTTATCACTGCTTCTCGCGAGGCTATGGGTCATATCCAGAGTCAAGTGCTCGGTGTGAGCGACTGCGCCCCGCGCATGTGACGCACTTAGCTTGACGTCCCCTTCAAAAATCATTGTCTCAGTTTTTGCTGGGAGAGTGCTTTTTTTTGAGCTTACACGCCAGATGGTGCTTGGTTGAATGTGGTACTCAATTTCTGGTGCAAGTAGTTCAATACCGCCGGTTTGACGAATTTGACTCGCGCTCAACGCGCGGCCTCGTAGAATTATCTTTCCAGAGAGTCCCGTATCGACGAACTGTGCTTGTTTGATGTAATAACCGGGCTGAGGGGTACTGGTTGGCACCGGTTCGCGATCTCGCTGATTGCGAGCAGCTAACCACCATGTCGCTGCAGTAAAGAGCGTGAGTAGCGTAAGCAAAAGTGGCCTTGGTAGGTTCACGAGTGATGGCCATTGCGGCAAATGACCATGCCGATCGGTGGCTTCACATGACCCCCGCACGTAATAGGTCATGAACATTGAGTGCGCCGACTACGGTCTGGTCTTGGTCGATGACCGCAAGGGCAGTGATGCGATATTTTTCCATCAGTAATACCGCGGTGGCAGCTAGTTCTGAGGCGGCGATTGTTTGGCAATTCGTGGTCATTACCTCGCGCATATGCGTCTCATGAACGTCGATTTTTCGATCGAGCGCGCGGCGTAGGTCACCGTCTGTAAATATTCCCAGTAGTCGATTGTTCGTATCGACAATAGTCGTCATTCCAAGGCCAGTGCGGGTCATCTCAAGCAGCCCCGCCGATACGGTACTGTTCGGGCTGATCCGTGGAATTTGCGCATCCGCATGCATGATGTCCGCGACGCGCAGTAACAATCGGCGACCGAGGGCGCCACCGGGGTGCGATTGTGCAAAATCGGTCTCGGTAAATCCATGAAGGCGCAAAAGGCTCACCGCGAGAGCGTCGCCCATTGCAAGAGCGGCAGTGGTGCTCGCTGTCGGCGCTAAATTCAGTGGGCACGCCTCTGCCGCGACGCTGACATCAATGTGTACCGTGGCGGCGAGGGCGAGGGTTGAGTTTGGTACGCCGGTTAGGGCGATTAGTGCGACTCCTAAACGCTTAACGCTTGGTAGCAACGCCAGAATTTCTGCTGTTTCACCTGAGTTCGACAGTGCCAGAAGCACATCATCACGCGTAATCATGCCAAGATCGCCGTGTGCGGCTTCGGCGGGATGTAGGAAAAATGCAGGGGTTCCTGTGCTCGCCAGAGTAGCGGCAATTTTTCCAGCAATGTGTCCTGATTTTCCCATGCCGGTCACAATGACCCGGCCTTTACAGTCGTGAAGCGAGTGGCATGCTTGGGCAAATTCAGGCCCAAGGCGTGCGCTGAGGGCGGCGACTGCCCGCGCCTCTATGGTGAGCGAGTTCCGACCAGATTCAAGCAACTGGCTCGTATCAAGTGGCGATGCTTTCATTGTGGAGCGCGCCGAGGACGTCATGCGCAAACCTTGACCGCAAATAGGGCCCCTATCATACCAACTCGCTAGGGGGGGTGGTTGGGTGGTATTGGTACCAAAACTATGCCGGCGTCGGCCGATTCCCTTACACTCGGCGCCGGCCGCTCTCTAACTGGCCCCCCTTTAAGCAGAAGGACCCTAGACCCCATGCAAGTACAAAAAGTGCAGGCGCAGATCGAGGCTGGGCTACCTGGTAGCCAGGTGACAGTACGCTCGGATGATGAGACCCATTTTGAGGCGGTGGTCATTACCACGCAGTTTGTTGGGCAGCGACTGATTAAGCGTCACCAGATGGTGTACGCAACCCTAGGCGCTGCGGTTGGTCACGAAATCCATGCGCTATCGATTGAGGCATATACCCCCGATGAGTGGTCGGCGCGCAAGGGGCGTTAACACGTGGACAAGTTGCAGATAGATAGTGGGGCTACGCTGGTCGGTGATGTGCGGATTTCGGGAGCCAAGAATGCAGCGCTACCCATCCTCGCAGCGACGCTGCTAGTCGATGGGGCGGTAACCATCGGTAACGTTCCGCATCTTAAAGATGTGACAACCACCAATGAACTCCTCGGTCGAATGGGCGTCTCCGTCTCGATCGATGAAAAAACGCGAGTCACGGTTGACGCTTCTGCAATTGTTGATTGTGTGGCTCCTTACGAGCTGGTCAAAAAAATGCGGGCATCCATATTAGTGCTAGGTCCGCTACTAGCCCGTTTTGGACACGCTGACGTTTCGTTGCCAGGTGGCTGCGCTATTGGAGCGCGGCCGGTGAATATTCACGTTGCAGGGTTGCAACAGCTTGGCGCTGACATTCGAATTGAAAATGGTTTCATAAAAGCGCGTGCGACGCGACTCAAAGGAGCTCGTTTAGTTCTCGAAACAGTCACGGTTACTGGTACCGAGAACTTAATGATGGCGGCCACGCTTGCCGAGGGAACTACCTATATTGAGAACGCGGCGCGCGAACCCGAGGTTGTGGATCTTGCAAACTTTCTTAACGTCATGGGCGCAAGAATTCAAGGAGCGGGTACCGATACGATAGTCATCGAAGGTGTACGCAAGCTGCATGGTGGTTGCTATGAGGTTCTTCCTGATCGTATAGAAGCCGGTACCTTTTTGGTTGCAGGGGCGATCACTCGCGGGCGGGTGCGAGTACGCGATATGCGTCCGGATCATCTTGATGCGGTAACCGCGAAGCTACGCGAGGCAGGCGCTGATATAACGATTGGAGATAATTGGATTGAGGCTGATATGCATGGGAAACGTCCGCGATCGATTGATTTGCGTACGGCCCCTTACCCGGCGTTTCCGACCGATATGCAGGCTCAGTTTGCTGCGCTGAACACAATTGCTGATGGAGTTGGAACGATTACTGAGACTATTTTTGAGAACAGATTTATGCACATGCTGGAGATGCGTCGTCTTGGTGCCGACATTCATCTTGAGGGGAATGTTGCCATCATTCGGGGTATTTCCAAGTTGACAGCGGCGCCTGTAATGGCCACCGATTTGCGTGCATCCGCTAGCCTCGTTTTAGCGGCATTAGTAGCGGATGGTTGCACAGACATTGAGCGGATCTATCACATAGACCGCGGCTATGAGCGTATAGAGGAAAAACTAAGAGGTCTTGGGGCAAATATTCGTCGCATGCCGGCGTGATGGTGAGTCTCAGCGTTCGATTGGCTGGATAACGATGGGTATGGTGATGGTCATGCGCCCCTGAGTGGGCCTTATGACATCCGCTCGCACGCTCGATCCTGGTGCTTTGCGCGCGATAGCGCTCAAAAATTCCTGCACGGTCGTAATTGCTGCGCCATCAATCGCTGTAATGATGTCACCGGGATGTAGTCCCACAGTGCGCGCTGGACTTTGGCTATAAAAGCCGACGACTTGGACGCCGTGCACGGGTTGCCCACTATTGTCAGTAAGTTCGGTTGGTAAGCCGCGAACACCGATTCCTGACCAACCGCGCATCACGCGACCCTTTGCCTCGATTTCAGCTGCGACACCGCGTACTAGGTTGACGGGTATTGCAAAGCCGATACCCTCGATGCCTTGCTCGCGTGACAAGACCGCGGTGTTGATGCCGATGAGTTCGCCATTGGCAGTAATTAGCGCACCGCCAGAGTTTCCTGGATTGATAGCTGCATCGGTTTGTATGAAGTTCTCAAGTAGGGCGAGTCCGAGTTGAGAGCGTCCTTTGGCGCTGACGATCCCCTGAGTCACCGTTTGACCTAGGCCTGCGGAATTTCCGATTGCTAGCACGACGTCGCCGACCTGCAGCTGATCAGAGCGACCGAGTGGCATGACCGGTAGATTCGGTAGCTCAATTTTAAGGATTGCAAGGTCCGTATCGGGATCTGTGCCGATGAGTTTTGCTGGTGCGGTTCTACCGTCGTTTAGCTGTACGATGATTTCTTGCATGCCTTTGACGACATGGTGGTTGGTCGCGATATGGCCTTTGGCGTCTAGGATGACTCCTGAGCCACGGCTGCTTTCTTCGCGGCGGCGAAATTCAGGCCAATCGGGGAACAGCTGTGCAAATTGCTCTGGTACTTGCCGCTCTACGACCACGCGGCGCGTCGAAATATTGACCACGGCAGGTGCGCCACGTGCGACAGCTTGCGCGTAGCTGGCGATTGCGACGTGGCGCTTCACTGCCTGCTCGGTTGGGGTCCCGTCACTGAGGGCGTCAATGGGGGACGGCATCTTGGGTGTCGGTTGTGGCGCCGTTGCCGTGGGCCCGGGCGGGGTTGCCTGCCGCGGAAGCAGTGAGGGATTTACCAGGACGGCAATTAGCGCTACCCCAAGGCCTAAAGCAATCCAGGGCGACGAAAAGCGTAAGAAGCGCAATATTTTGTGCATTACTGCAGGTCCCTAAGGATGCGGTTTTCGGTGCAGCGTCCCGCTGCGTGTCACGGGTCAAGGTGTGTATAATGCGCGATCCTTGGTATTCGCGAAACCGCGATGCAGCACGGTGGTGCTGCAAACGGCTCCGCGGCATCATTGGGTTGTTGGCGCACTACTTAAGGGCATCCAGAGGTTGAGCATGAGTCAAGAGGTTGATCAGGGTCGGCGTCGATTACTCGTTACCGTTACCGCACTAACCGGAGCCGTAGGTGCAGTCGCGGCCATCACGCCATTTTTAGCGAGCTGGAAGCCAAGCGCACGCGCAAAAGCGCTCGGTGCTCCTATTGAGATCGATATCAGCAAACTTGAGGCTGGAGCGATGCTCAGGGTTGAGTGGCGCGGCAAGCCGGTGTGGGTTGTCCGACGCACTCCTGAGATGCTGAAACAACTTGATCAGGCGGCGCCTTTTCTTCTCGACCCTGAGTCGGGAGGATCCGTGCAGCCGGCCTATGCGAAAAACAGAGCGCGTGCGCTCAAGCCAGAGTACTTCGTAGTGTTGGGTGTGTGCACGCATTTGGGCTGCTCGCCAACGGCTAAATTTCAGGCCGCAGATGTCACTGTTTCAGCAGACTGGCCGGGCGGTTTTTACTGCCCTTGTCATGGTTCAAAATTCGACCTTGCTGGACGCGTCTTTAAGGGCGTTCCCGCACCGGCAAATCTAACGATCCCACCGTATGGTTTTATCAACGACGGGCGGATTTTGGTTGGCAGCGACGGGTCGCAGGCAGCCTAGGTTTCGGGCGTTAAGGAGCGAATACGATGGCGAATAAAGGCTATGAAGTAGCAGCAGGCGGCGGGTTGTGGGGTTGGATTAACGCACGATTCCCCCTCGATAAAATGCTCAAAGAGCATGTGACTGAGTATTACGCCCCAAAAAATGTCAATGTGTGGTACCTGTTTGGCGCACTTGCTATCTTCGTGCTTGCGTTGCAGTTGCTTACCGGTATTTTCTTGACGATGAATTATAAGCCTTCGGCAACCGAGGCCTTTGGTTCTGTTGAATATATTATGCGTGATGTGGAGTGGGGCTGGTTGATCCGCTATCTGCATTCAACCGGCGCATCCGCTTTTTTCATCGTCGTTTATCTGCACATGTTCCGTGGCTTGATGTACGGCTCTTATCGAGCCCCCCGAGAGCTGCTGTGGATTTTCGGGATGGTCATTTATCTCGCTCTCATGGCCGAAGCCTTCATGGGCTACTTGCTGCCGTGGGGGAACATGTCCTACTGGGGCGCTCAGGTCATCGTTTCGTTGTTTGGTACGATACCTGTCATCGGCGACTTTCTTTCCGAGTGGATCAAGGGTGATTACTTCATTTCAGATATCACCTTGAATCGATTCTTTGCGTTGCATGTGGTGGCATTGCCATTGCTGCTGGTGTTCCTTGTGGTGGCGCATATTTTGGCCTTGCATGAGGTCGGGTCGAACAACCCTGATGGCGTGGAGATCAAAAAGCACAAAGATGCGCGTGGTATCCCACTGGACGGTATGCCATTTCATCCGTACTGCACGGTTGAGGACGTGATGGCGGTCGCGGTCTTTTTGCTTCTGTTTTGCGGGGTTGTATTTTTTGCGCCAACGTTTGGTGGACTGTTTTTAGAATCGCCCAACTTTGATGTTGCAAACCCGATGCAGACGCCGCCTCATATTGCGCCAGTGTGGTACTTCACCCCGTTTTACGCCATGTTGCGCGCCGTACCGTCATTCTTGGGTACACAGGTTTGGGGTGTTTTGGTGATGTTTGGCGCAATCTTGCTGCTGTTCTTTTTGCCCTGGTTGGACCGTTCGCCAGTCAACTCCATTCGCTACAAAGGGTGGATTTCAAAGCTCGCGCTGACCTTGTTCGCAATTTCCTTCGTTGTGCTTGCCTATTGTGGTATGAAACCGCCCAGCGGCATTTTCCCGCTGCTCGCACGTATATTCACCGGCGTGTATTTCGCCTTTTTCTTGTTGATGCCGTGGTATTCACGCATCGATCGCGTCAAGCCAGTGCCTGACAGGATTGTCATCAATGCTCACTGATAAACTAAGATCGCTGATGGTGGTGGGTTTTTTGGTTGCGCTGCCTGTCTTGGCAAGCGCATCTGAGGGTGAGTCGTTCCCTCATCCCGGCAATGATGTGCGGAATACGGCATCGTTGCAGCGTGGCGCCCGCAACTTTATAAATTACTGCTCTGGTTGTCATTCGGCGCAATACGTGCGCTACAACCGAGTGGCGGCAGACTTGGGTATCAGTGATGCGGATCTTAAGGCGAACTTAATGTTCGCATCCGACAAGCCTGCTGACACCATCAGAAGTGCACTAAAGGCTGACGACGCGCGTACCTGGTTTGGTAATGCGCCGCCAGATCTTTCGCTTATTGCACGTAGCCGGGGCACAGACTATCTGTATGCGTTTCTGCGTGGGTTCTATGTAGACCCAAGCCGTCCGACTGGCATGAACAACGTTGTGCTGAAAGGCACTGCGATGCCGCACGTGTTGTTTGATCTGCAGGGCCTGCAGCAAGCGGTATACGCGCCCGCTGAACCAGGCGTGGCCCCCGTGATCCAAAAGCTTGAATTGACTACCAAAGGCAGTCTAACCCCCGAGCAGTACGATGACTTTGTGCGCGATACAGTAAATTTTCTAGACTACATCGGCGAGCCCGTGCAGGTCGTGCGTCGTGACTTAGGTGTCTGGGTAACCCTCTTCCTGCTAGTCTTTGCGAGCTTTGCGTATATGCTAAAGCGCGAGTATTTTCGCGATATACATTAAGCGCACGGTGGTTTAAGAATTATGGGGGAACAGCTGCCGATCGGCTCACGACGCCCGTACTTAACGCGGGCTATGCATGAGTGGATTACGGATAATGGCCAAACGCCGCATTTAGTGGTGGATGCCACGGTGAGCGGAGTGGTCGTCCCGCGTCAATACGTTCGTGATGACAAAATCGTGCTTAACGTGAGTTATGGAGCGACATCTGGTCTGCTCATGAAGAATGATTTCATTACCTTCAGTGCACGGTTTGGCGGAACACCCTTTGATATACAACTGCCTGTTAGTGCCGTGCTGGGTGTGTATTCTCGCGAATCGGGTCAAGGGATGCTGTTTTCGGAAGATGATCCGACGCCGGAGCCGTCGCCAGATCCACTAGGCGCAGCCACAAAGCCGTCTAGCAACGCTGATGTGCGCAAACCGCGTTTGTCTATCGTGAAATAGGGGCTCGTGCCTATAGAGCGCGTGCATGGCCATCTGTATCAAAAACAGCCCAGTCTAACGTCCGGTGTACATAGCCCATTTGCCCGATAGTGAGCTGGCCCGTCAGGCCGCTGATTGATTGGGACCCGGGGTGTATGTCGTTGGTGATGTGCTGCATCAGTCGGTGGCTGTCGTAACCCATCGCAAATAGCCGGCTCTTTTGCCACGCTCTGTCTGGCCACAATTGCTGCGCCGTACTGCGTAGATTATCTATTTCAGGCGTGTTGCCAATGAGCCAAGGCATATCGATAAACGTCACGCCTTCCAAGTCTTGATTGGCGGCTGGATTCGGCTCGTAGATGTCTGAAATAGAATAAACGGGGAGATCGCCTGCATATTGGTATTTCAGTTGTGGTCGAACAGTGCGCCCTACAGGAGCGTTGGCTAAGGCAAGGACAAAAGTCACATCGTCTCGATGTCTGGGTGTAAAAACGAGGGGGCCGACCGTTGCTGTTATTGCTTGAAAGCGCCGTTTGCTATCCTCAAACCCTAACAACGGCGCGAGCTCCTCTGTCATATCGGTACTGTCACGAGACAACGTCCGGATGCCGATCACGGTGCCGCCGATGGCGGTAAACGCCGTTGTAAAAGCATTGGTTACTCGGCTACCCCATTCGCCGGCCACGGTGAGTACCACACCGCCACGTCTGCCCTCGTCAATCAGTCGGGAGGCAACTTGACGTACTTCTTCTTCAGGGGAAAGAGCAAATTGGAAGAAATTACCTCTTTGTTTTTTTTCCTCCGTCGCAATGTTCAGCGCTAGTATCGGTATATTCTGATCTGCTACCTGCAGCACGGATCTCACATGATCTTTTGTGAGCGGTCCGATAATGAAGTCAGCTCCAGTCGTCACGGCGCGACCATAAGCGCTTAAAATATCCGCTTCTGCATCGATTAAAGAGAGAGTGGCTCGTGCATCTGCTGCAGTCTGGTAATAAGCCATCATAAAGCCATCTCGCAAGGCCTCGCCGGCCTCTTGCAGTGTTCCCGACAGTGGGAGCAGTAAGGCGATATGTCGCGGCATTGCTAGCATATTTATAATCTGTAGGATTTTGTATGCACGGGTTCGCTAGGGTACCGCGTTATCTGTTTTTTTGCCTCGGTTCATAATGTAATCGAGAATTTGTGGTTTCTAGTCGCGCAAGGAAGTGTTCGTTGATGGGCGAAGTGCCATTGCATGCGGGGCGCCCGAAGGGCAGGATGAAGGCCCGTAACCACGTTTAGTGGAGTGCCGCCCAGTGTCAGCCGCAGGTGTTTTGTATGTTGTTGCTACGCCCATCGGCAATCGCAGTGACCTGTCGCCGCGTGCCCGTGAGATTCTTGCTTCAGTGGATTTGATCGCCGCAGAAGACACGCGGCATACGGGCGCGTTCTTAAGTCAACTCGGCATCGAACGTCCTTTCGTTTCTTTTCATGAGCATAATGAGCATGAACGTGTTGCTGAGTTAGTTCAGCGCCTAACAGATGGGGCGCGGATTGCTTTGGTATCTGATGCAGGCACACCATTGGTCAGTGATCCTGGCTTTCGTTTGGTGGCCGCAGCTGGAGTTGCAGGAATTTTGGTTGTACCGATTCCTGGTGCTTGCGCTGCTATTGCTGCTTTGTCTGTTGCAGGCTTGCCTACAGACCGCTTTGTTTTCGAAGGGTTCTTACCACCGCGCGGAGCGAAGCGCCGTGCAAGACTTGACGCGTTAGTAAGCGAAGTAAGAACGCTCGTATTTTACGAGGCGCCGCATCGTTTGGCGGATATGCTTCGAGATGTCAGCGCAACATTTGGCACCGAGCGTCCCGCAGCAGTGGCCCGTGAATTAACTAAAATGCATGAAACCGTGTATCGCGGCACGATCGGTGCGCTCGTGAGTGCCGCAGAGTCTGATATCAATATGACGCGTGGTGAGGCGGTGGTTATCGTTGCGGGAAAGTCGGTAGAAGAAGTGGCGCTAGATGCTGGGCTGCCACTGACGAGTGCGTGGCTTACCGCTTTGTTGTCTGAGTTGCCACTATCGCGGGCTGTCGACATCGTTACCGCTGTTACGGGTGAACGTCGCAACGCCGTTTATCAGCAAGCTCTACAAATAAAAGCAGTTTCTGAGGTAAATTCACCTCACAAGGCTTGAGCTTCTAGCCATACCGGCCTATCGTTCGAACGGGAGTCGGCTAGGCAATCGCTCCAGAGACGTCAAAGGCGCCACGAGGCGTACTGGTGTGTCTGGGGAGGAAAGTCCGGGCTCCATAGGGTAGAGCGCCAGGTAACGCCTGGGGGGTGTGAGCCCACGGAAAGTGCAACAGAAAGTAAACCGCCGAAGTTCTGGGTTCGCCTAGAGCTGGTAAGGGTGAAAGGGTGCGGTAAGAGCGCACCGCGTGGCTGGCAACAGGCACGGCACGGTAAACCCCGCTCGGAGCAAGGCCAAATAGGGGAACAGGTCTGCCGGAAGCTTGCTTCTAGCAGCGGCGCGCGACCCGCGCGTGTTCCCGGGTAGGTCGCTTGAGGTGCACGGTGACGTGTATCCCAGAGGAATGGTTGCCCACGACAGAACCCGGCTTACCGGCCGACTCCCATCTTAATCCGACCTAAACGCGAGGATTTCCCGGTCCTGATTGTGGTTTCAAGGTTCTCAATGAGGAAAAATTTATAAATTGGCACGATTTATGCATAATCTGACAGAAGCTCACAAGTCTAGTTTGTAAGTCTTTGATATATCGTTAATTCAACCCGCTTGATTTTCAACAAGCAGCACTGGCTAAGTGCTTGTACTTTCACGAAAAATTCTGATTTTGAGCGTTGACCTCCTCCAGCGATCGCCTTATAGTGGCGTTAAGTGGGAAAAAGTGGGGAGGAATGGGGGTAACACCTCATAAAAACGTGTTCCGCGGCGCCAATCAAGTCACCCTCGATGCAAAAGGCCGAATGGTCTTGCCTACCCGGTATCGGGACGGGCTGTTTGAGCGTTCGGCGGGCAAGTTGGTGGTAACCATTGACCGAGACCACTGCTTGTTGCTCTACCCGTTGCCCGATTGGGAAGAGATCGAGCGGAAGTTGATGCGCCTGCCCGCTTTGAATCCGCAATCGCGGCGGTTACAGCGGCTGATGGTGGGTCATGCCACTGACCTACAGCTTGATGGCCATGGCCGTATTTTGCTGCCCGCTGAATTAAGAGTTTTTGCAGGTCTTGAGCGGGACGGTGTGCTGCTCGGTCAAGGGAATCGATTTGAGTTGTGGGATGAGTTGCGCTGGACACAGCGTCGTGATGAGTGGCTTAAAGACGACGAGCTGCCGGGTGCCTTACCCGCTGACCTCGAGACGTTGTCGCTTTAGTGATGCTCTTACTCGGCGTCGATGGCCGCGTAACGCTCGATGAAGGAGCGATGGTGTGACGGAGTCGGTGCCGTCAATGCATGCGCCGGTACTGCTCAATGAGGCGGTTGCTGCGTTGGCGATTAGGCGCGATGGCATTTACGTTGATGCAACGTATGGCCGCGGCGGCCATTCCCGCGAAATTCTCGGGATGTTAGGTGAGAAAGGGAGGCTGTTTGTTGTTGATCGCGACCCTCAAGCAATCGAGAGCGCACGCCAAGAGTTTGGCGCCGACTTACGTGTCCAGGTATGTCACGCTACATTTGACCACCTTGCGGATTTCGTTAGTGTCGGCACCGTCGACGGCATCTTATTCGATCTCGGCGTCTCCTCGCCCCAGCTTGATGATCCTTCCAGGGGCTTCAGTTTTTTGCGCGATGGCCCGCTTGATATGCGCATGGACCCAACGGTTGGGCTCAGCGCCGCTGATTATTTGGCGCAGGCGTTGGAGCAGGAGATCGCTACAATGATCTCACAGCTTGGTGAGGATCGCTTTGCTCGCCGGATCGCACACGCGATTACCTCCGCACGCCTCATCGCGCCGATACTCACTACGGCGCGCCTTGCGGAAATTGTGACGAGCGCAATACCGGCTCGGTTTCGTGAGGTTGGCAAGCATCCGGCCACACGTACATTTCAGGCGTTACGAATCAAAGTAAACCGCGAATTAGAACTACTTGAGCGCGCGCTCGAGTCAGCGCTTGAGTTGTTGGCGCTGAACGGTCGGTTGGCAATCATTAGTTTTCATTCGCTCGAAGACCGGCCGGTCAAGCGCTTCATGCGTCGCTTCGCCGAGGGTGATCCTGTGTGGCGTGGTATGCCAAATATTCCGACTGAGGCGCGGCCTTATTTGCAGATTATCGGTAAGGCAACTCGCCCAAGCGAACAAGAGGTTGGGCGCAATATGCGCGCTCGTAGCGCTACATTGCGAGTTGCCAAAAAGGTGCGTGTATGAATTTGCGGCCAACCGACCGTCAAATTCCGTGGATTATCGCGAGTCTTTGGCTCGCTGTTTTGATTTCTTCTGCTGGCGCTGTTTACGTAAAGCACACAGCAAGAAATTTGTTTATCGGACTCGAGAAGCTAACCGCTGAGCGAGATAATTTAAATATTGAATGGGGTCGGCTGCAGCTTGAGCAAAGTGCGTGGAGTACTCACGGCTTTGTGGAACAGGTTGCGGATAGGCAGTTAAAAATGGCTTTGCCAAACGCTACAGATGTGAAGATAGTCCAGCCATGAAATTACGTCGTACAGACGCGCAAAACTCCGCTCATCAGTTTAAGCAGCGTGGTTGGTGGATAATTGGGATTCTTGCGCTCGTTGCTCTCGTTGTTATAGCTCGAGCTGTTGATTTGCAAGTTCTCAAGCACGGCTTTCTCGCCGAGCAGGGCGCCGAGCGCTTCATGCGTAACGCAAAGATCACAGCCCATCGTGGCGCTATTGTAGATCGGTTCGGTGAACCTCTTGCTGTATCGACTCCTGTGGATACTGTATGGGTAAACCCAACAGAACTCGCGGCCGCGCCTGATCAATTGCCAAAGTTGGCTAAAGCGCTTGGGCGTGATAGCGACTGGCTGACGCGGCGTGTCACTTCAAATCTTGAATCTCAATATCTGGTGCTTGCGAAGCAGCTACAGCCTGACGAAGCTGAGAGCATCAAGTCTATGCATATTCCGGGCGTCTATTTGCAGCGTGAATACCGGCGCTTTTATCCGGCTGGCGAGGTAACTGGGCATCTGCTTGGCTTTACTGGCGCGGAAGATCAGGGTCAGGAGGGTCTCGAACTTGGCTTTGAGCAGAAGCTATCTGGTGAAGATGGCATCAAGCGCGTTATTCAAGATCGACTCGGTAGAGTTGTTGAAAATGTCGACAGCATTCGTGCACCGAGGCCGGGTGAAGAATTAGTAACAAGCATTGATTTGCGCATTCAGTACCTGGCATATCGTGCCCTAAAAAGTGCGATCGCGGAATTCCAAGCGCGCGCTGGATCTGTGATCGTCGTCGATGTGCGTACAGGCGAAATTCTTGCGATGGTCAATCAGCCATCATTCAATCCAAACGATCACGCACAGTTTGAAGTAGCTCGTTATCGGAACCGAGCTGCTCTTGATATTTTGGAACCAGGCTCGTCGATAAAGCCTTTTATAGTCGCAGCAGGATTAAGTTCTGGAAAATTTAAAACTGATAGCATTATTGATACAGGTCCAGGTTTTATACGTGTAGGCAGTCACGTGATTGAAGATGAGCATAATTTGGGGTCCGTCGACATTGCGACGATCCTTGCCAAGTCATCTAACGTGGGTATGGCACATATCGCTCTGTCGCTTGACAAGAAAGATATTTGGCAAACTTTGACTAGCGTGGGGTTTGGTCGAGTGACGCCCAGCGGTTTTCCTGGAGAAGCTGCAGGACTGCTCAGCAACTACTCCAAGTGGCAGCCTATTACGGTTGCCACCATCGCTCATGGCTACAACATTTCGGTTTCACCGCTGCAGTTAATGCAGGCTTACGCGACCCTTGGTAGTTTTGGGATCAAGCGTCCCTTGACCTTTCGCCGCCAAGACGGTCCCGTCAAGGGTGAGCGGGTGCTAGACGCGCAAGTATGCCGTGATGTCGTGCACATGCTGGAAAGTGTTATCACCCCAGAAGGTACCGCCAGACGCGCGGCCATTCACGGATACCGTGTTTCTGGAAAAACGGGTACTGCATGGAAAATGATGGCGGGCGGATATTCCACGAATAAGTTTATGGCTGTTTTTGGCGGCATGGTTCCGGCGGGTGCACCGCGCCTTGCTGCAGTTGTGGTTATTGATGAGCCTACTGGCGGTTACCATCAGGGAGGACAGGTTGCGGCGCCAGTATTTTCCACAGTAATGGGAGGTGCCTTACGGCTACTGTCGGTACCCCCAGACGATCTCAGTAACGTGCCGTCGGCAACCTTGGTGCAGGCCGTTACCCCGCGATGAAAAAGGTTAACTCAGGACTTGATGGCTCACGACTACAGGCAGCGTTAGTTGGCCTCTGTACGACGGATATTCCTGTAAACGATGCAGACCTAACCTTGGATAGTCGTGCAGTGTGTGTTGGTGATGTATTCGTAGCGATTGCCGGGCGATTAAGTCATGGCTTAGATCATGTTCACGAAGCTATCGAGCGTGGCGCTGCTGTCATTCTATGGGATCCAAAAGAGGCCCGGAAAGTCCCCGCTGTACCTGCGAAAATTACCGTTATAGCGGTCGAGCGTCTAGCTCAAAATCTCGGGCTGATTGCTGATCGCTTTTACAATCGACCTTCGCTTGTCGCGCGCGTAACCGCGATTACTGGCACCAACGGTAAAACGACTTGTGCTTGGTTGCTCGCGCGGTGCTATGGCCATGAGGGCGCATATATTGGGACTGTTGGCAAGGGCCGGCCTGACCAGCTAGTGCCAAATGTGAATACGACTCCCGATGTCGTAAATTTAAATCGCACCCTACGCAGCCTAGTCGATGATGGCGTGCGTCATGTTGCTCTAGAGGTGTCATCGCATGCGCTTGACCAAGATCGCATAGCGGGTCTAAAAATTCCAATTGCTGGATTCACAAACCTAAGCCGTGATCATTTGGACTATCACGGTTCAATGAAAGCATATGGCGATGCGAAGAAAAAACTCTTTTTCAGGGAAGGTCTCGCCTGCGCAGTACTCAATTTTCAAGATCCATTTGTAAAAGATCTCAGTACGCAGCTCCCGTCAGAAGTCGCTCTGCTACCAGTTATTTGTGACTCAGAAGCTATTGCAAAAGATCGTTATATCGTCTGCACGGCTATTCAATGCTCTGAACATGGTCTGATAATTGAAGGACTCACGCACTGCGGCCCATTTGAATTGCGCTCGCGCCTGGTTGGATCATTCAACGCAGAGAACTTACTTCTCGTACTTGGCTTGCTACTAGCCGCCGATATGCCTTTGGCGCGCGCGCTTGACGCGTTGTCTGCTGCAAATGCGCCTCCGGGGCGGATGGAAACATTCCAGTCCACCAAAAATGGCCCAATGTTTGTCGTTGATTACGCTCACACACCGGATGCGCTGAGCAAATCATTAACCGCTTTGCGCGCGCATGTACGCGGCGAACTGTGGTGCGTATTTGGGTGCGGAGGTGACCGGGATTCGGGCAAGCGCGCCTTAATGGCCGCAGCCGCCGAAAAAATGTCCGATCACTTGATCATTACCGACGACAATCCTCGATTTGAGGATCCTGAACATATCATTGCGATGATCCGAGCTGGCTTGACTGGCCGTATTCCGAGCCGTGTAGAGCGTGACCGTGTCGCTGCAATCGAGTGGGTTGCTGCGCGAGCCGGCGCTGGTGACGTCGTGCTAATTGCTGGCAAGGGCCACGAGCAATACCAAATTTATGGTGATGAGCGACGTCAATTCAGTGACCGCGACGTAGTGCAACGCATCGTACAGCGTGCAGCATGAAGCGATCCCTTACTCATTTTTCGCGTGCGATGCAGGGTGTATTAAAAGGCTGTGAAGCTACCTTCACATCTGTGTCAACGGATACACGCTCCTTGAAAGGCGGTGAGCTTTTTGTAGCGCTTGTGGGCCCAAATTTTGATGGACACAGTTTTATTGCTGCCGCAACTAAAGCCGGTGCCGTCGGTGTTGTAGTTTCTCGTCCAGTAGAGACGACGCTTCCTCGGATTGTAGTCGATGACACCTTGCTTGCCCTGCAGCGCGCGGCAGGCGCTTGGCGGGCACAGTTCAAGATACCAATGGTAGCGGTTGCAGGCAGTAACGGTAAAACGACGACGAAGGAACTCATCGCCAATATTCTCGCAGAACGAGGGCGATGCCACTCCACAAAGGGCACCTTAAATAACCACATCGGGGTACCTCTGACGCTCTTGGGGCTAGACGAGTCTCACGCGGCCGCAGTGATAGAAATTGGAGCAAATCATCCTAAAGAAGTTGAGGCGCTGATGCCGTTGGTTTGCCCCACTGTGGGGATTGTGACCAATGCGGGTGCAGAACACCTTGAGGGCTTTGGTGATCTAGATGGAGTTGCACGAGCCGAAGGTGAGCTATTCGCAGGACTAGATCGTGCAGCCACCGCCATCATTAATGTTGATGACGCATACCACGATTTGTGGTCTGGTATGGCGCGGACTGAGCAGAAAGTATCGTTCGGATTTTCACCGACAGCAAAGTTTTGCGCAGTTGAAGCATGTCAGTTAGCTAGTACTGACGATTACCGACAAGCATTTGTTATGCAAAGTCCCCTAGGGCGCGTCCATGTGAAGCTTGCTCTGATTGGGCGCCACAATATTGCAAATGCTTTGGGCGCTGCGGCGGCGGCCTACGCAGCTGGAGCCATGAACGACGATATTTGCGCCGGCTTGCAGAAATCAAGGCCGGTTAAAGGGCGTCTGCAGTCTTTTGCGGCGGCTAACGGTGCCCAGCTACTCGATGACTCGTATAACGCGAATCCGAGCAGCTTAACGGCTGGTCTTGAGGCGTTAGCCGCCATGTCTGGTGAGCGATGGTTGGTTCTCGGCGATATGGGCGAGCTTGGCGAGCATAGTCGGGCGGCTCATCTGAATGCTGGGAAGGAGGCGCGACAACGTGGCGTGACTCGACTATTTGCTGTTGGCGAACATACCTCAGATGCAGTTCACGTCTTTGGGCAGGGGGCTGAGTGGTTTAAAGACAGCGATGCCCTCGCGTTTCGAGTACAGGGTTTGCTGGCTCCTGGGATCACTGTCTTAGTGAAGGGATCTAGATCAAATCGTCTTGAGCGTGTCGTTGAGTGCTTGCGAGCAAATAGCGAATCTATAAATACTGCCGGGATTGCGCACTAATATCATGCTGTACCGTTTAGCAGAATTTCTGGCGCTGCATTATTCCGGGTTTCGGGTATTTTCATATTTAACGCTTAGGGCAATCTTAGCTGCCATAAGCGCTCTATCGATCGCGTTATTTATAGGTCCTGCAATGATCCGTGCACTTGCCGCACGGCAAATTGGCCAGAATGTGCGCGATCTCGGTCCTGAGTCGCACCTGAAAAAACAGGGCACGCCAACAATGGGTGGTGCCTTAATTATTATTGCAATTCTTGGTTCAACTCTGCTTTGGGTTGATCTTAGTAATCGTTATGTGTGGATTGTATGTGCTGTCACTTTGTCATTTGGGCTGATCGGCTTTTATGATGATTATCTTAAGTTAGTTGTCGGAAATTCGAAGGGGCTGCCGGCGCGCGGAAAGTACTTGTTGCAGTCGATCGCAGGTCTTTTGGGCGCGATTTCTCTATTTTATACAGCTGCTGTTCCTGCTGCTACGGCGCTGCATGTGCCGTTCTTCAAAGATGTGATTATTCCGCTTGGCAGCGTCGGATATGTGGCGCTTACTTATTTTGTAATCGTTGGTACGAGTAATGCCGTCAATTTAACTGACGGTCTAGACGGCCTTGCGATTATGCCAGCGGTCATGGTGAGTGGTGCGCTTGGTGTTTTTGCATATGTCTGCGGAAATTCGGTTTTTGCAAGCTATTTGCTAATCCCCCATGTTCCTGGCGTTGGTGAGGTTCTTGTATTCTCGTCTGCTCTTGTCGGCGCGGGTCTCGGATTTCTCTGGTTTAACGCTTACCCAGCACAAGTTTTTATGGGTGATGTTGGTGCGCTCGCGCTTGGTGCAGCACTAGGTACCTTAGCCGTCATTGTGCGCCAAGAGCTCGTATTGTTTTTGATGGGTGGTGTTTTTGTTATTGAAACATTGTCAGTCATGTTGCAGGTTGCCTCATTCAAATTAACGGGCAAGCGCCTCTTTCGAATGGCTCCAATACACCATCATTTTGAGTTGAAGGGTTGGCCAGAACCGAAAGTAATCGTTAGGTTTTGGATAATCACTGTGGTGCTTGTCCTAGCGGGCCTTGCTACCTTGAAGGTGCGCTAATGGTACAAGCGCGGCGCAATTTAGTTGTTGGCTTGGGCAAAACGGGTCTATCCGCGGCACGTTGGCTAAGCGCTCGTGGGGAAGTGGTCATGGCGACAGACTCGCGTGCAGCTCCACCGTGCATTGCAGAAATCAAAAAAATTCATCAGATCTCAGCCGTGCATGTTGGTGCGTTTGATTTAGAGCTGCTCGACCATACTGATCGAATGGTGCTTTCGCCAGGGGTGTCGTCTCGGGAGCCGATCGTTCAATCTGCGCAGGCTCGGGGGATACCTGTTGTTGGTGATATTGAGTTATTCGCGACTGCAGGTGTATCGCCGGTTGTTGGTATAACCGGCACCAATGGCAAGAGTACTGTCACGACGTTGGTAGCCGAAATGGCGCGCGGTCATGGCTTGAATGCTGTTGCTGGAGGCAACTTAGGCGAGCCTGCGCTTAATTTGCTCAATGAACCTAAGCCGGATCTTTATGTATTGGAGCTATCCAGCTTCCAATTAGAGTCTACCTATACGCTGAGCTTGGCTGTCGCTGCTGTATTGAACGTGACACCTGATCATATGGATCGTTATGAGTCGCTTGAGACCTACGCATCAGCGAAAGCGCGAATTTTTTCCAACGCTAAAGTAGCCGTTCTAAATCTCGATGATCCGGCCGTGGCGGATATGGCAGTTGGATTAGAGCACGTTACAACTTTTAGTCTAACAAGTCCGAACGCCGCTTGGAGAGTGAGTGAGTATGGGGGCGCAAGTTGGATAGTAGGAAAAGAGCGTCCAATAATAAGGTTATCCGAGTTAAAGCTTGCCGGCACTCACAACGTTGCGAATGCCTTGGCTGCATTGGCAATCGGAAACCATTTGGGGCTTTCGATGGACTCCATGCTCTTAGTGCTGAAAAGCTTTCCTGGTCTACCCCATCGCAGTGAGTGGGTGACAGAGTATAAGGGTGTGCGTTTTATAGATGATTCTAAGGGTACAAACGTTGGTGCAACTCTGGCTGCCGTCGCAGGATTTTCTGAACCATTAGTCGTTATTGCTGGTGGTGATGGTAAATCACAAGACTTCACACCACTCGCAGCAGCGTTCAAAAACAGAGTCCGTCATGCTGTTCTCATTGGGCGTGATCGCGAACGCATTGCTGGGGTGCTGTCTGATGTGTGTAGTGTCGAATTTGCGGCCGACATGCCAACAGCAGTGGCTGCGGCTGCCAAAGCTGCGCAGCCTGGTGACAGCGTTCTTTTATCGCCGGCATGCGCCAGTTTCGACATGTTTCGTGATTACGCGCACCGAGGTGAAGAATTTGCAGCAGCTGCACGGAGGCTGAATTCATGAGTTCAGTTGCAGCTGGCGTACGCGCAAATAAGGGTCAACGTATCATCGTTGACCCTGTTGTTGTAGGGCTCACGGCAGCGCTAATGCTGGTCGGGTTGGTTATGGTTACCTCCGCCTCAGTTACTTTAGCTGCGCGAGACGGTAATCCGTTCTATTTTTTAGAGCAGCAGCTAATATGCTCTCTTGCAGGCGCGTTTCTCTCGTATTGTGCGATACGCTCGCCAACACAGGTATGGGAACGACTGAGCTTTGTGCTGCTGATAGTTGCGCTCGCTTTATTGGCTTTAGTTCTCGTCCCTGGTATTGGCCATTCGGTCAATGGGAGTCGCCGCTGGTTACGGTTTATCGGCCTCAATTTTCAAGCATCTGAAGCCGCGCGTGTCTTCTTGTTAATCTATCTTTGCAGTTACCTTGTACGACATGAAGATGCAATTCGACAAAGTATTGTCGGTTTTCTCAAACCTATAGGAGTTCTTGCTGTAGCGGCTCTCCTCTTGTTAGGAGAGCCCGATTTTGGATCTGGTGTGGTTTTATTAGCAACAGGAATTGGGGTTTTGTTCCTTGCCGGCGTACGCTTGCGCAACTTTCTCGGCTTGTGTTGTGCGGCTTTGTTGGTCTGTGGTGTGGTTGCTATTTCAAGTGCTTATCGTGTCAAGCGACTCACTGGGTTCTTGAATCCTTGGGCGGACCCATTCAATACAGGTTTCCAGCTTACCCAATCACTAATTGCCATAGGCCGCGGCGAGTGGTTTGGTGTTGGTCTCGGAGCGAGTGTACAAAAACTTTTATATTTACCTGAGGCGCACACTGATTTTGTGTTTGCCGTGCTTGCCGAGGAGCTCGGTTTTGCCGGGATTTTTGCGGTTGTGGTGCTGGTGCTTGCCTTGGCATACCGGGCACTTGTGATTGCTCGCGCGGCGGCAGAGGCGGGTCTTAAGTTCCAGTCCTATATCGCCGCTGCTTTTGGCATCTGGTTCGGCCTGCAGGCGTTCATAAACATGGGCGTTAATATGGGACTGCTACCAACAAAGGGTTTAACGCTACCCCTTCTATCATACGGGCGTTCTAGCCTGCTGGTGACGCTCGCGTGGATTGGCATACTGCTGCGGGTTCACCATGAGACAGCAACTGCAAAAGCTGCGCCATCACGGGTAGCGGCCCGATGACGACAGTACTAATTATGGCAGGTGGCACCGGGGGGCATGTTTTTCCAGGGCTGGCTGTTGCCGATGTCTTACGTTTTCGTACTTGCAAGGTCATTTGGATGGGGACACGGCGCGGTATTGAAGCGCGTTTGGTTCCAGCAGCTGGAATACCCATGGAGTGCATCCGAGTTTCTGGATTACGAGGGAAGGGGCTAATTAACTGGTTACGAGCGCCGCTCAATTTATTGCAGGCACTTTACGATGCTCTGGCAGTGATTCATCGCTGTCGCCCCGACGTTGTCCTTGGCCTTGGTGGCTTTGTTGCAGGTCCAGGGGGGCTCGCAGCGCGATTGTTGGGCAGACCACTAGTTATTCATGAGCAGAATGCAGTTGCTGGTCTGACTAATCGACTCTTGACTCGCGTTGCGACCGTGACAGCTTCTGCATTTCCGGGCAGCTTTAGAAATCATGCTGGTGTAGTGGTTACGGGGAATCCAGTTCGACAGTCAATCTACTCCACGACACATCGTGCTAATGGTGCTGATGAGCCACCACGTCTACTGATCTTTGGTGGCAGTCAGGGCGCCGAAGTATTAAACCAGGTTGTCCCAGCAGCTCTAGGTTTATTACCACCAAATAAGCGGCCAAAAGTACTGCATCAGGCGGGAAATCAGCGCAGTGCGGGTGTCCTACTCGCTTATAAGTCAGTTGGCGTTGAAGCAAACGTGTGTGATTTTATTGACGATATGGCGTCTGCATATGCAGGCTCCGATATTGCTGTGTGTCGCAGTGGTGCGCTCACGGTCGCTGAGCTCGCAGCAGCGCAAGTACCGTCTATTCTAGTGCCGCTTCCGTCAGCTGTTGATGATCACCAGACTGAAAATGCGCGTTATTTGACTGATCGTGGTGCCGCCATCTTACTGCCGCAATCAGATTTGACTCCCGAAGTGCTTGCAAGAGAGTTGCTGAGCCTATTGGGTGCTTCAAGCGAACGCCGGCTAAAAATGACAGAGGCAGCAAAAAGGGCGTCAATTCCAGATGCTGCTGAGCGCCTTGCTGATCTGTGCCTGAGTGTCAGTGGGGTCCGGCTATGAGTGCTCAAATGCACCGCATAAAGCGGATCCACTTTGTGGGCATAGGTGGGAGTGGGATGAGCGGTATTGCTGAGGTTTTGCTTAATCTCGGATACATAGTCCAAGGGACAGATCTAAAAGAAAATGACGTCACTAGTCATCTGCGAATGTTGGGAGCCACAATCAGTTTGGGTCACGCGGCAGACCGAATTATCGGTGCTGACGTCGTCGTGGTGTCAAGCGCGGTCGATCAAAGAAATCCGGAAGTTGAAGCTGCTCGCGTAGCTCGAATACCAGTCGTGCGACGCGCAGAAATGCTCGCAGAGCTTATGCGCTTTCGTGTTGGGATTGCCATTGCTGGAACACATGGCAAGACGACAACGACCAGTCTCGTTGCAAGTATTCTCGCTGAGGCAGGAGAGGATCCAACCTTCGTTATTGGCGGCCGTCTCAAAAGTGCAGCGAGCAATGCGCGTCTCGGCGCTGGTCGTTACTTAGTTGCCGAGGCAGATGAAAGTGACGCTTCATTTTTGCACTTGCAGCCGATGGCGGCTGTTGTGACGAATATAGATAACGATCACTTAGCAACCTACTCTGGTGACTTTAAGAAGCTAAAGCAGGCTTTTACAAGTTTTCTGCATAATCTTCCATTTTATGGGTTTGCTGTGCTGTGTCTTGATGATGTAAGTGTCCAAGCGATCCTACAGGATGTCGCGCGACCAATCATCACCTACGGCATTGAGACTGCTGCAGATATTCGTGCTTATGATATTCAGCGCGAGGGTCAGCGCTCAAGCTTCAAAGTCCGACGAGCAGGCATCGCATCGGATCTGGCAGTGACACTTAGTGTGCCAGGTCGACATAATGTGCTTAATGCCCTTGCAGCGATTGCCGTTGCAACTGAGTTTGAAATTCCTGATGCTGCAATACAAAAAGCGCTGGCAAGTTTTCAGGGCATTGATCGTCGCCTACAGGTATTGGCAGACACTAAAACTCATGGAAGGGCGATTACCGTAATAGACGATTATGGACATCATCCAACAGAGCTGCGAGCGTCCCTTGAGGCGATTCGCCAAGGTTGGCCAGAGCGTCGAGTAGTGCTGGCATTCCAGCCGCATCGATTTACGCGCACACGTGACTTATTAGATGACTTTGCAGAAGTGCTATCGAGTGCAGATGCTCTTTTTATCACAGAAGTATACGCCGCTGGCGAAGCTCCAATAGCGGATGCCGATGGACGAGCTATTTATCGAGCAGTCAGGACCCGTGGTCAAGTTGAACCAGTCTTTTGTCTGGCGGTCGATGACTTGCCTAATGCAATTACACCACTACTACGTGATCGTGATGTCCTTGTGATGATGGGGGCTGGGAGTATTAGTCATGTTGCTCATGCATTTGCTGCGCAGCTAGCCCAGGGTCACTCAAATGACTAATGTCGCTCAGTATAAAATTGCTGAACGCTTTTTAGGGCACATTCGTTTTTCAGAGCCCCTGTCCCGTCATACGTCTTGGCACGTAGGTGGGCCAGCGGACGTCTTTTATGAGCCAAAAAGTGGTTCCGAGCTTGCTGATTTTTTAAAAGAGTTGCCCGCTGATGTTCCGTGCCATGTGATTGGTCTTGGAAGCAATACGCTCGTGCGTGATGGCGGTGTCCGTGGAGTTGTAGTGTCGTTGCAGCAGAGTCTCGATCGACTCGAATGGCTGGGCGGGAATCGCATACATGCTGATGCTGGTGTCGCCTGTGCACGTGTTGCACGCCAGTGCGCGAAATGGCGATTAGGGCCAGCTGAGTTTTTTGCAGGCATACCTGGAACAGTTGGTGGTGCGCTAGCAATGAATGCCGGCGCTTGGGGCGCTGATACTTGGTCTTGCGTGTCGGAAGTAGATGTCATTGACCGAACCGGAACATGCCGTACACGCAAAGTGTCCGAATACCGATGGGGTTATCGTCAAGTTGATCCACCCGCGGTTGGCGAGTGGTTTACCGCAGCCCGATTTGAATTTACCGATGTAACAGATAGCGCTGCAGAAAAAATCAAGAAATTACTTGCGCAACGGCGTGAAACTCAACCTATAGGTGATTGGAGCGGTGGGTCGACATTCACAAACCCATCTGGTGACCATGCCGCTCGCCTCATTGAGAGCGCTGGCCTAAAGGGCGTGCGTCAAGGTGGCGCAGTGGTGTCTGAAAAACACGCAAACTTTATTCTGAATGAAGGAACAGCGACAGCCAAAGACATCGAAGTCTTAATCACCTATGTGCGTTCAGAAGTACAGAGAGTGCATGGGGTCAATTTGCGGACAGAAGTTCTTATTGTTGGGGAGGATCGCGCATGATCTCCTTTAAGTTTCCAGATCTGCGTTTGCAAACAGGTGCCGAGTTTGGTCGTGTTGCTGTGTTATTCGGTGGGCAAAGCTCTGAGCGTGCTGTTTCAATTGAATCTGCCCGAAATGTGTTGGATGCGCTTCAACGTCAGGGGGTCAGCGTTGAGGGTATCGATGGCGTCGATGCCCTACTTGTGGCGCTAATTGAAAAAAGGGTCGATCGCGTATTCAACATCATGCATGGCGGCGCAGGAGAAGATGGCACGGTACAAGGCCTCCTGAGAGCTGTTGGGGTCCCCTTTACCGGTTCTGATGTTGCGGGCTCCGCTCTGACTCTTGATAAGGTGCGGACAAAGCAAGTGTGGCTCTCGGCAGACTTGTCCACACCAAAATACATACGCCTGCAGCCTGGGCAAGACGTCAACGAGGCTGCTCAAAACATTGGCCTCCCCCTGATCATTAAGCCATCGCGTGAGGGATCTAGCGTCGGTGTCAGCCGTGTTTTCCAGCAGAGTCAGATTCCAGACGCGCTACTGCTTGCAAAGCAATACGGGGGCGAACTGCTCATGGAATCGCTTATCCAAGGCGGTGAATACACTGTAGGGATTCTCGGCGAAGTTGCGCTTCCGAGCATACACATTGTTTCTGCAGGGGAATACTACGACTACCACGCGAAATATGTCGCGAATGACACCCAATATATATGTCCTGGCTTAGATAACGACGCGGACGTGGCGATGCGAGCGCTTGCGCTTGCAGCATTTCAGTCTGCAGGTGCCTCGGGCTGGGGTCGGGTTGATTTGATGCGCGACTCAGATGGCCAGAATTGGTTACTTGAAGTTAATACGACTCCAGGTATGACGAGTCACTCTTTAGTGCCTAAAGCAGCTGCAGTTGCGGGCATTGGTTTTGACGAGCTCGTGTGGCGCATTCTTGAGACTAGCCTTCCCAATCATGGTGAGGCGGCATGATAAAGCTCCGCGACATGCTGTATCTGATGCGTGCGAAAAATCGAGCGCGTACAGAAAAGAAAGTGAAAATATCGCTGCCAAAAATTAATTGGCAGTATCTTGGCTCGGTGGCATTGATAGGAGCGTCGATCGCCGCTGCGGTGTTTTTAGTTGGATTTTTCTTCAACCGACCTGTACGTCACATACAGGTCACCGGTAATTTTAATCGCGTGTCAGTGTATGAGGTTGAGCAAGTCGTAAGTAAGGAGATAACAGGAGGATTCCTGACAGCTAATCTCAGTCATTTACAGCGCGCAATCAGTAAGCTCTCCTGGGTTGATCATGTTCGCGTTCAGCGGCATTGGCCTGTGGGGCTCACAATTCAAGTGACTGAACAAACGGCTGTTGCCCGATGGGGTGATGCTGGTCTGCTAAATAGTCGTGGTGACCTGTTTGTAAAAGATGAGCGACATGTCCCACCGGAACTGCCCCATCTTGAAGGCCCCGATGGAACTGAGCACCAAGTAAGTAGCTTAATGGCTGAGCTACAGGCGCGTCTAACAGACGCGGGCTTGCGGATCACTGCGCTTCGGCTTGATGCCCGAGGCGCTTGGGAGTTTGACGTCGACAACGGTACAACTGTTCGGCTTGGACGTCGGCAGGTAAATGACCGTATTGAAAGATTTATTAAAGTGGGCGCGCCTATTGTGGCAAGCCGACTAAGCGAGATCCTTTATCTCGACATGCGCTATTCCAATGGATTTTCTGTTGGTTGGCGCACCCAAGGTGCACCACAGGTGCGGCCAAAAACCCTCAATGAATCATTGATCAACCAAAAGCGGGATCAGGATGTCTAAGCGTATAGATCGACATATTATCGTGGGCCTCGATATCGGCACATCAAAAGTTGTGGCGCTGGTAGGCGAGTTAAAAGCTGATGGCGAACTTGAAGTAATCGGTATCGGCTCACATCCGTCTCGCGGTCTGAAGCGTGGCGTTGTTGTCAATATTGATTCCACCGTACAGTCGATACAGCGTGCAGTCGAACAAGCTGAATTGATGGCAGGCGTTGAAATCAATGCGGTTTACACCGGCATCGCTGGTAGCCACGTGCGCAGTTTGAACTCGCATGGCATCGTTGCCATTAAAGACAAAGAGGTAACTGCGGGAGACGTCGCGCGTGTAATGGATGCGGCTCAAGCTGTTGCGCTACCGGCAGACCAGCGGATTCTTCATGTAATTCCCCAAGAGTTTATTATTGATAACCAAGAAGGTATTCGCGATCCAATTGGCATGTCGGGAGTTAGGCTCGAAGCGCGGGTGCATATTGTAACCGGCGCAGAAAGTGCGGCGCAAAACATCATTAAGTGCGTACAACGTTGCGGCCTTGAGGTTGAAGATATTGTTCTCGAGCAGTGGGGCTCAAGTTACGCGGTATTGACCGATGACGAAAAAGATCTTGGTGTGTGTCTCGTTGATATTGGAGGCGGAACTACAGACCTTGCCGTATTCGCTGGAGGAGCTTTACGACATACCGCTGTAATACCGATCGCTGGAGATCAGGTAACCAACGATATTGCTGTGTCCATGCGGACTCCCACGCAGTATGCAGAAGAAATAAAAATTCGTTATGCGTGCGCCCTTAGCCAGCTTGCGAATCCTGATGAAACTATTGAGGTGCCGAGTGTGGGCGACAGGCCGCCACGCCGACTAGCTCGCCAGACCCTAGCTGAGATTGTTGAACCACGGTATGAAGAGCTATTTAAGCTCATCGGCGATGAGCTGCGGCGCTCTGGTTTCGAAGAGGCAATTGCAGCTGGCATTGTCGTGACCGGTGGCAGCGCCAAAATGGAAGGTGCAGTCGAGCTCGCTGAGGAAGTTTTCCATGTGCCCGTGCGCCTCGGAATTCCCCAGGGCGTGACTGGGTTGTCTGATGTTGTGAAGAACCCTATTCATGCCACCGGAGTTGGGCTGTTGCACTATGCCCGCGCCCAAACAATTCCCTCGGGCGATTCAAAGCGAATCAGCCCAAATGTTCGCAATGTTTTCGACCGAATGAAGTCTTGGTTTCAAGGTTCTTTTTGATTTACTTGTAGGAGATATACATGTTTGAACTCATGGATGCCTTTAGTCAGAGTGCTGTTATCAAAGTGCTCGGTGTTGGTGGTGCAGGCTGTAATGCTGTTGATCATATGCTGCTTGCGGGAATAGAAGGAGTTGACTTCATCTGTTTGAACACAGACTCGCAAGTTCTCAAGAGATCAAAAGTTAAAACATCTCTGCAGATTGGTACAAACATTACCAAGGGTCTAGGTGCAGGTGCCGATCCTGAGGTTGGCCGTCAGGCTGCCATGGAGGATCGTGATCGCGTCATTGAGTTGATCGAAGGTTGCGACATGTTGTTCATCACTGCCGGAATGGGTGGTGGCACTGGTACCGGTGCGGCCCCAGTCGTGGCACAGATAGCAAAAGAGCTCGGTATCTTAACGGTCGCTGTTGTTACAAAGCCGTTCGCTATGGAAGGTAGCAAGCGGATGGCGATTGCAGAGCTAGGCATTAGCGAGCTTAGCAAGTATGTGGATTCTGTCATCACAATTCCAAACCAGAAGTTGCTGTCGGTCCTCGGGCCTAAAACGCGCCTTTTAGACGCGTTCACATCTGCAAACGGGGTGCTGCAAGGAGCAGTGCAGGGAATCGCTGAGCTGATTACCCGTCCTGGGCTGATCAATGTGGATTTCGCTGACGTACGTACCGTGATGAGTGAAACTGGTATGGCGATGATGGGTACGGGTCATGCAACCGGTGAGGATCGTGCGCGCGTTGCAGCTGAGATGGCGGTCTCCAGTCCATTGCTCGAAGATATTAATCTCGCTGGTGCGCAGGGGATTCTCGTCAATATTACTGCTGGCATGGATATGGCTATCGGTGAGTTTGAAGAAGTTGGCAATACTGTCAAACAGTTTGCGAGCGAAGATGCCACGGTTGTTATCGGCACTGTAATTGAGCCTGAGATGCAGGACGAGTTGCGAGTTACTGTAGTGGCCACCGGGCTTGGCCGACCTGCGATGCGCATGATTCAGCCAGCGCCATCGATTGCACGCACTGAGCCCACCATGCGTGTGGTTAGTAAGCGTGCTGGGCCCTCGCAGTCAGCGCCTGATTATTCACAGCTTGAGCGACCAGCCATTGCGCGTAAAACAGCCGTTGGAGACGGGTTGATGCGCTCTGAAGTCGATGGTGACGACATGCTGGATATCCCAGCTTTTCTGCGCCGCCAGGCGGACTGATCGGCGAGAGCGGTCTATATTGTTAGGCGGCTATGTGTGCGCCGCGACCTTTTCGGGCGCGGCGCACCGTATTGTTAGCAGCTTAAAAGCTGGTCTATTGCGGGTTTGCGTGTATTTTGCCAGTTGTGATAGCGTGCGGCACTTATAGATTTTTTTAGCTCTTTCGCCTCGGTAAGGGCTGCCCTTGCGACGGATGATTTATGTTGAATCAGCGGACTTTGAAAAATGCGATACGAGCTACCGGCATTGGGCTGCACTCGGGTCGCAAGGTATTCATGACGCTGCGTCCCGCGCCTGTCAATACCGGTATCGTGTTCCGACGCATGGATCTACCGGAACCGGTTGACGTCCATGCGCGCGCTGAGAATGTTGGCGATACGATGCTTGGAACGACGCTTATGAATGGCGACGTTCGAGTATCAACAGTTGAGCATTTGCTATCAGCATTTGCTGGTCTCGGTGTGGACAATGCCTTCGTTGAGGTGAGTGCAGTTGAAATTCCAATTATGGATGGTAGTGCGGCACCGTTTGTATTCTTGCTGCAGTCTGCGGGCCTAGAAGAACAGAGTTTACCCAAGCGATTTGTTCGAATTTTGAAACCGATTGAAGTCCGGGATGGTGACAAGTGGGCCCGGTTTGACCCATTTAATGGCTTCAAAGTTAATTTTGAGATCGAGTTTGATCACCCTATCTTTCGTAGGCATACGCAGCGTGCTTCGATGGATTTTTCGACCACATCGTTTCTTCGAGAAATCAGTCGTGCGCGAACATTTGGCTTCATGCGCGATCTAGAAACGCTCCGCGCGCATAATTTGGCGCTTGGCGGCACGTTAGATAACGCGATCGTACTCGATGATTTTCGTATTTTGAACGAGGACGGGCTGCGTTACGAGGACGAGTTCGTCAAACACAAGATTCTCGACGCTATTGGTGATCTGTATCTGCTAGGGCATAGCCTGATTGGAGAATTTACCGGTTTCAAGTCGGGGCATGCGCTGAATAACCGCTTGCTGCGCAGTTTAATCGCTGAGCAGTCCGCCTGGGAAGAAGTGACCTTCCGGGATCGCCATGAGGCTCCCATCTCGTATGTCTCTGCAGCTGCAGTTGGTCTTTGATGCCGCCTAGGGCTGCGGACGGACGCGAATGACTGCTTTGGTAATTGGCTCGCCTAACTCGGTGGCTAGCTTCGGCAGCAGTTGGGGGCTTGCGTAGCGTAGTCGCGTCGCCCAGCTACCGTTGCTGGTCACTAAGGTTAAAACGCCATCGTCTAATGTTGCCGTCCAGACCGACCCTGAACAGTCGGGGGGTAAAAATTGCTGTACTGCAGCAAAAATACGGTCGACAGCTTGAGCGCCCGCTCGAAGACGATTCAAGCTCAGCTGCTGCCGTGCCAGTAAATCTTTGATTGAAATAGGATTTTTGATTTTTATCCAGCCGGGTAACAAAAATTAAGTATCGATTTAGCGTGGTTGTTATAGCAGGGATTTCTATAGAATAGTGCTCCTAGGTTAAAACTCAATCCCGTAGTGGCTGCGAGTGCTTTGGCGAACTTGGTGCTCGAACGCGAGACACTCACGGTGAGCGTGTCTTGTGAACAGTCGCCCAGTTGTTTCCCTCGGAACCAGGCTGGTTCTCTGATGTCCATTGAGTGTCGGTGCGTTAGGCCTCGACTCTAGTGGGAGCGTGACGATGAATATTATTCTGGTGACAGGCCGTAACGGCCGGACTCGGGAGCTCGACATGCGCTCCCCGGCCACGTTTGGTTTGTCCGTGTTCGCGGTGTTGTTTGTTCTTGTGTCTGTTTTTGTTGCAGGTTCGTTCATTGGCGCCCATTGGGCGCAAAGCCAGCCAGCGAACCAGTTAAAAACATGGTCGGCCGAGCTAGATGCTGATCGGCAGCAGATTGATATGGTACGTCGGGTGGTACAGCAGCATGTGGACGCACTCGCAACTCGAGTTGGCCAGATGAATGCTCACGTGATTCGTCTGGATGCCCTTGGTCGTCGCTTAAGTGATATGGCCAAGCTGAAAAAAGGTGAGTTTAACTTCGATCAGGCACCGCAGATCCATGCGCTTGGAAACGGATCTACTGCCATGAGCGCGCCCGTTCTCACGGATCTGCTTGACCAATTGGCGGCACAGATTGCAGATCGCGAGCGCCAGCTCGGGGTGATGGAAAATCTCATTGAATCACGCGAGTTGCGTAGCGTCGTTGACCCACGTGGCAAGCCGATTAAGGTCGGTTATATCTCCTCGTTTTACGGAGAGCGGCTAGATCCAATCACGGGCGACTCCGCTTTTCATTCCGGCGTTGATTTTGCCGGTGATGTTGGGTCGCGGGTGGTGGCATCTGGTGCCGGTATTGTAACTTGGGCGGGGGTACGGCCCGGGTACGGCATGGTGGTTGAAATTGCTCACGGGGATGGCTACCTAACCCGTTACGCTCATAATTCGCAGCTATTAGTACGGGCGGGGGATGCCGTCCAAAAGGGACAAGCAGTCTCTTTGCTCGGCACGACGGGGCACTCGACGGGCCCGCATGTGCATTTTGAGGTTCTAAGGGATGGTATTCCGGTCGATCCGCTCGCCTATGTGGGGCGAACCGGCCTGCCAGTGCTGCCGGGAACGCATTAGCCCGTGATCCGGCGGGGTGCAGGGTGCGAGTTCACGCGCCACAATCCTAAAACAATCCGACCCCGTGCCGCTTAAGTGGGTAATACCGGCCACACCTTAGTACAATAGAGTGCTCGTTCGATAGGGTTGGTGTGGGCCTAGACTTATGAAGGATCCTGATCTGTGTTCAAGTTGCTGACATCTATTTTCGGTAGCCGTAATCAGCGGTTACTTCGCCAGTACGCCAAACTCGTCACTGCGGCTAATGGTCTCGATCCCCGGATGCGGGAGCTTGCGGATGCGGATTTTCCAGGCGTTACTGCCGCATTGCGGCAACGCCTGAACTCTGGCGCGACCCTGAATGAAGTGCTACCCGAGGCCTTTGCAGCGGTCAGGGAGGCTGCCCGTCGCACAATTGGGCTGCGACATTTTGACGTACAGCTCATTGGCGGTATTGCGTTGCATGAGGGCAAAATTGCTGAAATGCGCACCGGTGAAGGCAAGACACTGGTCGCGACCTTGCCGGTCTATTTAAATGCGTTATTAGGCAAGGGCGTACACGTGGTGACCGTTAACGACTACCTCGCCGGTCGTGACGCAGAATGGATGGGTCCGGTCTATCGCTTCATTGGAATGTCTGTCGGCGTCATCCGCTCAGGCCAGAGTCAAGAAGAAAAGCGTGCAGCCTATGCGTGCGATATCACTTACGGAACCAATAACGAGTACGGTTTTGATTACCTGCGTGACAATCTTGCGTTTCGGCAAGAGGAGCGCGTACAACGCACCCTGCAGTTTGCGATCGTCGATGAAGTTGATTCAATTTTAATTGATGAGGCGCGCACGCCGCTTATAATTTCTGGCCCTGCCGAAGAAAGCACGGAGCTTTACCTAAAAATCAATGAATTGGTGCCACGGTTAGTGCGCGCTGAAACAGAGGAGTCAACGGAAGGTGACTACTGGGTAGACGAGAAACAGAAGCAGATTCATCTGACCGAGCCCGGACACGAGAGAGTGGAAGAGTTGATGGCTTCGTCGGGTCTTTTGCGCGATGGTGGCAGCCTATATGACGCTGCCAATATACGGCTGATGCATCATCTAAATGCGGCACTTCGAGCGCATCTTCTGTATCGCAAGGATGTTGAGTACATCGTTAAAAAAGACGAAGTCGTTATTGTTGATGAGTTTACCGGTCGTACTATGCCTGGACGTCGGTGGTCTGAGGGCTTGCATCAAGCAGTTGAAGCGAAAGAGGGTGTCAAGGTCCGCGAAGAGAATCAGACTATCGCGTCGATCACCTTTCAAAACTATTTCCGTATGTACAAAAAACTTGGCGGTATGACAGGTACTGCCGATACCGAAGCATACGAATTTCAGGAAATATATGGTCTTGAGGTGGTAGTAATTCCGACTCATCGCCCGATGATTCGCAAAGATATGTCGGATCTTGTGTATCTTTCCCAAGACGACAAATTTAAAGCAATCATCGACGACATTCGGGATTGCTTGGCTAGGCAGCAACCGGTGCTCGTTGGCACCACGTCGATTGAGACCTCTGAATTGCTGTCTAAGGCGCTCAGCAAGGACGCTATCGTGCATCAGGTGTTAAATGCCAAGCAGCATGATCGGGAGGCGCAGATTGTTGCGCAGGCTGGACGCCCTGGTGCTGTCACTATCGCAACGAACATGGCGGGTCGTGGTACGGATATCGTACTAGGTGGTCGCCCTGCGACAGAAGCGAGTGACGGGAGTGCGCTTAATGATGCAGAGAATACTGCTGAGCAGGAGAGTTGGCGTGTCCGTCATGCCGAAGTCTTGGCAGCAGGTGGACTTCATATTATTGGAACTGAGCGACATGAGTCCCGTCGTATCGATAATCAGTTGCGTGGACGCTCTGGCCGACAAGGCGATCCTGGCTCTTCACGCTTTTATCTGTCTTTAGAGGACAGCTTGATGCGTATTTTTGGAGATCCAACGCGCATGAAGGCGCTGCTATCGCGCGTTGGAATGCGCGAGGGAGAAGCCATAGAGAGCGGCATGTTAACGCGTCAGATTGAGCGTGCACAACGGAAGGTCGAGGCGTACAACTTTGATTTGCGCAAGAATTTACTTGAGTACGATGATGTCGCTAATGATCAGCGAAAAGTGATTTACGGACAGCGTAACGAGTTGATGGCTGCCGATGATATTGCTGATACGATCGTTGCGTTACGTGATGAAGTCGTTGCAGGGGTGGTTGGCCAGTTTGTGCCGCCTGAGTCGGTTGATGAGCATTGGGATGTCGCCGGCCTTGAAAAAACACTAGAGAGTGATTTTGGTTTCGCCGTTAGTTTACGAGAATGGCTGGACGCAGATCGGAAGCGCGGACCGAGTGATCTTGTCCAGCATGTAATTGATTTGATTACTGCGGCTTATCAGGTCAAAGAAGCAAGTATTGGCTCGGCAGATCTACGCCGCATTGAACGCACTTTGATGTTGCAGATGGTAGACGGACAATGGCGTGAGCATTTGGCCGCTATGGACTACATGCGGCAAGGAATATTCTTGCGGTCTTATGCGCAGAAAAATCCTAAACAGGAGTACAAGCGCGAAGCGTTCGAGTTGTTCTCTGGGATGCTTGAGCGCATCAAGCTTGATACAGTGACTATGCTTTCTCGTATGCAGATTCGCTCCGAGACTGAACTCGAGCGGCAGGAGCAGGAGCGCAAAGCGCGGCTGGAGCGCATGATGCAGTTTCAGCATGCTGAGCCACCACCCGTCGCTTTTGGTGGCGCCAGCGCAGGCGAAGCACCTGTGGGAGAGGCGGTCCCCGAAGCCGTACCATTGCCGTTTCAACGCGCTCAACCGAAGGTTGGTCGTAATGACGTGTGTCCGTGTGGTTCAGGTAAAAAGTTTAAGCATTGTCACGGACAATTGGACGCTAATGCATCTGTCACGGCGTTGGCGCCTACTACCGATATTGGTCGTAATGACCTGTGCCCATGCGGATCCGGTCGTAAGTACAAGCACTGCCATGGTGCGATAGAGTAGGTTTGGCTGTCTAGGCGCTCAAGAGAACCAGCTGCAATGCGTGCCGTAGCTGCGGCCCTTGCCGGTACCGAACTGTAGTCGTTGCAGGTATTGCCTGCGAAGGACAGTATCGATCTGGGGCCGATATCAAGCAGCTACGCGGCAGCCGACCATTTCGATTTGATCTCGAGAAGGACCAGCAGATGCTCACACCAAAATTTGGACCGATGTTGCAGGTGGCTTGGGTCGTTAACGATCTGGATAAAGCGATGTCTCGCTGGCTTGATACGCAGAGTGTCGGCCCATTTTACGTGATGAGGCAGTGTCCGTTAGAAAATGTGCTTTACCGTGGTCAGCCGACAACGGTGGACATTGACGTCGGAATTGCGCAAGCAGGCAGTGTACAGATTGAATTGATCCAGCAAAATGACGCAAAACCCTCCTGTTATCGCGATATGTTCGCCGTAGGTGCTGAAGGCTTTCACCACGTGTGCTACTTCGTTGATGATTTGAAGGGTGCTATTGCGCACTTTGCGCAACGGGATCAGCCTGTGGCTATCCAGGGTAACTTTGGCGCGGTTGAATTCGCGTATGTTGATTCTCGATCAGGCGTCGGTTGCATGACCGAGTTGGTAGGCCGGCATCCCGACATCGAGAGTTTTTTCAAGATGATTGCGGATGCTGCTGTTGACTGGAATGGGAAGGATCCAATTCGTACGCTATAAGCATCTTGCGATTGGTGTGCCATTGTGTGCCGTGGCGTGTAAGCCTAGCTCAAGAGCGTGTCTACGGACGATAGAGCACCCGTTGGCAGCAATGAGCGCATATCTGGGCTGTCTTTGATGGAGTGCAGCTGTGCCGATAATACATCACCACGCCGCGATTAAGCTGCTCGTGGCTGTGCGCGGGCATCCCTTCGATCGTAGTGCCTTCGATGCGATGTTTCAGGCTATGCCTGGTATTAGCGCTACGATGGTTGACCAGCCAGCGGCGGCACGACTCATGAATCCTCAGGGTATGCGCGACTTTGATGCTTTGCTTTTATACGACATGCCAGGCCTTGATTTTCAAAGTGTGGGTGACAGACCTCATCTCCTTGAGCCTTCGCAAGAGCTTAAGGATGGATTGCAAGCGGTTTTTGAACAGGGTACCGGAGTTGTTGCCTTGCACCATGCGCTCGCAGGTTGGCCGCGCTGGTCTACATATGGCGAGTGGTTGGGTGGCCGTTTTTTATATCGACCTGCCGATGTACGTGGTATGCGCTGTCTAGATTCTGGATACTTAAGCAACGTGACCTATAACGCCCACGTGCTTGCTGCCCATCCAGTGACAGCCGGGTTACCTGCGAACTTCCAGCTAACCGACGAGCTTTATATGGCTGAAATTTTCAGCAACGATGTAACGCCTTTGTTAGAAGCACAGTATGACTTTAGCGCAGACCGCTTTTGTTCAGCGCAAGCGGCCTGCCGCGGGCAGCCCGAAACGCGCAGCGATTGGTATCACCCACCGACTTCAAACTTAATTGGATGGACCAAATGGGCGATCAATAGTCCGCTAGTCTATCTGCAGCCCGGCGATGGGTCTTGCGCCTATACAAGCGTCTACTATCGCCAGCTCGTTGAGAACGCGATACGCTGGGTTGTCGCAGCGCAAGGAAGCTAGCAGGTTTCGTTTAAAGTGGAGCTTGCTTTATGCTTGGCTGCGTTATAAGTGAGCCATTCAGCATATCGGTGAGTTGCTTAGTCGGTTAGTTCCATGTAGGTAGGACGTTGTAAAAAAGAGGTTATGACCATGTGGCGCAGCGCACAGAGATTTATTTTTGCATGTCTGCGAGTAATAGTGGGGCTTCACAGCGTCTGTGCTGCGAGTGGTGTTATGCAGTCGGTTGTGCTGCCCCATGCTGGTGATCAGCTGACGGTCGATTTGTGACCTTCGGTCGATTGCACGTTGTCGCAGGGATCTTGTTCGATCAAACGGGCGCAGTACTGATTGCTCAAAGACCCGCTGGCAAGGCGTTGGCTGGGCGCTGGGAGTTTCCTGGCGGCAAAGTGCGGCAAACTGAGTCGGCTCATGATGCGCTTGCTCGGGAAATCAAAGAAGAGCTTGGGGTCGTTGTGACCGCAGTTCGGCCATTTATGATGGTGAGTCACCAGTACGCAGAGCCGAGGCTGCATGTGCGCATTGATGCCTGGACTGTGTCGGAATGGGTGGGTCCCGTTCAAGCCCTAGATGATCAAAACTTGCGCTGGTGCCATCGCAGTGAACTTGCGAGTACAGATATCCTCGAGGCGGATTGGCCAATTGTGACGGCGCTGCTCTTGCCACGTGCGTGGCTCGCGGCCCGTAATGAGTCCAAACTCACGCTACAGGCGCATGGCTGGCACATGGATACGCAGGCTTTGGGTGCGCAGGCTCAGCATGTTTCGTATGAGGAGCGTGAGATTTTAATCGATCCCGCTGATGCTGCCAGTCGTGAAGGTCTAAGTGTTTACACCAGCGTCTCGAGATTCCAGCCGTCGTTAGAGCGATCGATGCCAGCCGGTTGCATTGTGTGGACGCTTGAGCAGGCAATGGCCGTGACTGGTGCTGGCGCTGATTTTCTGCTGCTGGCAGCTGTGGATCTTAATTCCGACGAGTTGCTAGCAATTGGCGCGCTGAACGTGCCTTGGTATCTGAATGATCTGGTTGCGTATGCTGCTGACATTCGCCCCACAGGGCCACTGTCGTGGTAGGGCTTTAAGCTCGTTGAGGTTGTCGCCCAGATTTTTGTATTCAGCGGTACGACCTATTGCAGGATTGCAATCTTAAGATCTGAATGCTCGCTGGTTAAAAAAGTGGAAATGACGTTTTTATGATCATTGCTGATGGTCAATCCCGAACCGTCATATAGTGATGGCAATTCATCGAGCTGACTCCGTTGCCCACTGTCGATGGTCAAACGGTTGAGATGCCCCACGCCGGCATCATTGCGACTGACAAAATACAGGGTGTTCCCGTCCACGCTACGGTTATGCCAGTCGCGGGGCAGGAAATCATCCGCCAGTAAGGAAGGATCGCTGCCGAGTTCAGTGGCTTTCTGCCAGATCCCACGTCGATCAAGGCGCACGTAAATGAGTGTGTTCCCGCTTGCAGTCTCTAAAGGTGCGAAGCCACCGTCTATCGTGATGGCCCTGCTTTGTTTTTTGTCTGGCCAGCTTTGTTGCCACAACTGCCAGTCACGATCCTGTCGTTTTGCAAAATAGAGCCAATGGTTGTCGCGAGACAGAATGGGTGTGCGACTCATGCCATCATGAGTCAGGCGAGTTAGTTTTTTATCACTCAGCTGAAAGGACCAAAGATCAAACTGTCCCGCTTTTGCGCCGCTGAACACAATCGTTTGGCCATCCACAGACCAGTGCGGGTATTCGATATAGTCAAGGCCAGTATTAGTCAGCATCTGGGCTACGCCGGCGTTAAGCGCGCTTAAGGTCCACAGTTCATCATGGCCACTTTTATTGGATACATAGACGTACCGGTCGCCGTTAGGCGACAACTGCGCTTCCCGGGCTAACTCCGTCGACTCGTTGGTTAGCGCAGTGGGAGGGGTGCTAGAGTCGAGCGGCGCGATCACCAATTGACCAACGCGCGACCACTCTTCGAAAACTAATTGGCTACCATTAGGTGCAATGCTTGGTACACGCAGATCCGCTGTGGTGCCTAGTAATAGGTCTGGCTCTTGACCATCGAGTCTGCTACGCCATAGGCCGTCGTGACCACCACGCGGCGAGGAAAAGACGATGGAGTAGCCGGCTCCGTCCCATGTGCTGCCAGCGAGTGGCCAGTTATCGTGCGTAAGGCGAGAGACGCTTTGAGTGCCATGCTGAAGTAGGTACAGATCCGAAATGCCCGGGGCGCGGCTACGCACAAATGCAAGGCGCGTGCCGCTGGTCGACAACGATGGCTGTTCGTCACCTTGCATGCCAATCATAGGATTCGTGATGCCACCCAAGTCATGGGTGTCCGTTTTGATAGAGACTAACTGCCTTGAGAGAGATGAATCGGTTCGGTGAGATAAGGTCACGCTACTGTTATCTGGCGCCCACGTCAGCGGTCCGGCCGCACCAAAATTGCAATCTCCAACCCGATGTTCGTCTGTTCCGTCAGGAGTAATAACGTAGACCGAGCAGTCACTGCCACTGGTTCTGTCAAATGCGATCCAATGGCCTGAGGGTGACCATGCTGGATATTCATCACTCCCCAGTCCCAGAGTTACCGGACGCCAGCTGCCGCCAGCGGTGGGACGGACAACCAGATGAGCGTCCGCATTGGGGGTCTGTCGCCAGCTATAAACGATCTGTTTGCCATCTGGCGAAAAACTTGGCGAGCGCTTGTCGCCAGGCTCAGACGCAAACGCGGTGATTTGGGTGACGGAGCCTAAGGGTATGCCACGACCGATGAGCCAGTAGACGCCACCTGCGATGATAAGCACGATGAGGCTTGCCGTGCCAATGGCCAGCCCATGACGCTTGGTGCGTGCGAGCCACGCGTTGACTCCCTGAGGCTCAGGTCGAAGCGTCTGCTGTGTTGGTGTCGGAAGTTGCCGCCCGGCGACCGGTGCACCGATCGCAAGGACGTAGCTATCGCCGATGGCATTAAGCAGACGTACGGAGCCATCTTCAGAGAAAGTGCGTCGCAGAAAACTTAAGCTGCGGCGCAGCTTGTTTACATGCATAGCCGGCGAATTACCACCAAATACGCGCAGCGCCAAGACGTCCCGATTGATACCCTCGGCTGTGTCGGCGCCTACGGTGTCTCGCTGGTATGCAGCAAGAATCAACAATATCAGCAGTGTTGGTCGATCAAGCGCAACTGTTCTACCATCGCGCTGCATGCACGCGTTTGGTGGGTCCACATGCCATGAACCGACGCTAAATGGCAGCGATTGTTGCGGATCGGGGGGAGGCTCTAGTGGTCCAAGTGGCTTATTGACCGGCTTTCCGAACACGGTGCGCCGCCCTAATTCTAAGTATCCGGGTCGCTTCATGAGATGTCTAAAGACGCACTGAGTTTGCTCGGAGCGACGTCACTGCACCGTTGTGGATACGCGCATTTTTTCATCAACTTGAGTCTCCACTAGACGTGCTCAGTTTAGCTGAACTTTGGTATTGGACCTAGGTATTGAATTTAGGCCTACGGCGCGTACCCACCGAGTTTCGCTTTGGTTTAATGCGTAAATTATGCTTGTGTGCTTGGCCTGCTACCGATGTTTTGATACCAGCGGAGCAATTCGGGCATCGCTTCAGTGACGCGTAGTTTAGAAGGCTTACCAAAATCAATACTGGTATACGCTACGATGTCTGCCATGCTGAACTGTTCGCCGACAATAAAGCGCTTTTGCGTGAGGTGCTTATTCAAGGCGGCATATTCTGCGAGCACCGCAGTGCGCTGCAGTTCTCCCCAGGCAGGCACCTGGGTTAGTCTTTTTTCCCAGAACGGATGAGTGTGGCGAAACACGTGAGTTGTGGGCACATAGAGACGAAACATAAGTCGATCAATCCACGCGTTGATATCGCTACGCTCGTCTGCTGTGCTCCCAAATAGGCAGGGAGTGGGATTTTGTTCCTCGAGCCAGCGACAGATGGCAAGCGATTCATTCAGTATAGTGCCGTCAGGGCGTTCAAGCGCAGGTAGCTCGCCTAAGGGATTGATCGAAAGGTAGGCAGCTTTCTGGGTATCACCGGCCGCGATGTCGATCTCGACGATGTCGAGTGGTATCGCTTTCTCGGCTGCGAACATGCGTACACGGCGTGGGCTGGGTGCAAGCCGATTGGAGTACAGTCTCATGACTCTTCCTCTGGGGGTGTTTGTTCTGATCCTTCAGCCATTGGATCGCCCGCGATCGCGTGGCGTTCGGATAGCCAGGCACCTAAATCGAGCAAATGACAGCGCTCGCTACAAAATGGGCGCCACTGACTTGCTGGAAGTGTTGGGGTCTGACGACCGCACGTGGGGCACTTAAAGCGGGATAGAGTCACAATCGTGTGTCAGGTGCTGCAGGTCAGTATGAATGCGATGTCGCCTGTTGCTTGGGTTGGACGTTGTTCAACGCCACTCCAGCTCAAAAAACGAATGTTACAGCGGTGATGCCCGCCGCTAATTTCCGGAAAAAGATCGTTTGCCTCGCATAAAGTGATGCGTAGTAACTGAATCAGTGTGTCGCGCTCAAACGCGATTTGATAACAACCATTGACAGCTATTTCGCGGCGCGGTCTGGCATTTTCACGCGTCACCCACAAAAGATCCGTCACGCTTTCACACAGAGGGCGTAGCGCTTCTAACCATTGGTTAAAATCCGTCTGGCGCGTGTCTGCACTTAGGTTGAGCCAATGAAAATAATTTGGCAAATCGAAATCACAGGTACCGCCCGGAATGGTGCTGCGGTGTTTAATCGCAGCTAACAGTTCGTTGTCACGCAGGCGCGTTAGGGTGCCCGCGCTGGTTGCTTGTAAGGAATCTCGCCGTAGAGTGAGTCGCGCAAGCACGGCGCGCAGTCGTGCGTTGTCGACGCCTGGCCGAGCTTGGAAGTCTTTAAGTATTGTGATTTGCCGGTCGAGGTCTTTAAGCACGTCGTTTCGAGGATCGCCACGGGCAGTGATCGCAAGAATTTCAAGTAGGCTGGAGATCGCGGCTCTGCTGCTCCATGGGGTAGGGCTTTGGTTGTGGTACAGCGCTTGCTGGTAGAGAAACTCCAGGCGCAACAGGTTGCGCATCCGCTCATTGAGTGGTTGCTCAAACACCGTATTTTTGGACACTGTTGTGTTGCTAGGGTCCATGGGTAAAGTCTGCTGCATAAGCCTATTCTGCGCGTGTAAAGCCGACTCAGTAAACCACTAACGGCCGGATTATGGCGCTATTTATGGTGCAGAGTGGCTAGACCCATTAGTGCTCCTTAGGAGGTGCTCTGTGGCTCTTGCCGGGTATGCCCGCTGTCGCCGCGACCCGATGTTGAGCCGCCAGATCCAAATACTTGGCGTGTAGACCCAGTACTGCAGTTTCAAGCTCTCGCACAGATTCCGTATTTTGTAGTACGTCATCGGCAATCGCGAGCCTGCTGCTGCGGCTTGCCTGCGCGGCGATCATGCGTTCGGCTTGGAGCTTCGTCTCATGATCGCGTGCGAGTAATCGCCGTAGTTGTACCTCGGGCGGGCAATCGACCACCAGCACTCGGTCGCACTGTGTAGCGCGGCCCGTTTCCGCCAATAGGGGGATCACGATAAGTACGTAAGGGGCGGATGATGCGGCAACCGCTGTCTCTAGTGCGAGGCGAATGGCGGGGTGTAGCAATTGCTCTAGCATGGTGCGTTGCTGCGGGTCCTCAAAGATGCGGCGGCGAAGTTCAGTGCGGTTTAAGGATCCATCGGCTGAAAGTACAGAAACTCCAAATTTTTCAATTACTTGGGTGAGAATAGGAGAGCCTTTAGCGACCACGTCACGAGCTAACTGGTCGGTGTCAATCACCGGGACGCCAAGTTTGGCAAACAGCAGGGCGATCGTGGATTTACCACTCGCAATGCCCCCAGTGAGGCCAATCCTGAAAGGAACGGTCATGGGGTTATTTGGCAAGCGCCCACCAAGGGCTAATGAGCTCCGGCGTCCACAGCATAGCGAGCCATCCAGAAAATGCCAGATAAGGCCCGAACGGGATGGGAATCTCGCGCCCTTGGCGCTTCGCGAGCAGGAGTGCGGAGCCGATGACGGCGCCTAACGCGGCGGCACATAACAATACGGGTAACAAGAGCTGCCAGCCTAGCCAAGCGCCTAAGGCGGCCAGTAACTTAAAATCTCCATAGCCCATGCCTTCTTTGCCAGTTGCCAGCTTAAACAGCTGATAGACGCTCCAAAGCACGAGATAGCCCGTCGCCGCGCCCATGACAGCATCTGGCAACGTGGCTGGGAACGGCAGTGCACCGTGCCCAAATACTGCCGAGGCCACAAGGCCCGCCCATAGCAGGGGCAGGGTCAAATTATCGGGTAGCAGTTGCGTGTTGATATCGATGCCGCTCATGGCAATCAAATACCAGCTGATCACGAGCCCAAAAACAGTCTCCAGACTGAAGCCGCACTTAGCCGCGACCGTCGCTGATACGAGGCAGGTAATGATCTCAACGAGCGGATATTGAGCTGAGATTTTTTGGCCACAACCCGCACAGCGCCCCTTCAGTAAAAGCCAACTCACGACAGGGATATTGTTTCGCCACGTTACCGGCATTGAGCAAGCTGGGCAGTGCGAGTTAGGTGTCAGTAGGTTGTAGACCGGCGTCGCTAACTCAACCGGACCGCTAACACCCGCCATGTTCTCGTCGTCATGATTTGTACACAGCTCTGCACACTCACGACGCCATCCATTTTCGAGTATCCGCGGTAAACGATGGATAACAACATTCAGAAAACTACCGACCATTAGGCCCAGAAGCCCAATGGTCAGCGTAAAAAGCTCGTGATCAAAGCGTAAACGTGTAAGTAAGTCCATAAACGCTTTGACCAGTACTGTAGAGCGTGCGCTTAAACAACGGCACCGAGCTTAAAGATTGGAAGATACATCGCAACGACGAGTCCGCCGATGAGCACGCCCAGGATGATCATGATCATTGGTTCGAGCAAGCTAGACAGCGAGTCGACTGCTGTATCGACTTCCAGTTCATAAAACTCAGCTACCTTACCTGCCATTGTATCGAGCGAGCCCGACTCCTCACCAACGGCGATCATTTGGTTCACCATATTTGGGAACAGTCCGCTTGTTTGCATAGCTTGCTGGAGCCGCGTGCCGGTTGAAACTTCATCTTTCATGCGCATCACACCCACTTCGAACACGATGTTTCCTGTCGCGCCGGCAACTGAGCCCAATGCTTCAACGAGCGGAACGCCTGCAGCAAAGGTTGTGGCAAGCGTGCGCGCAAAGCGCGCGACCGCCGCCTTCAGCAGAATTGGACCGAGTACTGGCATTTTTAACAACAAGCGATCTAGGCTGTGTCGCATCGGGCGCGAGCGCTTGTAAAAGTATCGGAATGTTGCGACACCGCCGACGATAATGACCACTAATAACCAGCCCACATTTTGCACAAACTTCGAAAGGTTGATAACCATTTGCGTGAATGCGGGTAGGTCGGCGCCAAAGCTCTTAAACAGACTTTCAAATTGCGGGATCACAAAAATGAGCAAAATGGCCGTCACAATGAAGGCTACTGCCAATACAGCCGCCGGATAAAACATTGCTTTTTTGATTTTCTTTTTCAAAGCTTCTGTTTTTTCTTTATAGGTGGCGATCTTCTCCAACAGACTATCTAAAGCGCCTGCTTGCTCGCCGGCGCCTACTAAGTTAACAACCAAATCATCAAAATACACAGGGTGTCGACCAAGCGCCTGCTTGAGGGTAGAGCCGCCCTCGATGTCTGACTTGATATCAAGGATCAGCTTTTGTACGGAAGGTTTTTCGTGACCGCTTGCTAATACCTCAAGGGACTGTACGAGCGGGATACCTGCTCCGAGCATCGTTGCAAGTTGGCGAAAGAAAATGGCAATGTCTATCGAGGTTGGTTTCTTTCCGCCACCAAACGCAGTTGACTGCTTCTTTACTTTGGAGGGCACGACACCTTGGCGGCGCAACTCAGCTCGCAGGCTCTGCTCGTTGGCGGCGATGCTTTTTCCAGTGACACGGGTGCCTCGGCGATCTTTGCCCTCCCACTCAAAAGCAGTACTCGTTTTTTTAGTTGGTCTAATAGCCATCGTTTTGATCTCCAGAAATCGGTAAGCCATCACTCGATGGTGACGCTGTTCACTTCTTCTAAGCTGGTGAGTCCTGATTTGACCTTGCGTAAGCCGGCTGACCGCAAATCAAGCACGCCTTCTGCCCGAGCTTGATCACTGATACTGATGGCGTTACCACCATCCATAATGATGCGACCAATTTCTTCACTGACCGGCATCACTTGATAGAGACCTAAACGACCTTTGTAGCCGTCATTGCAGGATGGGCAACCGCCCGGGCCGTAGATTTTTAGGCCTTCGCTAATTTCCTCAGCTGTGAAGCCCTCTTTTAACAGTGCTTCATTCGGTATGTCGCGTAGTACCTTGCAACTCGGACAGAGACGACGAGCGAGGCGCTGCGCAATGATTAAGCTGACTGATGTGGCAATTGCATAGGGCTTTACGCCCATATCAATAAGGCGGGTGAGCGTCTGTGGCGCATCATTGGTATGCAAAGTGGACAGTACAAGATGGCCAGTTTGCGCAGCCTTAAGCGCGATTTCTGCCGTTTCGAGATCGCGTACCTCGCCCACCATGATGACGTCTGGATCTTGGCGTAGGAAAGCACGCAGCGCTGACGCAAACGTGAGACCGACTTTTGGATTAACGTTGACTTGATTGACGCCCGGTAGAATGATTTCAGCTGGATCTTCGGCGGTCGAAATATTGGTATCTTCAACGTTCAGGATATTGAGGCCCGTGTAGAGAGATACTGTCTTTCCAGACCCGGTAGGGCCAGTCACCAGAATCATTCCTTGCGGCTTGCGCAAATATTTAAGGTAGAGCTCTTTTTGAAAAGGCTCATACCCAAGCGAGTCAATGCCGAGCAGGGCGCTCGATGAATCTAAGATACGCATGACGGTCTTCTCGCCGAAGATCGTCGGGCAAGTGCTTACGCGAAAATCAATGGAGCGATTGCGGGACAGACGCATTTTGATGCGGCCGTCCTGGGGTACACGCCGCTCAGCAATGTCTAGTCGCGCCATCACTTTGATGCGGGATGAGATTTTTTGCGTCAGATGTACTGGCGGCTGTGCTACTTCTTTTAGAAAACCATCAATTCGTTGTCTTATGCGAAATGATTTTTCGTATGGTTCAAAGTGAATATCAGACGCGCCTTTTTTGATCGCATCAAGCATGATTTTATTAACGAAACGAACGATGGGCGCGTCTTCGACATCTTCGCTTTCAGCAAGGGCGGCCTCGCTGATTTCATATGCGCCAGTGACATCGAGATTATCGAGGTCGACATCCTCGTCAACGCGTAGCGTTGCAGATGATATTTGGTCTAGCGCCTTCGTGAGGAGACCAGTGAGTTTGTCGTCCTCGACGACGACCGGTTCTACTTGCAGAGCCGTTGAAAAACGAACTTCATCAATGCCGAGTAAATTTGACGGGTCTGATAGGCCAATGTAGAGGCGTCGCCCACGCTTGCTAAGTGGGATTAGCCGGTGCTTGACCAGCAACTTCTCTTCAACGAGCTTTATAACGCCGGTATCAATCTGCAGCGCCTCAAGATCAAGCAGCGGCATGCCGAAGAGAAGTGCTGAAGTAGTAGCAATATCTTTGGCCGGGACGAGGTTGTTGGTCACCAAGTAATGGACTAAGCTGACCTGCGCTGTTTGCGCTGCGCGCTGCGCCTCAACCATGGCGCCTTTTGGCAGTCGACCTTCCTCAACGAGCTTTTCGGGCAAGCCGATATTGACACCCTTGGCGAGCGTGCCGGCGATCGACATTGCGTTATCACCCATAGGGACAAGCCATCGTGAACAACGTAAAGGTAAGAGTAACGAAGTTAAGCTTTTCCGTCACTGCTTTGGCAGCACACCCGTTGATGCGCGGACGCGTGTCAGCCGCTTGTACCAGTGCCAGGCTCCCAGTGGACGGGCGGCTTAATCCGCGTTTATCTGCTCGCAAAGTTTGATAGGGCGTAAACAACAACGGCAATGCCCAAGCATTGCCGTTATGTATCGAACAACTGCAGTTAACTGATTAGCGGCAGCTAGACGGCAACCACTGGGCTTGCATGCTCGAGGTTCCCGTGCCTGAAGCTGGTGCGTTGGTCAGACCGCTGGTAATTGCAGCTTGGCCACAGAACCAGACGATATCGCCGTTGCTTGTGACGCCAGGGACGATACCGATTGAGGTTGAACTGCTCAGCTTGGCATTGGCGGCGGCTCCACCAAAGATTGCCTGAACGACGCCGTTCGTCAGCAAGGTGACGCTCGATACGTACTTACCGGTGGGCGTGGTTGTGTAACCCAGGCCGCTTGCTGACGAGGCCGTGGTGAGGCCGGCGGCCGGAAACGTGCCGTACTGAGTATAGTAATCAGCGACAGCTGTTTTTACGCCAGACGCTAGGCTCAAGCCTTCAGTGACCTGCGCACGGATGGTGTAGTTCTGGTAGGCCGGTAGGGCGATAGCTGCCAAAATACCAATAATTGCGATAACAATCATCAGCTCAATAAGGGTAAAGCCTTTTTGAAGTGTACGCATGTCCCAAGAGTCTCCCTAATTAAAAACAAGGCACTACTGTCACCGACGCTCACTCGGACGAGAGCATCGAGGCCACTACCTGACCAACATGAGTGGAGCTTAACGTACAAGCAAATGATTTGAAAGCGACTTTAGAACAAAAGAGTGTGACTCCGTCACAAAAATCGCAATTTCAATTTGGTAGAGCTATCACGTGGGGGTGGCTTAAACTGCGCCCTCAAACGAAGTGCTTCATTGCAGCATTTTACAATTGAATAGGAGTATAAGCTACACGCAGGTGCGCGCCTGCTTAATTTGATGATTTTTTATGCAGTTTTTAGTGGTCTGGCCCGTAAGATGGGAAGGTGGCGGCATTTTTTCAGGCGGCGTGTGGACTTTGCTATGAATGAGTCAACCTGTAGGGTCCTGCTGGCGCAGCGTAACGTCATGGTGGGTGATGTGGCTGGGAACGCGGCTATGGTGATTGAGGCGGCACAGCTTGGGCACTCGCAGGGTGCCGACATTGTGCTGTTGCCGGAGCTCGCCCTTGCCGGCTATCCGCCGGAGGATTTGCTGTTTCATTCCGGATTTCGTCACCAGATACAGGCCGCGGTACGGCGTATTTGTGATGCTGCCCTTTCAGTCGATATCGTTTTGGGTTATCCCGAATATCGTGACGATGTCATTTTTAATTCGGCCGTCTGGGTGAGCGGCGGACAACGCCTCGCGACTTACCAGAAGGCTGCGCTACCCAATTACCGAGTATTTGACGAAAAGCGCTATTTTGCTGCGGGCATTGAGCCTACCGTTGTTTTACGTAATGGCGTGCGTTTTGGGCTACTGATTTGTGAGGATATCTGGGAGCCACAACCGGCAGCGCGTGCGGTAGCGGCTGGCGCCGAGGTGTTGCTTGTGCTGAACGCATCGCCATTTGAGGTTGGTAAGCAGCGCGAACGGGAGCGAGTAGCACGCCAGCGTGTACTTGAGGTGGGCTGTTCGCTCGTGTATTTGAATCTCGTTGGTGGCCAAGACGAGCTGGTCTTTGATGGCAATAGTTTCGTGTTGGCGAGTGATGGCACCCTAACACACCGCTTGCCCGCGTGGCAGGAGGCGAGCGCACTGGTTGAGTTTCGCAAGATATCTCAGCGCTGGGAGCCAGTCTTAGGTGTCGTGGCTCCTGAGTTAGCTGCTGAGGCGAGCGTGTATGAAGCGCTCGTGTTAGGCGTACGTGACTATGTCAGCAAAAATCGCTTTCCTGGGGTGGTTCTGGGGTTGTCAGGTGGCATCGACTCTGCGCTCACTCTTGCGATTGCGGTGGATGCCTTAGGCGCTGAGCGCGTACACGCGGTGATGATGCCATCTAGGCATACCTCACAGATGAGCATTGATGATGCCGCTTCGCAGGCGCATGCGTTGGGTGTACGTCATAGCTACATTGCCATCGAGGCTATGTATGGCGCCACTTTAGACTCGTTAGCCGCAACATTTGCTGGTGCTAGCCAAGACACGACTGAGGAAAATATTCAGGCGCGTTGCCGCGGTATGTTGCTCATGGCGATTTCTAACAAGACCGGGTCCATGGTGCTCACCACCGGCAACAAGAGCGAAATGAGCGTGGGTTACGCGACGCTGTACGGTGATATGGCTGGCGGTTTTGCGCCAATCAAGGATTGCAGTAAATTGCTGGTATACCGTTTGGCGCTGCATCGCAATGAGCTATCGCCAGTGATCCCGACGCGAGTGATCGAAAGGCCGCCAAGTGCTGAGTTGCGGCCTGATCAAAAGGACACTGATTCGCTACCTCCCTATGAGGTGATGGATCCCATACTCGAGGCATTTATCGAGGACGATTTGTCGGTTGATGAGATCGTCGCGCGCGGATTTGAGCGAGCAGTCGTGACGCGTATTTTAGCAATGGTGAAGCGTAACGAATACAAGCGCCGCCAAGCGCCACCAGGTGTGCGCATCAGTAGCCGCGCATTCGGCCGTGATTGGCGTTATCCGATTACATCAGGTTATAAACTAAGCTGATTTGCGCAGATGGGGCCATCACAGCGGCGCCCAGTTGAGGCACACGCTTCAGAATACATGCCACCAGTGTTTCTTGGTCTTACGTGTCCGCGGATCCGGATAATTTGTGGTCAGTATTTTTTGTGTGTCAGCGGCAAGTTCTGGAAGTTCAAGCTTAGTGTATGCTTGCACCATGATCTCTAGCGCATCGCGCGTGGCGGGCGAGCCATCATAGTTCTCAAGAACATAGCGTGCACGATCAACCGCTGCGACGTACGCGCCGCGCTCAATATAATAATTGGCCACGTGTATTTCGTAATCGCCTAGGCGATTACGTACGTAGACCATGCGCTGATGCGCGTCGGCAGCATAGGCGCTTTGTGGGTATTGGGTGACGACTCGTGAAAACGCCTCAAAAGACTTACGTAAGTCTTGCGGTGGTCGCTTTGAAATATCGACATCGAAGAACTTTTCCATGAAGTTCGGTTGCCGCTCAAAGTAGACTAAGCCTTTGATGTAATAAGCGTAATCAATGCGCGGATGGGTAGGATTTTCGCGAATGAAGGAGTCTGCGGCATCCACGGCTGACTCTTTTTCATGCATCTTGTAGTAGGCGTATATCAGGTCGATGCGGGATTGACGCGCCGGGTCACTAAACGGAAATCGCGCAGTTAGTGCCTCTAGGCTCTTTACAGCCTGACCATAAGCGCCGTCCTTGAGTTCCTTGTTTGCTTTGTCATACAGCGACTCTGGGCTTGCGACCTTGTCGTCGTGGTGACGCAGAGCCTTACAGCCCCCAAGCGCCAAGCACGACGCGACGAGCAAAATGCTCCCGCTACGACCAATCCACTTGAGGTGGCTGGCGACAGAGCAAAGGCGGGGAGGGAGCTTTATAGCGGTCACGATTAAATACCAGAGAATGCAACGCTACGGAGTATAGCGTATGTTGTCGGCATGCTTGGACATCTAGAAGCGAGAATCAGTGATGAATTTCGTGGCCAGCGCTTAGATCAGGCGTTGGCCGCGTTGTTTCCTGATTTTTCGCGTACCCGCCTGAAATCTTGGATCGACGCCGGGCTTGTGCTTGTCGACGGCCGGGTGCTGCGTCCTAAAGACCTGGTAAGTGGCGGCGAGCTTGTGCAAGTGACGCCTGACATTCAGGCAGTCGTGCCCGTAGAGCCTGAGGCCATCGCGCTCAACATGATCCATGAGGATCCGGCGTTTTTTGTTATCAATAAGCCTGCAGGGCTTGTTGTTCACCCGGGTGCCGGTAATCCACGGGCAACCTTGCAGAACGCCTTGCTGCACAAAGACCCTGCATTGAGCCAACTGCCCCGCGCAGGCATTGTGCACCGACTGGACCGTGAGACCAGCGGACTTTTAGTCGTGGCGCGTACCTTGGAGGCTCATACTGCGCTGACTCGAGCGCTGGCTAGCCACGATGTAAAGCGAGTCTACGAGGCAGTTGCCATCGGGGTCATGACGGCTGGCGGTACAGTGAATGCCCCCATTGATAGACACCCGATCGACCGTTTACGGATGGCCGTGCGTGGGCATGGGCGCGAGGCCATCACTCACTACCGGGTCATTGAGCGTTTTCGGATCCATACGCATGTCCGTGTTGAGCTTGAAACCGGGCGCACACACCAGATTCGGGTACACCTCGAGCACGCTGGCTTCCCATTGGTTGGAGATCCGCTCTATGGCCGCCGCCTAGTGATACCAAAAGGTGCAACGCCGGGAGTGGACTTGGTCTTGAGAGAGTTTCGTCGACAAGCATTGCATGCTGCGAAGTTAGCCTTTGAGCATCCCGTTAGTCATGAGCTTGTTGAGTTTGAAGCGCCGCTACCTGCTGATTTTGCCGGTCTACTCGCAGCCTTGCGCGCGGATGTGGTGGCGGCGAAAGCGGCAGCCCGTCCACGCTTTTAATGTGTTTAGTGATGACCCATGGTTGAGCCTGGTTGGTTAGAGGCAAATTGGCATGCGCCTCGTTGTGTGCGCGCCGGCACGACAACACGCCTTGGAGGCGTCAGCGCGGGCTCGTATGCCAGCCTTAATCTTGGTGATCATGTAGCTGATGACCCAGCAAGTGTCGCCAGCAACCGCGCACGGCTTGCGACAGCTTTACATTTACCCTCGGAGCCTTTTTGGCTGCGCCAGGTACACGGCACGCGGGTCGTGATTCATGACGGTAGCCACGTTTTGCCTGAGGCCGATGCAGCAGTCGCCTTCGAGCCTGGTCGTGTACTTGCGATTCTGACAGCCGATTGTCTGCCGGTCGTGTTTACCAGTCGCGATGGGTCGCGTCTAGGAGTCGCCCATGCCGGCTGGCGTGGACTTGCGGCCGGCATTTTAGAAGCAACGATCAGCAAACTGAACGCGCCGCCAAGTGAACTGCTGGCATGGCTCGGACCTGCAATCGGCGCGACTTCATTTGAAGTTGGCGGGGAAGTGCGGGCTGCTTTTGTGGGCGCCGATGCGCCCAGTGCCGCTGCATTTACTGAAAACGCACGTGGTCGTTGGCAAGCCGATTTATATTCCCTTGCCAAGCGCCGGCTCCGATTGCACGGCGTTACATCCGTGAGCAGTATGGATGCCTGTACCTTTACCGATACCGCCCGGTTTTATTCATTTCGGCGTCACTCGACGACGGGTCGAATGGCAACCCTCGCATGGGTTGAGGCGTAGAGTTGATGCCAATACACGCGGTGGAGTAGGGTTTCGTTTGTAGTGCGCGCGCCTCGAGTGAATACTATGCGCAAATTTGGCTTGTTCTGGATGGCTCATGACGTTTGATCAGCTGCGCAATCGTGCGTCCTTGAACGAGCGATCCTTGATGATCGGTCTGGCGCTACTCTTTGCAGTGCCGGCGATGTATCTGCTTGCCCACCCGTACTTAGGTATACATCACGATGGTGTTTATTATGCCTTTTATGCGTTGCAGCATATCTCCCCAAAAATCTTTAGCGGCGATTTTTTTGTACGTATCGTCTCGCAGGATTCGTACACGATTTTTTCGCTCCCCTACGCTGAGCTTGTCCGATGGATTGGTATTGAACGCGCAGCGCATGTTGTTGCACGCATCAGTAGTATCAGCGTCTGTATTGCCGCAGGAGTCCTAGCGCGCCGCTTGATGGATCGAGAGCTGTCGTGGCTAGCAATAGCGCTTTTTATCATGATCCCTGGGTTTTATGGCGCGCGGCTCGTATTTAGTTACGGTGAGGACTTCGCCACACCACGCCCGCTGACAGAGGCGCTCGTGCTCTCGTCGTTTGCGCTCCTACTTCGGGCGCGCACCTATGGCGCTGGCATCAGCGTGCTCACTGCGATGTCGCTGCATCCATTGATGGCAATGCCGGGCCTGCTTACCACTGTTTTGATGAGTGTGAGAGCTCGCATCGGCCTCGTGCTCGGGGTACTAGCCGGTGTGGTGACCGTCAGCGTCGCGCTGATCGCCTCATATAAGCCTGTGGGCCTGATTCAGTTGATCGACCCAGAATGGCATCGCGCCTTGCAGTTGCTGCACTATCTGATCGCTGATGAATGGACGATTGTCGATTGGCAGCCCAATGGGGTAGCGCTGATTACTCTGGCTCTGGCGACGTTAATCCTGCCGCGTGACGCTTCTTGGCGGCTTGCGCTGAATGTGCTGATCGTGAGTGTAGCGGGCGTGATGCTTACGGTTTTTGCGAGCTTTGTCATTCCTGTTGCTGCAGTGATTGCGGGTCAGCCCTGGCGCTGGCTATGGATCGGGAAAGCTCTGGCCGTGTTGCTATTGCCGGTCATCGGCCGACACTTGTGTGCCCGAGGCTGGAGTGGCGTGGGTGCTGCAGTCTTACTGGCGCTTGCATGGATAGGCTCCTTTGAACCTGTCGCCATACCCGCGGCACTGCTGGCGCTACTGGCGATTTTACTGCACGATCGTGGCCGTGAACTTAGCCGTCACGCCGGATGGATCGCCTGGTTGCCGATCGTGCCTTTTTCGTTTGCCGTTTTAAGACTGATGGGAACGATGACAGTGCAGCTAGTGATTGCTGCAGTAATGATCCCCATATGGTGGCTGTTATTTAGAGCCCCATGGCGTTGGAGCCGTATCGCAATTGTGCTTGTGGCGCTCGTTTTTTTTATATTTGAGAGTGCATCCACTTACTCAGGCAGCAAGCGCGCGCTGGATACATATCCGGTCTATGACACGGCACTTTGGTCCGCATTTGCGCCGTGGCGGGCGCAGATTGGCGAGCAGCAGACAGTGCTATTTATAGCTCGCCCCGAAATGGTTTGGCTGACACTGGAGCGCAGATCCTACCAGCCATACACACCGGTCGTTTTTTCACGTGCAGCGGCGATGGCAACGCTTGGGCGTCTAGAAAGCCTCGGTTTTTACGTAGATGAATCACGGTATTCCACGGACTTGGCCGCCAGAGAACCGTCCTTATCGCTGAGTATGCTTAAACGCATCTGCGGTGTTCCGGAGATTGACTTCGTAGTATCTGGGCATGCGCTTCGGGCGCCGCACATGCTAAGTCATGCTCCGCGACCTTTCGATGGATTAAGTCTTTATCGCTGCAGCGAGCTGCTTGATCACTGAGGCAGCGGGTGCCCGTGCTGCGGGCTTGAATTTTGCTTTTTCTCCCCCATCCTTGGCCTACAACAAATCGCAGGGGAGGCGGACACAATGCGCCAAGATAAGCTGACTTCATTGTTTCAACAGGCGTTGGCTGACGCCCAGTCGGTGGCGATCGGTCGTGATCACCAATTTATAGAGCCTGCTCACCTGATGTTGGCGCTGCTTGACCAGCAGGGGGGTACGGCGCGCCCACTGCTGGATAAGGCTGGGGTAAATCTTAACTCGCTTCGGTCTGGGCTCACCGAGATGCTTGATCGTCTCGCGCAGGTGGAAGGTGCCGCAGGCGAGGTGCATCTGTCCAATGACTTGACTCGTTTACTCAATGTCACTGACAAGCTTGCGCAGAAGCGTGCTGATCAATACATCGCATCGGAGCTTTTCATCCTCGCGGCCGTTGACGATAAAGGCGAACTTGGTAAGTTGCTGCGTGCCGTTGGCGGCTCGCGCGCTTCCCTTGAAAAGGCGATTAGTGAGGTACGCGGCGGCGACACTATCCAAGATGCAGGTGCTGAAGAGGCACGTGGTGCTTTAGCAAAGTACACCATTGATCTGACTGAGCGCGCGAGTAGCGGTAAGCTCGATCCTGTGATCGGCCGCGATGAGGAGATTCGTCGTACCATTCAGGTATTGCAGCGTCGCACTAAAAATAACCCGGTTCTTATTGGCGAGCCCGGAGTCGGTAAGACGGCGATTGTTGAGGGTCTGGCCCAGCGCATTGTGAATGGCGAGGTCCCGGAAGGTTTAAAGAATAAAAAAATCCTCGGATTAGACATGGGTGCTTTGATTGCGGGCGCAAAATTTCGTGGCGAGTTCGAAGAGCGCTTGAAAGCAGTCCTTAAAGAACTCGCGAAGCACGAAGGCCAAGTCATACTATTCGTGGATGAGTTGCACACCATGGTGGGTGCGGGTAAAGCTGAAGGCGCGATGGATGCTGGCAACATGCTCAAGCCCGCGCTCGCGCGCGGTGAGCTGCATTGTGTAGGCGCCACCACGCTGGATGAATATCGTAAGTACATTGAAAAAGACGCAGCGCTGGAGCGACGCTTTCAGAAAGTTCTTGTGGCAGAGCCGTCGGTTGAAGACACTATCGCCATTCTACGTGGCCTGAAAGAGCGCTACGCGGTCCACCACAAGGTGCAAATCACTGATCCTGCGATTGTGGCTGCTGCAACCTTATCGCATCGCTATATCGCCGATCGGCAACTGCCCGACAAAGCAATTGATTTAATCGATGAGGCCGCCTCGCGTATTCGAATGGAAATGGATTCAAAACCGGAGGCGATGGATCGGCTTGATCGACGTATCATCCAATTAAAAATGGAGCGTGAAGCGCTGCGTAAAGAAAAGGACGCAGCGTCAGCAAAGCGGCGTGAGCAGATCGAAGAGACTCTCAAAGGTTTGGAGAAAGAGTACGCAGATTTTGACGAGATTTGGAAACGTGAAAAGGCAGCCTCGCAAGGTGAGGCACAAATCAAAGAGCAACTTGAACGGGCTCGCTTAGATTTCGAAGCGGCGCGGCGGGCAGCGGACCTTGGGCGCATGTCTGAGTTGCAGTACGGTCGCATTCCGGAGCTAGAGCGGCGATTGCAAGCGGCGTTGAGCGCTGACACATCCCTTGCAACGCTCGTGCGTAACAAAGTTACTGAAGAGGAAATTGCTGAGGTGGTATCGAAATGGACTGGTATACCGGTCGCTAAGATGCTCGAAGCAGAGAAAGATAAGCTACTAAAAATGGAGGCGATGATCGGCACACGTGTCGTCGGTCAGACTGAGGCAGTGAAGGCAGTAGCTGACGCGATCAGGCGCTCGCGCGCTGGTTTGTCTGATCCTGATCGACCGAACGGTTCTTTCCTGTTTCTAGGGCCTACCGGCGTTGGTAAGACTGAGTTATCCAAGGCTCTTGCAGACTTTTTGTTTGATACGGAAGGTGCAATTGTGCGCATCGATATGAGCGAGTTTATGGAAAAGCACTCAGTGTCACGCATGATCGGTGCGCCCCCCGGGTATGTTGGTTACGACGAGGGTGGCTACCTAACGGAAGCTGTTCGTCGGCGGCCTTACTCAGTGGTTTTGTTGGATGAGGTTGAGAAGGCCCATCCCGATGTATTTAACGTATTGCTGCAAGTTCTGGACGATGGTCGCCTGACGGACGGGCAGGGGCGAACAGTGGACTTTCGCAATACAGTGATCATCATGACGTCGAACTTAGGCTCCCAAGCGATCCAGGAAATGAGTGGTGAGCGAAACTATGAGCGCATGAAGAAAGAGGTGCTCGAAGTCGTGGCCGGACATTTTCGGCCGGAGTTCATCAACCGAATTGATGAAATCGTCGTGTTCCATCCTCTTGGACGCGCCGAGATTCGGCGGATCGTGGATATTCAGATCATGGGGCTTGCCAAGCGTCTAGCGGAGCGTGATCTGGGCTTACGACTGGATGATTCAGCGCGCGATCGGCTGGGTGAGGCGGGGTTTGATCCCGTGTATGGGGCGCGTCCATTGAAGCGCGCCATCCAAAGTCAGCTTGAGAATCCGCTTGCTCAGCGCTTGCTGAGCGGAACATTTTTGCCTGGAGACGTGATTCATGTGGGCGCGACCGCGGGGGGTCTAGTTTTTGAAAAAACCCGACCATCTGCCGCATAGTGTGATCACACTGCTATGATCGGGTCTTAAGTTCGGGCGGCATGGGCGCTCAAGGCGCGGTTTAGCGCAGCCATGCTTGCCACGGTTTGGTTAACTTCTTGTTGGAGTGTGGATGCCGTTTTACGAATATCAATGCAAAGCATGTGGTGCAACCCACGAGGCATTGCAGAAAATGAGTGATGCGCCGCTGCGCAAATGCCCAGCGTGCGCGAAGTCGCAGCTGATTAGGCTGATATCGGCGCCCGTATTTCGCTTGAAAGGTGGCGGTTGGTACGAAACTGACTTCAAGTCTGAGTCTGAGTCCAAGCGCAATTTGGCCGGCGACGATAAGGCTGACAGTGCCCCAGCTGCGGCGAGCGCGAAGCCGGCAGTCACAAAAGCCGAAACGGCTAACAGCGAGGCCCCCAAGGCGGAGTCGGCCAAAGCGGAGGCGAAGCCAGTGGCGTCGGGCGGCGCAGCGAAGTCCCAGTCGGGTCGCTCCAAAGGGTCAAGCAAAAGTCTAGTAAAGGCGACGGGTGGGCGAGCCAAACCCAGTCCGTCCAAGGCAAGCCGGCGCTAAGCGCGCCCCTGACGTCAGCTCGGTTGAGCGATCCGCCTTGCAACGGCGGTGTACCGGCCCGTAACATCGCGGCCTTCGCGCGTCCTGAATATTGGAAGTAGCATGCGGTCTCATTATTGCGGTCAAGTCAACGAATCCCAGATAGGCCAAGCGGTCACAGTTGCCGGCTGGGTGCACCGGCGTCGGGATCATGGCGGCGTGATCTTTGTGGACCTGCGGGACCGAGATGGCCTAATCCAAATTGTGTTTGATCCGGATGTCCCGGACATTTTCGCGGAAGCTGAGCGGGTGCGTAGTGAGTATGTGCTTACCGTGACAGGACAGGTCCGCCGCCGACCGGAGGGGACTGCCAATAGCGGTCTTGCATCGGGGCAAGTCGAACTGCTAGCAACCGCGGTGAGTGTACTAAATCGCGCTGAGCCGTTGCCTTTCCAGCTTGATGAGGAAGTGCGTGAGGATTTGCGACTCAAGTACCGCTATCTCGACTTGCGTCGTGATGTTATGCAACGACGGCTACTACTACGCCACGAGGTCACGCGATCCATCCGTCGGTATTTAGATGATCGACGCTTTGTGGATATTGAAACGCCGATGCTCACCAAAGCGACACCGGAAGGCGCGCGCGATTACCTGGTGCCATCACGGACGCATCCCGGCGAGTTTTTTGCATTGCCACAATCCCCGCAGATCTTCAAGCAGTTACTGATGGTCAGTGGCTTTGACCGCTATTATCAGATCGTGCGATGTTTTCGCGACGAGGACTTGCGCGCTGATCGCCAGCCGGATTTTACGCAGGTGGATATCGAAACCTCATTCCTGTCGCAGAGCGAGATCATGGCGCTGATGGAAGGTCTGATACGTACGCTGTTCCATGATGTGCTCGGCGTAGATTTACCGAACCCCTTCCCACAAATGAGCTACGCCGAAGCCATGCGGCGCTATGCGTCTGATAAGCCCGACTTAACAATAGCGCTCGAGTTGGTGGATGTCGCTGATTTGGTGGCCGATACAGAGTTTAAGGTGTTTGCCGGTCCTGCTCGCTCGGCTGATGGGCGCGTGGCAGCGCTGCGAGTGCCTAAGGGCAATGACCTGACCCGCAGTCAGATCGATGAGTACACGGCCTTTGTGGGTCGTTATGGCGCAAAGGGTCTTGCGTACATGAAGGTGAATGATGCGACAACCGGGCGTGCGGGATTGCAATCGCCAATTCTCAAATTCCTATCGGATACTGCGATTGACGGAATTTTGTCGCGTACATCAGCACAGACTGGGGATTTGATTTTCTTTGGTGCAGACACTGCGCGGGTAGTTAACGATAGTCTCGGTGCATTGCGCCTTAAAGTGGGCCAGGACCGAGGACTAGTCACTCCAGGATGGCAGCCGTTATGGGTCGTCGATTTCCCGATGTTCGAGCGAGATGATGATGCAAACCGCTGGGTTGCGATGCACCATCCTTTTACCTCACCGGTCAATGAAGACCCTATCGCGCTCGCTAGTAGCCCTGGCACTGCCATCGCAAAAGCATATGATTGCGTGCTCAATGGCTCGGAAATTGGCGGCGGCTCGGTGCGTATTTATCGCGAAGATTTACAGTCAGCCGTGTTCGAGCTTCTTGGCATTGAGGCGACGGAGGCGCGGGCAAAGTTCGGATTTTTGCTCGATGCGCTGAAATACGGCGCGCCACCCCACGGTGGTATTGCTTTTGGTCTAGACCGACTCGTGATGTTGATGTCCGGGGCTGACAGCATTAGGGAAGTCATCGCGTTCCCGAAAACACAGACCGCCTTTTGCCCACTTACTGAAGCGCCAACCGCTGTTACCGAACAGCAGTTGAAGGACTTGCACATTCGACTCCGACCGAGCGTGAGCGTCGGTAGCGGTTGATTGAAGTGTGCGACGTCCTAGTCATCCACGGTTTGTGGATGACTGGCGCTGAGACATCTGTATTGCGGTCACGCTTAAGCGAGCAAGGATATGCCGCGCGCGCTTTTTGCTATCAATCGATTCACGCTGCACCTGGAGATATACTCGACGCATTGGAGGTCGTGATCATGGCCTCACGGCGTGGTGTGCACGTGATCGGTCATAGCCTCGGTGGCTTATTGATCATGCGCTTACTCGAACGTAATCCGGCATTACCCATTGGTCGAGTGGTCTTGCTAGGTGCGCCAGTCAATGGCTGTGTAGCGGCGGAGACATTCGCGCGATTACCCGGCGCGCAGTCGCTATTTGGATTACTTGCCGAGGGTGCGCTCTTTTATGTAGCTAGCCCCAACGTGGTGCACCCTGTGGATATTGGCGTGATTGCAGGAAATGCGGGATTTGCTGGCGTCCCGTTTTTGTTTCCAGCAGAACCCAATGATGGCGCTGTGTTGGTTCGAGAAACTTTACTGCAGGGCGCTAAGGCACACCGCGTTCTTGGGTTAAGTCATATGGGGCTGTTGTTATCAACGCAGGTAGCAGAAATGACGGGTGTATTTTTGAGTTCAGGATTTTTTCCTGAGTGATTTTAAGTGGTAGAGCGCCTCAAGTGCTTCTCGAGGTGTTAACGCATCAGGATTTAAGTCGTCAATTGCACAAATTAACGGCAGTGTACTTGTGTCATGGGCGACCTCTGGCTCAGTTATGGGCGCTGGCGAGGGGGCTATGGCGAAGTTTAGGTCAACTTGTGGGCTCGGTATTGCTACGCGATGAGCGCGCCGCTCCAGTGTTTTAAGATAGTTCTTGGCCGCTGCGATGACTGTGCGCGGTACGCCGGCAAGACGAGCCACCTGAATTCCATAGCTTTGATTGGCGGGGCCTTGCTTAACAGCATGTAAGAACACTAAGTGCTCACCATGTTCGGTGGCATCAAGGTGTACATTGCCCACGCTGGCTGTTTGTTCCGCAAGACTAATGAGTTCAAAGTAATGCGTTGCGAACAGCGTAAAAGCTCGCACGTGCTGTGCCATATGGTCCGCAGCCGCCCATGCGAGTGATAGTCCGTCGAAGGTGCTGGTGCCCCGTCCGATCTCGTCCATCAGCACCAGGCTTGTATCGGTTGCATTATTAAGTATGTTCGCGGTTTCGGTCATTTCCACCATAAATGTGGACCGACCACCTGCTAGATCATCGGCAGCACCAATGCGCGTAAAAATACGATCCGTGGGCCCAAGTACGGCGCGCTGCGCTGGAACGAAGCTACCCATGCGGGCGAGGATGACGATTAGCGCTGTCTGGCGCATGTAGGTGGATTTACCGCCCATGTTAGGACCAGTAATCACCAGCATGCGACGTGTGGCGTCCAAATGTAGGTCATTAGGTACAAACGGGCTGTCTAAGACGCTTTCAACGACCAGATGCCGGCCCTGGTTGATTTGTAGGCCGGGCGCATCGGTGAGCTCTGGCATTACGAGGCGCATTTCAACGGCGCGCTCGCTTAAGTTCGCAAGTACGTCAAGTGCAGTCAGCGCACGCGCCGTTTGTTGCAGTTCAGGCAGAGCGCTAGCGAGTTTTTCTACTAACTGCTCGTATAGTAAGCGCTCACGTAACAGCGAGCTTTCGCGAGCACCAAGAACTTTGGCTTCAAATTCTTTCAGTTCTGGTGTTAGAAAACGCTCAGCGTTCTTAACGGTCTGCCGACGAATGTAGTTGGCAGGGGCATTCTCTGCATCGCGTCGATTCAGCTCGATGAAAAAACCAGATACTCGGTTATAAGCAAGTTTCAGGCTTGTAAGGCCAGTCCGCTGTCGCTCATTCGCCTCGAGTTCGAGCAGGAAGCTATCGGTATCGAGCGCAATGCGTCGCAGTTCGTCTAGCTCCGCATCGAAACCTAGTGCAATCACACCGCCGTCTCGAATTAAGTGTGGCGGCGATTCCACGAGCGCGCAATTCAGTCGATCGATTAAGTCTGGGTGCCCACCTAAAAACTGGCATTGCTCGTCAAGTAACGGTGTTGCATGTTTTTTTACGAGAGCATGTATCAGTGGTATTTTTTCAAGTCCTGCACGCAGTTGGGTGAGATCCCGCGGTCTTGCTGAGCGCAATGCGATGCGGGCAAGAATTCGCTCGATGTCGCCGACATCAGTTAAGTGAGTGTGCAGTGGGTGGTAGTGCTCCGCATCGATCAGGCTTTGCACTGCCTGATAGCGGCGCCCAAGTGCATGGTTGTCTCGCAGTGGCCGCCCGAGCCACCGACGCAGCTCGCGTGCGCCCATGGCGGTGGCTGTTCGATCAAGGACCCCGGCGAGCGTGTGTACAGGAGACTGCGACAAACTCACTTCAAGCTCAAGATTGCGCCGTGTGGCTGCATCCATGATGACCGCCCCGCCACGCTCTTCGGTGACCAGCCCACTAAGGTGCGGTAGCGCTTGGCGCTGGGTCTCCTGTACATATTGTAGGAGCGCACCTGCAGCGGCGATGGCCACAGGTTTTTGTTCGCAGCCAAATCCTGCAAGATCATGTACTTTAAACTGCTGGCATAGTACGCGTCTGGCAGCGCCGAGTTCAAAATGCCAAGGCGCCCTACGTCGCGCATGTGGCCATAGCAACGGATCTGTACCGTCTGCAACGAGGAGTTCTGCCGGTTGCAAGCGCACCAGTTCGGCGTCCAGTGCGGCCAGTGACGGCAGTTCTGTTACGGTGAAGCGGCCACTGGAGAGCTCGAGCCACGCGAGACCTATGCACGAGAGGCTTTGAGTGCTGACGGCAGCAACCAGTGTTTCTCGACACTCTTCAAGAAGACCGTCATCAGTCAGCGTCCCCGGTGTGACGATCCTGACGATGCGGCGCTCGACCGGGCCTTTGCCCTTATTCGGTTCGCCGACTTGCTCGCAGATCGCGACTGATTCGCCGCACTTCAGTAGTTTGGCGAGATACGTATCAAGTGTTGCAACGGGCACACCTGCCATCGGAATTGGTTGCCCTGCCGATTGTCCACGCTGCGTCAATGCAATGTCGATCAGGCGCGCAGCGCGTACAGCGTCCTCGTAGAAGAGCTCGTAAAAATCACCCATCCTATAAAAGAGCAGCAGGTCCGGGCACTCGGCTTTAAGGGCCAAATACTGCTGCATCATCGGCGTGTGAACGGACTCGGTCATGGTGCCATTATCCACGAGTGAGACCGTTATAGAGTCACAAAAGCGCTTACTTGGTAGCCCCACGCTCTTCGTGGTAGTCCTCTTCGGCATTAACCGCCCATAGGCTGGATTTATCCGTTGACTGGCTGGCGATACAGTCCACTGCTGCTCGGGCTGCAAGCATCGAATGGTCCTGATTGTTGTACCGATGCATGCCGTTGCGACCGACCGGGAACAGATTGCCAAAGCGGTCGAGCCAGTCCCTCACAACGCCGATGCGGTCATAGGCACCAAAGTAGGCCGGGTAGGCTTTAGGAACTCGCACCACTGTCCCGTCCAGTACATCAGCACGGTCAATCAAGCCAATTTTTGCAAGTTCCTTTGCGGCGAAATCCAAAAATGCCGTATCGGTCATCGACCACAGGTGGTCACCCTCTTGGCAAAAATATTCAAGTCCGAGCCACACGGTACTCGGGTCATTAACGAGGTTCGGACTCCAGTTATTGAAAATCTGCACACGTCCGAGAGATACGTCAGGTTCTTGTACATAAATCCAATTATCCGGCGGCAAGCGCTCGTGGCTGCTACCGCCGGCCATTCGGCGTACCAATAACCCTACCGTTATAAAATCACGGTAGGGTAGGTTGCTTGCTACATCGCAGACAAGCGGCTGTGTACAGCCTAGCTGGGTAACGAGCTCAGCTAATGGCATGGTTGAAATAAAGTAGTCGCATGCCATCGTGCGAATCTCGCCAGAGGCAAGATCTTTGACGTCGACATGTGTCACTGCCTCACTGTTGTGATGAATCCCGCAGATACGTTGCCCAAACCGCAGTTCGCCACCGCCGGCTACCATGCGCCGTGCGACCTCTTCCCACATTTGGCCGGGGCCGTATTTAGGATACAAAAACTGCTCAATGAGGCTTGTTTCAGTCCCACTTTGACGAATATCGGCCTTGCGCGCCACGAGTGCGCGAAGTGCGTGTACGAGCGCGCGGCTGATGGACAAGCCCTTGATACGCTGTGCGCCCCAATCTGCTGAAATATCCTCGCAAGGGACACCCCAAACTTTCTCTGTATATGACTTAAAGAACGTCTTATAAAGACGTTTCCCAAAGCGGTTGATCAAAAAGTCCGCTAAGGATCGCTCGGGGGAAATTTTGTGCCAGATGCTTGCACAATAGCTGATGCCAACCAGCACGGTCTCACCAATTCCTAGCCGTCTAATGGTGTTTAAGTTCAGCTTGAGTGGATAGTCAAAAAAACGTCGACGATAGTAAATGCGTGACAGCCGCTGGCGTACGAGCATGATCGCTTCAGCGCTGAGCTCGCTCGTGGTGCTTGGTGTCAGCACACGGTTTGAGTTTTGATACGTAATGCTGATGTCAGTCGCTGTCGTTGTCTGTTGGGTTGCGATTGGCAGAATTTCTTGCCACCAGCGCATGACCCAATCTGATTTGGAAAAAAACCGATGGCCACCGATGTCCATACGATTGCCGCGGTACACTATGGTTCGTGAGATACCGCCCGGCTGATAGCTCGCTTCAAAGACAATTGGCGTGATCTGCGTTCGTCGTTGCAGTTCAAGTGCCGCAGTAAGTCCTGCGGGACCGGCGCCAGCAATAATGGCGATCTTGCTCACGGCGTTAACGGACGCTGCGTTGCAAAGCGCGGTGAGAACAGTACCCACTTGCGTAGTAAATAATTGCAACTGAAAGTCAGCATGGCAGCAAATCCCTTACCAACTAAATAGTGTGCATGAAAAAAATGTACCGCCATAAAGATCACAAAAACATTCAGGATAAGGCCCAGTATGCCGAGGCTCGTATACATGCCAAGCTCGACAGTCGGAGATGACAAGCGACGGTATTTAAATACCCAGTTAACTGACATCGCCCACGATACCAGCGTGCCTAGTAAAAATGCTACCGTTGCAGACAGTAGATAGTTTAGCTGTGCCCCTGACACTAATGCATGCAAACAAGCTGCGTCTAGAGTCAGTGCGCAGATAGCGGTGATGAGTGCAGCAAGCGGTTCACGCAGAAATTTCATTGAGTGATCGGCATAAATAAGTCTTTGCATGAATACAGATAGAGCGGCGTGAAGTGCGCAATTGCTGAATTGGCAAGGCCCGTGGCTGCCAGCTTCCGGCTGGTCACAATGAAATCCAACTCTGGGAAGCCGCAGGCAAGTCTGGCAGTGGTAATGTCAGGCGGGCTAGGAGTGACTTTAAAAAACTCATTAGCCCCAAAACTCGGATAACCGAGTCGCAAGCTGTCGATCAGCTGTACGCGTTGGGCGTCTTTAATCGCCGCAGCACGTGAAAAAACCAATGCAGCATAAGGAGTATAGCTACGTCTGTGCAGAGCGAGCCAAACGGTTTCAGGGTGCTCTGGGAAAAACACGGTCGCATCTTCGGGGATACGCTCACGCCATGCCGCGAATGAATCGATGGTCTGCGCGTCGTAGATCGGATGGTCTACAGGCGCCGCATCGCTCAGGGTGACTGCAATTTGGGCCGTGCACAGGCCGATCGCGGCAACCATGCCGAGTAAAGGCCCACTGCTATGGCGCACCTTGAAAGTCAGCAGCCAGATTCCGACGACAGCAAACGCCAGCAGCGCTTCAAGACGCACGCCATGCAAGCGCCAAAGGCCGACTAGTAGAACAACGCTGAGGCAATAACCGAGCCCGGGCAAAATACGGTGCAGGGCCGGTGCGTGTGCTGCAGCATCAGGTTTACGCATAGTGGCGACCATACCGGTCAGTAGGGCAGCTAGGGCTGCGACGACACCGATCGCCTCATTGCGCGCGAGCCAAGCGATGACCAGCAGTGTTCCGCTAGTACGCGCCAGCCCGCGATGATGCCAGCAAGCCAGCAGTAACGGCGCGAGGGCCAGCGCAGCCAGCGCTTTGGTCAGCCATAGCCATCGCCATGGTTGGCCTTGAATCAGTAACGCGATAGGTAGCTTACTTGCAATCAGCGCCAGCGCAATTCCGTTCTCCCAATAATAGCGCCAATTCGCGCAATTTCGCTGAGGGGGCCTGTCTTGAGCGCGCGTAGTACCAGTAGAAGAGTCGCTAATGCGACAGCCGTAGGTTGCCAATCCGCAAGTGACCATTGTTCGATGAGTAAATAGGGGACTGCGCTGCGCAGAGCTTCATACCACGTGCTGTCCATTAAGATGAAGCTGCCATGAGGAACCCAAATGGCAACACTAAGGACTATTGCTGTGACGGCAAGGGCAAGTATCGCTAGTTGCAGGCAGCGCGGTCGGCCTGCATGAAAAAGGACATTGGCGAAAATCGCGGGTACTGCCATCAGAGGATGTAGTACGAATCCGACTGCTGTAGCGAGTAGCGCAAGTCGCCGTCGGTTCAAGAGTAGTAAAGCGAGCGAGCACATCACGAATGCTTCGGTAATCGTGCGGGGTGTTGCGAAGTTTTCGGCATAACGCAGTACGTTGCGAGCGCCATAGGTCCCGGGTATGGCAATAAAGAGCATCACGCTGAGCCAGCTCAGAGCGCTTCCCATCAATTGCTTGGCAAGCAGCGTGGTGCTTGCGACGAGCGCGACGAGGCCAATGCGCGCAATAAGGTGGGCGGCGGTTTCGAGCCCCAAGTGGTCGATGAGATAGGCGTAAACCGGTGAGAATAGGGTGTAGTTATCTTGAGATCCGAATTGAAAAAAAATGTCTTTTTCCAGTGCGGCGGGATACAGGTGTTTAAGCGCCTGTAGGCCGTAAAGGATCGAATCCTGTTCAAGTCCATTGTAGGGATGTGCGCATAAGATTAGGGCGACTAAGCTGCTGACAAGTGTTAGCGCAGTCAAGCCGCAACGGAGCCGATGTTGAGTTGGTGGGGCGCTCAGTGGCATGGCCTCGTGGGCAGCGGGCATGTGCGGCAACTTTCGCGACCTTTCAGTGATCCGAGACGTGAGTGTCGCATACTACGCCGATGTGATCGCGCGTTAAGCAAAGGCGAACTTGGTATGATCAGGCCCAGACCTGCCGCGGTAAGGGCTGAGTGAACTTGAATAATGAGGATGCCTCTCAATGGCTGTGTACCAATCGCCGGTGAGTCAACTACCCCTGGAGCTTAGGTTCATGACTTGGCTACGGCTGTTGCGCGTACACCATTGGGTTAAGAATGTGCTCTTAGCAGTGCCATACCTCATGGCTCATGCCTGGGTAGAACCTCACGCGTTTAATAAGCTGCTCGTGAGTTTTTTCACTTTTTCGCTGGTTGCATCGGCGAGTTACATTTTAAATGATATTGCGGACGTGAGTTTTGATCGGCTACACGTCGAGAAAGCGAATCGGCCGCTGGCCAGTGGGAAAATTAAGGCTCCTATCGCGCTTGTGGTAGCCATCTTTTTGGCAGTCTTAGGCGGATTCGGGGCGTGGCTTGTTGACACGACTTTTCTGCTAGTCGTCGTCCTGTATGCGATCCTGACGACCATCTACACCCGAGTATTGAAGCGGCTCGCCTTATTGGATGTGATGGCGCTGGCTGCGTTATGGGCCTTGCGGTTATGGGCTGGCGCAGTGGCGATTGGAGTTGATCTGTCGGTTTGGTTATTAAGCTTTGGGGGATTTTTGTTCTTGAGTCTTGCAATGGTGAAGCGCTGCGCTGAGTTGCAGGTAGGGACTTTGCCGAGCGACGTGGTGCTGCCGGGGCGGGGCTATGCGCGCCGTGATTTGCTCACTTTGCAGGTTTTCGGTATGGCGACGTCGGTCATGTCGGTACTGGTGCTGGCATTATTTGTAGACTCTAGTAGCGCACAGTTGCGATACATACATCATGAGCGACTCTGGTTTATTTGTCCGGTGCTGTGGTTTTGGCTCGGTCGAATCTGGCTAATGACTGGTCGGGGTGAGATGCACCATGATCCCATCACCTTCAGCCTGACCGATCGGGTGAGTTGGGCAGCGTTTTTAGTGCTGAGCGTCATTTGGGTTAGCGCTCTAATGGTATTTTGATGATTCGCAGCATGATGCCGATGCAGGTTCGGTTCAGCGTTGTCGCTCTTGCCCTGTGTCTTGGTGTGCTGGTGGTTGGTGGTTATGACCTCGCTCTTAGTCATAGCCGGTATGCCTATTCCGCGGACAGCGCGTCCTATGTTGAAATGGCGCAGACACTCGTCACGACCGGATCCATGCGTGTCACGCCGTGGGATGTTGAACCTGTCGCAATTGATGCGATACCCCAGCCACTGTTCCCACCCGGCTTTGCGCTATTGATAGCGGCGATTGCGCGCGTCACAAGTGGCATTGCAAGTGCGGCGCTCGTCCCTAGCCGCTTATCTGCGGCCTTGATTCCTTGTCTTTTCGTGCTGCTGTGGCGCCCTGCCGCGCGTGCTGGTGTTTTATTGGGGCTTGGCTTGTGGGTCCTGTTGACGCCGGGTGTGCGCCAGTGGCATTACCTCGCCTATTCTGATGTCACCATGCTAGCACTCGCGATTGCGGCGCTTGGCTTGCTGTACAGGGGCTTACTCCAACGACCGCAGCGCACTCGGCAAGGCGTTGGTAGCCCTTGGCTACGGGCAGGATTATTGGCGGGTCTTTGTTATGCGGTACGAAACGCCGGACTCGCTGTGATTGCAGCTTCATTGCTGACGCTGGCGTATGCTTTTTGTAGACAGTGGGTCGGATGGCGAGCGGTGACATGGTGGCTGACGGGCCTTGTAGGACCGGTCGGTGGAGTGCTGATTTATAACCTACAGACCTTTGCCGTGCTACAACCGTACCTGATGCCCGCATCCACGCGCGCCTGGCAGCTTAACTTGGCTGACTACGCGCGAGAACAACTGGTTGATTTGGGATCGCCATTGGTGCATTCGGCGGCGCTGGCGCTCGGTGTTATGGTGCTGTTATTCGGGTTGGGGGGCTACTCTTGGTGGCGCTGTCGCGCGGCACGTGGCCCTGACTACGCCGAGCACGTGCTACTGACGGTAACTGGCAGCTATGGCCTGTGCGGTGCGGTGTTACTCGTTTTGTCGCGCAGTCGCTATGAGTGGGGTACGTTGATCGACGCACGCAATGTGCTGCAGTACTCCTTTGTGATCGCGCTGTTTTTGTTAAGTGCCGTGCGGATTCTTTTGCCCGCCTGGGCACGTACCGTGGCGCTAGGCGGCTCACTGACGCTACTGCTCTTTAGTGCCACACTGGCTACGCGGGATGCGGTCGCGGCGTATCACGCGCCTGCGGAGCCGTGGATGGTGCTGAGTGAGGATCGCGCGCTGATAGCCACCATCGCAGCAATGCCCCCTGAGCAATTACTGGCATCCAATGCCGCGCCACTGCTACGGCTGATCGCCCACAAACCGGTGCGACAGTTGGATCTCGTCGGCGAGGATGGCGATCTGGTAGCGGCCTTGCGGGAGCTGTCTGTCGTGAGCAACGAGCGCCGAGCTGTGTTTTTTTTGGTTTGCGATGGCATGGCCCAAGACTTTCCCATGTGCCAGACCCGGCAGGGGCCTCCCGAGGCGCATTGCCAGTCGATGCGTTTAGACGCGCCCTTTGTTGCGCGTTGTGATGCGCTCAGCGGCCCTTAACGACGTGCCAAGGATGCTAGCAGCGCCTGAGCGAGCCGTATGGAGCGGTTTTATATGAGCATAAAATCTGACAAATCATTGAATAAATTGGCATTATCTGTAGCAAAGCAGTTGCTAGTGAGTGGTGAGAGAGTGGCAGTCGCCGAGTCGTGCACGGGTGGGTTTGTTGCTAAGGTCTTGACCGATGTGTCCGGTAGTTCGGCTTGGTTTGATGTCGGCTTTGTGACGTACGCCAATGAGGCAAAAACGACCTTCTTAGGTGTTCCGGCGCGCACCATTACGCGTAGTGGGGCTGTCAGCAAGGCCGTGGTAGTCGCGATGGCGCAAGGCGCGCGGCGGCGCGCTGGGGCCGATTGGGCAGTTGCTATCTCGGGTGTGGCCGGGCCCGGCGGTGGTAGCGCTCGTCACCCGGTTGGCACGGTGTGGATTGCCTGGTGTCAGCGGGTTGGGCGCGCGGCACGGGTCCGGGCGCAGCGCTTTCAGTTCAAAGGAAATCGGGATTCAGTACGGCGCCAGACCGTTGCCGCTGCCTTAACCGGACTGCTTGCGGCGGCCAATTCGGACTCCTAAACGAGCGCCGCGAGGGACGTGGTGCGCGTGTTTGATCTTACTGTTGAACGATGGCAGTCGTGCCGTAATCAATCGTTTTGCTTTGATTCGACGCTGTCACCCCATCGGCGGTGTGCGATAATTGCACCCTTACTCTGGAGGTATCCCTACGATGGACGACAATCGCAAGAAAGCACTTACTGCTGCCTTAGGCCAAATAGAAAAGCAGTTCGGTAAAGGCTCAGTGATGCGTCTAGGAGACGCCTCGGCCGCCATGGACTTTGATGTCATTCCGACGGGCTCGTTGGCCCTCGATATTGCGCTCGGTGTAGGCGGTTTGCCACGGGGTCGTATCGTTGAGATTTATGGGCCTGAGTCATCCGGTAAGACCACGCTCACGCTTGAAGTGATCGCGCAGTGTCAGAAACTCGGCGGTACAGCGGCATTTGTGGACGCAGAGCATGCGCTGGATCCAATTTATGCCGAAAAGCTCGGCGTGAAAGTGGATGATCTTTTGGTGTCGCAACCTGATACGGGCGAGCAGGCGCTTGAGATCACTGACATGCTTGTGCGCTCCGGCGCAGTCGATGTGATTGTCGTTGACTCGGTCGCAGCGCTCACGCCGAAAGCTGAAATTGAAGGTGAAATGGGCGAGTTGCAGATGGGCTTGCATGCGCGTCTTATGTCGCAGGCACTGCGTAAGCTCACCGGTAACATCAAGCGCTCCAATTCCATTGTGATCTTTATTAACCAAATCCGTATGAAGATCGGCGTCATGTTTGGTAGCCCCGAGACAACCACCGGCGGCAATGCGTTGAAGTTCTATTCGTCGGTACGCTTGGATATCCGTCGTACGGGAGCGTTAAAGAACGGTGAGGAAGTGATTGGTAACGCCACGCGCGTGAAGGTCGTTAAGAACAAGGTTGCACCACCGTTTCGTGAGGCGGAGTTTGAAATACTCTATGGCCTTGGAATTTCGCGTGAGGGTGAACTTGTGGATCTTGCGGTGGCACAAAACTTGATTGAAAAATCAGGCTCTTGGTACGCATACAACGGCGAGCGCATTGGGCAGGGTAAGGATAATGCTCGTACGTTTCTGCAGCAGCACCCAGCCATTTTTGCCGATTTGGATAAGCAGTTGCGCGCCAAATTATTGGCGCCACGTCGCGGCCAGACCGGCGCACCGCTGGCTTCCGCTGAGTCCTCCGAAGGGTAGGGGTTATGACGACGGCCGGGCGCGGCGGTGATGGCCCGCCCGTCGGGGGCCGCCGGCGATTTGGTCGTCGGCCTAAACCAACCGCAGACCCGACAAACGTCGATGCAGCGCGGGGCCAGGCGATCGCGCTACTTGCACGACGCGACTTGCCGCGTCGTGCCCTGAAGGGGCGTCTGACTGAAAAAGGCTTTGAGTCGCAAACCGCTGAAGACGTGGTTTGCGCGCTTGAGGACGAGCGGCTGGTCAATGATGAGCGCTATGTGGCAGCAGCGGTACTGAGTCGTGCCGGACGCGGTCAGGGGCCTGTGCGCATTGCCCTTGAGTTGCGTCGCTTGGGGGCTGATGCGGAGCTCATTCGTCAGGCAGTCGATGCAAAGGACCCGGACTGGACCCGGCGCGCGATTGCTTTGAAGTTGCGACGTTTTGGCGGCGACCTGCCTAAAAGCCAAGCCGAGCGTGCCAAACAGGTCAGGCTGCTGCTATACCGTGGTTTCACGGGGGAGCAGGTGCGCGCCGCGATGGGTGCAACGGTGGACGAAGTCGATGATTTGGGCCTCGATTTAGCTGCCTTAGAGGACGCAGCGGACTAGGGGCGATTCGGTCTGCGTGAGGGGTGCCCACCTGTGGGATTTGTCCGTAGAATCGCCGGTTCCTTTTAACCCATCTTTAAATCGGCCAGCCGCCATGAATCACACTGCACCCAGCTTCGTCAGTAGCACGGAGCTTAGGACGCGATTTTTAAATTACTTTAAGACTCAAGGGCACGCGATCGTCGCGTCCAGCTCCTTGGTCCCGGGTAATGATCCGACGCTGCTCTTTACCAACGCTGGTATGGTGCAGTTCAAAGATGTCTTTCTCGGCAAGGATCAACGCCCCTATTCGAGGGCCGTGACGTCGCAGCGCTGCGTGCGGGCGGGCGGTAAGCACAATGATCTCGAGAACGTGGGCTATACGGCTCGGCATCACACCTTCTTTGAGATGCTAGGTAACTTTAGTTTTGGTGACTACTTCAAACGCGATGCGATTCGTTTCGCTTGGCAGTTCATTACCGGTGAGCTTGGTATCCCTAAAGACCGCCTGTGGGTCACCGTCTTTGAGACGGATGATGAAGCCTTTGATTTGTGGGTTACAGAAGCAGGCGTTGATCCTGCTCGCATTACTCGCATGGGGGCGAAGTCAAATTTTTGGGCAATGGGAGATACGGGTCCTTGCGGTCCTTGCAGTGAGATTTTTTATGATCATGGTGCTGAGGTTGCGGGCGGTCCTCCGGGAACCCCTGACGAGGATGGAGATCGGTACGTAGAGATTTGGAACCTTGTGTTCATGCAGTATGAGCGTAGTAGCGATGGCACGCTGGTGCCGCTACCGAAGCCTAGCGTGGATACGGGTATGGGCCTTGAGCGCATCTCGGCGGTTATGCAGGGTGTGCACTCGAATTATGAGATCGATTTATTTAGCAACATTATCGCCGAGGTTGCGCGGCTGACGGGCGCGAAAGATGTCGCCTCGCCCAGCCTTAAAGTGATTGCAGACCACATTCGTGCCTGCACGTTTTTGATTATTGACGGCGTGACGCCATCCAATGAGGGTCGTGGCTATGTGCTGCGACGCATAATTCGGCGTGCCATTCGTCATGGCTATCAGCTCGGTAAAAAACAGGCGTTCTTTCATCTACTCGTGGATGTATTGGTCCATGAGATGGGATCGGCTTATCCGGAGCTCGCAGTGGGGGCGGCGCATGCACGGCGTGTACTTGAGTTGGAAGAGGTGCGCTTTGCGGAAACCCTAGCCTCAGGCATGGGTATTCTTGAAAGTGCCATTGCCGCTCTGCAGAACGCTTCGCCGCGCATCATTCCCGGCGAGACGGTATTCAAGTTATATGACACCTTCGGATTTCCAGCCGATCTGACCGCCGATGTCGCGCGTGAGCACGGGTTTGGGATTGATGAGGCAGGTTTTGAAGTGGCCATGAATGTACAGCGTGAACGGGCGCGTGCAGCAAGTCGGTTTGGCGTGGATTTACGAGAGTCCGTGCAACTCGACGTAAAGACTGAATTTACTGGCTACGAAACACTTACCGGCGACGCGGTGATTGTTGCCCTCCTTACGGATACTGGGGAGAGCGTATCGAGCTTGGCTGCAGGTGCGCACGGCCGTGTGGTCCTTGACGTCACGCCATTTTACGGCGAGAGCGGTGGCCAGGTCGGCGATCAAGGTCGCTTAGTGAGCGCTCAGGGTGAATTCTCAGTCACAGACACTCAAAAGCTGCGAGAGGCCCATGCCCACGTGGGTACAGTCGTTCGTGGCGTGCTTGCGGTGGGTGATCGCGTCACCACCCATGTGACCAACGAGTTGCGCAATTCCATTGCTCGGAATCACTCGGCTACCCATTTATTGCACGCCGCATTGCGTCAGGTGCTCGGGTCGCATGTGCAGCAGAAAGGGTCACTTGTGGATCCTGATCGCTTACGGTTCGATTTTTCGCATTCAGCGCCGGTGACGGGGGATGAGCTTGCGCGTATCGAGGCGTTGGTGAATGACGAGGTGCTGGCGAACCGAGAGGCGCAGACGCGGGTGATGAACTATGACGAGGCCCTAGACGCTGGCGCTGTGGCGCTCTTCGGTGAAAAGTACGGGGACCGCGTGCGCGTGCTGAGTTTCGGGGATTTTTCGACTGAGCTATGTGGCGGTACACACGTCCGACGCAGCGGCGATATTGGTGTGTTTAAAATCATCAGTGAGAGCGGTATCGCCTCCGGTGTGCGCCGACTTGAGGCGGCAACCGGCGTCGGAGCGCTACAGTACATCGCCGTCGGTGAGCAGGTACTTGCGGAGATCGGGCGCTTGGTTCGTAGTAATCGCGACGAGGCAGCCCCAAAAGTCGCGGCACTGTTTGAGCGTGCTAAGCGCCTTGAAAAAGAAGTCGAGCAACTCAAAGGCAAGCTCGCCAGCAGTCAGAGCGGGGATCTTGCGGCGAGTGCCGTGACTGTAGGAGACATGAAGGTCTTGTCGAGTCGCATGGATGGCCTTGACGCCAAAGCCTTGCGTGCGGCTGTGGATAAGCTGAAAACACTGCTGGGTCGCTGCGTCGTTGTGTTGGGCTCTGTGGGTGCCGATGGCAAAGTAACGCTCGTTGCTGGCGTGACGGACGATCTCGTGCAGACCATTAAGGCTGGTGACATCGTGGCGGCAACGGCCGTCAAAGTCGGTGGTAAGGGGGGCGGCAGGGCAGACTTTGCTCAAGCGGGGGGTAACGATGCCTCTCAACTGGACGCAGCTCTTGTGGGTGTGGTCGAGATTGTGCGCCTTTGTCGAGTCGTGTGAAGTCAATCAATTACGTACTCGGAGGGCGCTTTTAAGCATTTACAAGAAGGCCCGAAGCGGTAATTATACGAATCAGACAAATTCATATAATTTAAACTGTGCTGAGGGCTTTGGTAATGCTGGTGCTCACTCGTCGGGTTGGAGAGGCCTTAATGATTGGTGATGACATCACCATCACGGTTCTTGGTGTGAAAGGTAACCAAGTGCGGGTGGGGGTGACGGCACCTCGAGACGTGGCCGTGCACCGTGAAGAGATTTTTGAGCGCATAAAGGACGATTCAGGTGGCGGAACTGGGCAAAGTGAGGGTTTTTAGGCGAAAACGAAGCCTCAAAACCGCCCGTTAGCTCCATTTAACGAAGTTCATTGATTATTTTCGCGGTTATTTTGACCCGCGTTCCCCAAGACCAGTATGATTCGCCTTCGCCCTTCAGTGGGTAAACCCCGGAGAGATGGCCGAGTGGTCGAAGGCGCGCCCCTGCTAAGGGCGTAAGGGCCAAAAGCCCTTCGAGGGTTCGAATCCCTCTCTCTCCGCCACTATTTCTCTTTGTGGAACAAGAACTTACCCTCACCTCGGGGTGTTCTACTGCCAAACTACTGCCAAATTCTGGGGCCTCAGGGGGGCTAATTGGTGCTGTTCTGGGCACCTCGGCAGTGACGATAACGGGCAGCTTCTGAGGCAATCGTTCCGGCGCGCCAGCCATCGCAACTCTGATCGCTTCGACATCCGATTCCTGCGCGCCGTCGGTCCACGCGGCGTAGGTGTCGAGCATCGTCTGCACGCTGTGACCGTGCATCTTCGCGACCCACAGCGGGTTCTTGCCGACCATCAGGTTCCAGCTCACCGATGAGTGACGCGCGTTGTACGCATCGCGATAGCGCGTCTTCATTTTGCGCAGCGTGCTTCGCCAGCGCACCCACGGGTACTGGAGATTGCGGATCGGTTCGCCGGTTTCTTTGAAGAAAAGATCCTCGTGCTGGATCTTGCCGGCCAGTTGCAAGCGCGCGCGCAGCGCGAGATGGCGCTTGAGCACCTGCAGCGCGCGCGGGCACAGCTCGACCAGGCGATCCGTCGAGGTCTTGGTCCGATCCTTGTCGCGGGCCATGACACGCGCCTTGCTGACACTGATCTTGCCGTGGGCGATGTCGCAGTCGCCAACCTGCAGCGCGATCTGCTCGGACGGCCGCAGCCCGGTGAAGAATCGGAACTCGTCGTAGTTGCCTTGCGCTTCGCCCCAGTCCCGGTGGATCGCGGCAATCAGCGCTTCGGCTTCCTGGATGCTGAACGGATCAATGACGGGGCGGTCCTTCTTGGTGATGCGCAGGCACTTCAGTCCGGTCGCCGGATTGTGCTTCTCGGGCGTATCTCGGTAGCCGTAGTCGAAAGCGCAGCGCAAGACGCTGACGACATTGTTGTACGTCTTCTTCGACTTGGCATGTGCGTCAGCGATCTTCATGAGTTCGGAGTAACGCACCTCCGAAAACAGTCGAGTGCCGAGCTTCGGTCGCCAGACGTTGGACAGTGTCTTGCGGTAACTATCGCCCGTCGCGAACGCGAGGTCGTGCTTGACGACACGCGAATCGACATGAGCGAGGAATTCATCGAAGACGTCATTGCAGGTGCGGGCTGCCGTCACGCTCGCGACGTGCTTGCGGAATCGGTATTCCGGAAACTCCTCCGCGAACGAGAATGTCCCGTGCGCGATGCGCTCCTTGACGCCCTGCAGCTGCAGGCGCGCGCGCCGCAGGTTCGCCTCGGTCGGCGCGCGCTCCAGCGTCGGGCGAAAGCGCACGCCCTCGAATTCAAAATCGAATTGAATCCGACTGGTGCCGAGCGCGCTGACGCCGCGGTTTACCGACTTTCGACCCATCGCTGATACCCCATCATGTCGATCAGGATATGGCCGTCCGGCGCGCGCTTCCACAGCTTGCCTTCCGGCCAGTCACCGCGCTCTATTTTGCGCTCCATCGCCTTCACGGAATAGCCCGTAATCGCGTTCGCGACTGGCAGCAGAACGTAGCGCGCCGGCGCCACGAAGACGGGTGTGTCGGCGTCCAGGCACACAGCTTCGGCAGCCTGTCTTGGGGTCCCCGGCACCGTCCCAACCGCCAGAGCTGATTCCTGCGGTGAAGGCGGGACTTGAGTTCCCGTTTTGATTCCAGCCAAGTTGCGAGGTCGCGCCGATGCCAGCCGATCGGATGGCCGCGAAATCTCTGCTGTTTCGGGAAGCGCCCTAGCGCCGTGAGCGCGTACAGCACCCAGCGGTGGCGTCGCGTGAGGCGCGCGACATCATGGGCGCTGAGGACCTGATTCAGCGGCGGAAGAGGCTCATTGACCCGCCTGGAAAGATGGACTGTCGCCGGGCGGGCGGGCGGCGTGACAAGAGTCCGTGACACGGAGTCGGTCGTGCTCATGGGTTTGAATGCTCATGTGCGGTTCCGGTCGTTCAGGGACGAGTTGTCACTCAATGAGAATCTTCTACGAAGACTGCAAGAAAGTCAGCCGGGGTTTTTGGGCAAAACCCGGAAAAACCCAAGGTCAAATGTAGGCGGTGCGGATGCGCTCGACCAATTCGGCCAGCGTCCCTCTGAGGCCAAGCGCGCCAGGATCTATATCGCCCTCGGCCAGGATGGCATCAAGAAATCGGTTCAGGTCCGCGACGATCTTGCCGGCCGCCTGGATTGGATTTTCCGGCGCCAGCAATTGGCTGAGCCGCAATACGTCGTTCGCGTGCTTGCGGATATCGCGTGCGTCGATGACCTCGCCGCGCTCCGCCCGCTGCTTCATGTCGAGCCATGCCACGGCTTTCAACGGAATGAGCCGATCCTCGCCAACCCATGGCAAGCCGTCGACTTCGCGCCGGCCGCTGATCACGAACTCGTAGTAGTCGTTGTCGAGCAGGATTGCCGAGAGACTGGCGATCGCCTCATCAACGGGTATAGGCGTCAGATGGGCACCGGGCGCCAGAGTGATTCCGTCCGGCGCGCGACAAAACAGCTCCAGCATGGCCGGGTAGTTCTTGTCCTCCGGCTTCTGGAAGCGATAGAAGACCTGTTTGTCCGTGGCGCTTGCCTGTCGGACCTCGTACTTGCCGGCTTCGATGAAGCGCCAGAAAGTCTCACCGAAGTTCGCGTCGAGTGCTTCGATGTGCAGCACCACGTCAAGATCCTTCGTGGCGCGGAATGCCAGGCCCGCCTCTTCCATGGCGAGTGTTGCCGCGGTTCCGCCTATCAACACGTATTGGTTGGCATGTGCGGCGAAGAATTGCCGAAAGAGGTCCAATCCCCTCACCATGGGAAGTGTTTCCGCAGTTCATCGAGCGCCATCTGCACTCGATCATCGGCGCCCTGTTCGAGGCTGAGCGTCAGCGACAGTGGATCCACGACGCGGGCGTCGCGTGTGAGTGCCGGGCTGTACGTCCACAGTTGCCACTCGCTGCATCCATCGGCGGGTTGCGGCAATAGTTTGGGGTGATCCAGTTTGGCCTGGCGCCACTCGGTTGGGCCGATGGCGTAGACCGGCCACGGCGGATCAGCGATCTGCGTCAGACGTGCGAGCGCGCTCAGTCCCGCCACAGGCAAGGCAGGTGGGTCCTTGGCGGTGGTCTGCACCCAGAGGCTGCGCTTCACGGGACTGCGCATGACCGTTCGCGCGCGCTCCCAAAGTTCTTGCGGAGCCGTGTCCGCGTGGAGATGCCGCTCACGACCAATCTGCTTCACCTCGGCAAGACCTTCTGCAGCCAGTTCCCTCAGCACGCGCGTCAGGGTCATGGCCGTATAGCCGAGGCGGGTGACGATTTCCGCCAGGACCCAATCGGCTCGCCAGGGTTTGCTCAGCAACAGCGTGATCAGAACGGCTTGCGTTGCCGGGCTGAGCATGGCGCCGGCCTCTGCCTTGGCGGTTCGGAAATACTCGCGCAAGTCGATTCCAAGGCTGGGCAGGTATAGCTGGTTGCCGGGCACGAGGAAGGGCACGCGCTGTTCGACGAGGCGCTTGCGTTCGTAGGAGGCGATTGCGTCGGTGACGTAGACAACCGGCATCTGGGCCGTGGCCTGAAGTCGCTCTATTTGTGCGCGCAGCTCCGAGAGCTTCGGCGGGTGCGGGCGCTGATCCAGGGCGAGCAGGACGTCGTGTCCGTGGAGGGTCAGCCGGCGGACAGCAAAGGCTTCCTGAAGGAAATAGGGGACCTTCCCGGCAGCCGTCCACGGACCCAGGGTGGCACGAAGCCCGAGGGTGTCGTGCAGATAGCGCTGGATAGCCGCATCCGTCACAGGGCTGCGGGTCGCTGTTTCTAACATACATTGGCACAATAACATCTATAATGTTATCGTGCAAATATACGTTAGTAATTGCGATGCAGGTCGCAAACACGCTGCCGCTCAGCGGCGAATTATCCGTTCAAATCAGAGAACGCACGATAAGACGCTACACAACCCACTGTTTATTTTCGCTTTTAAAGATAGAAAAAGTCATTGTTGTATCGCCATGCAACAATGGCTATGTTCTCCTCATCAGGAAACGGGAGACGACGTTGACTAAGAAGATCCTCGTAAAGGTCTGGGAACCCGCGATAACGGCTCTCCGACAGAAAACGGACGCCGCGTGCATGAAACGCGACGCGTAGCGCAGGCGATCGTGGCATTTGCGCTTCTTGATGTAGGCGCTTAATAACGCTATCAGTCAGATGGCGCATCGACTAAGTCGTTCATTTTTTTGTTGGATCAGGATCATGCTTTTTTACTGCGTCAGTCATAAAGCGCCCGACTTTAAGCCAACGGTCGCTTATACCCGTGTCGCACCGACATCTGAGGGAAAACAAAGTCAGCTAATCGTAACGGACGACCAGTATGGATTGAGCTTTCACGGATCGGTTTTATCCGAGTATGTGCAGTTATTCGGATTGGCAGACCATCTTAAAGATAGCCCGTCAGATGACCTTTATATCTTTCAGTATCGTAAGTTTATCTCGTTACGCGAGGGTCTATTAAGAAGCACTAACATTCCATACGCCTTTGCGAGTCACGCTGACGCTGCAGAAAAACTATTTCCTTCAGTGCAGGAGATCGCATCTCTTGATGGCTATGCCTTGATGGGTCCGTCCATCGAGATCCGATCTATGGCTTTAAATTACGCTGTCAGTCATCACGTTGCAGATTTCAGCGCATTCGTAATTTCATTAAGCACAGTGACTGGATTTAATGAGTCGCGATGCAAGCGCTTTATCAATTGCACAACGCTGATTCCTTCGCCTTCTCTGGGTGTGCATAAACCATATCTGTTTATGAAGCATATGGATATTCTTAAAGCCACTTGGAGTCATTTTGCATCACATTTTTTTGTTGAGCGAGAAGGCTATCAAAGACGAGTCGGTGGGTTCTTGTTAGAGCGCCTACATAGTTTTCTGATTTCAGAGGAAGTAAATTCCGGACATCTGAAAGGGCGCGCGGGTAACCTAATTGTCATCTCGGAATCGCCAATCATTCGGCTGTCAACATGACCGTGCCTAGTCTAAATTGAGCCAGCCCAGTTATTATCTAGTTACAGCAGTGGAGTCCGCACAGTGGGCGCTATACATTTTTCGCTTGATCTAGAACTGCTAGAGGCTCTGCGACGGGTGCTCCCGCTACGTTCATTTGTCGAAACAGGCTCGTTCCACGGCGATACAATCGCTGCTGTTGCGGGTGAGTTTGACACGGTCGTGTCGATTGAATGTGACCCAGTATTGCATGCTGCAGCGGCCTCACGATTTGCAGGAGTTCCGAATGTGTCGGTGTATTTAGGCCATTCGCCAGATATTCTTCGGGAGCTCCCACCGCGATTTTTAGGCCAGAGCGTCGTGTACTGGCTCGATGCTCACTGGTGTGGCGGAGGCGGAACGGGCAATACTCACTCGGAGTGCCCTCTACTTGCGGAGCTTGCAGCAATTGGACATCTTAAGGAGAGCTCCGTTGTATTGATTGACGATGCACGCTATTTCCTTGCACCACCACCGCCGCCCCACAAGAGTGAGCAGTGGCCGATGTTTGATGAAGTTGCCGTAAAACTTCGCGCCCTAAGTCCAAATCATCGCTTGTGGGTAATCAATGATGTCATCGTGTTTGCGCCGCGTATCGCAGCTGCGAGCGTGATTGAATATGCCCGCTCTAGTAGCATCGATCTTGCTCAGCTCGCTCGGGACGCTCGTGCGCCTACTGCTAAGGTGGTGCGCGGGCCGATACACACGAATGCAGATTTTAATCAGGAGTTTGCTAGTGAGGATCGCTCTGAGCGGATATTTTGCTACCACCTAAAACGTCTTGGTATTAACGCCGTTCTCGATATTGGTGCGAATAGTGGTCAGTTTGGCGCGAAAGTGCGGCGCTTCGGTTTCGATGGCATGATCTATTCAGTTGAGCCTCAGCGGGATGCCTACCGGGCGCTTCTGAAAAATAGTCGATTGGATCTGCGCTGGGTTCCCTTGGCGCGTCAAGGTGCTGGCGCAACCCGAGCTTTTTCAACACTGAATATCGCCAAAAATAGCGTGAGCTCGTCAATTCGACCAGTGCACGCCAATCATTTACGGGCCGAACCGATGACTCGCATTGTCGAGCACGAGCGTGTGTTTGTGAATCGATCAGGAGAGATGCTGCGCCCAGAGGTTATGGGCAGTATTGAGGCTTTGAAGATCGATGTGCAGGGATTCGAGGATCAAGTACTCGAGGGCTACCGGCCATTGCTTTCGAGTGTGCGATTGCTATTGCTTGAGTTGTCCATGGTTGAGTGCTATGAGGGTGCGCCTGACCTGTTCGCGTTAGACAGACAGCTCGTTGGAGAGTTTGGTTACTCACGTATCTCACTTGAGCCCTCGTACTACGACAGCACTGCTGGTGTCGTTCAGCAATATGACGGGCTTTATTATCGTCCTGAGTCACCACGAACAAGCAAAGACCGCTTGTTTGGTGTTGAGATAGGCGCCGTAGTTACTTCAGTTGCAGCGGCAATCCAGAGTGATCGGGCTGATGGGAGGGATATCCGCGGCGACTGGCTCCGGTTCTGTACTGAATCATGGTTGCAATTTGGCACTCGGGTTGTATCCCTATCCCAAGCGCCACCACCATCGGGAGTGGAGTCGATACTCTCGACCGGGAGGCCAAGTATTGCTGCGATGCTGAAGGTTTGCCCAATCGAGGATACGCAACACTTGTTGTTGACGAATGCAGACATTGCCTATTTACCGGACTTCCGTTTGCTACTGCCCCGGCTTGAGCGCAATACGGTCTATTACGCTCATCGAACAGAGGTTGAAGCGCGTCCGGATGCGCCGTCAACACTGGTCTCAAAAGGAACCTATGAGGGTGGGTTTGACTGTTTTTTAGTCCCCGCTGCGCTGTTGAAACTCGTCAATGAGGAGATGATTTTTCCTGAAGAGTTCCTCATTGGGGAGCCGTGGTGGGACTATGTGATTCCTGTTCTGGCACTATCGCGAGGCTTCGTACTCAAAAAACTGCCGCCCAGTGCCGGCGTCCTTCATCATGCGCACTCTGCGCGCTATTCGATGGACCGTTGGGTGCAAAATGGTCGTCGCTTTGCAGCGTTGCTTGACCAGTTACGATCGGAGCCAAACAGCTATGCAGCCGGGCTGCTTGATGATCTTAAAAATCCAGGACTGCAAATCGACGAGTATATAAAAACGTTACCCGCTCTAATCTGTCGAGGGCTGCCGTGACCTCGGTACTAGTTTTTTTGTACAATTTCTTGACGTATTTGAGCATCGAGATTGTAGCTAGCTTACTGAGTAGCCTCGCGAACGACGGCTCCGCCCTTCATTACGAAGGAGACTTTCTCGAGGGCAGCTATATCAACCAGTGGATTTTCATCCACCGCGATGATGTCCGCATAATAGCCTACCTTTAGTTGCCCGATGTCGCTGCCCCAGCCGAGCAGTTGTGCGCCGTTTAGTAAGTCTGCTTGTAAAACAGCAATGGGTGTCATTCCGTACTGAACCATCAGTTCGAGTTCTCGCGCCTGGGTGCCGTGTTGGAAGGGGCCTACATCGGAGCCAACCGCAAAGGGAATGTCAGCCTTGACCTGCTTTTTGAATTCTTTGATTTTGTACTGATACATCTGTTTTGCAGCTGTATTTGCAGCATCATTGGCCGAATGGCTCGTGAAATATTCGTACCAAGCGAGTGTAGGAACAGCAAAGATTTTTTTCTTCTTCATCAGTTCCATTGTTGCGTCAGATAATTGGTGCGCATGGTCGATTGAAGCAACGCCTGCTTGTGCTGCATAGCCGGTCGCTGGTTCGCCCGTAGCATGTACAGCGACGGTTGTGCCCATGCGGGTGGCCTCTTCGACGGCCGCCTTCAGTTGTGCAACAGTGTATTGGTATGGTGTGTGTAGCGTGCCACTGTGAATTTCATCAGGCCCTGTCTGATAAATTTTCGCAAAGTCCGAACCTTCCTTGTGTTGTTGACGCATTACGCGCACAAGATCATCAGCAGTATTTGCATAATCGGCATTTGAGGGAACATGCGCCCCAGGGTTGTATGCGATTGCATCCTCATGACCACCGAGTATGTCGATGGCGTTACCAGAGACGCGCAAGCGTGGTCCTGGATATAGCCCGGAGTTGATCGCATCGCGGACGGCGCTATCAGCAGAGGCTGCGCCCTCGCTGCCCATGTCGCGCTCGGCCGTGAATCCTGCCAAGACGTCCTCGCGTGCTGCGTGCAGCGCAACAATTGTTCTGGCAGGGATAGATTCTTGCACCGTCTGGAGATCCTCGGCGCCTGGGTGTAAAAATAAATGCACGTGTGCGTCAATTAAACCTGGCATCAGGGTGCGACTGCCAAGATTGATGAACCGAGCTCCAGTTGGATGTGCAACGACTGTGCCGATTTCGGCGATGCGTTCGCCATCAATGAGGATTTCAGCAGGTGAAACCAGTTTGCCTGCGTCCACGTCAAGGTAATGAGCGGCCTTCAGCACGATCGTATCGGCCCCGCTACTTGCAGTACAGGCCATGGCAAGGATAAAAAGCCAATGAGTGATGCGTGTCATACCGGTCTCAACCAAACGTGACGGGAGATCATTTTAGCTCACACTTGGCCGGGTTGCATTGACTACGGTTGTGGCGTCTATATTTCACAAACCCAGAGGGTACTGTGGCACCGTTCTTGCTAAATCATGAGCCTTGGGTGCACAGTACGCGGTATGTTTCAAATAGCGCATAGATGGTTTCGAGGTAAATTTGCGCGGCGCGTCAGTGCGCTTGCCCTCATGGCCTTTTGTGTGCACGCACTCATTCCAGCAGGCTTTATGCCTGGTTCCGTGGATGGTCAAGCCGAGATTGTCATGTGCTCAGGCCACGTGGCCCACGCGATAACTACAGAGCATTCAGGTGATCTTGGCTCGCAGGCTGATTCCGTATGCCCCTTCGCCTTAAGTGATGGCTTTGCGCCATCTGCCGCGCAAATAGACGCGTCTTTGATGCATGCTGTGCCTGCGCAGACTGCGCCGCTTATCGAATTGCCTATAGTCTCCAGGCCTCCTTCTCGATATACCGCCGCTCGCGGACCGCCGACCTAAGTTTAAGGTCGGCACACGGGTGCTTGGCGCCCTTTGGCACTCGCCAAAGGGAATGCGCGAGCTAATACAGCGTTGTTCCTGGAGACAACAAATGATGAATTCACGTATGGCGCAGCGGCGTTTGTCGCTGGCTTGTGCCTGCTTCATACGCGACAAATCGATCGCCGTCGCAAGCCGTTATATGACATTCTTTTTAGCACTTTTTCCTATGGCAAGTCTTGGGTGTGCCTGTGGCTGTGGTGTCTTTGACGTGGGCACAGCCGCCATGTTTCCTCAACATTCTGGGGCGATGGCCTACGTTGAATATGATTACATGGATCAGAATAAAAACTGGAGCAGCACCTCACGCGCGCCAACGCAGGACAATGACGACAGACGTATCGGCACCAGTTTTCTGAACGTCGGATTGCAATACCAGCTGGATCGGCGCTGGGGGCTGTCAGTCGAAGTGCCATACTGGCAGCGTCTTTTTAAATCTCTCGATAGCGATACGGGTGACATCATGAATGTGAGCCACGGCGCGGTCGGTGATATTCGGATTAAAGGGCGCTATACCGGTTTTTCAGAAGATATGTCGACAGGGCTGACCTTCGGTCTTAAGTTACCCACAGGCGACACCCATTTCTCGGGGTTTGATCCAGATACCTCCATTGGCTCTGGTAGTACTGATTTTTTGTTGGGCGCTTACCACCAAGGTAATCTCAGCCAAGACCACGATTGGCGGTATTTTGTACAGGCGCAGTTGCAGGAGGTCGTGAGTAACCGCGCGATTTATCGCCCAGGGAGTGAGATCGTTACGACGACGGGGGTCTATTATGAGGGATGGCAGCTAAGCCCTAACGCCAAGATCGCACCCGTGCTGCAGTTAAACGCCACCTATCGTGGTCACGATGGGGGCCTCGAGGGACGCCCTCAGGATAGCGGCTATACGCGCCTGATGGTAGCACCCGGAATGCAAATGGATGTGGGTCGTGTCTCAATGTTTATAGATGTGGGATTACCCATGCGCACTAATGTCAGTGGCGATCAACTGGTGAGCTCGCACTTCTGGCGAGTTAATCTGAGTTACCATTTCAAGGGATGAGTTTAAGTGTTGTCGCGTCATGCACGCTTAATTGCTATCTGGATCATCGGTTTTGCTATCTCGATACTGGGCCCCTGTGTCGCGAGCGCATCTCCTGATGTTGGGCAAATAGCTCCGCGAGTAGTCGTGCGCACGCTCGATGGAGCGCTGCTTGACCTCGATACATTGCGTAGTCATGTCGTGGTCTTAAACTTTTGGGCCAGTTGGTGTGTGCCATGTCGCGCTGAAATGCCACTGCTGGAAGAGTTTTACCAAAAGCATCAAGCCGATGGAGTGCTTGTTATAGGCCTGAGTGTAGATGATCGCGCTGATTGGCGTGAGTTGGAAAAAGCAGCGCGTAGAGTTACCTATCCGGTCGCTTTACTGGAAAGTGCCGATGCCAATGGCTTTGGTAGCCCAAAAATACTACCGTTAACTTATGTGATTGATAAAAATGGGGCTATTCGGGCGCGCCTACTTCCAACGCGTGCAGCCTTTACTGAGCAAGCGCTGGCATTAATCGTCTTGCCGCTGCTCGCCGGGCCCCCTGTAAGCGCGCCACCCTAGCGACTTTCGCTCGCCTCGAATTTCGGGCGCCATGTGTGGCGCTACAGTGAAATGACCTAGTCGGTTGTGACCCTCGTCACGGATATGATCATACGGGCCTGCGAGCCATCATCGTTCTGTAGTTTTTAAAGGCAGGTGATATTTGCGACCGTTTAAAGCTGGATAAATGCGAATACGGCTCTCAGAATAGGGGGCTCAGGTGGCTCAGTAGCAAAAAAACTCCACCACGCGCCACCATAAGCAGTGAGTATCACGAGGTTAGTGTCATGAGTAAAAGCATCTATTTCTTGGCAGGCTTGCCGCGTAGTGGATCGACCCTACTGGCTAACATCTTGGCGCAGAATCCGTCTGTGTATGTGACTCCAACATCCGGCATCGTTGACATGCTGGTGCAGGTCCGAAATCACTGGGATAAAAATGATGCTTTTCAAGCAGCTGATCGCAAGCTCAACGAGAAGATCAAGGAGCGCGTTCTAAGGGCCATGCTCGATGCATATTTTTCGCATACCGATCCACCTATCTGCATAGACAAGAATCGCTACTGGATGGAATTTTTAGAGATGGCGTCCGCCTTGTTGGGGGGGGGCGTGACAAAATCAAAATTATTGTGACCGTGCGTGATCTGCGCGATACGGTTGCTTCGTTTGAGCGGCTATACCGCAAGACCTCAGAGTTAGGCCAGATTCACCAAGAAGCAAATCTTGCGCTTAAGTTTAAGACAGCCCTCGGTCGTGTCGAGACGTTTATCGACGACGGTCAGCCAGTGGGCAGAGCTTTTAACGCAATACGTGATGCAGTGACTCGAGGTTGGAGAGACCGGATGCATTTCGTGGACTACGTGGATCTCACGCATCGTCCTGCCGAGACCCTGCAAAAAATTTATGAGTTTCTTGGAGAGTCAAACCACACGCATAACTTCGAGCACGTGGAGCAGGCGACCATTGAAGACGATTTTATTTATGGCTTTAAAAACTTACATCTGATTCGTAGTCAGGTGCGACCACAGGGTCCGCAGTGGCCAACCGTGTTTGATGACGCTGTATTTCGGACACAGATCTGGAAAAATATCGAGGCGGCTGCTGAATTTTGGAAGGTGTATCGCTGAGTTGTAACGGCGAGCACGGCTTGTGCAAATACGAAAAGCAGTTAGACGGGCTGCGGAGTGTTGCGCGTCATGCTGCTGAATGACTGCGAGCAAAAATTCCTATGAACCTGACGGATGCAATTTGGCGTAACGCAAAAGCGTTTCCTCAGCGGATTGCCTTGCATTATCAGAATGAAGAGTTGAGCTATCAGCAGCTTGTGGCTGGCGTCGAATCTGCCATGGTCGTTTTGACGGCTCGCGGCGTTCGTCGCGGCGATGTGGTGGCGTTATCGATGAGTCATGCAATGGCCTATGTGCTAACGCTGCTCGCGCTTGCGCGGTTAGGCGCTGCCGGAACAGTCATCAAAGACAGTTGGCCATCTGAACGCAAAGAGCAATTTCTTGTGGATCATAGTATTCGGCTGCTGATTCAGCATGCCGGGGATACATGGCGCTCAAGCCGTGATTTGTCTGTGCAGTACTTATTAGGTGCTTTGTTATTTAACTCAGCCGATCAAGCCGCGCCAACCGACTCGATCGAAGCGGCTGATATACCGTGGATGTTATTTGCGTCATCTGGCACCACCGGGATGCCGAAGATTATTGCTGAGACGCACCGTATGCGATTTTTGCGTGATTCTTTGGGCTTTAGCTCTCGCGGCGATGGCGAACGGGTACTAGTGCTTAATGATCTCTCGGTCTATTACGGGATCAATACGGTCATTCGAGCACTGCGTGCGGGTCATATGGCGATTCTTACGCTATATGCCAACCTGCCGTTAATTTTAGCGATCCTTGAGCGGAGCCGGGCGACGACAATTATTGCGACCCCTGCAGTCATGACAGGACTCATGGAGGCTGCCGCATCGCACGCGCCGGGGCGCTTGGTACATTGTGAACACATTGAGTGTGTCAAGCTATCTGGCAGCGCTGTGTCGCCGGGCCTGCGCCAGTTTATCGAGGAACGTATCTGCCACTCCGTGGAAGTCTCCTACGGGTCCACTGAAGCGGGTCTCTTAGCGACGATCGACCGAGATGTATATCGGTTTAATCCAGAGTGCCATGGCCGTATCCGGCCGTGGGTCTGCGCCGAGGCGGTGGACGAACACGATGCGACGCTGCCCGCGGGGCACGTTGGCCTACTGCGCTTTTTTAGTCCGATGACTGTCAGCGGCTATGCCGGCGATCGTGCAGCCACTGCACGTTTTTTTCGCGGCGGATGGTTTTATCCTGGTGATCGAGGCTCAGTAGATAGCAGTGGTTATTTGCGCTTGACTGGCCGTGCGGATCACGTTCTGAACATTGATGGCGAGAAGATAGATCCGGGCGTGATCGAGGATGTTCTTAATTCATATTCTGGCATCGTTGAGTCTGCTGCCATGGTGTTGACGCTTAGCGGTAGTCATAGGATGCGTCTAGTCGCCGTGGTAGTAGCCACGGGAGATCTCGACTTGTCTTTATTGCAGCAGCATTGCCGAGCGCGCCTTGACGCTACCTGTATTCCTCAAGAGCTGATCCTGCGTCCGTCTCTTCCAAAAAACACAGGCGGCAAATTACGCCGCGATGTCTTGCAAGCAGAAATTCTTGCAGATTTCCAAAAGTGATCCTGTAGCGGGTTGTCTGATGCGACACACTCGCTAGCGTGATTGAGCCTTTTACATAGCCGATACGAGTCCAGCCGTCTTTGCGGGACTGCCTATCTTTCATACTAATCGAGCGCTGAGGACTCCCTTAATTGCTCGCAGTTGCGGAATAATAGTCTCTGGAATCGGCGCATCCATGTCGATGATTGTGTAGGCGATATCGGCGCGTGACTTATTTAGGAGATTGGCAATATTAAGGCTAGCATTGGCTAGTGCTGTCGAAATTTGACCAACCATGTTAGGAACGTTCGCATTGGCAATCACAAGTCGGTAAGTGCCTGGGATGCGCGGCGACACAGCTACTGGAAAGTTCACGCTGTTGCGTATATTGCCGTTCTCAAGAAAGTCGCGCAGCGTATCTACAGCAAAAACGGCGCAGTTTTCCTCCGCTTCTCCAGTAGACGCGCCTAGGTGAGGGAGTGCTACTACGTGCGGATGATCTTTGATGCGTTTGGATGGAAAATCACAGATGTAAGCTGACAATCGGCCGCTGTCGAGGGCAGATATCACATCATCTTCAACAACAATTTCGCCTCGCGCGAAGTTAAGAAGCGCAGCGCTCTTTTTCATTAGCTGTAGTCGTGATGCGTTGATCAGTCCAGTCGTGGCAGCTACGAGTGGTACGTGGACTGTCACAAAATCTGCGCGCGAGCATAAATCTTCAACCGAGAGTGCTTGCTCCACACCGGAGGATAGCTGCCATGCCCGCTGTACCGTTATTTGGGGATCAAAGCCCAAGACCTTTAGGCCAAGCGCATGCGCTGTGTTGGCAACGAGGACGCCAATCGCACCGAGACCAATCACGCCAAGCGTTTTCCCTGGGAGTTCATAGCCAACAAAGCGTTTTTTTCCAGATTCAACCGCGCTATCAAGCTCGGCCCCTTCAAGATCTAGCTCTCGTACAAAAGTCGCTGCTTGGCAGATGTTTCTTGCCGCCAAGAAAAGACTCGCAATGACAAGTTCTTTCACAGCATTCGCGTTGGCGCCAGGAGCGTTAAATACTGGAATACCACGCTTACTGAGTTGGACGACTGGGATATTATTTGTGCCAGCGCCTGCGCGGGCTACCGCAATGAGAGAGTCATCAAACGTGCGCTTGTGCAAGTCCGCTGAGCGCACTAACAGCGCAGCTGGGCTTTGTATATCAGGGCCAACGATGTACGTGTCTTGCGGAAATCGGGTGAGTCCGCACTGTGCGATCGTATTAAGAGTCTGAATCGTGAACATGTTGCTTATCCATAACGTGCGGCGAAGTCGCGCATGAATTCTACGAGGGCGTCAACGCCGGCAATTGGCATGGCGTTATAAATGCTCGCCCGCATGCCACCCACTGAGCGATGTCCTTCCAAGTTAGTGAGACCTACCGCGCTGGCTTCCTGGGCAAAGGTAAGTTCAAGCGAAGGATCTGCTAACCGAAACGGCACGTTCATCCACGAGCGGCAATGTTTTGCTACAGGGGCCGTGTAGTATGCTGAGGAATCGATGTAATCATAAAGACGCTGCGCCTTGGTTTGGTTTCGCTCGCCAATGACTGCAAGGCCGCCCTCGGATTTAAGCCACTTGAATACAAGTCCTGCCAGATACCACGCGAATGTTGGTGGTGTATTGAGCATGGACCCTTCTGCTGATTGAGCTGCGTAATTCATGGTTGCAGGTAGTTCTGGCCGTGTGGCGCCGAGTAAGTCCTCTCGTACAATAACCAGTGTGAGTCCTGCGGGTCCAATGTTCTTTTGTGCTCCAGCGTAAATTAATCCGAAGCGGCTCACATCAATCGGTCGAGAAAGTAACGTCGAAGACATGTCTGCCACTAACGGAACGTCTCCCGTCAGCGGTACGTAGGGGAACTCGATGCCGCCGATCGTTTCGTTGGGAGTGTAGTGGACGTATGGACTATCAACAGGTAGTGGCCAAGGGGCTTCTGGGGGCACGTCTAAAAAATTCATGCTTGAGCTGTCGGCAACGACAGTGACTGGGTTGTAACTACCTGCCTCTTTAATTGCTTTTTGCGACCATGCGCCCGTGTTGACGTATGCGAGCGGCGCACCTGCGCGTGCAAGATTGAGCGGAATCGCAGAGAACTGCAGTGATGCGCCCCCCTGTAAAAACAGAACCTTATAGTTTTTAGGGACCCGTAATAGATCGCGTAGGTCTGTTTCAGCGGCCTTGGCTACCGCCAAAAATGCTTTGCTGCGGTGGCTGAGTTCCATGACTGACATCCCAAGATTCTGCCAGTCGTTGAGCTCCCGTTTCGCTTGCTCGAGCACTGGGCTCGGCAGCATGGCCGGGCCCGCCGCAAAGTTATATACCCGCACTGCGAGCTCCTAGCTGAAGTCAGTTCATCAGTGATGGTACCGGTGCTGCTGGTTAATCGAGGTTGTCATCGGTTATGGCGTCATAACCAAATGCTCGATCTTTGACAAGAGCCCGTTGCTCGCGGATAAATAGGGTATGAGCCACAGTAAAGAACTTCAGGCGGCGTTGGCTGCGGCAGACGCCGCGGCTGCTGTTATCAGAGCATTTTACGGACGCGCACTGTCAGTTCAGCGTAAAGCCGATCAGTCTCCCGTTACAGAGGCTGATGTGGCTGCCGAGAAGGCCATCCGTGCGGTGCTGGCAGAACACTTTCCACAGTATGGTTTTTATGGTGAGGAAACGGGTCAGTACGGCTCTAAAGACTGCTTGTGGTTGGTAGATCCGATCGATGGAACTAAAGCGTTTGTGCGTGGGTATCCATTTTTTTCCACACAGATCGCATTGTGGCGGGACGGGCGCCTGCAGTTAGGAGTTTCGTCGGCCCCATTGTACGGCGATCTGGCCTTCGCTGAGCGCGGGCAGGGCGCTTGGCTGAACGGGCAGCGCGTCACAGTCAGTGCTGTTGCCGAGATCGAGTCGGCAGCTTTATCAGCTGGAAATCTAAAGTCTCTTGCTAGCGGTGCTGGATGGTTAAATTACGGAAGTCTCGTTGCGCGAGTCAATCGGATCAGGGGTTATGGAGATTTTCTTCACTATCATCTGCTTGCTGCCGGTAAAATTGATGCAGTGATTGAGTCTGACGTAAATATTCTTGATATTGCCGCGCTTGTCACGATTATTGAGGAGGCAGGTGGTCAGTTCACGAGCTTGACCGGTACGCCAATTGACCTTACCAGCACCAGTGTTCTAGCCACTAATTCAATCTTGCACGCGGTGATTAGCGATGCACTTTTTAAATGATGCGGTGAGTGGCCGCGGCGCCATCATTCGTTCGTCACGCAGTATTGCAGTCCTGATCCGAAACCTGTTTGCCATGGCATGCTTTCTGGCAGGCTGCACTACCGGGCCGTCGATTAGTACGCGATATCACTCGCTCAATGAGAACAGCCGCGTACAGTTCATTGTGCTACATTTTACTGCTGAGAATTTTTCGCAGTCGCTTAAGACCCTGACCCACGGCGATGTGAGCAGCCATTACTTGATCGACAGTGAGCCACCTACGGTGTACCGACTAGTGGATGAGGCGCGTCGGGCGTGGCATGCGGGTCCTAGCTACTGGCAGGGGCATACCGCGCTGAATGCAAGTTCCATTGGTATTGAGATTGTTAATCTTGGTAATAGCGGGCAGCCTGAAGACGTCTATGCGCCCTATCCCCCAGCGCAGATCGATCAGGTCGTGCGTTTAGTGCGTGATATTCAGCAGCGACACGCGGTTAGACCCCACCGAATCGTGGGGCACAGTGATATACAACCGCAAACGAAACAGGATCCCGGACCTCTGTTTCCTTGGCGTCGGCTGGCAGAAGAGGGGTTGATCCCGTGGCCTGACCCTGCGCTCATAACGGAAAACATGGCGACGTATACAGCCTCGCTGCCCAAGGTGAGTTGGTTTCAGGAGCGACTCGCAGCGCATGGTTTTGAGGCGCCACAAAATGGCCTGTTAGACGAGCCAACGCGCCGTGTCATCGCCGCCTTTCAAATGAAGTACCGCCAGGCACGATTTGACGGTACTCCCGACGCCGAGACCGCAGCTTTGTTGGCAACAGTCACAGCTCCCAGAGGGATGCTATTACGCGATGCGCATGGCCTCTGGTCGCCCTATACCCCGTAGCTCACAGCCTAGAGTTAGCGGCGCACTTGATCCGTAGTACTTTGTTTAGGCACTTTCCAGCCACCACCGAGTGCCTTTATAAGTCCAACAGTAACGATTTGTCTACGTGCCTCGACCTGTGTGGTGGCAAGCCGTGCGTTTAGTAGGACCGCCTCAGAGCTGACGACCTCAAGATAGGTTGCAATACCGCCATGGTAACGGCGTAGTGCTTGATCAAGCGATCCTTCTGCGGCTCTCAGCGCCAGTGTCTGCGACTGATGTTCTTCGCCTAGTAGCTCAAGCGCTGAGAGATGATCCTCGGTCTCTTGGAAGGCATGCAGCACGGTGCTGCGATAGGTGGCAACTTGCTCATCGTATGCCGCATGCGCCTGCTGTGATTGCGCGCGGTGCCGACCGCCCTGAAACAGGGTTAGCGCTGCAGCAGGTCCGATAGCCCACAATTGACTGGGTGCAGTTGTCCAGTTGCCTCGCTGCGTGCTCTCGTAGCCGGCCAATGCATTCAAATTAAATATGGGAAAAAAAGCGGCGCGCGCCACACCAATGGCCGCATTGGCAGCTGCCACGCGTCGCTCGGCTGCCGCGACGTCGGGTCGCCGCTCGAGTAGATCGGACGGTAATCCGGCGTCAATAGCAGGGATCTCAATACTGGCCGCCTCAGTAGCTGCTGGCAGAGAAAATGTCGCGGGTATAGCTCCTATGAGGACAGCAATCGCATGCTCTGTCTGGATACGAACCGCTTTATTCTCAGTTGCTTGTGCTTTGATTACATTGAGTTCGCCTTCAATGCGCTGTTGATCAGTAATAGCAGCCGCGCCCCCCTCAACCAGATTTTGAGTGAGCTTCAGCGCGATTTGCAGCTCTCCAACTGTGTGATCAAGTACCTCTTGAATAGAATCAAGACTGCGCAATAAAAAGTAATCCGTAGCGAGCTCCGCATGCAAGCTCAACTCTAGGGTTGCTAGGTCGGCCGCCGTCCCCTGAGCTTGTTGCTTTGCGGCGGTAGCGCCGCTTTGTAATCTGCCAAAGAAATCGATTTCATAGGCGACGTTGCCTGTTAGCAGCAAGTCGTTATTGATGCGTGCCCGCGTGCGCGCGTAGTTCGGAGCGTTTTCAGATAACCCATACCGTGTCACAGATGGTGTTGCGCTCAATGTGGGCAAAAGTGCGGATCGCGCAACGCGTGCACCAGCCTGAGCTGCACGTAAGCGAGCAACTCCGGCTTGAATGTCTTGGTTTGAGGTGCCAAGACGCTCTTCCAGCTGGTCTAACACGGTGTCATTAAAGTAATGCCACCAAGCATGTTGCTCGAGCATTATCGTGGGCTCTGCGGGTTTCCATTCGCCAACCGCCCGGTACTGTGCTGGCACGGTCGGGATCGTAGGCGCCCGGTACGTAGGCGCCAGTGAGCAGGCCCCGACGAAAACCCCAAGAAAGATGCTGCCGAAAACTCGCTTCACTGCTTGTTGCCGTTTGTGCTTGTCGAAACGCTAGCTTTACGACTTGGCGCCATAAGAACGAGACTGCCTTCCATCAGTGAATCTGACGGATCCGTAATCAGCAAGTCATCAGCCGTGAGTCCCGCAACGACTTCCAACATTTTTCCAAAATCTCGAGAGACGGAAATTTTATGAAACCGCACCGTGTTATTTGAGTCTACTGTGGCAACTTGCAGACCAGCTGATCGGAACATGAGGGCCGTAGCTGGAATTTGTAAAGCGTGTGGGTCGACCGGGATATGAAACGCCACCTCGGCATAGGCTCCCCGAAGAAAGTCGCCCGCGTGGTTATCGAGTTCTAATTCCACCTGCAACGTGCGAGTCGCAGGGTCAAGTGCTTCTGCCGTACGCACGATTTGAGTTGGAAACGATCGCCCGGGTAAGGTGTTGAAGTGGACCTCCGCCTTGGTGCCAACGAGCATCGCGCGGGCATATGCTTCAGAAGCCGTGACATAAATGCGTAACTTGTGAATGTCCGATACCTGGAAAAGCGGTGCGTTAGGATTCTGGCCTGCCGTGACCAGCGCACCGACATCTGTGTTGCGTTGGGTGACGATCCCATCAAATGGTGCGATGACACGTTTAAATGATTCTAGATCCCGCAACCGCGCAACATTGGCTTTTGCGGCAGCGTAAGCGCCGCGTTTGGCCGATGCGTCCGCACTTTTGTTATCAGCATCTTGGGGGGATACGGACTGGGTCGCAAGTAGTGCTTGCCAACGCGTAGTAGTGCTATCGGCTAGCTCCGCATTGGCTTTGGCAGATTCGAGCGCTGCTTGCGCTTGTTTTAGCTCTTGATCTATTTCGGGGGTATCGATCTCAGCTAGCAGGGCTCCCTTCTTAACATGGCTGCCGATATCACTGTGCCATGCTTTTAAGTAGCCGCTGGTGCGCGCATAAATCAGCGCGTCGGAATAAGCTTGGACGGTCGCAGGTAACACGAGTAGTTCAGAATCAGCACTTGGGCGCGGCCGCAAGGTATTTACGGTCGGCACGCTATCGTGTGCAGCCTGTTCAGCAAGTGCAGCGCGACCAAGGACTCGCGTCATAATTCCCCAAATCGCGAGTACCGCAATGACGGCCACGAGTGACAGCAAGGCGCGACGAGTAGCGACACTGCTGGCGGGTTTAGCGGAACTGGACGAAGACTCCGACATCAATTTCTCCAGAGTTAAACGACCGCTTCCTGATGGGAGCGTGTGTGAATGAGCTTAAACAGCGCTGGCACTAAGAACAGTGTTGCAACCGTCGCGAGGATGAGACCGCCAATTACCGCTCGACCGAGAGGGGCATTTTGCTCGCCGCCATCACCAATACCGATTGCCATTGGGATCATACCGATCACCATAGCAAGCGCCGTCATGAGTACTGGGCGGAAGCGACTGAATCCGGCCTCAAGCGCCGCGCTGAGGGGTGTACTGCCCGCGTCGAGTCGGCGCCGTGCAAAACTGACAACCAGCACGCTATTGGCCGTCGAGACACCCATGCACATAATGGCACCAGTGAGCGCAGGTACGCTAACCGTTGTGTGTGTCAGAAACAGCATCCAGACGATACCTGCAAGCGCTGCAGGTAGAGCCGTGATAATAATGAAAGGGTCGGTCCACGACTGAAAGTTAATGACGATCAACAGATACACAAGAATGATAGCTCCCACGAGACCCAGCAAGAGGCCGTTGAAGGATGCCTTCATTGTTTGCACTTGGCCGCGCACGGCTATGCGTGTGCCGCGGGGCAGGGAGCCTTTCGTTTCGTTGACGATACGATTCACTTGGTCGGAGATATAACCAAGATCCGTATCTTGGACCGTCCCGAAAATATCGATGACTGGCAGGGAGTCGTAATGGCTAACAACCGCAGGACTCGTGCTATGCCCAACGCTAGCAACATCTGCAAGTACGCGTCCTGAGCCGCCAAGGCCATTGCTGATCGGTATCATTGCAAGCGCATTCGGTGTCTCAAGACGATACTGGGGTGTTTGCGCAACTACACTGTATTGGGTCCCGCTTTTCTGATCAACCCAGAAAGAGGGCTGGGTTTGAACGCTGCCGGCAAGCGATACCAGCAGGTTTGACGCCACATTAAATTCCGTTAGCCCTAAGAGCTGTGCTTTGCTGCGATTAATTGTGACGTCGAGCTGCGGATGGTCGTATGTCTGTTGAATGCGTAGGTCCACAAGGCCAGGTACTGCGTGCAATTTATGCAGCAATTGGTTGGCTAACTCACGGTTTGCCGCCACGTTAAAGCCAAGGATCTGCACATCGACTGGGCTTGGTAAGCCAAAGTTTAAAGTCTGACTGACGATATCTGCGGGCAGGAAGGAAAAAGTAGTTGATGGAAAATCAGCTGATAAGTTCTGACGCATCGAGCGAATGTAATCAGCCGTAGGATGATGACCTTCTTTTAACGTGATGTAGATATCCGCATCGCCCGGTCCAACGGGGGCCGACGTGCTGTATGCATTATTAATGCCGCTATAAGGCAGGCCGATGTTGTCTACGATCGTGTCGATTTCGTTGGCTGGAATGTACTTATGTATTGCTTTTTCTACGTTATCGCAGAGCGCTGCCGTCTCTTCGATGCGCAGGCCACTACGAGCGCGCAGGTGTAGCTTAATTTGGCCCGAGTCAACGTTCGGGAAAAAGTCTTGGCCTAGGCCGGGAAGGTATTTGCCGATGGGAAAAGCAAGCAGTGCAGAAAATGTTGCGAATGCGATGAAGCCATAGACGATCCTCACCGGATTTTGTAGCGCAAGCGCTAGAAGCGCGTGATAGCGCTCCCTTAATGCATCGAATGCGATCTCAAATTTACCCTGTAGATTCATTAAGAGGTTCGATGGTCTGTCAACGCCGTGCGGTTGTAGCAAGTATTTAGCTAGTGTGGGTACAAGCGTGCGCGACAGTAGGTAGGAGGCGAGCATCGCGAAAACCACTGCTTCAGCGAGTGGCACGAATAGAAACTTGGCAATGCCGACTAGCATGAACATCGGAATAAAAACGATGCAAATGGCTAGCGTGGAAACGAGTGCCGGCAGTGCAATCTGTTGAGCGCCATTCAGAATGGCTTCCTCTACTGGCTGGAAGTGCTCAAGGTGCCAGTTGATGCTTTCGATCGTCACGGTCGCATCGTCTACTAAAATACCGACCGCAAGCGCCAAACCTCCAAGTGTCATGATGTTAAGCGTTTGGCCAAGTGCCGCGAGGCACGCTATAGAGGCGAGGATTGATAAAGGGATTGATACTGAAATAATAAGGGTGCTGCGCCAGCTACCTAAGAACAGAAAAATCATTAAACCAGTCAGCACTGCTGCAATAACGGCCTCGCGTGCAACACTTGAAATCGCGGCGCGCACAAATATTGACTGATCGCCAATGGGAGTTATTTTGAGCTCTGGCGGCGCCATTGATTGTAGATGGGGAAGCTGCGCTTTGATGCTGGTGATGACATCCAGAGTTGATGAGTTGCCGCTTTTAAGAACTGTTAGTAGCGTGGCGTGGCGGCCTTGGGTACGCACAATATTGGTTTGCGGGGGCGCGCCGTCATGTACGTTCGCGACATCCCGGACATAAATCATCGCGCCTTTGATCATGCGGATAGGAACGTCGTTGAGCTCAAGCATATTTTTTGGGCTTGCATTCACTCCAACGAAATATTCCAGATCGCCAACTTTTTGGGTTCCGCTCGGTAGTATCAGATTTTGTGCGGCGATCGCATTGATGACATCTTGACCCGTGAGTCCCAGTGCCTGCAGTGCGGTAGGGTTTAGATCAACCTGAACTTGCCGTTGCTTTCCACCATAAGGGAATGGCATTGAGGCGCCAGGAATGACGCCGAGTGTGGGCCGTACGATGTTATTGCCGATATCGAATAGTTCCGACTCCGACAGAGAGTCACTGGACAGTGATAGCTGCAGAATTGGAACCGTAGAAGCGTTGTACGCCAAAATAAATGGCGGGGTAGTCCCGGGTGGCGCGGCACGCAGGAGGCTTTGGGATACGCCCGTAATCTGTGCGTAGGACATTTCCTCGCTGGCGTTCGGCTGGAAAAAGTATTTAATGATGCCGCGATCAGTCAGCGAATTTGATTCGGTGTGCTCGACATCATTAACAGTGGTCTGTGCATTGCGTTCCGAAATCAGAACGATACGGTTTGCCATGTCCTCAGGGGGTAGTCCTACATAACTCCATACCGCTGCAACGACTGGGATGTTGATGTTTGGGAAGATGTCCGCCGGCATCCTGACGATCGACAGTATCCCGGATAGCAGAATCAAGATTGCCAGCACGATAAACGTGTAAGGGCGCAGCAATGCTATTCGAACGATCCACATGGCGGTCTTGATCTCTCGTGGCAACAGTGAGTCAGGGCTATCGGTCTTGTGCAGCGCTATCAACGGTGTAGCGCGCGCCCAACGGCGCCTGTCATTCGACGACTCAAGCCGTAGATTGTAAGGTATTACAGACGTTTATGTCTGCATTGGCGGGTGAAATACTGTTAATCGCCAAAGCCTTTAAGGGGTCGTTTTTGATGAATCATCAGCGTTGTGGGCTTTGTTCCTGAAATGCAGGTGGCGGTCGGTACGCTGCGTTTTTTGGGCTGTCGAGTGGTCACTTCGCGGTGTTTTTTGCTCAGGCTTAGCTCGCAGCAGCAAGCGTCGGCGCGCATAATCGGGCTGCAAATGAAGAAACCTAGGGGTGAAGCGTGAATAGTCATTATCGAGTCGTGGTGATCGGCGGCGGCATTGTCGGCGCAAGCGTTTTGTATCACCTCACCTTACGTGGTTGGACGGATGTCGCTTTGATTGAGCGCGCGGAGTTGACTGCTGGCTCTACTTGGCATGCCGCGGCTGGTTTCCATGTGTTGAATGATGACCCCAACATCGCAGCATTGCAGTCCTACACCATTAAACTGTATGCGCAGGTAGAAGCTGAGAGCGGACAGCATGTTGGTATGCACATGCCTGGTGGCTACAGTCTAGCGACGACGCCTGAGCGTTGGGAGTGGTTGCAGGCCGAGGCGGCTATTTATGAGACGCTGGGGATCGGCGCGCGCCTTGCAACTCGCGATGAAATAGTCGCGGACTGTCCAATCGTTGAACCAGAGGGGGTGCTCGGTGGGTTATTCGATCCGCACGAGGGTTGGATGGATCCACACGGAGCTACGCATGCTTTTGCGGGGGCCGCGCGCAAGCGTGGTGCTGAGGTAATTTTGCGTAATCGTGTGGTTGCGATTCAGCAGTTGCCCAATGGTCATTGGCAGTTAGAGACAGAGCATGGACGAGTAACCGCTGAGCATGTGGTAAATGCGGCTGGCCTCTGGGCGCGTCGCGTGGGGCATATGGTGGGTGTGGATTTGCCGCTCACTCCAATGCAGCACCATTATTTGATTACCGGGGACTTGCCTTATCTCGTGGCGCGCAAGGACGATATGCCGTGCGTAACCGATTTGGAGGGTTTCACCTACCTGCAGCAAGAGCGCAAGGGGATTTTGTTAGGCGTTTATGAACGTAATCCACGGCACTGGAAGACTGAAGGCGCTGAGTGGGATTACGGAATGGAGTTAATTCCTGAGGAGATCGATCGGATTAGCGAGGAACTGTCCATTGGTTTTGCGCGCTTCCCGAGTTTGCAGGAAGCTGGTATCCGTAAATGGGTTAATGGTGCATTCACCTTTACGCCAGATGGCAATCCGATGGTGGGGCCTGTGCCTGGCTTGCATAATTTTTGGACTGCCTGCGGTTGCATGTCTGGTTTTTCCCAAGGTGGTGCTATTGGATTGGTGCTATCCAACTGGATGGTGGACGGCGATCCTGGGTATGACATTTTTGGCATGGATGTGGCGCGCTACGGTTCTTATGCCAGCAATGACAGGTATTTACGCGATACAACCGCACAGTTTTATGCGCGGCGCTTTGTTATGGCATATCCAAATGAAGAGCTGCCGGCAGGTCGCCCACTGAAGATGACGCCTAGTTATGATGCGCAAAAAGCACTAGGTGCCCAATTTACAGTCGTTTTTGGCATGGAGACACCTAAGCACTTTGCCGGTGGCGACACCGCCTTTGTGGAACAGCCCGCCTTGAAGCGGTCAAACGCGCACGCGATTATTGCGGCTGAGGTGAAGGTGACCCGTCATGCGGCGGGCTTGCTCGATACAGCCGTCTATGCCCGCTATGAGGTCAGTGGATCAGGCGCCACAGCGTGGCTTGATCGAATGCTTGCGAATCGGCTGCCTGATGTGGGGCGACTGAAGCTCGCACCGATGTTGGCGCCGAGCGGCAAATTAATGGGGGATCTTTCGGTGACCTGCCTCGCGCCTAACCGATATTGGTTGGTGGGCTCGTACTATTTGCAGGAGTGGCATTTGCGGTGGTTTCGTGAGCATCTACCTGCCGCGGGTGTACACATCGAGAATTTGTCAGAGAGCTGGTTGGGATTTTCGCTGTCCGGGCCTCGATCGCGCGACATCCTTGCGCGCTTGACACGTGCCGATATCAGTCACGTGGCGCTACCTTTTATGGGTTGCCGTGCACTTGACGTTGGGCCCACGCAGGCTATCGTCGCGCGCTTGTCACTTACGGGTGAGCTTGGTTACGAAATCACTGTACCGGCCGTACAGCAACGGGCTTTGTGGGCTGCGCTCATCGAGACGGGTGAGCCGCTGGGGCTGGCACCCATAGGGACGTCTGCGCAGGATAGCTTGCGGCTTGAGAAAGGTTACGGCGTGTGGTCGCTGGAATTTTCGCAAGCCTACACGCCAGCCATGACGGGGCTTGATCGCTTTATCGATTGGAATAAGGGTGATTTTATTGGCCGTGCGGCGGCGCTGGCCGCGCGTGAGAGTCTCCCTGAGCAAACGTTATGCCTGCTTGCGATTGAGGCGTTTGACGCCGATGTGACCGGGTTTGAGCCCATTTGGTTGGGTGAAAAGAAAGTCGGCTTTGTGACTTCAGGCGCCTATGGGCATCATGTGCAGCAGAGTCTCGCGCTTGGTTTTGTCGATACGCATTTGGTGCACGCGCCACAGCCATTGGAAGTCCATGTGGTTGGTGTGCGACGTCCCGCGCGGTTATTGTTAGAGCCACCATATGATCCACGTGGTCAGAAGTTGCGTAGTTAGCGCACCCGTGTCCTTTTTACAGCCTGCATCGATTGGAATACTGCGGCTGCAGGCTTGCAGTGCTGGAGGCATCGATGGCACATAAAAAAATCCGCGTTCGTTGGTGGATTTTTGTATTGATGTCCTCTTTTGCCATGATGTCGTACATTCAGCGGCAAAGCGTCGCTGTAGCCGCGGATCACATCATGCCTGCCTTGCATCTGACTCAGATGCAGATTGCATGGTTGAATGCCTCCTTCACTGCCGCTTATGCCGTTGCGCAATTGCCCGGTGGGTTGTTGGGCCAGCGCCTCGGTGGACGATGGACGTATGTGCTCGTGGGCGTGGTGGGTTTGCTTGCAACGCTTGCAACACCGGTACTGCCTATGCTGCTGGCCGGTGGGACGCTTTTTATCGGGTTGCTTGTCAGTCAGGCGACCTTAGGTCTATCCCAAGGACCTGTTTTTCCAGTGTTTGCGGTTGTGGCCGAAAAATGGTTTCCGCCGAGGCGTTGGGCTTTGGTAAACGGTGCGGTGTCCTCCTTCATGAATTTAGGGGGCGCGATAACCCCAGTGTTTATTGTCCTGTTGACCGAGCATTTTGGTTGGCAAGGCGCTTTGCTGTGGGTGGGTGCGCCCGTTTGTTTATTGACATTATTTTGGGCTTGGTACGGGCGTGATACGCCACGCGAGCATCCGAGCGTGACGGCAGACGAACGCGCCGAGGTGATTGAAGACAGTCGTCGACCACCGCCTATGACCCTACGTCGTTTGGCTGGAATCATCGGTAATCGGGACATTGCGTTATTAACGGTATCGTACTGTGCGATGAACTACGCCTTTTATCTCATCAGTTTTTGGTCATTTTTGTATTTGGTGCAGGTCAGGCATTTCAGTGGTCTGGAGAGCGGCTTGGTCGGCGCGCTGCCGTGGGTCGGTGCTGGTATTGGTGCGGGTATCGGTGGCGGGTTGGCGGATTGGCTAGCCGAGCGCTTTGGTGTGCGTTGGGGCTATCGGTTGGTGCCGATGCTCTCGTTGCCTGCAGCGGGATTGTTATTGCTCCTTACAACGCATGTCGCGACCCCCTATGCCGCGGTGGCCGCCTTGTCGTTCGCGTTTTTGGCGGTGGAGCTAAATGAGGGCCCCTACTGGGCCGCTGCGATGCGGGTGGCGCGGGTAGACACCGGCGCGGCGACGGGGGTTTTGAATACCGGTGCAAACCTCGGGGGGCTGATAAGCCAGCCGATTGTGGGCTTGTTGTCGGGTGCTGGCCTTTGGAGTGGCGCTTTTTTATCGGGCGCCGTATTTGCCATTCTTGCTGGAGCCGCGTGGCTTTGGATCGATACTGATCGGCCAAAGACCCTCTTATAAACAAGGGCTTTACTGAGTCGTGAAATGGTGGACAATGCCGGTAGGCGAAAAATCAGATAACGACGCTAGCTTAAGCTAGCGCTAGGGGATAAAACACATGAAAACGAATCGTCAGTTGGCCATGGCTGTAGTCACTATTTTGGCTGTGCATGCGGTCTCTGCATCGGTTGCTTCTGCCGCAACTGTGGCCGGCGTCGCTGACTCCGACCAGATCGCGGATATCGTGGTTACGGCCCAGCGTCGTTCGGAAAATATTCAGGACGTGCCTATTACCGTTCAGGCGCTGACCGCCGAAACGCTGATGCAGTTGAATGTCACAACGTTTGATGATTACGTGAAATACCTGCCGAACGTGACTTCAGCAGGCGCAGGTCCCGGTCAGAGTGAAGTCTATATGCGCGGATTGTCCACCGGCAATCAAGCCAACCAAGGCACCGGCGCAGTCGGTAGTTTTCCGACGGTTGCTGTGTATATTGATGACCAGTCGGGTCAGTTGCCTGGTCGCAATCTGGATATTTATGCCGCCGATCTTGAGCGCGTCGAAGTGCTTGAAGGTCCGCAGGGAACATTGTTTGGTGCCGGCGCCGAAGCGGGTGTCGTGCGCTACATTACCAATAAGCCAAAAATCAACGTGACCGAAGGTGCTGTGAATGCAGGCTATGCGGTGACTGCGCACGGCAACCCCAGTGTCAACGTCGACGCCATGCTTAACTTGCCGCTAATTGCTGATAAATTTTCTGTGCGCGCCGTGGTTTACAATGATCAACGCGGCGGCTATATAAACAACATTCCAGGCACCTTTGCTCGCGCGCCTACTGATAAAGTCGTTGTCAATTATTTTGGCGGTGTGGTGCCCGCGAGCCCGACGATTAATAATTACGCCATTGCGGCAGATGCCATCAATCCGGTGACGTACCAGGGGTTGCGGGTTTCGGGTTTATACAAGATTGATGATGACTGGAATGTGTTGCTGTCCCAGTCATATCAGGATATGAATGCTCAAGGGGTATTCTGGTCGGAAGCCTATGATGGTTTGGGTACTCCGCTACCGGATCTGTCGGTACAGCTATACAACCCGTCCTACGATAAGGACAGATTTGAAAGCACGGCACTGACGATTAATGGCCGCATTGATCAGTTGAAATTCGTTTATACGGGTGGCTACCTGACCCGCAATGTGTCGCAGCAGCAGGATTACACTAATTACGCGCGTGCGGTGTATGACGGGTACTACCAGTGCGATTATCCGGGATATCCTTTTGTCGGTGGTGTTCCAACCGCAGGTTCAGCAGGTCAATGCTATTCGCCAAGTGCATTTTGGACGGATACAGAGCATGCGACCCATCAGAGTCACGAAATGCGTTTAAGTACGCCGGATGACTGGCGGGTGCGCGCAGTGGGTGGTGTGTTCTGGGAAAACTATAAAATAAGTGAACAGGCTGACTGGCACTACGGTAGTAGCCCGCATTTTGTGCCGATTGCGCCACCGGCGGGGGTGACCTCCTCGAACCCCAACGTGCGTCAGTCCGGCGACATGTTTTTTGATGACATTACGCGCGGCTACAAGCAATCCGCAGCCTTTGGCTCAATGGATATTGATGTCATCCCCAAAACACTCACGCTGACCTTAGGTACACGCTATTACCGCACCGAGAACTTTGAAGTTGGGTCAAACGCGGGTAGTTTTGGCTGCGAGATCTATGGGCCTTACAACGGCGGCATACCAACATCACCCTGTGGTCCGCCACAGTCGAATGGCAACAATCTCGATGCGAAGAACCTGCACACGACTTACAGCGGCTTTCGTAGTCGCGCCAACGTGTCATGGCACATAACGCCCGATATTTTGGCCTACTACACGTGGAGCCAAGGCTTTCGCCCGGGCGGCTTTAATCGTGCTCAGTCAGTGATTCAGCCCGGCTCACCGATCTACGGGCTATTTACGCCGCCACTCGCGTACGCCCCTGATACGCTGTTGAACAACGAGCTTGGTTGGAAAACCGAGTGGCTTAACCATCGCTTGCAGGTCAATGGTGCGATCTATCAGGAGGATTGGAAAGACACGCAGATTTCTATCTTCGATCCAGGTGTCACGGGTAATTTGATCTTTACCACGAACGGACCGAACTATCGTGTGCGTGGCTTTGAATCGTCCGTGGTCGCGCGGGTGACACATGGCTTGACCTTAAACGCTTCAGCTGCCTGGAACACGAGCGCAGTTGTGAAGACTCTCGCGTTGGTGGACCCACAGACTGGTCAGCCAATCAACATTGTGAACCCATTCGGTACGTTGGGGTCACCGCTAGCAAACTCACCTCCCTTTCAGGGCAATATCCGCGCGCGCTACGAATTTGCGTTTGGTGATTATCAGGCGTTTTGGCAGGTGGCAGCCGTGCATCAGGCGCACTCATTCTCAACGACGGATCATTTATCGACTACGTTGCAGGGAAATTCGATTGTGTTCGACAACCTACCGTGGACAACGTACGACGCGTCGCTTGGCGTATCCAAAGATGATTGGTCGATGCAGATTTATGGACAGAACCTAAGTGATACGCGGGCAATTTTATCGTCGAACTATGGTCAGTTCGTGAAGGCCAACACTGTGAATCGGCCGCGGACGCTGGGTCTACAGATCAGTTACCGGTTTGGTGGTAGCGGGCATTAAGCGTCTGTGCCGCTCGCTACCCACATCACAGACTATGTGATGTGGGTAGCGCTCGATTTAGTACGTCACAACGCTGCGGATCGAGTCGCCTGAGTGCATGAGATCAAATGCGGTGTTGATCTGCTCTAGCGGCATCACGTGAGTGATCAAAGGATCGATGGAGATTTTGCCATCCATGTACCAGTCGACGATTTTCGGTACATCGGTGCGGCCGCGGGCACCACCAAAAGCAGTGCCTTTCCAAACCCGGCCCGTGACCAGCTGAAAAGGACGAGTCTTGATTTCTTGGCCCGCTCCTGCAACACCAATGATGATCGATTCGCCCCAACCACGATGGCAGCACTCAAGCGCTTGCCGCATCAACTCAACATTGCCCACGCATTCAAAGCTATAGTCAGCACCGCCATCAGTTAGCGAAACAATATAAGCAACTAAATCGCCCTCAACTTCCTTGGGATTCACAAAATGGGTCATCCCAAAAGTTTCAGCGAGCGCCTTGCGCTTCGGATTGACATCGACCCCGATGATTTTGTTGGCTCCTGCAAGGCGGGCTCCCTGAATGACATTGAGTCCGATGCCGCCAAGCCCAAATACGACAACATTCGCGCCAGGTTCGACTTTTGCAGTGTTAATCACTGCGCCGATACCGGTCGTGACGCCACAGCCGATATAGCAAACCTTATCGAACGGAGCGTCTTCACGAATCTTAGCGACGGCGATTTCTGGCATCACTGTGTAGTTCGAAAACGTTGAGCAACCCATATAGTGGTGAACTTTTTCACCACCAATCGAAAAGCGGGACGTACCATCTGGCATAACGCCCTTACCCTGAGTAGCGCGGATTGCTGTGCATAGGTTAGTTTTATGCGACGTGCAGCTTTTGCATTCACGGCACTCAGGCGTGTAGAGAGGAATCACGTGGTCGCCCTTTTTGACCGACCGTACTCCGGGTCCTACATCCACAACGATGCCAGCGCCTTCGTGGCCGAAGATGACCGGGAATAGACCTTCTGGGTCCGCGCCTGAGCGCGTAAATTCATCCGTGTGGCAGACGCCTGTGGCTTTGAGCTCAATGAGCACCTCGCCAGCTTTTGGCCCGTCAAGGTCTAAGGTGACGACTTCCAATGGTTTACCAGCAGCATAAGCAATTGCAGCACGAGTTTTCACCGGGATGTTCCTGTTTGGAGTGAGTAAAAATACACTAGCCCTGAAGGGTGGCAGGGATGAGAGTCTGCGCCAAGTGTCGTATGATAAGCGATCACAGCCAATCGGGACACTGACCGGTTTGGTGTATTGAAGGGGGCAGACGGTGTTTGTAAAGAACGCTTGGTATGTTGCGGCGCATGATGTGGAAGTCACACGCACTTTATATCCGACCACCGTATTGGGTGAGCGTGTGGTGCTGTATCGGACTGACAAAGGTGATCCGGTCGTCTTGGAAGATGCGTGCCCGCACCGGAAGCTGCCATTATCGATGGGTCGTCTCAAAGGCGATGGCATCGAGTGTGGCTACCACGGCCTTGTGTTTGACTGCGCAGGCAAGTGTGTGCACGTCCCGGGGTCTGCCAAAATACCAACTGGCGCGCAGGTACGTAGCTATCCTGCCGTTTCGCGCTATGGGCTGGTGTGGGTCTGGATGGGCGAAGCGCAGCGTGCAGATCCCTCCACGATCTTCAAGGTCGAGCATTACGGCGAGTTAGGCTGGGACCGCAATCAGGGCGGTGATATGACGGTAGCCTGTAACTACCTTTATGTCACCGACAACTTGTTAGATCCGTCGCATGTTGCATGGGTTCACCCATCCTCTTTCGGAGATGTCTCGTGTGAGGGGGAGCCCGTCAAGACAACGGTTGCCGCAGAAGGCGTTACTGCGTCCCGTTGGATGCGTGATGCAGAGATCGCACCATTCTATGCTCCCCTGATTCCGCTAAAAGGGCGCTGTGATCGGCTACAACACTATGAGGTTCGCTTCCCGAGTCATGCTCTCGTTAAAGCAGTCTTCGTGCCCGCAGGCTATGGTGGCGATGGTGCTGAGCTACGTCCCGATGCGGCTGTGATGGACTCGTATAATTTCATGACGCCATTAGATGATGGGCGCACACGTTATTATTGGTTCCAGATGCGCAATTTTGCGCTTAATGATGACACGGCTTCTGCCTTGATGGACCAAAGTGTGCGCGGAGCGTTTTCAGAGGACAAAGTAATTTTAGAGGCGGTTCAGCAGGGCTTTAAGCATAAAACATCTGCCAATATTGATCTTGCCATCGATCGTGCGCCGCTAAGTTTTCGCCAAAAATTACAGCAATTGATTGCGGCTGAAGATACATCTCTCGCTGCTGGCAACGCCGCGGCTCTAAAAAGCATCCGCTAGGACAAACATGGCTGCTCAACCAACAAATATCCAGGCGCTGCGCGAGGAGTTAGGAAAACGCTTAACTGAGCAGCAGATGCCACGCGCGATGCCGGCTGAATGCTATATCTCGAGTGATTATTTGGCGCTGGAGCGCGACCAATTATTCCGCAAACAATGGATTTGTGTCGGGCATGCAGGAGAAATTCCGAAACCTGGCGATTACTACACCACTGAGCTGATTGATGAGCAATTGGTAGTTGTACGAGTCAAAGCTGGTCAAGTAAAAGTGCTTTCAAACGTTTGTCGTCACCGTGGCAATGTCGTCGCGCGTGGCGCGGGACATACAGCACGTTTTACCTGTGGCTACCATGGCTGGACCTACGGGATAGATGGGCATCTGTTAGCGGCGCCTCTCATGCAAGAAAATGCTGGCTTTCAGAAAGCCCAATGTCGTTTGCATGAGTTTCGTTGCGAGCTATGGCAGGAATACATCTTTGTCAATTTGGATGGAGCGGCTTCGTCATTAGGTGAGGCGCTTGAGCCTATTACTCATGTAATCAAAAACTATCACCCGGCTGAACAAAACTTTCTTTTTGGCGCAGAAGAAGTGTGGAATACGAATTGGAAGTGTGTGGTCGAGAATTTCATGGAAGGTTACCACCTCAGTCCATTGCATCCGACAACCTTGCACCCAATCACCCCAACGATACTTTGTGAAAAGCTGCCTAACGGAGCCGCCTTTACCGGTTATCGATCAAACTTTAATCCCGCTTGCCCTGAGCGTGGGCCATACCACGCTGATCTCAGCGAAAAAGAGCGCCGATCGGACGTTTTTTATGCTGTTTTCCCGAGTTTTGTGGTGGGCTTTTGTCCTCATTTCACGTTGTATATGTGCACGCGTCCATTGACGCCTGACACAGTCGCGATTCGGTGGGGCATCACTGGTAACGCCACTGATCCTGCCTCCAAGGTGGTGACTGACTATGTGCAACTATGCAAAGATTTTTGTGCTGAAGATCGGCGCGAGCTTGAACAGCTGCAGAAGGGTCTAAAGAGCCGCTATTATCAGCCTGGCCCACTAGCACCAGATAATTTTGAGGGCACGGTCCGCGACATCGTTGATTATATGGCGCGTCACTTGGGCGTGAAATCCGAGCAGGCCTCGCTAAAGTGAGCGCGGTGGATGTTCCTATCCGCGTGACTTTTTTAAAATCGGGCAAGACCGTTGCGTGGGATCCAGCTGCTGAGTCCTTGCTGGACTTTGCTGAAAGCCATGGTTTGGCGCCCGCATTTTCGTGCCGAGCCGGTGTTTGTAACACCTGTCTGAGCATCATGAAAAGCGGTGCGGTTACATACGCTGAGCCACCGCTCATGGAGCCGGGTTTAGGTGAGGTCCTGCTGTGCTGTTCGAAGCCACAGTGCTCTGTAGAGCTTGATATCTAAGTAGCCTACAAGCTGACGGTTTAGGCGCATTCAGTGGGCGAGTAACTCGAGTGCTGCAGTGCTCATGGCGATGACTCCAGTGCGTAGTGTGGGTTCAGGGTCTGGGGCAAAGCCAGAGCTGTGCAGGCCTGGGTTTGCTATGCCGCTGGCCTTTGCGTTGCTCAGCGCCTCTGGTGTTGCTGCGCCCAGCCAAAACATAAATACCGGAATGCTGCGCTCGAGCCCTAAGTGTCCGAAGTCCTCGCCAGCCATGGCGGGGTCTTGCTTTGCCACGTGGGCTTTCCCTAGGGCACGCTCGAATGCAGGCTTCAGTCGGGCGTACAGCGCTTCGTCATTAAATAACGCTGGCGCAAACTCGTTCTCAATGACGCGAACGATCGGTAAACGATCGTCAGGCATGCCAGCGCCCAGTGCGGCTGCGCGGCTGATGCGGGCCACTGCTTCGATAAGATGTTGCCGAACGTCTTCTTTGTAGGCGCGTAAGTTGATTTCTAGCTTGACCTCGTCTGGGATGATGTTGCGTTTGATGCCGCCATGGATAGTGCCGACCGTAAGTACGGCCTGATCAAATGGGGAGATTTCACGGGCGACGACGGTTTGTAGTTGCATGATGATATTTGCGGCAAGCACAACAGGGTCCTTCGCAGATTCTGGGCGCGAACTGTGACCACTGACGCCACGGACCGTGACATCCATTTGCGTCGACATCGCGAGGGTATAGCCTGGCGTGAGCGAGATCGATCCGGCCTCGACGTCGGCGCTGTCATGCAGTGCGAGAGCGAAGTCTGGTTTCGGGACGCGTTCATATAAATGATCGTGCAGTAAGGACAATGCGCCATCCATTGTTTCTTCGGCTGGCTGGCCAAGGAGAATAAGCGTGCCATGCCAACTGTTTTTTAGTTTAGACATAATGCGTGCGACGCCTACAAGTGACGTTACATGTATGTCGTGGCCACACGCGTGCATGACTGGAACTTCAGTTCCATTGTCTGCGGTCATACGGCGGGTGCTGGCATAAGGTAGATGCGTTTTTTCCTCTATCGGCAGCGCATCCATGTCGGCGCGAATCAGTACGGTCGGGCCAGAGCCATTTTTCAGGACGCCGGCGATTCCATGGGCTTCTTGCGTTGATGATTCATATTTGCCGATATGCTCAATGACCTCAAAACCTGCAAGGCGCAGTTCTTGCGCGATTCCAGCGGCCGTATGCGTCTCTTGATGCGATAACTCTGGCGTTGCGTGTAGTGCCTTGTAGTAGCTGACGAGACTAGGAATATTTTGCTCAACCAGTTGCCGCACGGCGACGTCATTTGCACTGGAGGCGCTGGCTAATGAGGCCTCAGCTAAGAGTGAACTCATGAGTATCATGATGCTGCGAATCAGCTGGCGAGGGGCGCTTGGCATGATTAATCCTCGAATAGTGGCCGTTTGCGCGGTTTCTTTGGGGTTATTATTTTGGAGTTTCGCTTAATTATGAGGGCGTGGATGTCACAAGACGTGCTGATAGCCAACGACCAATGTCAGTGATCTCAAGAGCGCAGAGCGAATGCTCCATTGGGTAATCATGCCATTCGGGCTGATAGCCGTGGCTGCGCAGCCAAGCATACGCTGCACGACCCGTGGAATAACTAACTACATTATCGTTCTTGCCATGGCATTGCAGAATCGGTAGGTCGGTATGTGTGGCTACGCGTGCCAAGTCCAGTGTGGTGGTGTGTGGCAGGTAAGTTGACAGTGCAATCGCGCCACCGATGCGGTGTGGAATTGTAAGGGCGGTGTGTAGTGCAACCACACCGCCTTGCGAGAAGCCCGCGACAATAATGCGTTCAGGTGCAATACCGTTGCGGATTTCATTATCGATCATTCCGCTAACGCGGTTGACAGAGGCTTGCAGTCCTGGCGCGTCGGCACGATCGTCCAAAGATAAGCTTTTGATGTCATGCCAGGCGCGCATGCGGTAACCATTGTTCACGGTAACTGGTACGACATTCGCGTCTGGGAACCAGAAGCGGACTGCGAGCGTTGAGGGTAGGCGCAATTCTGGGACGATTGGCACAAAGTCGCTGCCATCAGCACCAAGGCCGTGGAGCCAAATGATGCTGGCAGTGGCGCCATCGCAGTCTAGGCAGATGCCATCAGGGAGGTCGATGTGTTGGTGGACTGTCATACGTCTTCAGTAGCCTGTTTCGAGTGGATGAGCTTAGTGCTTCTAGGGAGGGTTGTGGGCATGGTGCCCGGATTTTTGGCAGCATTACCGGAGTGCTGGGACGTTTACGCGCATTTTTCCCACGCACGGTCTGAGACGTGTACAATGCGCGACCTCGGGCTTGACGGATGAGCAACCGTCGGTTTTAAGAAAGCACGAGATCTCAGTGTATTGCGCGCCCGTAGCTCAGCTGGATAGAGTACCTGGCTACGAACCAGGGGGTCGGAGGTTCGAATCCTTCCGGGCGCACCATCTCCCAAAGCATTTTCGCCGGTTTGCTGGGCAAGGTCCGTCAGGAGATCCGCATGCGCACTGACCTGCCTTGAGATAACTGGTCCAGCCTGATGTTCCCTAAAATAGAGGAACGGAGGGTTAAGGATCATGCCGAAACAACGGTTTACGACAGGCAAGATCATCCACACGCTGCGCGAGGCTGACGTTCTGTCAGGTCAAGGCAAGACGGTAGCGGAGGTCTGCAAGCAGTGAGGGGTTACCGATAAGACCGACTTT
>Ga0136642_1000014_pt1 | contig 129619 bp, 94 predicted proteins | sample LowCatLa1302831Y_FD_115313 | JGI IMG/M metagenome (GOLD analysis project Ga0136642, IMG submission 115313) | Freshwater microbial communities from Lower Cathedral Lake, Yosemite National Park, California, USA - 13028-31Y | ecosystem: Environmental > Aquatic > Freshwater > Lake ... | reverse complement strand
GCAGGATCTGTTGGCGCAGGAGTAGCAGGAATTTCTGCTTCATTTAAGATATCTAAATATTTGCGTAGAACGTCGTTTGTTGATTTCATTTGTAATCTCTCTTTATGTATTTATATAAAATACTCTTGCATGTATTTAGTTAGAAATCGTCGGAATCGCCCGGAATTTTATTCAATAATTCACGCAATTTACTGCTTTCTACATGAGCTGTTACTTTGGGTGCAGGAGCGCCCGATGTAGGATCTGTATAAGATTCGCCGGCCGCCGTAACTATAGATTTTTGCTTGATACTGTTCAAAAGCGTACTACCTGCACTTTGACTTGGATTATTATATTCGTCTTCGCTTAGATCACTAATGCGTAGCGTGTCTACATTAAAATCCAAGTCAATTTTCATACCAACGCCGCTTGAACTACGAGTTTTCATCAACTGGATTTGATAGCGACCACGCTCACGCATAGCACGACTTGTAAAGATACCAAACACATTATCCGCTGTCTGTATCTTACTCAATCCGCCCGAGATATGGCTATGATCAAACTCTACTTCTTCAACTGCTCCGCGATTTAGCTGTGCCGCTGTAACAAATACACAGTTCTTTTCTACTGCAAGATTTCGCAACTCTTCACTCACATACTTGTCCTTGACAAACAAGTTTTCAGCACTGATACGCTTGCTCAAAGGCATCAACAAGTCCATATAGTCAACTAGCAATACGTCAACTTTACGGCCCATCTTAATTTCATACTCTTTCAAATATGCACGAATGTCATTGGCAGTCTTACCTGATGGCATGTACTTGACTTGGAACTGTCCGGACTTCTTACCAATCATTTTAACCTTCATTTCAACATCGTCGATCTGTTTAAAAATCTCCCTGGTCGGAATTCCAGTCACCATCGCATCTACACGCATACTAACAAGTTCTTCGCTCAACTCAAGCGTCAAGTAAATTACATTAAGTCCGGATAATGCATAGTTTACTCCGAGATTAGCCAAGAATAGCGATTTACCAGCACCAGAGCCGCCAGCCCAAATATTAAGCTCACCACGATTGAATCCTCCAAACAGTTTGTCATCAATGCTTTTCCAGCCTGTGGAAATTTGCCCATTTTTATCTTTAATTGCCATCAAACGTGAACGAGGATCTTTAAAATAATCTGTGCCCATATCTCGTTGCAAACCAATTTGTACTGCTTGTTTGATTTTTTCTTCTACTGGGCCGTACTCACCTTTTTCAAGTAAATCTGCGCTTTCTAAAATAGCACGTTCGAGACCTTTGTGTCTAGTAAACGTTTCAAAGTCATTCATCAGCCATTCGAAATGTTCTTCACGTAGATCTTGGGCGGCCTTTAATGTGCTACCAGTCGCCGCATTAATGATGTCAGGCGTAGGTAATACATTGTTGTCACTCACATATCTTGTAAGGAATTCTGCCGCATCTTGCAGTCGTCTATCAAATAGTTTGCTGTCAAAAATAGATTGGCAACGCACAAAAGTGCCTGCATCTGCCAACATCATCTCTAAATATACACGCTGAATATCATATCCATAATCAACGTTCTGCCTTGCCTTTTCTTGTTTTTCACTCATACTTTATTATACACTCTAGTTAAACACTTTAACACCATAATGGCGTTCAAAGTTTTTGGAATCTGCATGGTTGTTAACCATGGGCTTGCCTTTGATGTTCAGACTGGTGTTAAGTAACATTGGGCAACCAGTTTCTTTGTACCATAATTCTAATAGTTGTCTAAACGGGCTTCCATCGTTTGGTACAGTTTGTACACGTGAAGTTCCATCACAATGAACGATAGCAGGATAAAGCTGAGGATGCCTACAACGAGCGACCACTTGCATAAACCTACTAGTATTCCAACCGCGAGGCATATCAAAATACATGTCAACATGCTCTTCGAGTATTGCTGGAGCAAAAGGTCTAAATTCTTGTCGTTGTTTGATTGCATTTACTTGATCCTTTATATCAGTGCCGCGTGGATCCGCCAGCAGACTTCTGTTGCCTAATGCTCTTGGCCCAAATTCTGCGCGGCCTCTTGCAACTCCACATATTTTATTTTGTGTAATATATTCTACAATTTCTGTGTTGCTAGTACGATGGCTCATGTCATATCCCAAGAATGGAGTAAATTCGTTCTGAGTCATGCGCCATTCGGGATTCTTGGCCAATACCGCACCTATAGAACTGCCAGCATCTCCTGGATTAGGCATGATCCATGTTTTATTGTAGTAGTCTCCAGTTAGTCTATTAGCACTACAGTTTAAGGCACAACCGCCCATCAATATTAAGTTATCACTGTTCACTAACAGTCTTGCCTTGACCAATATATCATCAAGCCAATCTTCATATATACACTGAACTGCGGCCGCAATGTCAAAACTATCTTTAATTATTAACTCGGGGGCCCAGTCCATACAACCCCTATGAAGATTTCTTTTCATTTTAAAACTGTCATACCGCCCTTTAAAGAAATCTTTATACATACGATCTATATGTTTATTGGCATCGCCATATGCGGCCATGCCCATTAAAATATATTCGTCTTCATTGGGTTTCAACCCCACTCGTTGTGTCATGGCACTATAAAATAATCCCATGCTGTATGGATAACTTTTACTAAATCGTTTTTTAAGTTTAGTGCCTTTTCCTTCCCAAATAGTGAATGTTTCAAATTCTCCAATTGCATCTACAACTACTACACACGCATTGTCAAATCCGCTGGTATAGTATCCGCCTGCGGCATGACTATGATGATGATCTACATATTCAATAGGCGCAAAAATTTCATATCGAGCCATATAGATTTCGATATCGTTGTCTCGACCTTTCCAGCCTTGCCCGGCAAAAAACTGTCTTAATGTTTTCTTAAATGGTTTTTCATACCAGTATACTTTTTCTGGATAGCCAAACTTTTTAGCATCTGCAACCAATTCTTGGCACAAGTCACGGTCGTTTTTAACGCCGCTGTAACGCTCGCTATGACTAGCAAATACTAATTTTTCGTCGACAAATACAGCTATTGCCGCATCGTGACTATTGGCGCTTATTCCCCAACTGATCATTTGTAAATGAACGGATCCCGTTCTCTCAATTCTTTTAAACGCTTTTTAAAACGCAAGTGATCTCTTATCGCAAAATAAGGATACAATAAAAAATTTATAAATTTCATTCCATCTCCTTAAACCATTTCTTTGCTTTTAATTGTATTTTAAGACTGTTTGATTCTTTAGCTTGTATAATTAGGTATAGTGTCGCTAACTTTCCTAGTTTGATTATAGCATCGTTGATATCCTTAACACCTTCCGGCCAATCAGGCATGCTGATGGACCATCCTAGTTCTACTGCCTGATCCAATGTTTGTTTGCCTGCTTTATCCTTGTCTGGTACCAAGACAATCTCTTTGTTTAGTTGTTTAAGCAACCAATTTTGACTGTCTTTAATTTCTGCGCCTAGTAAAGCGCATCCGTCAATACTTATCGCATCAAACGGACCTTCTGCTACTATTACGAGTTCACGATTATTCCGTTGATTATCTAGATTGAACACATATCCGGGCTGTTGCTCACTTAGGTATTTTGGATTTGCTTCAGCGTTAATTGTACGGGCAGTATACCCAACAATCTTATTTTCAAATAAAAACGGAACAATAAGTCTATTGCTAAATCCTACTTTTGGAGTCCAGTAGAAAGGAAAATCTTCTGGGAAAACTTTTCTATTAACCATGTACTCTAGCACTGGTATTAGTTTTTCCGGAGGATCGTTCAACAGGTCTGCAATAGGAACACTATCCATAGGCAATGCACGTTCATCAAATTTAGGAATGATATTGCGTATTTCAACATTGCCGCTGTCTTCAAATTTAAGTGCTTCTAATCTTAGTTGGCTAATAATGTCATCAGGAATGTTTAAGTCCCGCATGAATTTATTCATTTTTTGGCTGATATGTCTGCCAGGTTGCCAACTACATTTGAATCCACAATTAAAACAGTGATAACTTACTGCATCGCCTTGATTGACAATAAATCCGCCACGGCCTCTATCATCTGTACAGCATACAGCATTGAAACTTATCCAACCGCTAGGAGTTACTTTCCGTTTTGCAGGTAAAAAGTTTGTTAATGTATCCGTGATTATACTCATATAGAGTAGTATAACACTTTAATTAATAAAAAGCAAGTATTATGGTGCAGGAGCCGTTATAGTAACCGATTTAATATTACCAGTTCCAGGCATCCATGTACCGTTTACTGCGGTACTAGATCTTAAGAAACTTACTCGAATATAAGTGTATCCACTCAATCCTGTGTAAGTTTTTGATAATGAAGTTGTACTTGAACTAACAGTAAATGTATCAATTACAGTACCTCTTCGGACTGCGGCAAGTGTACCGTCTGGATTGTAAGTTGGGTTGCCATTAGCCGGAAAACTTTCACTACTGATGGTAGCATCGGCAGTTGCTTCTATAATTACAGTACCGGTTAAACTATTCAACACAAAATCTAATTTGGCACTGGTAGTAGGAATAGCTTCATAATATTTGATTAGTGCAGGGCTACTGTGCAAGTATTCATTAATAAGACTGCTATATGATAAATCAGCAGTAAAAGAATCTAATACTTGTACACTTCGTGCTGTAGGCGTTGCACTACCCACAACTTCTATGGTTCCCAGCGCACCAAATTGTGTATCGGCATATAATACGATAGGATTAGCTACACCGCTTTTTGTAGCAGTTACGCTGTATTTTAAAAATTGATGGTCAATATTAGATAAATCTGTTGACGGTATCGTAACTGTAGCGATTCCTTTGATAGCACTAGGGCTTACAGTGTAAGGACTGTTAGGTAATTTATTACCTTCGTAATCCATGACATTTAATCTGATAGCAGTGATACTAGGACTAGTGCTTAACTCTAATCTTTTTTGGTCGGCATTTTTAATGTCAAACTCTAGAACGTTATCAACGCCCTTATAAATTCTAACTGTTCTTTGATACACGGTTCGGTTCTCCACTGAAAATCCTGCCAAATCGGCTAATAGTTCAATTCTATTAGAGTATAAATAACTTGAAATTTTACGCATTTGGACAAAGACCCCTTACAAGTATTTATGGCAAAATTAAGAGACGACATAACACAAAACCTACCTTTTATCAGTGTAATTAACTACGGGGAACAAGAATACGTTGGCATAGTGATCAATCAAGATCAATATGTTACTAGTTTCTATGACTTAAACGCTATTAAAACACCCGAAGAAAAAGCTAATTTCCTACAGATAGGAGAAACTTGGTGGTGGGAAAGTAACCGACAATTTCCTATCAACATCTTTTGTAGGGTACAAATATCACCCTTTCAATATGCTGTGAAAACATTCAACAGTAAAGATGTACGAATCATATTAGGTCCAGTTGTAAATCTAATGAACTTAACAATGAAACGTGTAAAACGTAAAAGTGTACAATTAGTACGTAGAGTACGTTAAGCATACTCGTAACTAATACCTTCGCATATTAAATTCATCTGTACTACCACTGCCATAGCATAAGCTACTGCATGTGCTTTCTTAAAGAAATATTCATCGTTGGTTGGTTTAGTCCAAACTTCCGTCATCACTGTGGTCCAATCTTTTCCAATCAGATAACGTTTCGCGGGTCGAATCATTGCCAGTACCGCGGCCAACTGCTCTATAGATCTTGGCTTGCTTTGTCTCAGAATAGACCCATGCCCATTCACATGGAATAGCAATTGGGTAAAGTCGTCTTGCTCCAGTAGATCCCATAATGGTTCAGTCTCCATAAGTTGTTTAAGGTGCTCTTCGCTTCTTACGCCTTTATAAATTCCTACATTTAAAAAATCAATCTTAAAATAACCACGTTCTTCTGCCGCTTTATAATCCACAGTGCTCATGCCTGTAATTGGATTATATGGAATAGACGTACAATATACGCCAGTATTGTGCTTTTTAAAAGTTCCATTATCTTCAATAGCCGCAGGTATATGCTTTAAAATATTTAAAGCATCTGTGCGATCTAAAAAGTCTATATCAATATCTGGCATTAGAATTCCACTCTTTTCCATTCGATAGCATTAATCTTTTCCCATTGCTGGGTACCCTCTGTTGAGCGGCCTTTGTATTGTTCACCAGTTTCCATATCTATTAATAACCATTTATCAGGGCATCGAGTTTTAATCCATAGTTGTCTAGCAACATCTAATTCTTCAACAATCCTGCCGTCTTGTAATACTCTAGTTTTCATAAACCCGATTCCTTAATAACTTGCCGAACAAATACTATATCAGCAGGATGTTGTTTAAATTTACGTATCCAAAACTGAGGATCAATAACAGTTCCTATACTGGCTAGTTGTTCATCGCTAAATTTACTTAGCATTGTTTTTCCGCTCGTGCAGTTTAGCAAAACCCACGGACTTATCTTGCCGTCTCGTATGTCAAAACTAGCACGACTTAGACTGACATAATTAAAATAATGGCTCCATTGCGCATTGTGTTCATCTGCCCAAGTCATCATATGTCCAATACTACGTTGCAGTGCAGTTTCTATTTGTTCTGATTTAATTAAATCCAACACGTATTTTTCATATAATTCATCTCTACACCAGTGGTCTAGTTTAACCCCCGAAGTAACAACATAGTCAATAAATCTGTCTGGGTATAAGGGATTAACATTACTAACAAAACTGCCAAACTTAACAAAAGCATTATAGTAAGGACTTTTTGCAAAGTCGTCATAAGTTTTGTCTTGTTTAGAATTCTGAGTTCTGCGATAAAATCTGTTATAGGTATCATAGCCAAGTACTACATGTTTTTCTGTTTTAGCCAATGCCCTACGTTTTTGTTCACACAAATGCACGGCAAGTGTTTTTTCTTTTTGAAACTTATTGCCGCAATACTGACAGGTATATGTAGCTACATCTACGATCATCTTAATTGTTTCTTAACAGTCGATTCATCCATACCGTATTCAAGTGCTAGTTCAATGATTTCTTTTTCTGACATCAAGTTGGCAAGTAAATCGCATTCGTCTAGTTTCCTACTAGGATACAGCTCCATTAAAAACTTTGATTTTTTACTGTTGCCTGTTTTCTTTTTAAAACCCATCCATTCATGATAAAATTTAGTTTTACCATCATAACTACACATACACAGTAGTTGCCATAAGAGCTTAGGATGCTTTTGTAACAGGTTCCAATTCTTATTAAAGTACTCATTAACAGTTAATACAAAGTGTTCTTGTTGCTGTCTTGTAGCACCCTTGGCACTGCTAATATATCTATTTAAAATAAAAAATTCACTTTTTAGACTCTTCTGTTGTTCAGTATCCATGGCATCCCACAGCTCTCGAACATTTTGATCGACCGCTAAAATCTTTTCTTTTAATTCAACTTTTTCACTCATTCTGGTTTGTCTTTACTTAAACGATATATCATTATAGCACGATCTAATGCCTTTTGTAAAGTAATATTGGTCTTTGCCTCTCGGCGAATTTCGCCCCAAAGTTTACTGTCCGTTATGTGATCGTGTAACGGTCTGCCATCGTCAGTGCGAGGATCAAATTTTGGATCGTCCTTATTATAATCCCAGCCTGTTACTTTTCTAGTCATAGGATCTGCTCCAAATTCTCTAGTATATACTACATTATCTACTCGTTCGTGTATAAGGGTTATGCCCGGTTTAAGATTTCCCATTATCCATCCTTAGGTATAATTACAGCATCGAATGCCATTACTGTGCGATGTCCGGCACCTTTCCATGGATAAACCGTATGCGGAAGATGACTAGGGAATACAATAACTGTGCCTTCTGCTGGGCTATATTTCCAAATATCATTCATGATAAATTTACTCACATCTTTACTTTGGGGCATTCTAAATAAAACTTGCCCGTCGCTAGGTTTACTACCAATTGCTAACTCGGGTGCGCTGATATAAATATTTCCGCTAATATGTCCCCGGGGATGACTGTGCATTTCTTGATAATCTCCCTCATATTGCCTAATAGTCCAAATGCTGGTAACTTTAGGTTTACATAATTTTAAATCTTCAGTGCCACTTTGTCCAGAAATAATTTCCATATAACCTTGACAAATACTTTCTAACCAATTGATTAACCATTGAACATCTAATGCTAATTGATTAGGATATACTTGTATTTGCTGTCCACCGCGAATACTAATCAACGGATCGTTGCTGTCATTTAGTTCAGGATGCTGATGCAAATTTTCTGCAAGACTATAAATTTTACTAAATTCAACTGCTGGAACATTATCAATGGCTAGTATAATAGGTTGAAAATAGGCTACTTTTAATGTCATAATATTTTACTCAACTCAATTATTTCACTTTGTCTACTAATTTCCTTGACAAAATAAGCACAATCTGGTTTGACTCCGTTGGATAACGGAGTTGCTAACAATTGATTATTTTTCATCTTTGGAAAATACCATTTAACATCATTATAAAAATTTACAATTTCAATTTTCTTAAATTCTACTCTGAAACTGCTTAGTGGATTAAACACTAATGCTTCGAATCCCCTATCATTTAAACTAGTTAACGGCAATATTTCAATATCACAACCACTTGAACTATCCCCTACCGCTATGTGCCAATCTATTGGCATAGTAACTTGTTGGCCGCCTATATTAAGAACCATTGCTGGTGCATTAAATGACTCTAAAAATATCAATGGCATAAAAAAGAAATCAGGCTCTTTTGGATCACTGTTATCTAACACAGCAAATCTGCAATCTTCATCTACTTCGTCTGGGAGATTATCCAGTAAAAATGTTTTATTTTCTAACGTTAATATTTGCATAATTCCTTATTTAGACCAGTCCGTTTTTTCTAACGCAAACGGATATTTGGCTTCCTTGTAAAATTTCTTTCTTTCTGTAAGATGCCGCTTGGCATACTTACATGTGGAGGTAATGTCCCAGATTTGGACAAAGTCTTTATCTTCTGCTTTTCTAATGCCTCGCCCAATACTCTGTATAACTCGGACAAAGCTCTTTCCGGGCTCAAGAAGAACCATATTAAAAATCCTAGGGATATTAATACCAACAGCGGCCACACCAAAAGTCGCCACAATAATCTTGTTATCACTTGTTTTAATTTCATCATATTCTTCTTTCCGGTCTTTAGTTTTAACCTCGCCCGAGATAAACACAGCCTCTGGTATTTCGTTTATTAAAAATTTGCCTGAATCAATTCTATTAACTAGAACTAATGTGTTGCCTGTTAGTGCGATTTGTTTTATTAAATTACTGATATAAATCATCCTGTCTTCGTCAGTGACAAGATATTTTAATTCTTCTGGATAACTGCCGAATTCTTTTAAATCCATTAATTGGACTACTTTAACATGGCAATCACTTAGCACACCTTTAGTTTGTAACTCGTGTGCTTGTATGCTGTGTATTACTGGGCCAAGGCTTGCAAAGATAGCTTCAAATTCGTGTGCTTCCTTGGGTACGGTTCCCGTTAGTCCCCAGCGTATTGGTGCATTGCATAAGTTCTGTGTGAGTAAATTCTTTAGTACCTCGGCTTTGGCCATGTGTACTTCGTCAACAATTACGGTCTTGACGCCGTCAAGGAATTCTGCAAGTGTTACAATATCATGTTCCTGATTTTTTGATTTCTTATCCAGTATATTAAGGCTCTGCCACGTGCAAATTGTATGCGTTTTATTAAGGTCCTTCCTGTCGCCATAATACACTCCTACATCTAAACCACAATTAATAAAATCCTCTTCTGTTTGTTCCACTAGACTTTTATTAGGTACGATTGTAATTGTACGACCAAATGTTTCGCACAGTCTGCTCAAGGTTGCAGTGATAATTGTCTTACCCGCGCCAGTTGCAACTTCCTGCAATGCCTGGGGATTTTTAAGAAAATTGTTAATTACATCTAATTGATAATCACGCAACTTAATTGGTTGTCCTGCCTGTTGATGACCTTCGGGCCAACAACGTTCTCCCCAGAAATCTTCAGTGACTTCTGGGAATTTTAATTTAATCGGGCTTCGTAAATCTTCTACTTCTTCCAGCGAAATTCCCATGCCAGTTAGTATTTGCATGACTTTTTCTAATTGGTTCAAATAGCCGTTACCACCGAGTCCGAATAGACTTACAGTACCATCCCAGCGACCTAATTTGTATGCAGGATGGTATCGAGCGTAAGGTGCAAAAAATTTAAATGCGTTTGCTAATTTCTTCCGTGCATCTAATTCAAGACCTTCTATCTTGATATTGACCTCATCTTTTATGACTAATTTTACGATCGCCATGTGTTAGCTTTTGCCTCTATTATACTTTCTTTTTCTGCGTGACTGATGATTAAATCGCATCTATTACTGTAGACGGCTGTCTTACTATGACGCAAACTAGTACCTAACACTATAACACTTTTCGGTGCCCAATCGCAATCTTTTAGGAAAAATTTCGGTAATTTTCCAGTTTGCACACATGCCACTTGTGTGCTAGAATCCAGTGGACTATTGTAATTTTTGTCTTTAATAAAGTTATTAAACTCTTTACCACTGTCGGTATTTTCAAGTCTAAAATAAATTCCAACGTTATCAGTTATCCCATTTTTTTCCATAGATTCCGAAAAATTCTGGAGATTTTTCACATAGTCATTACTGTTGTTAGAATCAAATACCACTAGTATTGGCAATCGATCTAATGTTTTTAATACTGCTACCAATTCTGCCAAATTATGCAAATTACTATTAATCCAAAGTTTTGTGCTAGATCTATGAGTAATCAAATCTGACAAATTTCCGTATTTTTTCAGTGAATTTTTCACAAAATACTGGTAGCGTATACTTCGGTCTTGGACAATAGATTCCGTCATAAGTGACATAGTGCCACATTCTTCTTCTAACCGATTTTTCATGTTTTCAGGCAAATTTTCTTCAAATGTGTAGTTTGCCTTGATCTCGGAAATTTCGTATTTTTTGATAATTTCGTAAAAATTCGTGATTTTTTGGTCTATCTCAAACCGGTAAGGTTTTAGTGCTTCGATCAGACACACTATATGCTTTTCGGTCAAGGCATAGTGCCAGCGGTTACTAGATATTTTTGCAATTTGACCAACTTCTCCAGTGGATAGTTTGTGTAGCAGGTCACGTATGCGAGTATTATGGGTAAATTCTACAGCTATCACCAGTTCTTCTTCTATGTTTTTTGTTAAAAACATTTTTCTAATATTTTCAACGACTCTAAAAGATTTTGACCAAATATTAGATTCTAAAATTTCTAATATATTGTTTTCTGCTGGTCGAAAATGTGTTTTATGTTCGCATAAAATTTTGTACAATAGCTTACCTTGATTTTCTGTGATAAAACCTGGCAAACATACACTGGCACTAAGACTTTTTAGTACCTTTAAATCTTTTCGATTAACCTGATCCGAAAATTTATCAAATCCGTAATCATTAATCGTAGTTAGAAGTTTATCAATAGTCGTCATAGTATTAGTATACAGTAGCAGGTCATGAAAGTCAACCTCTATAAATATTTAAAGGTGCCTAAGCACCTTTTGGGAAGATTGATCTGATTAAAGTGTAGCGTCTTCCATACCAGCGGTACGAAGTTTAATCACGTTTGATAACTGCCATTGCTTGATGTCCAATGCCTTGGTGATGCCAAGCCATTTGTTTCTAAGCAGAGCGAACTCGTTGATAATTTTTTCAAAGTCAACAACATCCGATTCACCATCCACGTATTTTTCACAATCTTTTGACGAAAGTGCTCGTTGATAGTTCTCAAGATATTTTCTAAAGTGTTGACTGCGGAGCCTTCTTAATTCAATGTTAAGATATTCTAAGATAGCTTCGATTTCTTGTAATTGTGAAAATCTTTCCTCTACTATACCGGGCATACTTGCGCTTGCCCGTTCAATATTACCAACAATTTTCACATCTTGCCGGGCATTGTTCAGTTCTGCTTCGAAATGAGCCACAGCATCAGGTATAAAAGAAATATCTTTGCTAATCTTAGAATACCACATGTATATTATTCCAGTTCTTTATAATCGTCTTCGTCTTCGTCTGATTCTTCGTCTAGATAGTATTCAATTGCTGAATCTAGAATGCCGTCGACACCGGTTGCACCTTCTAGAACACGATCGTGTGTTCCAAAATCTGCTAATAGGTCAACGTAGCGTTCAGCTACTGCTTCTAAATTCTTTTTATCGATAAACTCACTAAACAGTACCCACACGTCAGCAATTTGTGTTTCATTCAACATTTTCGTCCGTCTCCTCTGGAATGGTTGTTGTTGTTATTTTAGGTTTGATATGGAATTTTGCCATTATCATATCTAATTTATCATCTTTCCATTCTTTTCGGTAGAATTTGAATTCTTCACCAGTCTCTGGATCAATCCACTTGAGTCGATTGCCTTCTTGTTTTAACAAGCCAGCCTTTTCGCACATATCGACCATTCCTGAATAAGGATTCATACCTGTTTCATAGGGAATTTTAATTTGTACAGTTTCAAAAGGTTTGCTGTAACGAGTCTTCATGATTTTACAACTAGCACGAATACCCATTACATCTGATACCTTATTGCCATCCTCATCCTCTTTGAGTTTGAGTTTTTTCATAGCAACAACGATACTAGACGCATAGACAAAGCCTTGTCCACCACTAATCTTGTCGTCTGGATCGAACATATCTTGACTTGCGTAAGTGTGATTTGTACAAACCATACCTACGTTATAACTACCAAACATGTTTACACAGTTACGAACAAGGCTTGTAAGTGCTTTAGGTTTACGGCCCATGTCTCCTTTCATATCACCAGCTTGGAACTGGTTAATGTCAGTAGGGGTAAGCAACATACCCAATGAGTCTATGACAAATAAGACTTTAGGACGTTCTGCCATTTCTTTGTACTCTTTCATGAATTCATGAATGGTTTTAGCCACATCATCAATCATTGCCATGTTAAGTTTAAGAAGTTTGTCTTCGCCAGTATCTACACCAAGTGCATGTAGCCATGCTTCATCCAACGCATTTTCTGTATCAATTAAAATAACATAAATGCCCTGTGCTTGTGCATTACGTACTAGGTTGCCTGAGCAGATAAATGATTTACCTGCGCCAGATTCTCCCGCAAACACAGTTACCTTGCCCAAAGGAATACCTTTGTTAAAATCACCGCTGATTAGATAGTTAAGTGTAAAATTACCTGTGCTGACCCAATCTGTAGGATCGTTAAATCCAACACCAAGCCCGTCGATTGACTTGGTCAAAGTTTTTCTAAACTTTGATAAATCGAACGCTTTAGTCGCCATATCAAACGTCCCTGTCCATTTCACATGCTTCGCGTACTAGTGAAACAACTTCGTCTAGTGTGTTGCACAAGATTTTGGCATTGACATAATCGCCTTTCTTGTTGCGTCCACCTGCTTCTACCATGAAGCCATTGTCGTACATATTAATTGTAAACGACTCATTTACCTTAGTCAATTTGTCACCAAATGACTTTACTGATTTTACTGTTGCCATTATTTTTCTCCTATAGATAACTCGGGCGTACGACTAAGTCGCAGAGGCCCAAGCCGTATTTTTTACTTCTGACGATTGCGAATCATTGCCAAGATATCTTGGGCACGTGAATCGCCGCTGGCGTCTGTAGATGCGGCAGGTATTGCCTTAGCTACTGGTGCAGGTGTGTCATCTTCATCACTTGCTTTTGCCGCAGGTGCTGGAGTTGCTTTAGGAGTTGACTTCACAGGATCGCCAGTTTCTTGGCTCATACCTGCTGGTTTGAAATACTGTCCCCAATGTTCCATGTCATATGGTTCGCCATCAACTGATGCTTCAAACATTTCTTTCATAACTTTCAACTCAACTTCACCTGGCTTCTTAGGTAAGAAATCAGACAAGTTAAACAAGCCATGTTGTTTGATAGCCGCATTTTCTTCGTCACTCAAAGGACGTTCACGACGTGCCCAACTCGATGTTGAGTAGTCAGCATAGCCGCCTTTAGTGCCTTTCTTCATACGATAGTCCAAACCATGTACGAAGTCAGTTGGCAAGTCTTCCAATTCTGGATCGACCAATGCCGCGCGAATACTTGTGAAAATCTGTGGGCCGATAATGAATCGACGAATTGGATTTTCTGGATGCTTTTCTTCTTTGAGACCGTCTTCTACAACGAAACCTTGGAAAATGTAACTGCGTTTCTTCCAATATTTACGACCCATATCTTCCAATGCTGGATCTTTAAACCATGCACGTACTTCCGAAAGAATCGGGCAAGTGTCGCCATACATTTCCACGCATGGTACTTGTACAATAACTGGTTTGGATTCGCTTTCGCCTTTGATCCCTGCGAATGGGAGTTTGATCATTGCCCGTTCAGCCCAGAAAAAAGTATTGTCTGTATTGCCGTCGGGTAGGAAGCGTAGTGTTGCTTCTTGACCTTCTTTGAGATTCCAGAACGGATAAATTGAGTTATCACCACCGCCTGTTCGTTCTCCTGAGCCACGTTGCTCAGCTTCTTTTAGTTTTGCTCGTATTTCTGCCAAAGATGCCATAATATATCTCCTATTGTTAGCCTTTGTTTGCTTTTGTGCCTATTATTGTTCTATCACCCTGATAAAACAAAAAGTGCATACATGTTATTGTACGCACTTTTATTTATAAGAGCAAGAGAAATCTTGCTTGAAATGTGAGTATTTTACTCGATTATCTTGATAATTGTATAATACGTGCCAAAGTTTGATCTTCGTTATACATTAGCTGTCCGTTTGTATTATAAGATTCTTTCATCGATAATTGTTTTTTGACAACATCCATGTATACTAACGGAACTTCTTCTATCGTTTTTCTCTTTTCTTTTACTGCCTTAATCCAAGTTGGAATACTTTTAATATCTGCTGGATTCACTGGTCGAACTGTGCCATTTACACTAATGGTCGTCTTAGGATCGATAATCAAATAGCCAAATTCTTTTTCAGCTTTTATAGTGTCGTTACCCCTGACGCCGTCTGTTTTCAATTTAGTACCGTCTTTATTTTTTGCACCTAATTCAGCCAACTGTTTTTGTTTATCGTAAACATCAGGCTTGCCTTTTGGATCTAACCCCGGACGTGCTGGATCTTTAGATTGCGGTTGATCACCAGTTCCTGATTGTTTGCTTGATCCGTCAGGATTCCAACCGTTTGCGTATTTTGCATCCCAGGCTTGGGCTTGTAATGGATCAGTTGGGCGGGGTTTGACTGAATCGGCAGAATTTGTAGGAAATGATGAATTTCCTCCTGAAGTTACTAGTTGGTCGCCAGTACCTTTTTTATCACCGTTAGGATTTGATGCAATGTATGTTTCTTTTTCTTTTTCAAAAGCCGCTTTGGTATCCGGGCCGTATTTGCCGTCTACATTAATGCCATATTTTTGTTGTAATGCTTCAACTGCTTTCTTTTCGGCAGTACCATAAACACCAGTTGCAGGATTGATACCTAATCGTTTCTGTAGTTCTGCTACACGATGGTCGGTACCACTATCTTTACTACCTGGCCCAATAGTATCGGCGTGATACATTGCGCCATTGGTATGATTAACAGCGGCATAGCTTTGAGCATTGGTGCCAGTTGGCACATGATTATCAGCAGCCGTAACTGCTTGTGCATCAGGAATAGTTTTCTTTTCCGGAGCAGGAACTACACCAGCACCGCCTGCGGCAGTCTCTGGCCCACTTGCAATAGTAGTGTCGGCGCCACCGTTAGCCGGATTAAGAGCGGCAGATCCTGTCACAGGTGCTTTGACAATAGCACCTTGTTGATGTTCTTCTTCTGGTTGCTTAGAAGCGTTAGCTCGATCACGAACAGCGGCAGAATTTCCGTCGATGGTAGATTGCTGTTGACTAGCTTGCCACTTTGTTATTGGCTCTCGAAGTCTTTCAATTTCTTGTGCTTCGGGAAAGGCAGCATTGGCCGGAACACTTGCCCATTTAACTAAATTAGGCCAAAATTTGTTTAATTGATCTAAATCTGATTCTGTTAGCAAACTGTCGGTTTCTAGTAATGCTCGACCAATTAATGATTTAAAAATTATATTTTCTTTTAAACCAGTTAATTTTTTAACGCCATCAAGAGAAAGTCTAACTTTTTCAATACTACCAAAATCTCCAGTGGCAAAATCTCCTTGCTGAGGAGGATTTACTAACGCACCTTGTTGTGCTTGTTGATCTATTGCCGCTACTGCCGGTGCCGCTACTGCCGGTGCCGCTACTGCCGGTGCCGCTGTCGGCATTGGGCCGTATTTTACATTCCAAATATCACCATATCGACTACGCCAAACTGTGCCATCACCACTAGTTGTTGCAGATAAAATTTTTCTGCCTTTGCCTTGAGGGCTATTATCAACATCGCCAATTTTTAATGGGGGGTATATTTTAGGATCTAAAGGTTGCACTTCTTGATCACGCCCGCCTTCTTCTATACGTTCTAGCGATTCTAACAGTTGTTTCATTGAACTCATAGTCTAGTACCTGTTAATTTTTAAGATAAGATTCCATAACATCGTGTGCTTTGGCGATATTATCAACGGCACCTAGTCCAGATAATTTTTTAATACGCTCTTGTTGATGTAAACTACTACTTGGATCTATACGATCGATAGTGGCAAATACCTGTGCCTTTTCCCTCGGATCAGCATCCATAAATTCTTTTTCAAGTTTAACTTTAACTCCAGTGCCACCGATAGTAAAGTTTTTCTTTTCACGATTGTAAAAACCACTGGCAAATCTTAACATGTCTTCAGCACTACTACCTTGTGGTTCTGTAGCAGGGGCCGTTGGTTTATCACTAGGGTCCATACCAAACTCTTCTAAAGTAAGGCCAGCCGCTAGAACCATTTCGCCCAATGTTTTATTTCCAATACGTGTATCAGCAGTTGCTCCTGCCTTAACTGCTTTTGCAACAACGTAGGATAATCTATTTTCAGTTACAGGTGCGGCAGGGCCCGTTGGTGCTTCTCCGCCTTCTGGTGCGGCTGGGGCTGCTGGTGCGGCAGGTGCTTCACCGCTGTCTGGAGCGGGAGCAGCGGATGCGTCTGGAGCGGGAGCAGCCGATGCGTCTGGTGTTTCTTGTTTAGTATCTCCGCCTTCTGCACTAAACATATCTTTATTGCCTTCATAGAATTCCGGATGATTATTTTTAAAATATTCAATAACTAATGCACGAGCATCTATGTTAGGATTGGCACCTTCAAGGCTATGAAGCAATGTAGGGTCTGGATATACTGCTTTTACACTATCACTAATGTTAGGAAATCCTGTTAATTCTTTTGACAATAAATCTTTTAACTTAGTCTTAGTCTCTTCATCTTCTAAACTAGGTAAATCGTCTATTTCTTCAACTAAAGAATCCATAAAGTTGATAAACTGTTTTTCTTCCTTAGTCATTTTTTCTGTTTCACGACGTGCTTTATCACTCATGTTAGTAACTTTGCCGCGGCCGTCTTTAGGTGTTGTGGATTTTTTCCATTCGCCTTCTTCCTTCCAGCTGATGACTTTACCGTCTTTATCTTTAACTTCAGTGCGCTTTTCAGCCAATAAGTCTTCAGGATCTAACTCGCGTGTTGGTAACTCGCTTTCATCTACTAGTTTGTAGATGTATGGAAATACATCTTTCAATTCGTCTTTAAAACTACGCACAGTCAACCGATCGATCCAGTCATTCATTAGACTTTCTGGAATTTGTTTTGACTCGCTTGGTTGAAAACTTTCTGCAAACTGTTCGTAATATCCGTTTGTTTGCAATTTATGAATTTCTTTTTTAACTTGTTCTAAGCGTTCAGCAACCTTGCCATTGATTTCGCTCATTGCTTCACTTAATTGTTCGTTACGATTTACATACCCTTTGAACATGCGTAATTTTACTAGCTCTTCGCTTAAACTAACTACATGTTGTCCAATAGCATCGTATGGATTGCCGCCGTGATTGATATGTTGTGCCATTGCTCGGGCACCATTTAAATGACGTAATGGATAACGGAAACGTTCACCTTGTGCATTGTCAATATAAATGCTTTCAATGTGCATGGTACGGCCTGCTGCCAAATCAAAGTTAACAGGCTGGGTATGTCTTACAACTAACCTTGCCTCTCCTAAGTCTTGGTAACTTACTTTTGTAGTACCAAACATTTTGCTTTCCATCATTTTATCTTCTCCATCTTTTGCGTGGAATTCATAATCCCGTTTATCTAGATTGCTCTTGCCTAGATTATCAACGTGATATCCTAGTAAATTTCTTCTCGCCAAATCTCTAAAACTTCTAATGAATTTGTACGCACCGTGGTGAGTTTCATTGGTTTCTTTATCGATAAGATCGCCGCCGGCTTTGATCACAACACCGTCGTCTTCATCTAGGGTAATAGTAATAGTACCCAAGGTGTTGCCGTCTTCTTTGTAATCAAACTCGAACCAACGAGCATTGGGAATATCACTTTTTTTACTTAAAACTTCGGTGGATTCGTCCGCGAACTTAATGGGGCGAAAACGGCTTTCAATTTTACCGTAAATCTCTTTTGCTACTGAATCTAAATTTGGGTCCATATGGTATTTATCCGAGTCCTGATATAAAAATAGGCATGGGCGGGTCGTAATCTTCCTGCCATTCATCCCTGCTGGTCATGCTATCTGCGACACGAATGTCCCAATCGCATAGTATTTCTGCCACTCTGATAATTAGCAATAGGCTAGATACCAGGTCGTCGTGTTGTCCGTCTTTGGCTTTAAATGTGATATTGTGTGCTACAAACGTCTTTAGCTGTGTAATTGTGGGCTTGCTAGAAATCTTCATTCTATCAGTTTCTATTAGGTACTTTAACCGGGCACAGGCTGCAATTTTTGCGCCGTGTGTGGTGTTAAATCCTTTGCGGAACTTGCGCACATGTCCTTTGCGTACAGGTTCGCTTACAAACAGCCCTGGGAATGTTTCTTCACCGTTTTCACTAATAGCAACTAGGGCCGCTTCACCCACAGTGTTGTTTTCCACACTCCAGAATATGTTGTTAACATTGCGCTCGCCTATCTTTTCTTGAATATGACGCAGTATTTCTCGCAACAATTTTATCTGTTCTTGCACTTTGGTAATGTTGTTTTGCCACTCGCCTACTTGTATAAAGCTGGGTAATTCAAATATCTGTATAGCGGCAAAGTCGCCGCCTGTACCTAAACTAGGGTCTAAACATATCGCATAAAGGTGTTGATCGCTGAGCTCTTTATACCAGCGCACTTGACCCATTTTTAACATGGGTTCTCGTCCTAACATTTCACTTAGTTTAATACTGTCTATTAATGTTTCGTCATAAATTAGGAATTCACATCCATATTCACGGCGGAATTTTTCTTCGCCAATGCGTCCCATTTCTGTAATGCGCCATGCGTCATCACGATCAGGATGTTCGTCCCACGCGGCTCTAAAGCCAAAGAATCCGTTACGACCACGGCCATCTTCAGTTTCATTGCCAAACGTGTCAAACTTATCTTGGCTTTCTTTCCAGATAGTAGCAAAAGTATCTTCGTCACTGTTTGGGGTTGATGTAATAATTGCTCGTCCACCAGTTGCTAGTGTCGGACTTATTGAAGTCCAAAATTCTTCAGCAATGTTAGGCTGTACGAACGCAAACTCATCACAATATAATAACGATATCGACATACCACGACCTGTGTTTCCCGTAGTAGTTTGACTTACGATACGTGATCCGTTGTCAAATTCTATACTGCCTTTGTTATAACTAACAACACCTGCACGAATATGATCAGGGCAAAGTTCGTATCCGTAGCGAATACGTTGCATAATTTCTTGTGCGCCCAAATACTTGTGTGCGGCAACTAAAATAGTTTGATCTGGATGGAACATGGCGTACCATAACAAGTATGCTGAAGCACAAGTGGTCTTGCCACTTTGACGCGGTAGCATGTTTACATTGAATCGGCTGTTGTGATAACTGGCTAATAATCTTATTTGATAATCATACGGTTCAAATAAAACCTTACCACGGACTGCATGTTGAATATAGAAAAAATGCCTAGCAAAATATAAGTATCCGTCATCTGGATGCATACATGCGGCAAAGTCAACGACTTCGTTTTCGGTAAATTTGGATTTAGTGTGCGCCTTTTTGACAAGGACGCCTTCTAATGATTTTGACATAGTTTTATTTACACAAAAAAATAGCTCCCGAAGGAGCTATTTGGCATGGTTAAACAGTATATTATTTGCTTTCTCTTAGTTTAACTTCTTGATATAAATTGGCCAATTGATCTAATAAACCGCCTTCTCTCATTGGGTTAACGCCTATTGGTTGTCCTGGTCTCTGGGTTTGATCATGTTGCTTGTCTTGTCCGCCTGTGATGTCGTTGTTCATATATCCCATGCCTTGATGACTAACATCTGGACGATTTGCGTATTCTTCATCCATATCGTCATCACCAACTGCTGCCGCTACTGCCGCCTTAATTTTCTTTTCTGGACTAATTGCTGGAGTTTCTGCTTCGTGATCGCCGCTGTCAATAATTTCCATGTCGCCGTGATGTTCGCCTGGATCTAATTCGTCGTGTCCCATTTCAGGCTCATCGTGATCCATTTCAAGACCTCCGATTGGACCATCAATTTCGATTGCACCATCTAAATCTGGTTCTGATACTGGATTATAATGCGGAGCGTGTTGGGCCGCATCTTCGATATTTTTTAACACATTCATTAGGTCACGAATGCCGCCTTTACCGCTAGCGTTCATGCTAACATTCATGCTAACAGTATCTTGTTGTGGAGGTTGCATGCCTGGCATAGCATGTGGCATGTTCATCATACCTGGCATTGCTGGCATATCGCCACATTCTGCTACCGGAGTTGAAGCGCCGCCGCCTGCATTTTTAGCAGGAGTACCTGATGTGCTGAAATTTGTAAAATTATTTTTTTCAAAACTATGAGTTTCAAATGATTCCATCAACGTTTGACTTCCGTCAATCTTTCTTAATTTTTCTGCTAGTTCATGAAAATTCATATTAGTTTCCCTTGGCCGGCGTGCCAGCAAATAATTGATCGTTTACGCCTTTGTATTCTTCCAGGCCATGCTTTTCTAAGGTTTTTAGAAAGCTCATAACTTTTTTATCGCCAACCATTTCTTGGTAATCGGCATCAGCATAAGGTGTGTTTAACAATGCTTCGTCTGCATTTTTAGAAGTTGTAGTTTCTAAACCTTTCATATACTGAACGTTTAATTCTGTTTCTTGTTCTTCACCAAGTGTGCGTACTACAATGTGTTTAGTGTCGATACCTAATTTAGTATTGATAAGTTGTTGAATAACAGGAGTAATTGTTGGATAGCGTAAGGCGATATCAAACACAGTTACTTCTCTAAATTTTACGTTGGGAAAGTCGATTGGACTTTCTTGAATAGGTGTACGTTTGGCATTTTTAATGCTTTCAACATTAAATTGTGATAGTGCAATCTTAAGATTTGTTGCGAAATCTTTAGGGATATCACCCGCAATTTTAACCTTGTATTCGTAGGTTTTCTTGCTTTCTGTTAAGTATTCTTTGTATGATTTCATATTGGCTTCCATCATGTATTTATTTCATATTCTTCAATTTTTCAATTAGGCTATTACGATCGGTGATAATAACACCTTCACCCGATATAGTAACACCGTCATCTGAACTTGAATCGTTGTCTAATTTCTGTTTCTTTAACTGCAAATCTATCATTTTTAGCTTTTTATCCAGCTTGGCTGTTTTAGCTGTAATCGCATGTCCCAGCATACTAGCCGCAACTTCAAACATACGGGCACTATAACGTGCTTCTACGTTCATTCCCAAGTCCATAATATCGTCATAAGCATCTTTGGCTTTTTGAGCTAGTTCATCTAGTTCTTGATCACCTAAATCTCCTAGGCCTTTTACCGCAGGTAGTGCGGCACTGATCTTATCAAATTCACTAATATCTCTAAGTAGTGGCGGTACTGATGGCGGAAGTTCACGCTTAGTTTCTTCCGCTTTTACTACCTTTTTACTTTCAGGTAAATTTAGGATTTCTTCAAGTTTTTTAGTCATACTTTACTTATCTTCCAGTTTGGCTGAATAGATCATTTTCATTAAGTACTCGAAACTTAATACCTTGTTGTTTCGCCCATGCACTGGCACTGGCCCACTTGGCTTGATTTTTTATATACTGTGCCTGATTATATTTGTTCTTGCCTACTCGTTCTAGTATAGCTTGACTAGCAGGTTTAATTTCAACTAATTCTGTATGTACTTGATGATTTTTATCAATATATTGAATAAAAAAATCCGGAACGTAAACTGTTTGCTTACCAGTTAGCGGATCTCTGTAAGGTATTTTAACAGCTTCGCTAGCCCATTTTTGCACACTGACATTAGTATCGCAAAAATTCATGAAGCTCCATTCCCAACTTGATCGGTATGTAGGTGCCGTCAACCCTACATACTTTTCGGGGTTCTTCATGACAAATTTACCTTTTGCAAATCTATTAGCCATATCAGACTAGAATATTTCTAGATTCAAGTGGACTGTTTGCACCTTGTACTTTATATCCTAGCAAACTTGTATTTTCTCTATAGGTATTCATTACCTGTGTAATAACCTGAGTCAACTGCAAATCTGTAATAGTTTTTAAACTATCTAGTAATTCAAATACATTGATACTATCTATACGAGCTTGATTAAGCATTACAATACTAACAGTTCTTGCACTGTTAATATCAAATCCTCTTTTTTGGAAAAAACCAACTACAGCATCGATTTCGCCTGCTGGAAAACTGACCGGATATTGATAATATTTGTCAAAAAATTGTCTAACAATAGTGGAACTATCTGTAGTACTGTTGATAGGTAAATTTGTTTGATTCATTATAGATTCTTTGATTTAGCTTCAGTTGTGTAAGTAACACTTTTTGTCGGAACTTGTATGTTTGACATGTTTCCACCCGACGCTGGATTATTTTGTGTTGTAGTGGTTCCTCGCTTAACTGGAACTGCACTATTAGTATTTTGATAACTGTTAATTGTTTTAATCGCGTTGTTGATAAAATTAGATTTATTGTTGTTAGTTAAATTGGCATCTAACAAAGTTGACCCATTTTTAATATCGTTGATATTGCTGATAGCGTTTAATCCAACTAACGGGCTTGGTACCTGATCGTAATTTTCAATACCAAATCCTTCAGGATCGCCGGGAGCTACAATACCAGACCCGTATTCAACTGCTTCAAATGCAATAGTCATCATGTTGTCGTGAGGCGACTGCGTCTGAGCATAGTCAACACTTTCATGACTCCAACTAGTGACTATAGGGTTAATAAGTTTATAACTTACATACTGTCCCTGAGCCATTTGGTATATTGTGATGTAGTTAAAAAATGAACCAGAACTACCACTATCTAATCCATAAGCATTTCTTATAAAATTAAATTTCTTAGTTGCTGTTTGATTAAAGGCGCCGGCTGTTCTTGCACTAGCACTGTCTGAATAATAATAATTAAAATAATTTTGCCACATCAAATTAATTAAACCCATATTATCATCATGGAATTTGATAGTGGCATCTTCGTATGTGACTCTTTGTTGTATATTTCTCTTGCGATTATACTGGTTTACTTTATCTACCAGCATGGTAAATCTAGGCAAAGTTACATTTTTAACTAACATACCTAAAACATTTTTATAGTTGTTGACTAATACCGGAGTACTTACAGCATTAGGATTAATGCTGATCGCAACATGAAATAAGAAATTTTGTTTTGGGCCGTAATTTTGATTATTGTCAGTAAACATCCTCGCGGCATGTTGCCAGTCGCGAAGATCGGGTCCTATATTGTTATTGCCAAGATAACCAGAGTTTTGATTTGCCATACTATATTTATTACATTCATTAACTGTGTAGTTAATGATTGCCTATAAAAAAGCTCGCCTAAGCGAGCTTTTGTTTAACGTGGGCCTGCGCCGCCGCCAGTCGCCAGTGTACCTGGAGTAGATGGACGTACTGAAGTCGCATTGCCGATCCCTGAACCATTTGGACTTTGTACTGCATTGTCCATTTGTAAAGTCAATGTAATTTCAGCTGGGCCTTGTTGGCCGTAATCGATAGCTTCGTAGTTAGCTTGTTGTACATAACAACCATAACACTGCCATGTTTCAAGAACATTAGGTGTACTTGCACCATTACCACCGTCTAACATTTCGATACGTAATGTAAACTTGTAGTCTTGTCCGCTTGCGGCACTTGATTGCTCATAAAAGTCAAACTGTTTCTGCATCTGTTCGCCAACTAGTTTACTAACTGCGCCAGTGCTGTCATCGCGTAACTTAATTTGAATAGTCTGCCACTTAGGCTTTCCAGCATAGTGAATTTGACTATTGTAAATTGGGATTACTTGATCTTCGAACTGTACGTTAGGACGAGCCGCTGACATAACTTGTTTAGTTAATTCAGTTGTAGGTGTACTAATACCGAAGTTTTCAAAGCTCACTCGAAAGCGATACTTTAACTTCGGCATCAACATACCTTGTGAGGTAGCACTTTGGTCTGACGCTAAAGGTACTGTAAAATTTGATAATGCCGCTATTGCCATGTTATATATTCTCCGTTACTTTGAAAGACCTTTGATTGCACCAGTATTTTCTAAACGCATCGGAATGTAAATAAACTCCGCTGCCTTCACTGGTTCAATTGCTACGTCAAGATGTAATTCACTGCGGTCTATACGAGCAGGTGTATTGTTTGATGTGTCGCAAACCACTAGGTAGTCATAGATAGCACGTTGTCCAACTAGTTCTAACAATAAACTTTCCGCAGAATTTTTAATTTCATTACGTGTAATTGTATCGTTTGGTTCAAACACAAATGGTTTTGCCAATACTGTAAATTGACGACGTAGGAAAATTATTAAACGTGCTACGTTGATACGATCTAAACTACTTGCCGCCAATTGACGTGTATATTGTCCGTATGCAACTAATCCTGTACCGCTAATAAATGTTATAGGATTAACGTGGATCGCTGCCAATGCATCGCGCTGTCCGCTATTTAATGCTACTGAATAGAATTCGCCAGTATTTCCAACATATCCGACTGCTGAAGCATTTGTAATTCCACCACGACGTGTACCGGCTGGTGCAAACCATGGATAAGAAACATTGTCGCTTAGAGCAATAGTGCGCAACATCATGTGACTCGGTGGAACTGCAATATTGTTTCCTTTATTGTCAGTTGAATAGCCCCATGGATAGTAAACGCCTAAATATGGATCTGTAGTTGTTAAGCCTGCTTCCCCATTGCCAACTGATTTAGCTGTGTTATTGCCCCAGTTGCTTAAACTTGTAGCATCTGGTGTCAAACGGGCTGGCGTATCTGCAACTACAAAACTTTGAATACCGCGATCATAGTTCAATGAAACCATTTCGTCGATTAGTTCTGTATAGCCAGGTGCCGCAATCAAGTTATATGTTAATGAATCTTCATCCCGTATATTTTGATTACCTGAAATTAATGCTGCCAATGCTTGCACAACTACTGCACGTTGAGCTTTACGACCAAAAGTGCCAGCGCCATTCGCTTGATTAGCCGCTTGGCTTACCCATGCATTTGCAAAATACGAAGTTTGATTTTCGTTAGACCAGCTACGTGGGTTTTTACCTTGTGTGTTAACATAGTTGCGAACATATTTCTTAACGTTGTATCCGCTACGACGTAAGTTGAACAGCAACATGCCTTTTGGATATTTGGCAGGATCTGGAGCATCATAATCTAAGAAATCGCTGTTCATCATAGTGATAATACTATCTTGAGTACTGTTTAATCCAGTGCTGTTCCAACGAGCATCGGCAAATATAATACCGTTTTCAGTTGTGTTATCTGTTTTATCTAGTACAACCCATTTCACACTGCTTGCATTCCAAACACTGATCTTAGGATAATTTTCTAAATCGCTTGAATCAATCCACAAATCACCTTGCACTAATGCAGTGCCGTCTGATTGTAGTGTTGGAGTTGTGCTTGATACTATTGGACCGTTTGGATCTGTTGCATTAGTCGTAGCGTATGCCGATACGTTGTTTAAACCATAATTAAATGATGCACCTGTACGTGCTGTGAAGTTATAATTGTTTAAACCTCTCCAATGGGTACCGTCATTAACTAAAATATCTGTATCAGTAATTATATTGTTATACCATAATTGCTGATCTGCTGTTACTGTTGTTGGAGTAGTAGCACTTGCACTGTATGTTAAACCGTCAGTTGCATTGGTATCCAATGTTTTCCAGTTGCTCATCTGTCCAAAACTGTATGTTGCTTCTCCCGCCGGCACAGCGTAGAAATTAGCAGTTGTTCCTGTAACTAGTCCCGATTTAGCCAACGGCGTATTTGTTCCGTCAGCCAAGCGAACAATTCCGCCGGCTGCATGAGTGATAACAACTTGGTTACTGCTATTCACGCTGGCAGTTATATTAGCAAATCCTGCACTGTTGATAGCGCCTGCAAATGCAGTAGCATCGGCTGTTCCGCTTGTACCAGTTGCAGTAAACGTCACTGTCTTGCCGGAACCTTGCGATCCTGCAAGTGTGTAGTCGCCCAAATATGCTGAACCTACAACGCTTTCAATGGCCGAAAATGTATTTGAACCGCCAGTAAATGTTGAATTTTTAATAATTCCAGTAGTTACTGTAGTAGGCCCTGAATTCAAACGACGGTGGATTTTAAAATCTACCACAGTTGGGTTTGCGCCATGGCTGTTATATTCGCTGTCATTGTATTTTACATACAACGCACCGACTGGAATATTAAGTCCGCCACCTGCTGGATCTAGTCCGTAAAGAGCGGCTGAACTTGTTGCATATAATGGAGCATTTAGTTGTCCAAATGTTGCTGTAGTGGTGTTATATAACCAAACAGCCCAGTTTGCACCCAAGTTAGGATAAGTTGATTTAACCCATACACTTCCTGTTGGGCGTGGATTAGAATCTGTTAATTTGTAAGCCGGTACACTAGTATGAGATTGTATACTTAACAATGGAGAATAATAAGTAGAAATTCCACCGTCTGCAGAAGTCAAACCAATTTGATAAGCCAAGTCCGAACCTGAAGTGCCCTGAATTATTAATTTATCAACAGTTCCATCACAATAAATTGACACTTGATTATTGCTATTGACACTAGCAGTAACTCCTGGAATTTTGCCAGTAAGTGCTGAAACAAAACCTGCAAATGTTGTAATATTAGCAGTTGTTCCGCCAATAGTAATAAATGTTTCTGTTTCTACGGCTGTCATCAATGCGCCGCTGGCAGTTGTCAATGCAAATGGAACAGCATTAGCTGTATTAGATGCGCTAATTGCAAAATAATTACCTGTTACAGAAATAACATAGTATGTTGTTCCTGAAACAATGCTACCAAATACAGTTCCGCCAAACACAATTGGATCTCCAACTTGTAATGGGGTAGTAATAGTAGCTGTAATTACGTTACATGGGGTTCCAGTAGTAGTTGTTACTGTACCAGTTGCCGCATAACTGGCAGTTGTTAATGTTACTGGAATTCCGCCAGGTGTTAAACTAATTGCAAAGTTACTGGATGTTAAATTAGCTGACAATACATAGTATGCTGTGTTTGCAGTAATGCCGTTACCAGTTACAGAGAATGAAACAATATCGCCGGCGAACAATGTGTTTGTTGCCGCAATTAAATTGTTTGCTGCCGCGGTAGCTGTTGTAGTAAGTGATCTACCAACAGTGGTAGCACTTGGTGTTACACTAATGCTCGGAGCAGTACCGTTGTATGTTGGACTAATTTTTAATGAGTATGCGGCAGTTAATGTCTGTGAAGATTTTGTACTAGTCACTGTTGGCCAGCTGGATGTCCATGCATTTGAACCAACTTGCACCCATGTGCCTGAATAATTTTTAAACCATAATCTGCTAAGAACAGGTTGACTAGCACCGGAATATGTTGTCACAGCATATGAGTTAATTGCGCCAATGCTTGACAATGGAGCATAGTTGTTACTTGCATCCAGTTTAGCGGAATCATTAATAACTACTGGTACACGATTTGTAAATGTTTGGCCGCCTGTTGTACTTGCAGAATTTGCATTCCATTCAAATACACCAAACGCTGTATCAGTAGTGTCGAACCAATATGTTCCTGCGGCAGGAGCTCCTGCCGGGATAGTACTAGTACCAACTAGCTGTGCTGTGTTAATATCTGCGCGAACAACATACGCACGGCTACTTACACCTAAATAACTGTATGCGGCTTGCAATCCATATTCATTTAGTTCACCTGCATGAACTGGATTATTGTTAGCATCAGTTTGAAAGTAAGGTGTACCAAATGTATTGCCCAAGTCCATTTGACTGGTCATTAAATACACATCGCCTGCGTTTGCTTTTAAGGTACCTGAAGCAATTCCAGTACCTGCTGAATTCGTTTTATTTTCTTGGGTTGCAACAAAAATTAAAGGTGTTGTCCCTGGGGCTGCTGGTGTGTAGAACGACTCGTCTACTACTGTAACCGCTACGCCTGGTGAACCGAGTGTGGCCATATTGTGATCTCCGGTGAATACAAGTTTCCTACATGTATTTATAGATAATTGGTTAATTTGTGGCGCTATAACTAGTTTTGAAAAGGTTTAAAAAAGGCTTAAATATCACATGCGATCACTTTGTTCATGCGGCCGTGGGCCCGTAGCCATAAATTACTATAAAGAAGGACAGGCATACTATAGAAGTCGATGTGGTGCTTGTTTACGAGGCGTAAAAATAGCCCGATGGCAACAAGCGGGCTATAATATGAAAAATACTTGTGACAAGTGCGGGTTTAAAAGTCCGTACAAGGAAATATTTTCAGTGTTTCATGTAGATGCTAATTTAAATAACTGCATACACACCAATCTTAAGACGGTATGTGCAAACTGTCAGCGTGTCCTACATAAAGAGGGGATTCGGTGGAGACAAGGCGATCTTGTACCAGACCTTTAACCTTAGACATTAAGTCATCGATAGTACTATCATTGAATAGTACTGCATCAAAATTAGTTCCAACCCATGCTGTTTCGCTAGCATGAATTCCTATTTTTTCTAATCTGCTACGACTAGTAGCCCATGCAAAATTACCACTTTCTCCACAATTTGCGTTGACTGCATCGTCATACCAATCAGGCAATTCGCCCCGGCGGACCCATACGATAATTCCGCCTGCGGCTTTAATTGATTTAATTTCGTTAGGAAAACGACAGTCTGAAATAACAATATCGTCTGTACTGTTGCGTAGTTTATTTTCCAAGCTAGCGATCCAGATATCATCATGGAATGCTTTGCGGCATACTTCAGTACCCCACAGTTGAAGCATCAACCGAGGAGTCAAATTAGGCATATTCAAACGCTTTGCCCACCATGGGTCCACTTGTTCGCGCCATTCACGGGCTTGTTTTGTGCGACCTTCCAACATGGTTCTGTCCCAACCAAATACTTGTGCTACTGCGTCTTTTAAACTGTTAGCAAAACTTTCTCGTCTAAAGCCATGAAAGTTAGTAAGATAATCGGCAATTGTATCTTTGCCAGAACCAATAAAACCGCACACACCTATAATCATAGAGCCTCCTGAAAGTAAGTCTAGTATATAACAGTTTTATTACAATGTCAAATTATTTGTTAACCATTCTAATATCCATTGCTATGGATATCCTATCATCCCCAGAAATGTTTTTTGACACACTATGAACCAACCATCCGGGAATAATTACTAGTTTGCCCGTGGCTGGAGGTATAGCCCACGAAGTTGAATTAAAGATATTTGGCTCTTCTACTAACGGTGACAAAATATAATGCTCTAATGGTATCACCGGAGTATGCACTATCAAGTTTCCACTCACTGCTCCAGATGCCTTTACATAGTATACTGCGGCAAACACACAACCTGGGTGACAATGTTTTACATCAATGGCCGAAGTGTTATCAGTATTGGCCCAAGCACGGTCGATAACCAGCTCAGCATTTCGAGATAAACCCAGTGATCTCCACAACGAATTAACTCTCACCAGGGTAGCATCGAGTAGATCTGTTATTACAGGATCTTGCAAATTGACAAAATCAGATTGATTGTTTGGAACTAGCTCTTTTGCCACTGCTTGTTTGCAAAATTTTTCCAATGATATATTATCTAAAGTTAGATAATCTGTTACAATTGGGGTGATAAAAATATGCTGTAGTTCCATAGAACTTCTCCGTGATTAAACTACAGTATATTGTTGTTTGACTAGAATGTCAAGAGTTTTTACCCTAATATAAAAGTCATTGGCTGTCCGCCAGCAACTAAATCTCCCAATTCTTTTTCAAGTTTTTCGATTTCTTTGTCGCCTTCCTGTTTCAGCGCACTGCCATTTAATTGTGTGCCGCTTTGTGGGCCAACAATACTGGCAAATTTACCACGTGCTTCGCCTAGCATCAGTTTGCAAGTGGCTAGAGTATAATCGTACAACCACTGTTTGGCATACATGTCTTGTAGAATAACAAAATCAGGTCGGAAATTGTCAGTACGAATTAATACCTGTTCGCCTTGTGCGAACGGACGTTGTAGTAAAGTTAACATGTGCTTGGTTGGATTCCATGCAAATTCAATGTAACTACCAAATATACGACCTAATAACTTTTGATATCCGCTATACATTTCGTAAGTTGCAATGCCGCCTAGCTGACTGCTGTTCATCAAATAAGTATTTGTATAGGCCAAGTTGAACGGTTCAAACAAACTGCCGCCTGCGCCTTGGCCAGTTCTACTACCTACACTACGACGGAATACTGTTCGAACGTTGATAATTTCATTGGGTAAAATGTACTCGTTTTGATCTACAAATAGTTCTAAAAACAAGTAACTTTCTTCGGTTGCGCCTGGACTACGTTGTCTAAACTTGGCAATGGCTCTGTTAAGAGCTGTTTCGTAGTGTACTGGGTCAAGCTCTACCTCAACCATACCATTACCTAACATATTTTTAACATAGTCAAAAACTTTATTTCGCTCGGCTGTTGCGGTTGTAAGGGCAGGGTCTGTAGGGTAAATATCGGCCATATTGGTTTCTCCACTCATATTTAGCATACGATAAATATCACTATGCCACGAATATCCTTATACAAACCCGAAAGAGGGTCAGACTTTAAATTTATGGATCGCCAAGCTAGCGAAATGTTCCAACTTGGCGGAACCGACATTTATTTGCACAAATATCTAGGAGCAAATACCAGCTCTGAAAATGCTACTGCCGCACAACCGCATTATGCTACTGATAATGTTACAAATATACAAGACATGTTATTGTTAGAAAATCGTGATAGAAAATATGAGCCTGAAATTTACAGATTACGTGGTTGGTACAACGTACAAAACATTGATTTTAACCTAAGCCAATTTGGGCTGTTTATCGATAACGATACAATCTACATGACTGTACATATTAATGATTTTATCAAATACATAGGACGTAAACCTGTTAGTGGTGATGTGTTTGAACTGCCGCATCTGCGTGATGATTTTGCATTGAATGATTTTGATGTAACTTTACCCCGATACTACCAGATTACTGATGTAGGCCGTGCTAGTGAAGGTTTTAGTCCAACGTGGTATCCGCATCTATACAGATTAAAGTGTACAAAGATTACAGACAGCCAACAATTTGCCAGCATTCTTAGTTTGCCTGCCGATGCAGATAATCCTACCGGCCCAACTATACAAGATATTCTTAGCACTCGTGCTAAAGATTTAGTAATTAATCAAGCAGTTATTAATCAAGCAGAGTCCGATGCGGCCTTAAGCGGTTATCAGACCAGACAATTTTATACAATGGCAGTTGATCCTAAAACTGGAAAACCCATTATTAAAACAGCCGACGACGCTGACCTCGATGCTAGCGGAATAGATGCTACTGCGGCAGATGTTGATGGTACTCCAACCCGCAGTGGTTATACTGGATACTTGCTGGGTGACGGTGTTGCTCCAAATGGAATACCAAATTTTGGTGCAGATATTCAGTTTCCATCTAGCGCAGAACAAAATGATTATTTTTTAAGAACAGATTTTATGCCAAATAGACTATTCCGATTTGACGGAACACGTTGGATTAAAGTTGAAGATAGTGTACGTATGACTATGACTAATAATGATACTCGTCAAACACTAAAAACCGGATTTATCAACAATACAAATACAAATGTTATCGGCGGAACAACTGTTACTGAACGTCAACCGCTATCATCAGCACTTAAACCCAAGGCGGATCTATAATGCAATATTTTTACGATGGGCAAATTCGCAGATACTTGGTACAGACTATCAGACTGTTCAGTAATTTTACAGTCAAATACGGCGACGGCACACTACATCAGATTCCAGTTAGCTATGGAGACCCGGATCGACAAGCGGCCGCTATCATTAGACAAAATAGTGAAAATGCTATTCAAAGTGTGCCGCGTATAGCTGTGCATATTAAAGATTTGCAATTAGATCGTACTAGATTAGCCGATGCAACTTATGTTGGAAAAGTACATTTACGTGAACGCGACACATATACTGATCCAGTAACAGGTAATCTAACTTACAGTGATGGTCAAGGTAAAAATTATACTGTTGAGCGTTTAATGCCGACACCATTTAAATTAACCTTAAGCGTTGATATCTGGTCAAGCAGTACCGAACAAAAATTACAAATACTTGAACAAATACTAGTTCTGTTTAATCCCAGTTTGGAAATACAAACGACTGACAACTATATCGATTGGACCAGTTTAAGTGTACTAGATTTAACGCAAGTACTATGGTCAAGTAGACAAGTACCGGTTGGTACAAATGATGCCATAGATCTAGCTACACTAACTTTAGAAGCGCCTGTGTGGATAAGTCCTCCTGCTAAGGTGAAAAATCTTGGTGTCATTGCCACTATTATTACTAGCATTTACGGAGCAGTAGGTGGTGACCCAGTAAATCAATATATAGAAGGGCTTGGAGTTGACATCATGGGAAATGACCCTACCATGAGCGATTTACTCAGTACACAATATACTACAAATACTGGAAATTTTGGAGTATTGCTACTAAACAGTACTGCTCAGATATTAAATCCTGGTAGTAATGTTAGCGCATCAAATGATAGTTTAACTGTTCCAGTTAATTTAAGTGTTCCTATCAATTGGCAGGACTTTTTAGCAGGTTGCAACGGTAGTTACCTAGCAGGTTCGAGTAAAATATATTTTAGACAAGCTACTGGATTTGAAGTGGGCGGAACTTTCACAATAAATTCATTGGATAATACCACTATTATAATAGTACTAGACTCGTCTACATATCCGAGCAACAGTATGCTCGCACCTTCCAGCGGTAATAATAGGGCTAACGGATCCAGTGCAGGTACATTTGATGCTATTATTAATCCCATGACTGTATATCCTGGAAATGGTATGAGTAATTTACATGCAGGGGATAGATTTTTAATTATAGAAGACATCGGCGCTATTGGAAATACTACACAAGCATGGGGCAACTTTGTAGCCAAAGCAAATGATATAATTGAATGGAGTGGTTCTGCATGGACTATTGTGTTTGATTATACTCAGAATTCCAACACCCTGCTATATCAAACGAATATATACAGTGGAGTCCAATATAAATGGAACGGCGTAAGCTGGGTTAAATCGTTTGAGGGCGAGTACGGGGCAGGTTTATGGAGAGTAGCACTCTAAGAGATAAAATTGTATGTAGTGGCGCATTAATATACGCTAGAAATACTCATAGGTTTTTACTTTTACAGAAAGCTCGCGGTAAACATCAAGGTACTTGGGGACTAGTAGGCGGAACTACTATAGAGGGTGAAAATCCTTGGCAAGGTCTCCAGCGCGAAATAGTTGAAGAGATTGGATCTCTTCCTAGCATAATTAAAACAATCCCGCTTGAAACATTTGTCAGTAATGATGCTGTGTTTAATTTTCACACGTACTTGTGCTTAGTCGATGACGAATTTGTTCCTGTATTAAGTGACGAACATTGTGCATGGGCTTGGGGAATACTTGACCAATCCCCAAAACCTTTACATCAAGGTTTAAAAAATAGTTTTTCAAACAAAGCTATGAGAACAAAATTACAAACAATTTTTGATTTAGTGGATTTAATATGAAAATAGAAACTAACACCCTTGAAAGGACAATAATTTTACGTATGCGCGGAGTTTTTACTAAAGAACAATGCCGTGAAATTTCTTTTCAAATATTAAAGTACAAAGAAGGTGGATCGGAGCCGCCCGAATTTAATAGAAATGTTAACTCCGGTTGCTGGATGGGCAGGCCGTTACAATTTAATGGATTTACTCCGGACATAGCTGAATTAATTGAAAAAAGATTTCGTATGGCGTGTACTACCTACTACGAAAATCTTCCTAAACCTGAATTTATTTTAACAAACAGTCCTACAAATTTATACGACGAGGATTGGACATTATTTTCCTGGGCTAATGTAAATAACCCGGGAGCTGAAAACAGAGAACATACCCATACCGGAAATATTGTAAGTGGTGTAGCATATTTTCAATCTCAGGGTACTGGTATGCTAGAATTTATGCCTTACAATTACACTTACAAGATGTCACACCCAGCATGGCCCTATTATGGTGTTGCTGAGTACGAGCCCGGGGACGGGGATATTTTATTATTTCCTAGTTTTTTATTGCACAGAGTAAAGCCAAACCCAAGCGAGCATCAGCGTATTAACATGTCATTTGATGCTAAACTAGTGCCAGAAATGCAACTAAGGCACTATGCCGATAAGTAAATATTGTCTCAAAGCATAATTAAGGAGAAACGATGACTGAGTTCATTCCAATTAGAAATCGCTTATTGGTCAAAAAGATTGAAAGCGAATTAAAAACCAAATCAGGGTTGCAACTTTCCGAAGATACCAAAGAGCGTCCCACTAAAGGAACCGTTTTGGCTATTGGAGATGGAAAGTTAAACGAAGATGGTAAACTTATACCAATGGTTATTAAAGCAGGGGATACAATTCTGTATCCAAAATATGCTGGACATCCAGTTAAATTAGATTTTGAAGAATACTTAATCTTGGATGAAGATGAAGTGTTAGGTATCATAAAGGAAAATAAAAATGGCCAAGATTAATCCTAGAGTAGTAACGTTCGGCGAAAAAGCCAGAGAAAGCCTTGTTAAGGGTGTAAATATTTTAGGAGATGCTGTTAAAGTAACTTTAGGTCCTAAAGGTCGCAACGTTGTTATTCAACGTCAATTTGGTGCTCCCCATGTTACTAAAGACGGAGTAACAGTTGCTAATGAAATTTGGTTAAAAGATAAGTTAGCAGACACTGGTGTACGCATGATTAAACAAGCAGCCAGCCAAACATCTAAAGATATCGGGGATGGCACTACAACTAGTACTGTATTAGCTCAAGCTATGATTCGCGAAGGTATGAAATATGTAACAGCTGGTATTAGTCCAATTAATTTAAAACGTGGCATTGAAAAAGCAGTAGTAGCCGCAGTAGAAGAATTAGAAAAGATCAGTAAAGAATGTAAAGATCCTAAAACTATTGCACAAGTGGCAGCTATCAGCGCCAACAACGACGAAGACATGGGCGCTCTCATAGCCGATGCTTTGACCAAAGTAGGAGAGCATGGCGTTGTTACTGTTGAGACTGGCACCAGTCTTAAAGACGAGTTAATGTTGATCAACGGTTACAGTTATGAACATGGATGGTTGTCACCACATTTTGTCAACGCAGACAAAGGCAAATGCATATTAGATAATCCATTAATTTTAATGTCCGATCGTCCTATCCTAAGTATGAACGATTGTATGGAAATTTTGGAAAAGATAGTGCAAACTAAGCGTCCATTTTTAATCATGGCGGAAACTATTGAAACAGATGTGATTGCTACATTGGTAATTAATAACGTCAATGGTGCCATCCGAACTTGTGCAACTAGATCACCCGACTGGAAGGGGCCAAAACGCACAGCATTGATCGAAGATATTGCTATCTTAACAGGCGGCAAGGTAATTTCAGATGCTAACGGTAAGCGTGTTGAAAATGTCGAACTAAGCGATCTCGGTACATGTAATCGTGTAGAAATTACACAATTTGACACTACGATCATAGGCGGGCATGGTAACAAAGAAGTAATAGAAGCCCGTGTACAAAGCATAAAGGACTTTCTAGAACTTAAAGAATTTGACGGACTATTCACTACTGAAGATCACGAACAGCGTATTGCTAATCTTACAAACGGTGTGGGCGTTATCAAAGTAGGCTCCGCTACAAAGATGGAACTGAATGAAAAGAAAGATCGAATAGACGATTCTTTACATGCCACCAAAGCTGCCATTAAAAATGGCGTATTACCTGGCGGCGGTGTTGCTTACATCCGTGTACGTGAAAAATTAAAAGCTCTTAAAGGTTCTAATATTGAACAGGACGCTGGAATACAGATTGTATTACGTGCTATGCAAGAGCCTTTGAGACAAATTGCATTAAACGCCGGTGACAGTCCAGATGTTGTAATGAATAAAGTCGAAGAAGGCGATGAAGAATTTGGTTATGACGCTAGTAACAGTACCTTTGGCAATATGTTTGATATTGGAATTATTGATCCTACTACAGTCGTCACAACAGCATTAGTCAACGCCGCATCAGTTGCAGGACTAATGATTATTACAGATTGTGCTATCTATGAAGATCAAGATGAACAGGATTTAACTATTATTGGACCAAGTACACCCGCAGGCGAACCGCTTCCTACACAGTACGAACAATAAAAGCTCACCCGTAAAAAAAGGCAGGATCATCCTGCCTTTTTTATTGATTTAAATTATGCTGGTTTAGTCGGCCATTCGATATCATACGGAAAATTAGCTTGTTTACTAATATTTCTTAATGCATCTCGGTAGTCAGACCAAGCAGTTTTTTGACTGTCTGATAGCTTGGATTGTCCGATAGCTGTTTCAGTATAATCACTTCTTATTAATAAATCGTCACGAGTGGTGCGGGCATCTTTCTCTAATTCTGCCTGTTCTTTAGGTTCGGTGACAAACCATTCGCCAGTACCGTGATGAGTGTCGCCGTGTGCGCCGCTTTTTATCGATTCATAAACATCTTTAGAAAATTGCAGTCCAGATGTTGGAGAAGCCAAAAAATTACATGGGACTGATCCGCCCTTTAATTGAATTTTACACCAGAATTGTTCGACTCCGGTAACAAACGAAATCATTGTAATCTCTTGAATGTCGTTTAATGTGAATTGCTTCATTGCATAACCCCTTAATATACTCTTATAGACTATTTATGCCTAAAACCTATCCCCGGACGCTTATCAAATGCATATTCTGGGTAATAAGGCCCATTCTTGTCAATATAATGAAAAAATGCCTGAACTTGATAGCTACTGTTGTCAGAAACGAACGGATCTCTCCAATGCTCTACTTCGCATCCTCTATAAATTATTAAATCGCCCGGCTGTTGTTGTATCATGTTATTTTCTCCCACATACATACCCCAATTATATTCAAAGTTTGGAGGATTTACATAATCCAAACCCATACAGATTGTGGTACTAATTTCACAACTAGGCCTATCTGTATGTTTTGTAAGAATCATGCCCGGATGATATACTCGGTAATATGTGTATGTAGGACACAGTGTTAGACCTGTATGTTTTTCCATATGTGGAAGCATGAATGTCATTAGTGTTTCCATCAATGTATCACCGTATACAGACTGTGCATTTTCTACTTGAGCATGTTCGCCTGTTTCTGGCGTGAACTCGTATTGCTCTTTTAACAAAGCATATCGAGTAACGATCCTGCAAATATCTGTTGGTATGATAGATTTGACACTAACATATTTGTTTATTTTAAAAAATTCAGGATTTGTCATTTAAATGGTGCTCCTAGATTCCATGCTACTAAGCTATAGCGTGTGCCTTTTGTTACTGGAGTAACTTGATGGTGTATATGTGAAGGGAATACCACTACAGACCCTTTTGGTCTTATTTCATTACAAGTATGATATCGATCGGGTCTATGCGGCCCAAGATCAAACCTTAATTTTCCGCCGGTATAATCTTTACCATCGTTAAGACTTATAGTCACACTTAATTTTCTTGTTTTTCCAACCATTTTTGTGTTACCCGTTCGCCATTGTTCCTCGGGCATAGGATTTCCAGTTTGATCTACAAATATTGTACCGTCTGTATTTTTGTGAACTGGGTGTATTGTTGGATCAAATGCTTCATACGGACGTTCGCTACAGTCAGTATGCCATCCGTAAAACTGTCCTGGAGTATATTTTGTGAATTGAAAATCCTCAGTAAAATCCCAATCAAAATTCCAGCTGGCTTTAGTGTTAGCTTCTCTAACGAACGGCCATACTATATCGAACAGCGATGAATTATTTAAAAAAACAACATTAGAATCTCTAACATACAAGTTTTCTAGATCCGACTTTGCGTGTATTAATCCGCTTACTGTTTTATCACCAACCGGTACACCTCCTTTTAACGAACTTTTTTCACGCCAGCCTCCGGTATTACCGGAAATAGCATCTTCACCATATTTAGATTGAGTATCGTGCATAGCACTAATACCCAGCTCTAATATTTGATCGCAAATTTCAGGAGGTATTGCTGATTTAAAAAACCAATAATAATATTGAAGTATCACCTAAACAATGCTCCGTGTACATGCCCGATTATGAAATGTGCTGTTCCTTTCTTCATTGGTGCAATTCGATAAGGGATAAAGGAAGGAAAAATAAGACAGCATCCCTGGTCGTTAACACCAGCTTTGGAAGTATCAATATTTAAAAACTCAACTTGGCCGCCTTCATACTCTGCAGGGTCCGTAAGATTGATAATAAAAGTCAATTTGCGCGAAGGTGCTACTGGTGTCATTTCGATATGCCAATTATAATAATCTTTTTCAGTATACTTGAAAACTTGGGGATAATCTTGATCTATAATACCTAACAAATTAAAATCATATACTGAATCGTTAGCATTTTTTGTAACATCACGGATATCCATAAAAGGAAATCCTTCAACGTTGCCCCTTAGTTTTTGTCTTGTAGATTTATGCAAATCAACAGGACCTATCACTTTAGAAGGTAACCACAATTCTTCAATGCAGTTTTTTAATACTTGTTCGCATTGATCTTTGGAAAATAATTCTGATTTGTTAATGGATGTAATTTCTAAACTAGCAATTTTAGTAGTCATTGCTGCCGCCGCATCGGTAAAACTGCTGTCGATAGATCCTAATTCTTCTGTTGCCATAGTATGGGTCCTTGTATGGTTATTTTGTATGTACTTATCTTAAAGATATCGATGAATTTAAAGTTTTGGCGGTTCAAGTCTGCTGACCGCACGATAGAATTATTGTAAATATTGGGACAAGGAGAACTGTTTTTAATGGGTTGGCTAGAAGATAACACCATGCATTCGCCGGTAACTATATACAAATCCGAGCACACATTTATAGAAACTGTGGTGTCGGGTTCTCGTTTTCCTTGGTTCTGGCAAGGGCAACAAACGTTCAACGATGCCAAGGAAAATGCGGCCTTGCCAAAAGATATGAAATATTTTAACGGGCCTTATCTTAGTCATATATTGTTACACAGGACTGAAGTAGAAGAAATTAGCCATTTAACAAGAATCGCAAAAGATTCTAGTGAACATTATGAATTCTTTATAGAAATTTTTCATAGATGGATGGTTGAACAGGGATTAAAATATACTAAAATTTTCAGGGCAAATCTTAATCTCACATGGCATAACGGCAATTTGCATACAGAACCACATTTGGATCATGCATGGCCCCATAATAATTTTGTAATGTATTTGGATACTTGCGAAGGAGCTGAAACATTACTATGGGATGACAAATTTGAACAAATGTTCGCAATACCCTGTGTTAGTTACACCGCTGTTACATTTAAATCTTGCTGGCATGCACATAGATATCCTGCTATTGGAAAACGTCGACTAATATTAGTGATTACATACGCATGACAGATTCTGTTTTAAATTTAATTGTATATAAACCAGTAACAGTATACCCTCAAGAAAAAGATTTTATTGAAAAATTTGTATTAGGGGGGAATTTTCCTTGGTTCTGGAAACAAGGCCAAACATTTGACACTGAATTTTTCTTTAATAAACATTTACCCGACTGGTTTAGGCCGTATTTAAAACATTATAATCCGCAATTTTTCAGTCATGCATTATTACCAGTCGCAAAAAACGGCGAGCAAAGTCACTTAACAAGACAGCAAGAGGAATTTAGCCCGTATTATGAATTCTTTTTAGAACTATTCCATCGGTTTATGTCTGATAATAATCTTAAATATAGTAAGATATATCGGGCCGCATTAAATTTTAATTGTTATAACGATTTAACACACACCGAACCGCATGTAGATCACGACTGGCCGCATTGTAATTTTATCATGTATTTGAATACTTGTGATAATGGACAAACTTTAATTTGGCCTAGTGATTTTTCCAGTACTAATTTTATACCTTGCATAGAATATACTGCGGTAGCTTTTAAACAACAGTGGCATGCACACAGATATCCGGCGCCAAAACAGCGTAGAGTTGTGTTTGTAGTTACATATATATAGTAAACATAAAATAGGAATCGTATGAAAATAGTAATTGTTGGCGGAGGTACTGCTGGGTGGACTACGGCAGTTTTAATGTCTAGCAGATGGCCTACACATCAGATTACCGTCATTGAATCTACTAAGATAGGAGTTATTGGGGTGGGAGAAAGTACCACCGGATTCTTAACAGACATACTTACCAATTACGGTCAGGATCTAGATATGGATCACGACGAATTTATTGCGGAAACAGGCGCAACTTTAAAGTATTCCATCAAACACAAGGGATGGACTAACGATATAGACGACTTTTATCACGGGCCGATAGACGGTACCACTACTAAGGAAAGTACTCCAGATGTTGCTTTTGCATACGCTTTGAAATACCTGCAATCTAAACAACGACCTAATGTATCAGAATGCGGGTGGTTAATAACTTCTGGTAAATCTAATTTTAACAAACACACAAATACATTTGACAATTATCGACATGCTATGCACGTCGATGCACATTTAGTCGGAAAATATTTTAAAAAGAAAGCGTTACGCAGATCTAATGCCTCTCATGTAGATTCAGAAGTTGTTAAAACTAATCTTGATGAAAAAGGATACATTAAATCCGTTAGATTAACTGATGGTTCTGAGGTAGCCGGTGATTTTTTTATAGATTGTACTGGATTTTCTAAAATGTTGATGAAAGAAATGCCCGGTAACGGATGGGAAAGTTATCAAAAAAATCTCCCTTTAAATACCGGATTGCCATTCCAATTAAAATACTTAGATGATGAGATGCCAGAGCCGTTTACAACAGCTTGGGCTCAAAAGAACGGATGGATGTGGCAAATACCACTCATGGATCGCAAAGGATGTGGTTATGTATTTTGTGATGCATTTACTACTCCAGATAAAGCACAAGAAGAAATTGAGACTATTTTAAAAAGACCAATAGAACCTATTAAAGTTATTAAATTTGATACTGGTAGACAAAAATCATCATGGATTAATAACTGTGTAACTATAGGGCTGTCTTCGGCCTTTTTAGAACCACTAGAAGCTACCAGTATTCATACTACTATTGTACAAGCAAGAATACTAGCATTTGAATTTATTAAACATACTCTTGAAGATACTATAAATCCTGGAAGTATTAACATATACAATCAAAGAACAAGACGTATATTCGACGATGTTAAAGATTTCTTAGTAATGCACTATATGGGTGGTAGGAATGATTCAGAATTTTGGAAATATATTGAAACTGGTGCAACTAAAACCCCGTATGTCAACGATTTACTGCTCATGGCTCAGAACAAATTGCCTACTGTAAATGATTTTCCACAATATCTTGGCTCGGCCGGTTGGGCACTGTACAGCTATGTTATGGCTGGAATAAATCGAATAGATATATCAAAGATGGATGGCGAATTAAATCTAGAAACCCCTAGCGGGAATTTAGAATTTATAGCTAGAGAATTTCATTATGATTTCCAAGATCAGATGAAAAGAAAATATCAGGATTGCGCCAGCTATGATGACTTCATAAGACATTTCAGGGCAATTAGACACAAACACGGTTTTTCAGATCTTAAACCTTAATTAGAAAAAATTAAAGGATAGGCTTACTCTAAGATCGTCTTCATCTTCTGTAAGATTAGATTCAACATAGTGTGCTAAATGCCCGGGAAATAATAATAACATTCCTTCTTTGGGTTTAAATGAATATTGTGTCCATAGTCTGCTGTTATTAATATCTTTTCCTTGCTTTTCTAATTGTTGGCTAATGAAATTCATGCGGTCTACTTCTATTACCGATCTAGTAAACACGATGTTGCCGCTATTAGCCGGTACCTTAAGATAATAAACACCGCTTAGAAAAGCATTATGATGAGTGTGTTCTCTGTTGTATGTATGGCGTGGATTGGCATTATACCAGTATGCAACAGTATCCATTTCTGAAGGTAATTCCCATGCAGATTTTATACGTTTAGCAGACGGAATTATATAATTTTGAAATAATTGATCAGTTGCCCAGTTATCGTAATTAGGAGAATACATCGCCGGAGATTGCCAACCTCCTAAATTGCTCTTTTGCACACTAGGAGTAGTTGGTATTAATTGTTTTATGGCATCAAGAATAGGCGGATTGATCACCGGATCTAAATAAGTACTAAAACAAGATGATACAAACAATAAATTTTCTTTTAGCTCTGCCATGTAGATATTTATAAATGCACATTTAACACGGAATCATTCATGAAACAACTTAAAAAACTATCAGTGATAGGGGGCGGAACAGCTGGATTTGTTGCCGCTTTAATTCTTAAACAAAGATTTCCACTTATGGAAATTGAATTAGTTAGATCTAAAAAGATAGGTATTATAGGTGTCGGTGAAGGTAGTACTGAACACTGGAATGAATTCCTCACATATATTGGAGTTAAATGGCAAGCTGTTATTCAGCACTGCGATGCTACGTTTAAATGCGGTATTATGTTTCGTGGGTGGGCAGATGAGGACTATATGCATAGCATCGGGCCAGAAAATGATGTTAAGAATGGACAATATCCTACCATCTATGGCAAATACATAGCAGAAGGTGCTGCCAACAGATTCTTTAATCCTAATTTAACGTGGGATAACAAGCTATACGCAAACTTTTTAAAGCCTGAGACATCTTCTCCCTACAATCAATATCATTTTAATACTCAAAAATTGAATGATTTCCTTACCATGATTGCCATACACAAAGGCATAACAGTTACCGATGATGAAATAGTCGATATTATCCTTAACGAACAAGGCGAAATAGAAGAGCTTGTTGGAGAAACAAGCTCTTATAAATCTGATTTTTACATAGATAGTACCGGTTTTAAAAGATTATTGATATCTAAACTAGGAGCAAAGTGGTGCAGTTATAGCCAGTATCTTAAAATGAAAGCCGCTATTGTATTTCCTATAGGGGATACAGAAGAATACAATATATGGACCACAGCACAAGCTATGGATTACGGTTGGATGTTTAAAATTCCAGTATGGGGACGTAGTGGCAACGGGTATATTTTTGATAGTGATTATATTACTGCGGAACAGGCGCAAGAAGAAGTTGAAAAATTCCTCGGACATAAGATAGAAGTAGGTAAACATTTGACATTTGATCCGGGTGCCTTAGATAACGTATGGATTAAAAATTGTTGCGCTGTTGGACTTAGTTCTAGTTTTGTAGAACCATTAGAAGCTACGAGTATTGGAACTAGTATACAACAAGTTTTTAAATTAATGCATCGTATTCCAAATTATAACGAAGATACTATAGAAGAATATAATAAAGATATTAGTGATATGTTAACTAACATCAGAGATTTTGTTATTTTGCATTATGTTACAAACAAATCAAATACACAATTTTGGAAAGATGTAGCTAATATTAAATTGCCAGACGAATTAGAACGTAATATTAAAAAATGGCGTAAAAACTTACCCATAGCAGAAGATTTTCAAGGCAAGTCTGCTTATATTTTATTTAGAGATGCTCATTACTTACAAGTATTAGCTGGATTAAAATTGTTTGACCAGCAAAGCATACGTGCTGAATACGGCATGATGAATCCAGCTGTTAAAAAAATAGCAGAAGATTTTATTAGAGAGACTAAAACTGCTGAAAAACGTGATCCAGTTATAGGTCACAAAGAATTTATTACAAAATTACGTAATACAAAATACTAATCAGCTGAAATTCATTGCTATTGATATGCGGGGAGTAATATTCTTCCCAGGTTCTACCATGTGTCTAAGCCAGGATCTGAATATTAAAAGTTTTGCAGGTTCTGGAGCATAAGATATACGGGTAAAGCTAAGTGTATTTTTCTTTTTAATTTTCTTAAGGCCAAACATATCAGGTTCTAGTGGGCTTTCAAATATGATACGCCCGGCATTTTCTGGAGCAGCCATATAAAAAACTGCACTAAAAATAGACCCGTTATGTGTATGAAATTCTTGCCAACCCTTGTCATCAGATATGTTTAACCAAGCAGAATCATTTTTATATGTTCCTTCGCAATTATGTAACGATGCGAATTCATTAACATGATCTGTAATTAAATCTAACAACGGTTTAAATACCGGATCGTTAGTTAAATCATGAGTACCGTGTGTATTATATGTACCACCTAACCATTCTGCTCCTCCAGTTGGAGTTTTATCTTTGATGATAAAAGAATGTTCTATAAGGTTTGCATTTTCTTCTGCGGATATAAGATTTTCTTCTACATAAATGCATGTAGGAAACCACATTTCAACTTTGCCCATTTGGTCCCGCCCATATATTAAATGAAATTGCTATGCGATTCTTATCAGATTTATTAACAGTTACTGAATGATTTAACCAGGATTCAAATAATATAATTTCTCCTTTTACTGGCGTATGATTAACACTGTAAAAATTATAACCGTTATCTTCTTTTTTTAAAGTATTAAAAAATACATCTGTTACTCGCCTAGTTTCTATAGGATTAAAAAATACTATATCACCGCTGTCTTCTGGTACTTGCAAATAATAACAACCGCTTATTAATGCTCCGTAATGATCATGCCTATTAAAATCAGCACCCGGCGGGTATAACTGTAACCAGGACGTTATATCCAAAAAACATTCGCGATCAAACCCTAATAATTCTAAAAATTTTCTAGCTTCTGAATTAATTACCTCTATCATAGGAAAATCTTTAATTTTTCCTAAGAAATTTTTATCTGTTTGATAATAAGTTGTTAATAATTGTTTAGGATCTCGGGATTCTTCAAAGCATTTAGATTCGTCGATGTAGTTGTATACTAATCCTAAAGAATTAGCTACTAATTCTGGATCAACGGTTGTTGTTACTATAGGAATTGGAAATATATGATCTATCTTCATAATGGTTCTAGATTTATATTTAATATCACCCGTCTACTGGATTGTATAGGATTGCTAGCAGTATGGTATTGTAAACCATTTATCCATACAAGTCGATTGGCTTTAGGATGTACTCGGGTGCGGGTGGTAAACTTGTCATATCCAATGCCATTACTACCTGGTACAGGGATAAACGTTTGATCAAATATTCTAGTATCACCGTCGCAGTCGTTAAAATAAAATATCAATGTTTCGTGTGGTCGAAAATAATCAACATGTGGTAAGTTATAATTTTCTTCTGTATAATTTATTCTAGGATGTTTCATACTGCATCTTGCACGTATCAAATGTCTTTCTGTAAAATTTAAGGTTGCAAGTTTTTTAAAAAATGGCATGAATAAATCGTATGTAAAACTTTTTACGTCGTATGTTTTATCATAAATTACATGATTGAATCCATCTGTTTCAACTGCTAATAAATCTTTTACTACATTATCTTCAGGAGCCAATGACACATGTTCAGAATAAAACCATGGAAATTTTTCCGATAATACAGCCGCGGCCAATGGTTGAAATTGTTCCGCAGGCAAAAAATCATCTATTATTTTTAATCGATCTGTCATTATATTACATCAAAATTAATAATGCATCTTACATCTTGTAAAGGTTGTTCAGCTGTATGATAGTACTTACCATTAAAAATAACAGCTCGTCCTTGTTTTGGAGTTATCCTATGTATGATATTGTAATCTTCTACCTTAGCATCAAATTCTTCAATTGCTCCATGGCGCTGTTTATCCACTATGATAGTATCTCCATCACTGTCTGTTACATAATATAATATTACTAAATGATCATATGTTAAATCTATGTGTAAATTATCAACTTGTTTTAAATTTTTTGATGGAAATTGCATAAAACTGCGACACTGTACTACATCGTTGTATCTAAAATTTATAGCATCGCATCCAATATATGCTAATGGTGCTAACATATTATAAAAACTGCTTACAGTTTCTTTGCGATCTCTGTATAAATGAGCTAGCGCAGGAGTGTGTGTACTGGCCAAATTTCCAAATGTAATATCTGGAGTGAAATACCAGGGAAATGCAGGACCCATTAGTGTTTGTTTAATCTGTTCTTGATAAGTTTTTGGTATAAAATCGTCTATTATCTTCATGTTGGATATTTATAGAAATTTTCTACGGTACCAAAAAAAACAATAAGTACTGATAGACGGAGCAATTAAACGAATGAAAGTACAATCATTAACAATAGTAGGCGGAGGTACTAGCGGTTGGCTAGCGGCCGCATATCTTTATAAAAATCAACCCGACATAAAAATAACGGTTATTGATAAAGAAGTAGGCACTCCTGTAGGTGTAGGAGAGGCGACACTGCTGTCATTCCGACCATTCCTAGACGAATGCGGAATACCTATAGAAGAATGGATTGTTCCCTTAGATGCTGGCTATAAATCTGGTATATTGTTTACTAATTGGCGAGAAGACGGCGATGATATATGGCATCCTTTTCAAAAAGGAAATAGAGAAATCATGGGAGAGATCAAAACTCATGATCTATGGAGCCGTAACCAACATCTAGATTTCAAAGAATATGCTTTAGATTTTTACTCGTCTTCTATAGATCATAATTCCGTCGATGTTATTAACATTGAAAACTATGCCAGTCATGTTGACTGTGGGAAATTAGTATTATTTTTACAGGATAGACTTAAAGATAAAATCGATATTATACGTTCAGACGTTGTTAATGTTGTAAACAACGCTCAAGGAATTGACTATCTAGAATTAAAAGACGGTTCTAAAATTAAAAGCGATTTGTATGTGGATTGTACCGGGTTTAAGAACGTACTAAGAACACCTGCAAAAAGAATCAACTTGGAAGATAGACTATTTGTTAATACCGCATTGGCACATCCAGTACAATACCAAGACCGGTCTACTGAATTTAAACCACACGCCGTATGTGAAGCAGTAGAACATGGCTGGATATGGAAGATCGGTGTTGCCAGTCGTATCGGCACCGGACTAGTGTTTAATCGAAACATAACTACCGTAGAAGATGCTAAAGATTCTTTTGTTGCACACTGGAGTGATCGTATAAAGAAAGAAAACATTCGTGTAATTGACTGGTCTCCTTTTTACATAGAAGATCAATGGAGTGGCAATGTAGTTAATATTGGATTAAGCGCAGGATTTATCGAACCGTTAGAAAGTACAGGCATTGCGCTAATCACTATCGGTATAACACAATTGAATAATGCATTAAGTGAAAGATACTATACTGATATAAATCGAGATTATTATAATCTACAGATGAAAACATTGTTTGAAGATTGCATAGATTTTGTCAGCATGCACTATGCTAACAATCGCAGGCCTGGAAAATTCTGGGACCATGTGCGTAATACTTTTAAACCTTCGGAAAGAATGTTGCATCAGATAGACGAATTAGCTGATCCTAACATAGTAGTACCTCGAAATTCTAAACATAATTATATGTTTGGAGGAAGTAACTGGATGTTGATGCTATATCAACTAGGATATACTTTGGCGCCACGCAATATGTCAATCCCAGATGAAGTAGCTCTTGAAAAATTAGTAAAAAACTATAAAGAATATGCTAAGAATAGGCATGTATGGAGCAGGCATCACAGTACAGAAATAGATAGAATTCACGAGATTAGAAAACTATGAGAGAAATACGTTGGTCGTTTAGCACAAGTTGCGAATGGTTCGTTGATCATGCGTCGTCAATAGAGCATTTGGTACAGGACTACGATCCTTTTACTAGTATGACTAAAGATGTTATGGCTGAACGTAAAGGAGCAGTGTTTACCAAATGTCCTGCACATACTGATTTTATCAAAAATACATTTATCATACGTGCTCCGTTTGATCTTACTATCAATAGCAAGATAGATCCTGTTACTAATGACGGTGAATTGTGGTGCGACAACCTCACACAGGAACAATTTGAACAGATAATAGACACTAGATTTTTATTTAATAATGAACGCGGTATTAATCCGTGGCCTATTATTGGCATCGATTGGTTATACTGTTTTACTTCTGACGTTTCTACTATATTGCAAATAATGCCGGCATTCATGCACAGAAATCAATTTGTAGAAAAAACAATTATGGTTCCCGGGCAGTTTGATATTAGCAAATGGGTGCGTAATGTAGAAACAGCTTTTGAAGTAAGAGGCAACAACGAACGTATCGAGATAAAGAAAGGTGATGCCATTATGTATGCCAAATTTTTATGCGATGAACCTGTAAGATTAGTACAAGAATCTATTCCTTGGGAGGAGATGTATGTGTGTAACGAGATAAAAAGTAAAGATCGCAACAGGCCTCTGCAGAACCGTTACGAAGAATATGCCAAAGTACGTGCGGCAAAGTGTCCATATCCACATGACAAACAAGATTAATTCCATTATCGTAGTAGGCGGTGGCAGTGCAGGCTGGATTACAGCGGCATCATTGATCACACAACTTAAAGATGTCAAGGTAACTGTGATTGAAAGTCCTAACATACCCACTGTAGGTGTGGGAGAAAGCACAGTAGGCGGAATACGTGCTTGGTTGCGCATGGTGGGTATAGTAGATCGCGACTTTATGAAAGCTACCGATGCCAGCTACAAGATTGCTATTAAATTCAATAATTTCTATGAAAAAGATCAAGGCACTTGGTATTATCCATTTGGTCGACCACTGCTGGAAGATAATTTGCATGGAAGAGATGATTGGTTTATTAAGAAATCTCTATACCCAAAAACTCCTAGTCACGATTATGTAGACTGCTATTATCCGCAAATGGCACTGGTTAATTCTAATAAGATCATGATGAACAACGGTGACCTTGATAATTTTAATTTTTATAACGACACTGCTTTTCATTTTGATGCGGCTAAACTAGGTATTTGGTTGCGAGATCATCACTGTAAACCTAAAGGTGTAAGTCACATACCTGCTGAAGTACAAGAAATAAAAGTAGATGAAACCGGTATACAATATCTCACATTAGATAGCGGTGCAAATATATCTGCTGACTTGTATATAGACTGTACTGGATTTAAAAGTTTGCTGTTGGGAGAGGCATTGGCAGAACCATTCGTAAGTTACGAACATTTGCTACCTAACAATCGTGCTTGGGCTACTAGAATTCCTTATACCGATAAAGAAACACAACTGACCAATGTAACTGAATGCACTGCAACGGATAACGGTTGGGTATGGAACATACCTTTATGGAGTCGTATTGGAACTGGCTATGTTTACAGTGACAAATATCTTACTCCTGAACAGGCAAAAAATGATTTTATTAACTATTTGTCAGCACAAGGACATCCCATAGAAGATCTAGAATTCCGTGATATTAAGATGCGTGTGGGTAAACATAAGAGACTATGGGTTAAAAATTGTGTAGCTCTGGGTCTTAGTGCGGCATTTATAGAACCTTTAGAATCAACAGGATTATTAACTACACATGATTTTGCTAGATCATTATGCGATATGTTGGTAAGAGATTCAATTAGCCAATGGGATAGAGATGAGTTCAATCTTAAATGCGAAGATGAATTTAATTACTGGGCTCAATTTGTTTCCATGCATTACGCTCTAAGCCAAAGAAATGACAGTAAATATTGGCAAGATATTAATAATAAATCCTATCTGGATTTAATACCTGCTGTTAATAGACTAGGAACACAAAGTCTATATCATCATTCTATCTATTCAAAAAACTTTAATAAATTTTTTCAAGACGATGACGGAGTTAATTGTTTGGCAGCTGGAATGAATTGGAATCCCCAAACATCTGTAAATCTCAATACTATATTTGCTGTTGGTACTGATTTACACGAAGATTTTAGTCTAATGGTTGATAAATTAGAAGACAGAAAAGAAAGATGGAAAAGGGCTGTAGCAACAGCCCCTAGTCTTTATCAATATCTAAAAGATAATTTTTATAAAGATTAATATCTTACAACAACAATACCAGAACCACCGTCTGCACCATGCTGTCCACCACCGGCACCGCCACCTGTATTTGCGCCGCCGTGGCCGCCACGTGCTGTAGGTTGTGCATCTTGGCCTTGGTTAAGAGCCATTCCGCCGCCTTGGCTAAGTTTAATAGTTCCTCCGTATGGCCCGCCATGATGATGTCCGCCACCGCCGCCACCACCGATGCCACCATCGCTAAATCCCCAGCCTAAATGGCCACCTCCGCCACCTCCGCCACCATAGTATATTGAGGCACCGCTACCGAGGATATCGCTCGCACGGCCTGCGCCGCCTATAATCATATTATTACGAAAACTACCACGGTATGCTTGACGTCCGTCAGGAGCACTTGCTCCAGGGCCGCCTGCACCGCCGCCACCTCCGCCTTGGTGAGTATTTTCGGTGTCGACATTGTATCTAAGGCCAGAACCTCCAGGATATCCTAATCCTACAGTTCCGTATCCACCATATGATCGCTGTCTACTGCCGCTAGTATCTGTATTTGAGCCGCCGCCGCCGGATGCACTACTGCGGCCGCCTGTTGTATTGTTATCCATAGATCCGTTACTGCCGCCAGCCCACGAGCCACCACCACCGCCGCCTGTGGCGGTTATGGATCCAAACACACTTGATCCGCCAGTTGGCCCTGCGACGGCAGGAGTACGACCCGCGCCACCACCGCCAACTGTTACACTGATCGGAGATCCAGCCGACACCGGATAACTACGATTAAAGCTAACGCCACCCCCGCCACCCCCGGCAGCCCAATCGTATCCGCTTGAACCACCTCCGCCAACTACTAGCACTTGAACATTTCCGGTAAATGTTGGTGTAAATGTTGCAGATGTAACTGAGGTAAACATGTGAATAATAGCACCGTGAGCATAATATATGCTATCACCGCCTGTACCCACTAGACCCGGACTATAACCTGTTACTGGTCTCCAAGCACTACCGTCATAAAATTCTAAAGTTCCTGAAGAATTTCCTGCGGCATTATAGTTATTATTAGTAGTATTATATCTTAACTTTGCTAATCCCGTTGATGTACTAACTATCTGATTAGGCAGTTTAATATTGTCTGATCCGTTGATTGTGGTATTTTTAAGGGTTGCCATCTATCGCTCCATTAGTATCTGATAATAACAATGCCACTGCCGCCATTGCCTGCTTGCCCGTATGAGCCACCACCACCACCGCCTGTATTATCTCCGGCACTGCCGCCAACATAATGACTAGACCCTTGTCCGCCATTATTAATAGAATAGCCACCGCCTACTGATGTTCCTGTATGCTGTGTACTAGGATATCGAGGGCCGCCATGATATTGGGCTCCACTACCTCCACCACCAATACCTCCGCTTGGACACATTGTGCTATTTCCGTGATGTACAGCTCCGCCGCCACCGCCGCCCCAGTACTGTATGTAACCCATGACATCACTGGCTGCGCCTGCGCCACCATTTTGTGATAATCCTTGGTGACAATCGTCCTCGTTACTCCAACCAGGTTCGGCAGCTCCGCCTCCTCCGCCTGCGTGGTGACTATCTTCGCCTTGACGATTATATCTAATTCCGCTTCCGCCTGGAAATCCCTGTCCGCTTACACCGCGTCCGCCCAAATTTGTGTTACGACTGTCGTTTGGACCAGTATGAGTATTTGATCCTGAGCCTTGTGATGCAGGACAACCGCCGCCCCCGGATCCACCTGGTCGGGCGGCATATCCATCCCAAGATCCGCCACCGCCACCACCATAGGCAGTAATTGATCCAAATGTTGTGTTGGCTCCTGGATTTGAACTTTGCGCATAGGCAGGGGGTGCCGTCCCCGTCCCAGCTACGTTTAGCGGAATTCCTGAACCTTGACTTACTGGATATGCTCTGTTGTAAACGAATCCTCCAGCGCCTCCGCCACCGCCTAGATGTCCTCCGCCTGAGCCACCGCTACCAATTACTAAAACTTCTACGGTTCCTGAAAATGCAGGTGTAAATGTTGCGGCGCCTGATGCAGTAAACATGTGTACTACACCGGGTGCTCGATTTGAATTATTTGGAGCACTGTATACCAAAGTGCCGCCTGTACCTATAGAACCTTTGCTGATACCAGTAATAGGTCTCCAACCAGTAGAATCATAAAATTCCATCAAATTGTTAGCAGTATTTAATCTTAACATACCTGCTGTTGGACTACCGTTTCTACTAGCAGTTGTTCCTGTTGGTAAATCTAAATATCCAGTATCACTGATTGTTGTGCTTTGTAAAGTTGCCATTGATTAATACCTAACTATAACAATACCAGATCCACCGGTACCGTGATAACTTCCAGCGGCGCCGCCGCCGCCGCCTGTGTTTGCTCCGCCGTTGCCACCGAAACGAGAATGACCGTCACTGTTGCTAGCATTGCCGCCGTTGTTTAATGCTTGACTACCGCCATATCCATTTCCTACACTTGGAGTTCCTGGACTGTAATGGGCTCCGCCTGCACCTCCGCCACCGATGCCGCCATCGCCACCACCACCATCGCAGATGTGTGGGCCGCTGGCGCCGCCGCCGGACCAATATAAAATACTGCCTAAAATATCACTGGCCGCGCCTGGGCCGCCATGTGTTGCTTGTCTTTGATTTGAATCTTGCGCCGCAAGGCCCGGGCCGCCTGCGCCGCCGCCGCCGCCGCCATTGTGTGTATTTTCGCCGTCGTCATTAAATCTTACGCCGGCACCACCAGGAAATCCTTGACCTGTAGTTCCTGCGCCGCCAAAACATCTCATACGACTACCGTCTGAGTCACAGTTTGCTCCGCCACCCCCAGATCCTCCTGCATTTCCTGGAGTGTTTTGATTCCAAAATCCTGAATAGCCGCCACCATATGCCGTTGTTGAACCAAACGTTGAGTTTCCCCCTTGGCCAGAACCGCTTGGGCCGCCACCGCCAACACTTAGTGGGATTCCAACACCTTGACTAACTGGATAAGCACGGTTAAAAACTAGACCGCCACCACCACCGCCACCGCCCCAGCCACCATTGGCTCCGCCGCCACCGCCTACTACTAATACCTGTACATAACCTGTAAAGTTAGGAGTAAATGTTGCAGATGTAACTGAGGTAAATTGATGAACAACTCCGCCACCTAACATGCTGATATTATCGCCGCCGGTGCCTACAGTCCCATGACTATAACCGGTCACTGGACGCCAATTTGTACCGTCCCAATATTCCATTAAATTATAATCAGTATTATAACGCATCATTCCGTTAGCAGGGCTACCTGGACGCTGTGCAGAATTGCCTTGTGGTAATGTTAGCTCTGTAAATGAAGACGATTGTAGCTGTGCCATTTAATTGCTACCTTTTGTTTTTTTAGTAATAGTAGTTTTAGTAGCTACCGCTTTACCTTTGAGTTCGTTAATTTCTTCTTGGAGTGTTTTGATACACTCAATTAAGTATGCACTTACTTTTGTATAGTGAATTCCGTAAGGATTGCCTTTATCATCTAAAGCAACTAGTTCTGGAACATGTTTGAATACATGTTCAGCAATTAAACCAGCTTCATGTTTCTTATTGTCTTTACGATCATACGTCACACCAGTTAATTTTAATATTGCATCTAATGCGCCAGTAATAGGGTTAATATTTTCTTTAAATGCGATACTTGATGTTTCAACTAATCCAACTGTGTATATTGTTCCGCCGCAACCAATACCGCCAGCAACGTTAAATGCATTACTTGTGCTGGTTGCTGTGGTACCTTGACTACTGGATGTGATTGCATTTAATCCACTACTTGCTGTTGAAGTAATTAAACCGGTAGTGCTCAATACACCGTTGCCGTAAATGGCACCGCTTACACCTAGACCACCAGTTACCAACAAAGCGGCCGTCGCTGTGTTATAAGCTGTTGCCACGCCGCCTGTAACTGATAATGAATTGGCACTAGCCACGTTGGTTGATACAGATGTAAATGCGCCGGCTTTAGCTGTAGTGCCGCCAATTATCATATTGTCTATTGAGCCAGTGGTCGCTGGATTGACTGTGACTACCCCAGAGCCGGTGGGACTTAATACTACGTTGGCGTTTGCGGGACTAAGTGTTACAGTTGAACTGGCAGTTAATGTACTTGCACTAAGCGGGCCGCCTAATAGGGTAACTACAACATAATCAGTTCCATCAGAAACAAGTTGAACTGTTGAACCGTTTGGTAATGCTTGTGTTCCGGTACCCGAAGCTGCTGGACCAATAAAGTTAGCACCAGTGCCTGTGAGAAGTGACACAACACTACCAGTTTTATTATAAAACACTTGTGTTACACCGTTGTATAAAGGTGCTAATGGTACTGTTACCGAATAAGGTCCAGTGCCGGTGAGTTCTGTAAACTGTCCTTGAGAAGGACTTGCAAGCGTAGCTCCGCTTAACGACCCACTTGTTGAACTAATTACGGTATTATAACGTGCCATATTTTATCTCTCTTTAATTTCTATTATGATGTCGATGTTTCAATACCATAAACAGTTGCATTGACTTGATTACCTGTGCTTGCACTTGCTACTACGTATAGGTTTGAACCAGCTACTAATCCTGTACGCTCAAATACACCGTAACCTACAAGGGTGGTTTGTTGTTCTATAAAATCACTAGTACCCGGTGTAGCTGATGTTGCTATCGCCAATTTGATAGTTACTGCGGATGATCCAGTATTGGTCAACGAAACGTTGAATACTGAATAGTAGTTGTTAGGAACTATGTAAAGTGTTGTATTACCAGTTGCTAACTGTAGTGAGCCGCCTATCGTTAAACGTCCTGTTGCCATTTTTATTTCTCCAAAATTTTATCGTTGACTAAAGAATACAAGGGCAACTGGTGCTCCGTCAATTCCGCCCGAAAACGTCATCTTAGAAGTTACCAGGATTTGTGCCCCAGTTGTATTACTTATCACATTATTTGCTATCTGAACTTGTCCTGCTATCAAAGTATTTACGTTCAAGCTACTAGATCCGCCACCAATTTGAGCTGTAATATAGCTCTTAATCGCTTTTTGTGTTGGTACAATACTGTCGCTATTTGCTGTAAAGTACGGGTCTGTTGAAAATTGCGTAATAATTGCACTTCCAACACCTAAACTTACTGCACCCAGTTGCAATGATTGTAATCCTGACAAATTAAACGCACTAGCGTTCAACGTAGCTGTACCAGTTGCTTGTTGAACTCCGAACAAGTTACCCACGTTAAAGTTACCGTCTTGATCAGTTGATGTAAAGAACACACGACCGCCACCACTTGAATTTTGCTGATTTGCTTGAATAGCATTGGCAGCAATTACATATGGATAATTGGTTTGTGTTTGATTTCCAGTACCAATGTACAAGAAATCGTGTCCGGTTAAACGAACTTGACTGTATTTCAAACGTGTTGTAATTAGTGTACCTTGTGCCGGCGCCAACAACGTACTCATACTTGGATTAATCTGGAATGATGCTGTATAATTTCCAGCTATTCCTAAGATATTAGTTACTTGTACCAGTTTGTACCATTGTGAGCTACCAGTAATTGTTGCAAATTGCACGTTTGATCCTGCCGCTGGCATACTAGGTAGACCAGCAACGTTGATATAACTACCAACTTGATACAAATCGCTATAGCCATCACCTGCTGTTACAGCAGTAGCAGTTGTATTGTTTGTACCTCTGTTAGGAAAACTAGGATTACCTAATGCCCCGTCGGTTGTACGAACTCGAGTACTTGCAACGTTAACTTTGTTAGGATCAGTTATAGTAATAATTGGACCAGCAGTATAAATCATACCACTTGTAGTTGCCGCAGTAAATGCAATACTAGTGCCTGCTGTTGCTAATGCCGCACTAGTTGCAACTTGGAATGTCAATGAACCAATACTTGATCCTACAACATAATATATGGTGTTGGTAGATAAGCCGCTGAATGCCGCGTTAAATTCAATTGGCTGATTGGCAATTAAGTTTTCAGTGTTGTCAGCAATAATAACACCCTGCACAGTTGCTACAACTGTTAGACCTGTTGTTGTTCCTACAGATGCCGCGCTGCCTGTCGGTGTTGTAGCAACTGATAGACTTGTGCCTGAACTTGATTGTACATAGTAAACCGTTGGGCTGGCAGATAAACTACCAACTGTGCTAGCAAATGTTATCGGCGATCCGACAGTTAAACTAGCACTAGAACTCAATGTAATGACTGTAGTACTGCTTGAGTTTACTGTTACAGTGGTAGCCGCAGTAATTGAACTGATAGTTCCTTTTGGATATCCGCTACCTGGTTCAACCATGCGTATCTCAGTAATTGCGTTGCTTGCCACTTTCGCTCTAGCCTGTGCAGTTGCGCCAGTGTGTGCAGATACTGCAACTGTTGAACTGGCCGCACTTGAAATGCCTACCCACAAAGGATTATATCCAATAGTTGAATTAGTTAATACACTACCAAATGTTACAGCTTGCCATGTAGTAGAATTTGCAAATGCTTGTAACGACCAGTTAATACCGTCAGAGCTTACAGCACAGAAGTTATTAGAACTGCCTTTGGCCACTGCCATAAACAAGCCTTCGCCGTAAGCAATACTTGACCATGTTGCCGCACTAGGCAATCCTGGACTGCCAGCTGCCGTAGATGCAAACCAAGTAACACCTAAATCGTAACTGTAAGCTGTTGTGGTGGTGCCAGATGCTATTGCAACAAAACGTCCATTACCATATGTAATGCCGGTCCATGTTGCAGTACTAGGCAAAACTCCGCCTAGTGCCCATGTGTTACCATTTGTTGATTTTGCAGTAGTTGTACTGCCGCTGGCAATAGCAATATAAGCACCGTTACCGTATGCAACACTAGTGTAAGTTACTGCACCAACTGTATTAGCGGCCGCTGTCCAGTTGGTATTTGCGCCATCGCTAGTATATGCCAATGCTGGGGTAGTAGTTGTTCCGCCAACAGCAATCCATTTGCCGTTTCCGTAACAAACTGAATTAAAGTTTGAACCAGGTAATGTGCCGCCTGCACTCCATGATACACCAGTAGTACTGTAAACAGAACTTGTTGAACTATTTGAAATAGCCAAGAAGCGACTTACAGCATCTGTAACAGTTATAGTTGGTACTCCGGTATATCCGTAACCGGGTATTGTTATAGTATAGCTACTTACACCATAGTTGGTCATTGTTGCTGTTGCAACAGCCAATGTACCAACATAAGTTAATGCAACTCCGTATGTTCCCGCCGAGCCAGTTCCAGATGTAAATGTTGGAGCGGCAGCGGTAAACGTTCCGTTAGCACCTGCTTGATAGTAAGTGGTTGTAAATGTTGTACTATTATAATAAGAATAGTAAGTGTTTAAGGTAGCTGATCCGCCGCTACTCCAAATTGTCGCACTGTATGGAGGTGCAATAACAACTGAGGGAGTGCTGTAATAGTTTGAACCCCATTTTACAGGTGTAACGACAGTAACAATACTGGTTACTGCGGTAACTGTTGGTGTAGATGCATATCCGTTTCCTGGAATTATTACAGTTACTGTTGAAATTGCGCCGTTTAATACTGTACATGTTGCAGTTGCACCTGTGCCGCCGCCGCCCGAAAATACTATAACAGGAGGAGTTAAGTAGTTAAATCCGCCACTGACAATGTTTACTCCAATAATTTGAGAATAGCTGGAACCTGTAGTTCCAACAACTGCTGTTAATACCGCGGCTGATCCGCCAAAGCCGCCAACTGTAACTGTTGCAGAAGCGCCAGAGCCGCCACCAAACGCAATGGATGACAATGAAGTCACACCCGATGCACCGCCTGCATTCCAAGTTTTTCCGTCTGTACTGTAAGCAGTGGTAGTACTACCATTGGCAATAGCTACATAACGATTAACTCCGTAAGCAACAGCTTGCCAAGTTGCACTTCCTATAGTTCTTGCTGTACTGCTGAATCCTGGGCCAGTATATGAAACTGCTGGCTCAATAATGTATGTAGTAGTTGAATCCATTGAAGTTTGGATTGCAGTTCCTGGAACAATATGATCCCAACTTGCGGCATATAGCGACACTGATTGACTAGTAGTAGTTGTAATAGCTGAAGTAAATGCCACGCCGCCTGATGTGTCCGTTACTGAGAATGTGGTCGTGTTGACAACAGTTTTAACATAATAAACAATATTTGTTAATAATCCGCCAACCGCAGACGCTACATAGAATGGCATGTTGGCATATAATGTTGCTGTACTTGCAACTGTAACAGTTGAAGGTGTACCGTTTGTTGTTGCTGTAATAGTCAACGTAGCAAATGATGGTCTGATAATTTGGGCAATTTTACTGCCGTTAGTATATGAATAAATTGTTGCAAATTGACCTACACCAGTTCCAGCAGTTATCTGAATTTTCATTCCAACATAAGCGCCAGTTAGTGCTAAATCAGTAGCCGCAATAGTTATAAATCCAACTGTTGATCCAGAAGTAACAGCTTGTGCAGTACTAGTCGCAGTTACATAACTACTACCTCCCACACCTTGGCCATTATTCAAGTCAGTTAATCTTGTTTCGGTAACTGCGGCATCTCTAAATTCATCATGTGTTGCAGTTGCATTGTATCCACTACCGCTGATACCTGCTACGCTGTTTGAATAAGATGAACCAGCGTTTCCATATTCAAATCTCAATACTTGATTCAGAACATCGGTGACTACGTTAGTAATTTGTGCGCCGTTAGCACGATTGTTTAATGTTCCGTAAATAGGAGTTTCGTATGTATCAACACCTTCTGCTACAACACCATATGTACCATATGAACTGTTGCCGTTGGTTGCACGAATACGTGCTCCTAGTTCTGCTAGGTATCCTGCATAGCCGTAGTAATTAAACACTGAAACTAGTTCTGATAAAGCGCCGGATCCAGTGACCCAGAAGCCAATACCGTCACCAATAATTGTTGTATAATCGTTGGCAACCATTGATTTATTGCCACCGTTGTGCAATGCCGCATCCACTTTAGCGCCAGAACATGCATAGCCAAACATGGTATTATTTTGAACATAGCACGAACGTGCATAGATCCAACTGTTAGCATCGTTAGGGCCAAAGCCTGGATCAAGTGCCGCATAAGCACCAGCAGTTGGACGTTTGGTTCCAAAGCTGTTTACTACACTTAGATATCCGGTTAATCCGTTCATAGTGGTATTACGTATACCTGAACTATTACGCACTTGGAACATGTTAGATGTGATTGAGCCGCCAGTAACCGCATTAACATATAATTGGGCCGAACGTAATGATTTATAATTTCCCGGGAAATTTAAATCGTAAATCATAGCTGTTATATAAGCATTTGTATCGCGTAAACACTTAGCCAATGAATAGTAATAAGATATAATCATCGAGCCAGCGCCGTTAATAACTTGGAATGGAGTTGTGCTTGATGCAGTGGTAGTCAATACCAGGGTAGTACTGCTAGGAACTGCAAGTACATAGTAAATTGTTGTCAGTGCAAGATTTCCATATACTCCGCCAGCAACGCCTGTCATACTGCCCGATCCAATACCTAACGTAATTGCAGTGCCGCCGTATGTACTACTTAAAGTAATTGTACTTGCGCCTGAATTTACGTTGATGATATAGTATGGACTTCCTGAGTTAATTTGATTTCCAGTACCAGTTCCAATAGGAGTTCCTGTAAACGTAACAATCATACCAGTTACTAAATTAGTAGTGCTATTTACAGTGACCACACCGCTTGCGGCTGTTGCTGTTGCAGTCGGTGTTGCTGTAACTGCACTGATAATTTGTACAGGATCGCCTATGGATAAATTATGAGCCGCACTGGTTGTTTGGTAATTATTCTGGCCAGTCACCGATGTTGATGCAACAGTTTGATTGGCGTTGACTGTAAACACTGTAGCACTGGTTGTTGCAACAATATAAGTTCCAGCAGTGACGCCTGTTCCGCTAAGAACTGTTCCAATTTGGAAAGTTCCTGTTACAGAGCCACCAGCGGTGAATGTATAACCTGAGATTGTGCCTGCGCTTGCACTGGCACTGGCATTGGTTGTTGAAGTTATAGTTCCACTAAAATTAGCAGTGGTATAAGCACTGGCTTCGTATGCTAGAAAGTTTGCATTAGCACGTAAAATTTCTGCACCTTGAATAGTAGCCAAGGTATTATTATAAGTTAATGTGCCGTGAACTTCAGGAGTTGTTCCAATTCCGTTAGTTAGGATATTAATAAACAATGCCATACTAGAGCTTGCATTGGCAGCGGCTGTACTATTTCCTGCTAGTGTAGTAGCTATTTGACTTGTCAAATAATTGAATGCCGCAATAGTTGCTGATTTTTGTATGCCAACCACTCTGCTAGCCTGTGCTTGATAGTAACTCATTCCAGCTTTTACTGTTTGATAATTACTTCCAAGTATTGAATCGTACCCTACGCTATCAATTAGTAATCCAATGTCTCTATAGCAAATAGTTTGTAAGTATGATAAGTTTGGAAAGTTAGTAGAAATATAATTAATAACACCTGCTTGCAAACTTGCACGAGCCGCACTTAATACAGCCTGACCCGATTGTAGTGTAGTACTGGCTTGACTATAAGCAGGCAAACTAGAAACTTCAGCAGATATGGTTAAACCTGAACCGCTGACAAACGTTGTTATTACAGATCCGTTAAAACTATTGGATAATTGGAATTGTGTGCTAGTTAAGCCTGTACTTGAAACAAAATAAGCAACATTAGATCCAGTGATTGTAGTACTTGATACAGTTTGACTTATATTAACTGTATATGTTCCAGTACCGCCAGTTCCGGATACTAATGCAGTAATATATGTTCCTTGTGCAACACCTGTGCCGGTTATAATTTGACCAACTGCAAATGCACCAGTTGGTGAGCCGCTTATTGTTAGAGTATATGCACTAATGACACCTGTTCCAGATCCTGGAACAATTACAGTATCGTTAGCATTCAAATTATGTGTTGTACTAGCTGTAAATGTTGTTCCTGTAGCAATAGTATTAATTGTAATCTTAGGTGCACTGGTATAGCCGTTGGTAACAATATTGGTAATATTGGTCATCAATGTACTTACTAATGTCGCTTGAGTACTTGTTCCACTAGCGCCAGTCGCGCGAGGTACTGTAGTTTGTAACCTAGTGTATGCCGCGCCTTGTGCAAGTGCTTGAGCAATGGTGCTGATCTGCGATATGCTGGCTAACCAAGCTGTTTGTTCAGTCGAAGCTAACAAGAACTGTCCAGTAATAAAACTATAGTATGCCTTGGCAGCTTTAACAGTGGCATAATTTCCACCATATGTCAAATCATAACGTAGAGCATCAATGATATATCCTATGTTTTGCTGATATACAGTTTGACTATAAACTAAACTTGCATAGTTAGTCGTAATGTATTGAATAATTTCGGCTTGTATAAATGCTTTATTTGCAAAAATAATTTTTGCGGCATTTCCAGTATTAGTAACAATATTACTAGGATCAGGCCATGTAAATCTTGCTGGAACACTTCCGCCATTAACATAAGCTGTTATGTCATTAATCATGTTAGTCAACTGCGCAACACTACCGCTGGCCGCAATATGACGTGCTTTATATTTGATAAAGTTTACTGCGCCTAATTCTGCGGCTAGTTGGCTTGTTCTTACAATATTAACACTGGCAATATTTCTATTGTATGAACGACCAACAGTTATAGAACTAAAGTTACTACCAAATACCAAATCATAAACAAGGGCATCAACAATATAACCAGCATCGCGGCTACATGTTGAACTATTAAAGTTCATTGTTTGATAGTTCTTTTGTACCCATGCAACTGCATCGGCTTGAATTTCTGAACGTTTAGCAACCACGGCATTATATGCTGTTTGTAAACTTGAACTTGTAAGTGCGATAGCACTAGTCGGCAATACGCTAGCATCTGCGGCGCTATTATTGATCCAGTCGTTAATTTCAGTAATACGTGCTTGTGCAAATGTTGCCGCACCGGCTGATCCAGTCGTACCAAATGTTACTTGAGCTGTTCCCGAAAAACCAGTTGTTGTTGTCACTGTTTGCGCTTGGATAATTTGTCCTAAAATAGTAGACAAACGTCCGTATGAACCGACATAAGCGGCTTTTTCTGCCGAGGCGATAGTTATGAGATAGTTACTGTAATAAGCACTACCAGCTATCAATGTTTGGTTATTACACCCATAAGTCATATCGAACTGCAATGCATCCAATATATAACTTACATTGGTTGTAAATGCGGTTTGATTAGCTGTAGTCCAAACACCAGCGTAGGTGTAAGCGTAATAAGCAGACATTTCATCTTTAATGAATTGATAGTTTCTTATAATCTGTGCAAGTCCGTCTCCGTAACCTACCAAGAATGTTGAGTTATAACCAGTCACTGGAGGAATCGTAAATGCCTGGTTAAGGCTAGTTATAGTTCCTTGTACGGTAATTGCGCCAGTTGTTGCAGATGCAAATGTTACTGAAGTTGTAGTACAAGCTGTTACTGCATAATATCCATTATAGCCAGTTGGCGTAACTCCGTAAACTTGTATATTTTGACCAACTTGATAAGGAGGAGCACTTTGACTTGAGAAATTCAATGTAACTAATGAACCGGTTGCACTACCTAATCCAGTAGTAGCTAAAGAAACTACAGTTGGAGCAGTTGGCACATTACTAATACCATTATTAATGATATCATACATTAAATCGCAATTAGCACTAACGCGGTTAACAGCTGGTGTACTACCAGTATCACCTGCTGGTAAGCTAGTTATTTGAGTTTGGGTATTTCCAGTAGTTGGAGTAACAGTAACGTTTGTTAGCAAATTAGGCAATACTGATTGTATACGATTTAAAGCCGCTACCGATTTTGGTTTATCGTTTACTAGGTTAGCAATAGCTTGTGCAGGTTGGATAACTGTACTACGTAATTCATCACCGACGATTGCAGTGTATGCTGGAAGAACAATTGGTAAAATTTCATTGTACGTGCCAGTTTTAACACTGACAGTAGTATTTGGATTGATTACGTTAGCAATACCAGTATTGGTTCCAGCAGTTAAAGCATTAGTAATGATACTTAAATTACTTTGTATTACGGATAAAGCTCCAGATTCTGCTGTTAATGTTGCATCGATATTTTGTATTGCTTTAGTAGCAATGCCCGTCAATGTTTGATAATTGCTAGATGGTGCAGTATTTGCCAATACACTGGCGAATAATGTATTTGCTAGATAATTGTAACTGGCTACAGATTGGCTTGCTTGATATCCAAACGCTGTGGTAATGTATGCGCCGTTTGAGAAATAACTTTGAGCCGCTGTATAATTTTTATAAGTGCCACCATGTGTTAAATCAAATATTGCCGCATCAACTAGATAACCGACATCGCGTTCGCACTTAGCTGTATTGTAAACTAGCGTGGCAGTCATTGCCGTAGACCCAGCAGTTAAAACAAGAGCCTGGCCTCCATAAGTAGTTGTAATACTAAAGTGAGTTGAATCAACAATACTTTGTACATAATAAGTTTGGCCTGCGGTTACTCCGCCACCAGTCCCTGAAAAACTGATTGGCATACCCACTGTCATAGTTGCAGTAGTTGATTGATATGAGCTACCTGCCCCGACAGCAAATGCTGTTGTACTAGCAGATAATACACTATATGAATATTGGTATACAGTCCATGCACTAACTTCTTTCATCAAGAATTGTTTGTTTTTTGTTAATAATGCTCCAGCATTGGTATTTAAATAACCATCTTCGATTTGTTTGCAAGCATAACGAATGGTCGCCCAAGGTTTATCAATAGTTGTACCTTGTCCGTTAGTAGTTGCATCTGTACCGTTAGTTGCTACGTAAACAATATTGTTGATTTGTCCGTAATATTGCCACGCTGGAATAGTATTGTTGACACGTAATAATTGTCCGTCAGTACCGATTGGTAGGCGTGTCGGGCCGCTTGCTCCGTAATAGAACATATCGCCCTGTGTGGTTAGAACAGCTGACTCTGCGCCGCTGGCTAGTAAATTCCAATATGTTGCTACAGTATCTGCATCTGGGCGATTGCCGCTTGTTGCCACGTGTGCCGATACACAAATATAACTGTTTGCTCCAAAGTACACACTGTCGCCTAGCACATAGGCAGTACCAGTAACCCATGTAACTGAATAGCCTGTTGCACTTATACCGCCTGATTGAATTACTCCACTACTAACAGTATTAACTGTAATTGTAATATCGTTTGCTGGACTAATACCGCCAACACTAGTACCTAAAATCTTTATAGTATTGTTTGTTCCGTATCCGGTCCCGCCATTGTTGACAGTAACAGTATATATTGTTTTGCTTGCAGTAATATTGAATGTTGCACTCGAGCCTGTACCAATAATATTTGTTCCACTAACGGCAGAATAAGTTGAATTTGTTGGGTTCCAACGAATACCAGAATTTAATCTTGTCCAAAATGTGGCAAATGGCGGTGTTGGATTAGAGGTAACTGTAAATGCACTACCGCTACTAGTGCCGGCTGTAAGAGCAGTTGCACTTCCAGCACTTATAGTTGTTGCTACTTTAAAGTGGGTACTATCAACCACCGCTTGTACATAATATTGTTGTGATGTTGATAATCCGCCAATTGCGGTTCCTGAAAAATTAATAGGTAAATTTAAAACTAGGCCAGCAGTTGAACTAACGGTAATTTGATTTGGAATTGATACGTCGCCGCTGGCAGCGGTTGCTGTTACATTTAAAGTTACCGCACTGTTGTCAACTGTTGCAAGATAAGTATATCCGCCTAAACGCACAACATGACCAATTTTATAAGAGTTTGAATTTACCCAATCGCCTTGGAAACTAAAACCCGATGTGAATGGTTGCCAGTATGCCGTAGCAGTACTAGGAATTTGATTTAATCCGTTTTGAATAGCAGTATATGTATTACCGCCATAAGTTACGACATCACCTAGGATGTAATTAGTTGCGCTTGACCAGCTGTTAACAAATTCAAAACCACTTACAAACAAACTAAACTTAGTACCATCTAGGGTGGTGCCAGAAGATGTATGTTGTGTCGTACAAATCCATAGATCAGCACCGTAGGTTACAACGTCGTTTAATCGATATCGAACACTACTCCCGCTCCATGTACTGCGATAAATGATACCAGCATTGAATGTATCCCATTTGCCAGAATCATTTTCTAAACCTAATGTAGTTGTGTTTGCGGATATGTGTGCGGCATTACATAGATAGCTATATCCGCCATAGGTTACTAAATCTCGAACTTTATATCGCGTGTTAGTAGACCAAGATTGAGACCAATTAATATTTGACGCAAAAGCAGTCCATTTCGCTTGATCGTTTTCTAAACCAAATTGATTTGTTCCTGTCACGGTTCCTAAAGTTACAACAGAATAAGTTCCAGTTAGTGCAAATGTCAGCTGTGTGGTTGAGCAAGTTACAACTGTGAATGTTGTGTTAACAGTATTAACTACAGTACTAGTTGATGTTGGACTGAATCCAGCCAACGTGATAGTTGAACCAACAAGAAACGGCTGTACAATCTGACTTGAATAAGTCAACGTCGCAGTGCCACCGCTGACTGTAAATCCAGTAGCAGTTATTGTGGATGTTGTAGCAACGCTAGTATGCGGTGTAACACACTGGTATACAATTCCGCCATATAACGCTTGATCGCCCGTATTATAATACGTATTATTAGCCCAAGAGCCTGTCCATTTTGAGCCATCGGCCACAAGATTCCAGTTGGTTGGATTAGCAGTTAAATCTGTTACAAACAAAGACGAAGCCGTGTGGCTAATTACACAAATATATGTTTTTCCGCCTACTGTAACAACATCATCAACTACATACGCAGTGCTAGTTGCCCAAGCACCTTGATAAACAAACTTAATCCTACCAAGTTTAAATTCTGCCATTTTATTATTCCTCTGATAATATTTATCTTAATTAAAATTATTAAGTTTTAGTTTCTACGAAAAGCGTTTCTTGCAAAAAAGTCAAAAGCCGCCATATTTCCGTCAACACTTGCGCCTGCGCCTTGGAACATTACTTTACTACCCATTTTTACACTACCAGTTGCTAGTGTCGATCTAATGTAGTTAGGATTTCCCACGGTTACTGTACCTGCTGTCAATTGTCCAGTGCTTGTGTTTGAGCCACCTTGACTCAATCGACTTGCCAAATAAGTCTTAACTGCTTTTTGTGTCGGTAATACAGTGTCGGAGTTTGCAGTAAAGGTACTATCAGTGCTGAACTGTGTAATTACAACACTTGATCCGCCAACTGCAATACCGCCTAAACTCAGCGTGTTTAGTCCAGTTAATCCAAATTGACTTGCACTTAATGTAATAACACCAGTCGCTTGCTGGACTCCAAACAAACTACCAACCTTGAAGTTACCGTCTTGGTCAGTACTTGTGTAAAATACACGACCGTAGTTTGCTTCCACTGTTTGATTTTGATAAAGTGCTACATAACCGTTAGCTGGAAAACCTGGATAATTACTTGTTATAAAATCACCATAACCAATATTTAAAAAGTCATGATTTGTTAAACGTGCTTGACTGTACTTACTTCTTATCTGTATTGTTGTGCCATTGGCCACGGCATTGGCTACACTAACTGAAGGGCTTAAACTTACATTAGCTTCTAAATTTGGAACAGTTGTACCGTAAACGGCATAAGCACTAGTAACTTTGTACGCCGTAGATACACCTGCAACTGTTAAACTATCGCCCGGGCTTGGCAAACGTGTAAGATTATTTAAAATAATACTTAGACCGGTTTGATATTGATCTGCATAACCATTTCCAGTTATATAAATTAGTGTACTATTACTATTATATCCAGATCCTCTATTAACAAAAGTTGGGCTAGCCAATACACCGTTGCTAATTCGCGGAGTAACTACTGCTAAACTTGTGACGTTAGGGTCAGTAAATGTAACTGTAGGAATTTGAGGTCCGAAAATACTTATACTACTTGTATATCCAGAGCCCGGTTCAAACTCACTAATACTAGTTATGACACCAGAAGTAATATTTCCCCGACCTTTTGTTCGACATCCTGCACTCATGTAGATTGCAGTTGATGAACCGGCTAATGCCGAAAACGTACCGTTATAATATGTACCAGTAAATCCAAATGCCAATGCTGTATACGATGCAGACGGAACGCTTTGCTGACTCCAGTCTAAACTACTTTCGCTAGTCCATGCTGTAGTACTCGATGCAGAAATTGCTAAAAATACTCCCTGGCCGTAGGCAATTTTATCGGCTGCAATTGGTATAGTAGCAGTATACCAAGTTTTGCCATCAAACGAGTATGCTGGATATGCGGTGGTAGAAGCCACCGCAGTAAATCTGCCTTGGCCGTATGCAATACTAGACCAAGTAGACGAACTTGGTAAGTTACTGGTAGTCCATGTAATGCCGTCAGTACTATAAGCCGCTAGACTGTTACTAGTAATAGTGCCAGCGCCGCCCGTTGTTGATGTACCGTTAAAATATCTAACAGTGGTAGTATCACAATAGGTAACAGTTTGTGTACCGTTATATCCATTTTGATTTATGCCCGTTACTGTTATAATTTGTCCTACTGCATACGGTGCTGTAGCTTGTGCAGATGTAAATGTTAATGTTGCTACAGTTCCAGATCCAGTTGCTCCTGATACAGATAAATTATTAGACCCATTGGAAACTGCCACAAATAAATTTGCACCATATGTCACACTGGTCCATGCTGCCGATGCTGGAAGTGTACTCGATGTCCAGGTTGCTCCGTAAGTAGTGCTGACTGCGGCAGCAGATGATGCTGTAGCTAATGCAACAAATTTACCCGAACCAAATGCAATAGTATTCCATGTAGTATTGCTAGGTAATGTGGATTTCCTCCAACCGATACCGTTACTATTAGAATATACTGCGGTAGCACTTGTTGAATTAATAGCCACCCAGTAGTTGTTTCCATATGCTAATGCTGTCCATGTGGCACTCAGTGGAAGAACAATGCTGGTCCAAGTGGATGCATCTGTACTAACAGCCGCAGTGGTATTTGCATTTCCAAGGGCCATCCAATAATTATTGCCATATGCCATTGCACTATACGTTGCACTCAAAGGCAATGTAATTGGACTTGTAGCTGTAGCCTGATAGAATCCCGGAGCTGTAAATGTAGTTCGAGGTTCAATATAGTAAATGCTAGAACTATCCGGATTTACAGATGGCTGGCCTGGTGTGACATGATCCCACCCTAATGCCGCAAGATTCATAGACCCTGTTTTAGAAGCCAACGTAACCGAAGTACCGCTTCCTTGTGTTGTAGTTACTGTAATGGTACTCGACGAAGGTATTGTGTTAATATAGTACGTAGTACCCGCTGTAATGTTTGAACCACCAAATAACTGTGTAGAGAATGTGGCATTCATAGATCCTATAGCAAGAGTTAATGTACTCTTTTTAGCTGTAGTTGTGCCAACCATACTTCCTGATGCTGTTAACAACGAAAACGATGCTCCTGCGGTTTTACCTGTACAGCTTCCAGTTAATATCGAAGTTCCGGATACTGTGTTCAACGGAACAACACTGCCGCTTGGAGTTTGACTAACGGTAAATGTATTAGCATCGTTAATAACTAAAATATAATATGTTGTTTCAGCTGTTAAACCGCTGCCAAAAGTGTTGCCAACAAATATAATCGGTTGTCCTATAACTAAACTAGCAGTAACATTAGAACCAACAGCATATATCAAGTTGGTAGTAAGATATGTTGCAGTTATATTCAAATTAATTATATTACTTGCAATGGTAAAAGTAGTATTATCAACGATTGAGCTTATATAATATTTTGTACTTTCAACAATGTTACCATATACAGTACCACTAAAAATAATTGGATTCAGCGGAGTTAATGAACTAGTTGTAGATACCGTTAATAAATTAGTTCCAGATGTAGTGTTTGTTATTGTTACATTTACTAACGACGGAGCTACTGTAAAATTATTGACATCTATTATATCTTGAATATAATAAGTTACCCCGTTACTTAATCCGCCCAGTGCAGTTCCGGTAAATTGAATTGGATAATTAACTACCATGTTTGTAGTAGATGCTGCCAGGTAGCTGGTGTTCGAACTAAAATTCATAACCATCGGTGACGCTGGTGGTGTAGCAGTACTTAGCGGCCACACAGTTCCAAAAATTTGCGAACTAATTTGAATAGTAACACTGTCAATAATTGCATACACGTAGTAGGTATATCCTGTGGTTACTGTACTAAACACCGGTGAAGTAAAAGTTATTGGGGTGTTTACTGCCAAACCAACTGTACTTCCTACGGTCATTTGATTTATAGTTCCGCCTACAGTTGCAGTCACCGTGGTTTGTGCTAAAGATGTGCTGGTAACAGATGTTGTGTAGTATGTTGGTATAAACTGTAAGGGCATTCCAACCCACAAAGTATTAGTATTATAAGAACCGTTTAATGTCATAACGTTTCCGGTAATATTGGTAGAAATAATAGGAATACTTGTGAACGATTCTTTTAATACATACGCAACTTTGGTGCTGGCATTGTAGTTTGAAATATAGCCGTATTGTCCTGCGCCAGTACCGTTATTGATAAACACTCGCATGCCAGTGTAGTTGGCCGCAGTATTGGTATCTGCTTGTGCAATTTGTATAGATACAGATGTACCAGCTTGTGCATTGTTGCTGGCTGTAAGATATCCTGTTCCGCCCGCGCCGGATCCTGGATCGGTGATGCGTGTTTGGAAAACCGACCAGCTTCGTGTCTCATCGCCGATGGTCGATACACCGGTACCGGAACCAGATACGTTGAAATTAGCATAAGCAGTAAAGTTTACATTCAACGTATCTGAATAAAAACTCGGAGCATAAGTGCTTGATGATATTTCAATTTGCGGAGCGTAGAAATAACTGTAAGTTCCAGCATTGCCGCTGGTGCCTTTTGGATAAATTCTAAAAGTAAGTTGGTTATTCAATCCTGAAGTATCGTTGATTGTAAACCATAAACGATACCAACCTGCAACCAATGATTGTTGTGCTCCGTAATTTACTGGTAAGAATCCAGTAGCACTGCCAGGAGTCACTGTATTTGCTCCAAAGTTATATGTAAGAGTGCTCGTACGTGTGCTAGTACCACTAAACTGTCCCCATAAATCTATACTTGATGCTGTACCAACATAGGTATAAACACTCAATGTGTAATTTTGAGCACTGCCCGAGGGCACTGTTCCTGATACTGAAACAGTTAATATTGCACTACCTGTGATTGATTGAATAGTAAGATAACATTCATTTACTCCTGCTTTGCCGCCAAGCAAATTACCTGCTATCACCAATTGCTGAGATGTATTATAACCTGTACCACCGTTCGTCACTGCAACGGTATAGGCAGTACTTGTTACGGTAACTGTTACAGTGGCATTGGATCCAGTACCAGCGCCGTAATTAGATGGTTGAATGCCAGTATACACCGCGCCTGCTGGATTAATAGTTATTGTTTGCTGTACATAGCCTGTTCCAGGAGTAGCCGATGTGCCAGTTAATGCCCATGCTTCTGTTAATCCTGTTGGAGCAGTATAAATTTTGTTAAGAGAAATATTGCCGTCGTTGGTCCACGGACTTGTTGTAAGCTGGTTACTATAAAATAGCATGTTTGTAGTAGTAGTGTTATAAGCACTCCCTGCATTGCTGTAATTTATTTTAACCAGCTGAGCGTTTGTTCCTAAACTACTTTGTACTTGTGCTTGTACCTGTGTACTTTGATTGTACACAATACCGGTAGCTGGTATTTCTGTAGAATCAAATCCTGTAGCTATCACACCGTATGTACCGTATGAACTGTTGCCGTTGGTTGCACGAATACGACCTCCTGCTTCGGCAAGATATCCCGAGTATGCATAATAAGAAAACACACTTACTGCTTCTGTTTTTGAATCCGGACCGTAGCACCATATACCAATGCCGTCACTAATAATTTGTGTAAAATCATTCGACGTCATTGATTTATTTCCGCCATTGTGCAAGGTACCATCGATCTTCATACCCGAGCACCCGTTACCGAATGTGGTAACGTTTTGTACATAGGGGCTACGACGGAAAATCCATACACTGGAATCATTTGGGCCTGTTCCTGGATCAAATGCACAATAAGATCCGCCGGTTGGACGTTGAATATAATTTGCATCAACCGCACTCAAAGTACCTAACAGTCCTACTAGAGTCACATTACGTAATCCAGTAGCATTTCGCAAACGGAACATGTCTTTTAAACAATCGCCTGCATACGCATACATGACTGTACTGGCCGCTACTGTTCCAGACCCTGAAGTAAGTGTTACTGGCGCACCAGTAGCTGTGATAGTAGTGTTTACTATTGTAGTTGAACCTAACTGATTAACAGTTATAGTATTTGCCACTGCATTAGTAGCCGCAATTCCGATTCCAGTAATAATTGTATTAGCTGGCAATCCGCTGCCAGTAAGAATCGCACCGACTACTAAACCGTTTATATTTACAACATCGGTAATTACATAGCTGTTTAGCGTTACTGTTCCTACAAAAGTAGTAGTCGCACTGGCTACAATACCAAATTTTGTTGAAGTAATTGTTGAACCTTTAACATAATAAGTCTGGCCAAGAGTAACTCCTCCAAATCCAGTAAATGACAAACTAGTGTTAATATTTGGATCAACAAATTGCACTGGCATTTGATCGGTAAGGCCAGTCGTAGAGTTTACTGTGAATAAACTTGTGTCGCAAGAATACACAGTCATTGTTATACTAGTTGCAGGTTGTATTACTACTCCGCGTAATTCGTCTCCTATAACAGCAGTGTTTTCAGGAATTGCAATTGGCAATGTTTCAGAATATGTGCCTGTCTTGACAAAAATACTGGCTGTAAGTCCATTATTTTGTGGAGGAACAGCTTGTGTACTTGCTGTAGACAATGCTGTATATAGTATAGAAAATAAACTTGCTATACTAGCGGTTGCTGAAATTTCTGTGCCAAATGCTCCGCCGTTGTTAGCCGAAGTCACTTGGTATACTAAATTGCTAGCAATAACGTTATTAAGAGATTGATAATTTTGAGATGGAGCACCACCATTCAATGCGCTATTGATGAGACTAAGAAGCTGATTAAGAATTGGCAAATAGTAAGGCACATCTGCTGTAACTGCGGCATTAAAAAATTGATTTGTACTACCGTATTGAAAATATGCCAACGTGGTTGCTACTGTTTGACTGTTGCCGCCGCGTGTTAAATCATAAACAAATGCATCAAGTATAAATCCAGCATCTCTCACAGTTTTTGTTCTATCTAACACATAAGAACTTGTAAAAGGAGAAAGATTATTAGTAACCTGGTATGCTACCCAATTTACTAATTCAGTTGTAATCCAAGTATGGTTTGCATTAATTGAATTTGCAGACAACGGATATAATACACCGTTACTGATAAAATTACATGCATATCTAATAGTTTTCCAAGGCTGATCCCAAGAAGTTCCGTAATCTGCACGGTCTATTCCTGTAGGTGCAACATAGTATACATATGGAACAGTATTAATTTTTGTCCAAGTTGGAGTATTATTTGTACTTCTTAAAACATAACTGTTAGAACTGAGTGGTATAGCATTGTAGCCTCCCACTGTGCTACTATAAATTTCAATGTCACCTTGTGTATTCATCGCATTTTTTCTTGCGTGAGCTATGAAAGTAGTCCAGTATGTATTTGTTAGATCATTATCAGGGCGTGTTAAAACAGCCGCAGTATGACTTTGTGTACAAATATATGTGGAATTTTGCCAAATAGCAAGATCGCCGATGGCATAAGTGGTCCCACTCGCCCATGTTTTAGTCCAATAGGATCCGGTTACAACTAATTTCCAATAAACGTAATTTACACCAACAAAATTTAAAAACTGGCTATTTGTTAATGTGCCGTCTGGTGCTTTGTTCAGTACTATGGTATTTGAATTGATTGCCGCAACAACCTGGCCTTGTGTAATGCCTACACCAATTACGTTCATACCTAATTGGATGCCTGCCGTGTTAAGAACGTTTACATTTACGCCACTGCTACCGGTAGAATTATAAGTCTGTTGTATTACAAATGCTACTGGGTCTTGTCCGCTGTTATCCGATACTGCTACAAACACTTGTCCGTTTCTTCTGATGATACTTCCAACTTTGTAAGTATCCACCGATGTCCAATCACTTCGTATTTCGTACCCTTGATTTAATAAGGTCCAATCAACTGCATCAAGTGACGGAACATTATTTAAATTGTTGGCTTTGGCACTTATGTAATCATAACCGCCATAGCTGACTACATCTCCAAGTTGGAATGTCTTACTTGAACTCCAGGTAGAAAAACTACCTTGCCCGGGAAGATATATAGTCCATTTAGCTGGAGTAAATGTTGCATCGGCATTGTAAGTTATACAGGTATAAAGATCAACATCTAATTTAACAATATCGTTGATCTTGTATCGAGTAGCACTTGCCCAAGCGCCCTTATATTCAATACCGTTTTCAACAATAGTCCAGTTTGATTGGTTGGCTTCTAAGCCCAATAACGTTGTAGCGGCACTTGTGTGATTTGCCACACACTCATATACAATACCGCCGTATTTGACCAAATCGTTGACACCATAAACATAATTTGGAAGCCATCCAGCAGATCGCCATGCAGTAAATGTTGTATAGATAGTCCAGTAACTACTTTGCAAAGCAAATGTTGTACTGGTATGCTGTGTATTGGCATAGTAAACTACTCCGCCAAAAATAACTAAATTACCTAGACTATAAACAGTACTGGTAGCCCAGTTTCCTAAAAATGTTTTACCATCTACTACTAAATTCCAATAAGGAGTTTGAGCTCCGGTTCCGCTTACTTTATATAAGTCGCTATAAAAACTCGAGACGTCTGAAGTATTTGGTAATAAACAGACATACGTTTTACCTTGATATGAAACTACATCGTCGCGGGCGTATGCTGTTGCTGGCGTCCATACACCTTTCCAACTAAAACGCAATCTTCCAATTTTAAATTCTGATGCCATTTGAATATCCTATTAATTTGAACTAACGATTTGTGCGACTGAATATGTGTACACTTGATTAATACGCACTACTAGTTGTCCTTGACTATCTATATAATAATAACAATTTTTATTGTCCCAACGATACTGATCAAAGTATAAATTAGGATAAGGACGACTATGATCTGTTGCTAGCCGTCCATCGAAGAAATCTACGCCATATTCAAAGTTTTCAAAATTTCCGCTATTAGGGCCAGCTACGTTTAAATTAAAAGATGCTGTGCTAGTTAACTGATCTACTTTTTCAAAATACAATGTACCATCATCTGATCTTCGTAGTCCGTAAAAAAATCTAGGACTATCTCCAAGAATATCGTTTAACGATGTATCGCCTATGTAATAATTTCCGCTCATAATATTAATCCTTAAACAATTTCAACCAAACTTACAACAGCATCTACGCTGGCCGCTGTGTTGGAGACGATACTTAATGTGTTACTTCCGCCTAATACTAAGCGTTCTCCGCCGTTGATAACCCGCAAACTTTGATTTGGTGGAATTACTACATCTTTAATATAGTATGCACTGATAGCGGTGGCATCTGTGAAACTTACAACTATAGCTGTAGAAGCAGATCCTGCTGAAGCATTTTGGCTCATAGTGATTGTTCCAGCGGCTATGTTAAAACTGCTGACTGTGGTCAATGCTGGAATATAACCAACAGATGTAAGAGCCGCTCCATTTTGTATTTCACTGAATGTGTTTACATTACTAATAGTTGGGCTACCACTTACAAATGTTCCTGTAAAAGTTGATGTTGGACCCGGATCGGTAACAATTACACTAACTGTAATAAAACCGCTGGTAATATTTGCAAGACTGATGCCTAATACAGTAGTTCTCACGTTACTGCTTGCTGTATAAACAATAGTTGCTGTTGTTCCAAGAGCCGGGCTTAATGCATTTTTAAATGTGGTTGCCATGTTATTATCCTAATGTTAGTGCCCACTGGACACTGATGTCTGACGCTTGGCTAACTGTAATACCACTTTGTACACCAGCAACACTGGTCCATGCAGAACCGTTATAAATTTCAACAGCAAGTGAGCTGTTGTCAGTGTTAAATCGTATCATTCCAGTTGTTGGAATACTTGGGCGCTGTAATGTTGTTCCTGACGGAATAACAACTCCGTTAGTTCCGCCAATATTGACATAACCAGAAACAGTTCCTGTAATGCTTGTACTAATACCTAAGGCTTGTGCTGGAGTTACATAATATGTTCCTGCTCCGCCTGTGCCTGTCAATAGTGCAGTAATAATAGTTCCGCTTGTAACTCCGGATCCTGTTAAAATCATGCCTTTGTAAATTGTGGCTGTCGGTGTTCCAGTTACAGTTAATACCGTTGGTGTTACTGTGATAGTTGTATTAGCTTGAGTTAAGTAGTTATTAATTTGCCACTGACTGCCGTTACCAGATCCTGCAATATTGGCTACAATATATGTGCCTGCTGGCAAACTTCCGCCGCTTATTACTTGTCCGATGGCAATTGTTCCGCCAGGCACTGAGTTAACAGTTAATGTTGTTCCGCTTGTACTTCCTGAAAAAGTAAAAGTTGATCCAAGAGCAATAGTCCCATTAAAAGTTGAACTTGAAGTTTGCTGTTGGAAATTTGAAATAGCATTTGGAGTGGTGTTTTGTATAGTGTTTCCACTGATTCTAAAATTACCAATGTTTACTCCGGCAGCACCAGTTGTTATAATCGAAATATCTTGATTGTTGGCAGTATTTGTTATACTATTGCCAGAAAATGTAAAGTTAGCTGTGCTTAAATTGCTAGCAGAAAAAGTATTTAATGTTAAGGTATTAGCATATACGTTTGCCCATTGTAAACTATTGCTACCTAAATTATATGTGTTTGTGGTCGCAGGTAAAATATTACTGCTAACACCTGCGGTAATAGCCACAGTATCGGTCGTTGCATCACCAATTTGAATATTTCCTGCAACTGTAAGTACCCCCTGTACAGTTAAATTACCGGCAGTATTAAAGTTGCCGTTTACTGTTAAATTACCATTTACTGTTGTTGCACCGGTACCCGATGTAGTGAATACAATGTTTTGATTGTAGCTGATTGTGCTAATTGTACTACCAGTAAGTTGTAGATTACCTACTTGCAAAATGCCTTGATACACTACAGGATTTGCGCCGCTGGCTGATAAATTTATAGTGCCGCTTGTACTAGTGATGTTGTTAGAGCTGAAACTAATGGTGCCAAGCGTAGCTGTACCACTAGCATTTAAATTAGTAGTTCGTATTGTACCAACTACTTGAAGGTCGTCTGAAGGAGTGCTGGTATTAATACCTACACGGCGATTGGTAACATCCAAGTATAATAAGTTCGTCTCAAAAGCTAAATCTACACCATTACGAAGTAGATTCGATTTTAAGAGCGGACCCGAAATTCGACCTAAGGCCATGTACTCTCCTCAAACCCCGTGTTTCACGGTTAACCACCTTGCATTGCGGGTTTACCACAGTTTAATATCGGGAATTTTGGTCAAACTCCACAGTAATAGTATTTAGCGGATTGGGTTTTTAACCTAGTATAATGTCGTAAATGACACTAAGATCTGCGGCGGCTGTAGCTGATGTAGAAGCTCCTGAGCCGATAGCCGCTTGCCAACTTGAACCGTTATAAATTTCCAAATACTGTAAAGTAGAGTTATAACGAGTCATGCCAACAGTTGCTGGTATACGTTGTGCGGTAGTTCCTGAAGGAATTACCAGGGCTGTTACATTATTAAAATCCCAATAACCATCACTTGTCGAAAGCAAATTATAAGGTTGATTAGTTGAGTTAATAACATCGTTAGCTGAAAACGGATATATTCCGTTAAGACTAACTTTGCCTGTTCCCGTTGTTGTAAAGGTAATATCTTGCGTTGGATTAACGCTACTAATTGTGTAACCTGTAAATCGTATTCCGCCGGCATTTAGGGTTGTTGCAGTAGTTGACGATACTCCGCTAGCAGTTGTAGCATAGAGATTATTCCATTGTAAACTAGAACTACCTAATGTGTCAGTATTAGTGATACTGGGTATTAAGTCACTAGTTAGTTCAGCAGTAAAACTTACAGTATCTGTTGTTTGGTCGCCAATATTAATAACACCTGTTGCTGATAAATTTCCGGTGACATATCCGTTGCCCGTAATAGTAGTTAAAGATCCTGAGCCGGTAACTGCTCCGTCGCCTGTCCAATTTACAATAGCTGTACCGGACGGTGAAAGATTAATATTAGAATTGGTTGTTGGTGTGTAGATTCCGTTAATATTATCTACATAAATGCCTAAAACACCAACTCCGCTTGCAATAATAGTAGGAGTACTTGCTTGATTTGGAGATACAGTTAGTGTTGCATTAAGGGCATCGCTGATAGTATTCCCGCTGATGGTCCAGTTGTTATTAGTAAATGCTGTATCAACTTTTAAGTTTGTGGTACGTATTCCATTAGCACCTCCAAGAAATAATGCAGTAGGACTGGTGCCGTAATTATTGATACCGATGCGCTTATTAGTAACATCAAAATATAATAAATCAGTATCGAAACTTAAATCGCCGGCTTGAGAATTTTCAAAATTAGCAAGATTATCGGCTAATAGTGGGCCGCTTATTCTTCCTAAACTTGCGGCATAATCTGGAGTTATATCCGCTGCCATATGCTGTTCCTAGTATTATTGGTCAAAACCTGACAATACTGTTACAGGTTTTCCTAAGGGAACTGCGCTGGTAAATCTAATATAATAGCCTGCTGGTCTACTAGATTGTATTGCACGATTAGCGGCAATAGCACCGGTAGTTGGATTGTTGATTGTAATTGTATTTGTTGTTGTATTAACACTGGTTACTGTGGTGCTTGCCGCAAAAACTGCGCTACTTGCTGAACTTGTAAACACCATTGCTCCAGTAGGTGTACTGTCTGGAGTTGAACTGAGTACTACAATATTACTTCCACTCGTACTTACCACAGTTTGAAAGCTATCAAAACCAATACCGTTAACATACATGCCAGCAGTAATACCTGCGTTACTTGCAACAAGTAAATTTGCTCCGTTAGAGACCGGGCTTGATCCTGCAACATCAAATGTTAATGTTCCTATAGGTTGTGTATTTGCCACAGCGTTTAATACAATAGTCCAACTTCCGCCGCCGCTATTGGTAGCTGATTGCACATATTGATTACTGTTAAAACCAGTTCCTACTATACGTTGTCCTACGACGATTGCTGTACCAGTAAAGCTGGTTACAGTCATAGTGGTTGATACAACTCCGCCTGTATTATAAGTTGCCGTGTTAGCCACTATATTAACTGTTGTACTAACTGTTGTCGTAGGAGCCGCAGTGGATAATGTATCTCCTACATTGATATCAAGTACTGTTGAAAGAATCAATTGAGTCGATGACGTGCCAGCCAATGTTGTGACAACTGATTCAACAATTGGATTTTGAGCAAGAAGATAATTTGTTACTGCAATTTGCAATACGTTTTCTACTACCACTATTAAATTTTGTGGCCCAAAAGTTGCGCCGCTTTGTACTTGACTTGGAAAAGTTCCTGCCGATAACGGCCCAAATAATGTGTTAAGTGCATTACCATTACCCAATGTTTGTTGTGTAATTGCTGTTGATTCTTTGAATCTTAAGGCACGCCATCCTGTTGCTTGATATACCATAACTTGGTTAGTTGTTGTATCATAACGCATCATACCAGTTGAAGGAGCACTGGGTTGACTACCAGTAGGTCCGTTTGGCAATACCAAACTTCCTTGTCCAACAGGGCTGACATAAACGTTAGCTCGTGCGGCATCAGAATACAATGTTGTATTATTTGCGCTTCTTCTATCTAGTGCTTGACGTTTTAAAAATCTCATTATACTGCCAATGTACTTATGGTAAATGTTAACATACTAGCAAGACTTGCTATGGCAATCAATACATCGCCGTTTGCTAAAACTAATTTTTCTTGATCTAAACTTACAGTTTCGCCTGCCGGAATGGGTAATGCTGAAATAATTGTGTGTTTAACTTGGGTGGTTGTCCCGCTGACATCGGCCGCAGGAACGGCAAATAATGTTAAATTACTAGTTGATGCTCCGTAGTTACAAATAATTATAGTTGAAATAGCATTTGCACCGCTACTTGTATACATAACTGAATTACTTGCTGTAACTAATGTATTTTGAATTGCCATGTTTGTTCCTTAAAATAGTATACTCAACAATAATGCTCTGTTTTTTGCAATTAATTCATCATTATAGTTAGCACTATTTACAAAATATATACCTGTCTTACCTGCACCTATGGTTGAACTAGCATAAAGTTCCGCACCAGAGGATGTGTATGTCGGTACACTAACCAAATTATCTAACATTAAATAACCATTTACTTCAACTGCCGCACTGCTTGCCGCAGTTAGTACTAGATTATTTCCGCCAGTGCCACTAATAGTGTTTTGTGTTGTATTTCCACCAATACGTACATTACCTAAGAAGAAACCAGCATTGGTCATAGTTCCAATCGTAGTAGGAGACGATGCGACTTGCGCTTGGAAAGTGATTGTACTACTACCAGCTTGTATACTTGTATTAGCTGTACCTATTGTTGATCCAACTGTTGATGGATATTGTAAATTTGATACCAATGCATTACCTGGAGTGCCGTTCGTATACGTACTTGATACATAATTTTGTAAAAATTTGTATGTTGGAATATCATTATCTCTAATAACATAATTGGCATAATTAATACTATTTGCAACTGTCAATACTTTAGTCGTATTGCGCATGTCAAATACTATATCAGTTGGATTGCCGCCGTTAGTGATGGTTTCAAGAGCCAAGCCGTTCAACTTACCATCTACAGTTTTTAATTGGAATACACCGGCTAAATCAGCACCAGTACTTGCTACTATTGTAGCTGTTAAATTAGTTCCGCTACTACTAGTAGTTGTAATAGCAGGGCCGCTATAAGTTGCAGACAATGTAAATGCCGATATACCGCCGGCAGTTGCCACTCCACTAGTTACTGTGCCTCCACTAGTTCCCCAGTTTATAGCGGCACCACCAAGTGTTGCGGCTAGTGTAACTGTTGTTGAATTTGAAGTTGTTACAGCAACATAGTATGTTGTATTTGCTGATAATCCGCCGCCACTGATGCTGTTACCTGTGGTAATTGCAGTGCCTGCTGTAAGACTAGTGCTAGCATTTAATGTTACTGTGGCAGTGCTTGCAGTTGTGCTATTAATGGTAACTGTTGATCCACTAACGGATACAATATAATAAGTTTTTGGACTTGTATAACCGCTTATACTTCCTGCATTTATTGCGCCAGTAATTGTTACACTTGATCCAACTGTTAAAGGTGTAGTATCGCAACTAAATTGACCAGCTGTGCCGGTAATTTTTACAGTGGTTAGTGTTGTTGAAAATTCATCCCAGTGGCTGATATCTTCGTTGAATAAAATTTGTGCAGGCGAACGATATGTAGGATTACCTCGTTCAATTTCAATGCCAGCTGTTCTAACAGTAATACCGTTAGTGCTAGAAGTATCGCCAGAATTTATCTGAATGATATTGTCGGTAATTGCACTATTAGTAGTTTCAATAGTTGTAGTACTACCAAGTACATCTAAATTACCTTTTATTAAAACTGTCCCGTAACTTGCTCCGCCCGCTTGTGTATCAAGCGTAATGGTTCCTCCGGTGGATACCTGGACTTTATAATTACTATTGGGAACAACGACTATACGTGACATAAGAATCCTAGAAGGGGACCGAAGTCCCCTGTTAAGTTATTAAGCGTTATCAATTGTAACAGTTGTGCTTGCTACAGCTGATCCTGTTGTCCATAGTGCTGTTGCACCGTTAGAAAACTGGAAACTAGAACCTACGTTTTGTTGTAATGTTACTTTGTTTTTTGTTAGTTTAGTAACAAAATATGTATTACCAGCAGAGTCAGTGGCACCAATAGTCATAAACCCAGCTGTTAATGGAGTTGTTGATGTTAATAAACAAACATCAATGCCGTCTAGTGTTTCAACTTTGTATCTACGTGAACCTTTTTGTGCAACAATATCTGATTCGCTGTATTCTTTTGAGCCTGTTGGCAAGAATGCTGATACAATAATAGATGGGCCAAAGTTTCCTGTACTACCATAAGTACCTTGTGTACCGCTAGCAGTTGTTAGAACAGCAGTAAGTGTACCTGAACTACCTGTTAAACCACTAACTGATATTACCAAATGTTGGCTACCAACACCAGTTGTGCTGGCAATTGGACCTGCATCTGTTGTGATGCCTACCGCTGTGCTAGTAAAGACGTTTGCATAGGTTGAAGCAATAGAAATCTGCTTAGTTGCTGAGTTAACTGCAATAATATAATATGTACCAGCTGTTACACCAGATGAACCACCTGTACCAGTTGTTACAAATTTCTGACCTTGCGCTACTAGACCGTTTACGCTTGACAATGTCAATGTACCAGCTGTAGTAAATGTTAAACCAGTTGTTGTACCAGCCGAAGTTACTTGGGCAGTTGTTGGTAAACCAGTTGCGGCAGTTAATGCCACTAGGGTAATTGTGCTAGTACCGTTAGTTGCTGAAACAATATAGTTGTTACCTGTTGTGTAGCCTGTCCAAGTTGTGCCGCCAATAGTACCTGTTACAGCAATGACCTGTCCTACCCAGAATGTACCAGCAGATTGTGCTGTGCTGAATGAGAAGTTACCTGTTGTACCACTTGTTACTGTACCAAGTGTTAGACCAGCACCAGCTGTTGCGGCTGTGATTGGTAGTGCCGCTGTGCTAGTTGTTACATAGCCATCGCCTGCGGCAGTAATGGTTGCGCTAGTTAAACTCCATTGTGCTACAGCAATAGTGTGACCTGCACCACTTGATGGAACTGTTGTTGCCAGTGCTGTTGTGTTTACAGTTGTACTTGGGCTACTTGCGTATACTGCTGATGTAACTGTACCAGCTACTGTACCAATTGTAACTGCACCGTTTGAAATTGCAGTTGAACCACCGGTGAATGTAATTGCCGTACCAGCAACAGCAAGAGCATAAGTTGCGGCCAATGTTACCGTAGTTGAGCTTGAAGTTGTAGCGGCAACATAGTATGTTGTGTTAGCGGCTAAACCTGTAGTTGTTGTAACTGTACCGCCAGTGATAAAGCTAGTACCTTGAATGTAGCTACCGCTTGTAACTGTAACGGCTGTACCGCTAGTGTTGGTAATTGTGTTACCAGCAATAGTGGTCAATGTTGGTGTAAATTTAACACCTGTTGTTGCTTGTGTTAAGATATCAGTTGCTAGATAAGCTACTGTAGCTGTACCAGCTACTGTGATCTGAGCCGCTGTTGGTATATATAGTGGTGTACCAGTTGCGCGAACTGCACCTATTGCTGAACCTAGCGGTACTGGAAATAGTAATGTACCAGTACCAGCTGTAATAGCACCAGCTGTACCACTAGCACTTGCTACTGATTGGCCGCCAAGGCCTGCATCACCTGTGGTTAATAAACCTGTGGAACCTAAATTAAGGTTACCAAAAAATCTTTTTGCTAAAGGACGTCCCATTTTATTTTCTCCTTAAGAAATAACGGCGTTCTAGGCCGTACGCGGTTGGATATCCGCATAAAATCCACACCATGTGGATCGTACTAAGTATTTAGCTGGAAATGAAAAAGGGCTCCGAAGAGCCCTTTTATATTGCTTGCAATATAAATTTCAGATTAACTGAATTTTACGTTTGCACTAGTGATACCAACACGACCTAGATAGTCAGCGGCATTGCCTAGAGAAGAAGCAGTATTGCTCAACTCTACATAACCATAACGTGTCATGAATGAAACGACTGGTTCGAATGTGCTTGGATCTAGAACAACACCACTGCTCATCAATGGAATGTATGGGCAATAGAACGCTGGTGCATCGCTTTCGCTAGCGCCTTTGTATCCGATTAGGATTGATGTTGAATCTTGAGCATATGAGTTAACATATACTTTCATTGCATTATTCAATGTTCCAACAAACTTAGTGTTTGTAGGAGCTTCGAATGTACCTTCTGTTGTACGAGCAAATGCGCTTGTAGTAGCTGATTGCAAAATTGTCAATGCAAATGGGCTAACAACAGCGTAGTTACCAGCACCACGACGAGTACGTTGAGCGATCAAGTTAGCAACACGGTTGATCTGAACTGCCAATGCGGCATGTTCGTCACCGACGAATGTTGCAGTACCAGATACAGCGGCTTGGTTATAAGTCTCAATATCTGAACCAGCTAGCAATAATAAGCTAGCTAGAATTTCTTGGTCGATTTCAGCAGTAATTTCTTGTGCTAAAGCGGCCATGATTTCTGCTTCTACGTCAATACCTTGTTGTGCTTGCGCATCTTGAGCGGCTTCAAAAGTCCAACGAGCTGATAGCTTACGAGTCTTAGCTTCAACTGTTTGTTTCAAGATTTGAATACTTAAACGGTTACCAGCTTGGCCTTCTAAAGTAGCTGTTGAAGCTGCCTTAGCGGTTGCGGCTGCATTACCAGAATAGGCTTCTGCAATCTTGAATGGGCTTAATGCCTCTTCACCAGCTACAACGCCAGCGCCAGTTGATGAATCAGCATAACGCACACGTAGTGTGTGAATCTGACCAACTGGACCAGTCATTGGTTGTACACCTAACAATTCATTTGCAATGACTGTTGGCATAACGCGACGGATTACTGGAAGAATCACGCGATTTAATGTTGCGACGTTACCGGCAGAAGTAGCTCCAGCAGTTGGACTTTCCATCAAATACTTGCGAGTATTCTCAAGGGTTACACCCATTACTGATCTTTTAGTTCCTACAAGGCCTTCTAAAAGTGCTTCTTTAGTTTCCTGCCAACGTCCGTTAAGTAGTTCTGACATTTAAATTCTCCTTAAATTTTTAGTCCAGCTAGACGACGAATATCGATGATATTGTTATCGCTTTCACTGCTACGTGTGGTGTTGGAAACTTTGTTTCCTGTTATTTCTTTAGCCTCTACTAATGCCTGTCTTTGAGTTGTTGTTTGTTTTTGAGGAGCTTTTCCTGCCACTACAGCTGGTAGATACTTGTCAAAACTTTCTACAAGTCTTGATGTTTTCACAGTCTCCATCAATTCGCTCATTATTCCTTGTTGTTCCTTGTTTAAAGGACTCAACAATTCATTCATGATCTTTTGACGCTCAATACCTTCTGCAAGGCGATGAGTCTCTGCTTTTTTGCTTTCTATTACTTTTTGTGCCATCAATACATGAGCTTGCGCTTCTGTAAGTTCGGCTGTTTTCAAGTCTATGACTTTGAGCAATTTAGCAGTTTCTGATTTTTCATTTAAGTAACTGGTCTGGTATTCTGCGGCAAAAGCCTCGAATAACTTACGACCGAAGTCTGAACGACGAGCTTCTTCAATGTCTTCTTTCAATGATGCCATTTCGGTACGTAGACCTTCTGACACTACTTGATCGACCATTGATGCCGCACGTTGTACAAATTGTTCTTTTACTTTAGCAATCTGTTCACGTCCTTCACGAACTAAACGTACCTTAGTCTGAGCTAAGTCTTGCTTGTCTTTATAAAATTCTGTAATTTCTTGAGCCAGAGCTTCTACTACGAAACTTTCTAGTGTGGAGAATTTCTTCGCCATCTTCATCTGATCTTCATGCAATTCTAATACTTCTGAAGCTAGTTGACGTGTAACAAATTCCTTCATTACTTCAGCATCTTTCTTCATTTTCTTAGCGGCTTTGACTTTCATCTCAGCTAACTGCTTACGATCATCTGCAAACTCAACAATTTCTGTTGCTAATTGGTCGCTGATCATTTTATCGACAGCTTCAATCATAACATTTTTGTCATGTTCATATTTTCTAGAAAACTCTTCGCGCAATTCTTGTGCGACTTGTTCGCGAGCTTCGGTAATACGGCTCTCGAACGCGACTTGAATTGACTCTTGGATCTCTTCAGAAATCACATTGTTTTCAAATAACGATTTAAGTGCATCCAACATGTGATTCTCCTTTTATTGGAGGTTGCTTATTATATTCAATAAGCTCTCTTTGAGATATTTCTGTGCTTTAGGATCACCTTTCACCTCTTGCGCTATGCGCAAGGCACTTAATCCGCCCTTATTATTCATAAGGTGTTCATAAATTGGTGTTGGGTATGCGCCTGGGGCACTAGGTTGAGCTACCATATCTACAGTGATAATCTCAAAATCCGATACTTCACCGGATCCGTCAGCTTTGACGTTTCCGGATCCGCGACTACTAACTCCTAACTTAACTCCGCTTTCCAGCATTGTCTTGATTAGTTGTCCCATAGGGGTTGGTAAAATTTTCAGTTTACCATAACCATTTGGGCCATCCATCCACATATTTGTAATCATGTGTGACACACGGTCCAGGTTAATTTTTAGATCATCTGGGTGATCTACTTCTCCGAGAACTGAATAGCCGTTCTGAATCTGATCGTTTAGGGTTTTGACAGCCTTGCCAATCTCATTAACAGGGTAAACACGCTGGTTAGCGTTACGAATACCACCCTGGATGCAAATCCCGGACATGTATAAGTTTTTCCCATCTTTGTCATCAGACTCAACAACCATTTTTGCTTCGTTGAAACTGAGATTCTCTCGGAGGTATAAAGACATATTTTTAATAGTCTCGTTTAATTACTTACGTGCTTTAAGAATACTTGTTGTGTTGCTTTCGCCACGGCCACTTGTATCTTTTGCACCAACTTGCATGCCTGGCTTGTTATACCCAGCTTGACGATCAATACCACCGCCTTTAACTTGAGTTTTAAAACCAGTCTTACCAGCTTTGCCGCCTGGAACATTGATGTTACCTTTAGCATCTGGATTAGGAACAACATTTGGTTTCATTACGCCTGGACCTTGTACTGTCGATTTAGCACCAATATCAGCACTAACTTCGCGGTGGCCTTGAGCGATATTAGCAGTTGTTCCGCCCATATCATTCTTGCCAGCAACAATACTCTTTGTATTTGTTGAGCCAGTTACTGACCCAGCTTGTGCGCCAACGTGTGAGCCTTCTGCTGGATTAGCTGAATCCCAATTCATACCAACTTTTTCTACATATTCACGGATTAATTGCTCATCGCTGTCAATTGACTCGTATGGCATACCTACGTCTTGTGCATCGTGGTGTACGTGATGGATAGTTTTTGTATCGCCACCCATTGATTCGTCTTCTTCGTGATCTGTACCCATGTCGTCGCCGCCCATGTCTTGACCTGGCTCTAAATCATCTAGCTCGCCACCGTGGTCACCTGCACCACCAGTTTCTTCTTCGTGCTTTTCACCGGATAACATTTGATCAAATTCTGCTTTTAGATCTTCCAAAGCATCTTCTAAATCTTGGACGCGATCTTCAACATCGCCTTCTGGTTCTGCATCGCTGTCACCCATTTCGGTGTCATTTTCGCTGTCATCTTCGCCGTCATCTTCTACATCGCTAGCAAAGTCATCAGTGGCATCACCACCGATATCGCTGTCACTGTCTTCGGAATCGTCGTCTTTGTCTTCCTCATCCTTGGCTGGAGGGAAATCGCTTTCTAGCAATTCTTCGTAAATTTCACGAGATTTTGCTACTACGATGTTGTGGAATAATTCTTTTGCTGTTTCTTGATCTTCATTGATCAATGCCTCAAGCATGGCTTCAAATTGCTTACGATCAGTCATGTTTATCTCCTGTGGTTTTGTTTACAAGGCTGTAAGATATTTACACTATTGTTTAAAAATAGTGCAGATATAGATGAAAAACGGGCCGTTTTATGCCTGTTCTTAATTATGCTGGTGCAGGCTCAGGAGGTTTAGCATACATTGTATGTATAAACTCAAGCTCTGTCTCTTGTTCTAGTATATGTGCTTCACTGGCTTTTCGCAATTCATTAATCTGAGATAATGTTAATCGCGTCTTGCGAGTGTCTTTTCTTTGCATCTCACTGCCGTCACGATTTGCATTGTAACGCATATCGTTAGCAATATGTCGAGTATTAGCATCAATATAAAAGAGTTCTCTTAAAATCATAAAGTATTTATGCAGAAGGAGGAGGAGTACTAGGTGCCGATGCGGCTGGCCCGCCTGGCCCGCCACCTCCGGCTTGTTCAGTACCTGGAGTTTCCATACCTTCAGGTGCTGTTAAGTCGCCTTCGTCATTCATATCACCTGCTATTCCGCCAGCAGACAAGCCTGCACCACGCAATTCTCCAGCACTATCAGTACTAGTAGGTTGCCCTTGGCCTTGTTCTTCGCTCCATAGACGTTCGTTTTCGGCCATCTCGTCGTCGCTTAAACCTAGGAAACGTTTTAGTGCAAAGCGATGACTTACATAAGGAAGCGCCGCTACAGTAGTAAACGATGTAATACGTTCTGCATCAAGTCCTGCTTGACGACTACTTGCAAAATTAAGTGGAGGATTAAAGGTTAAATCAAACAATGTAGCGTCTACATTAACGCCTCGTGAGTAAATGTAGCGTTTAAACTCTTCGTCAAATACTCTAGACACTAGACTTTGGAGTCTTTCACAGTATTTGTTAAAACGTAATTCTTGAATGTATGCTGTACCAACACGTCCATCGTTATAACTACTGTTGCTGTCGTCTGCACCTGTTGGCAAGTAACTACTTGGTATACGCAAACCACGGAATAGCTTGTTAGTAAAGTACTTTAAGTCGTCAATCTCACCTAAATTAGTACCGCCGGGCAATGTTGTAACATCTGACCCGCGCCCATCTGCTGATTTAGGAAAGAAATAGTCTTCGTTAATGCTTAACGGATTGTATGCACTGTCAATAACGTTTTGCCCGCCGCCATTTTGGCTAGGAATTCTACGTTGGTGGATCTGGTCTTTAACTCTTTCCACAAACGCCATAGCCAAGTGACTGGGCATGTTGCCTACATCTATGTGAAAGATGCGTCTTTCTGGGGCACGTTGTATACGATAGATTAGAATAGCATCTTCTAATAGTTCTTTTTGCTTGTAAACTTTAAAGATGTTTTCTAATAAACTGTTACCAAATGGATAGTTGTTGTCCAAGCCTTCTGACAAGGACAAGTGTATAACGTGTTCTGCATCAATAGCATGTTCGCCGTCTTTTTTATCAAAACGTCCTCCAGCAGAAGTAGGAATAGATCCACTCATACCGCGTCCACCCATACCGCCGCCCTGGCTTACATTGCTTTGTGTACCACCGCGATTGTAATCTCTTACGTTAGGACTAATTTGTGTAGTCACTAAATTCATAAAATTAGGATTTAAATCTTTAATAACATATTGTTCTGGTTTTTTGCCTTCACTTTCGTTTGCAATAATTTTAACAACTTTATTAGGATCAATATAAAACCATTTTTGATTTTCTGGATCACGAATAAAAAAACTGTCGCCATATTTGAATGTATTGCGCAGAATACGAAAAATACGAATGTCAAACTGCTGTAGTTTGCTCCATTGGTTTAAATATTCACCTAAAATCTTAATCTCAGGGTTGGTAGCTTTGCTACGCCAATCGATTTTAAAAGGACTATGTCCTGATTTTTCTTTTTGTGTGGTAAATTCTGCTAAGATATCTAATGCCGCATTAACTTCAGGATCACTATCCATTGTTTCGTATTGATTATAACGTTCAATTCGATTTGGACTACCTGAATACACATCTGGCAAATAGCTTGAATAATTTGTTTTTGCTGGACCCATACCAACACTTGATGTGCTCGGTCCCAATGCGCTACGACCTGAGCCAACAGCTATTGGTGTAAAGAATTTTTTCCAACTCATATTATTTTGGGTCCTTAACCGTATACGCTATCTGACGATTTTATAGCTCTTACAGTGTTGTTAATGCCATCAACCATAGCTTTATTTAAACCGGCAACTGCCAGTGTATTAGTATTTAACTTCTTCAGTTCGTCTAGCATAGGATTCTGGCCGCTGGCCGAGTTAGTAGAATTAGTTACGCTTGCTACTGCACTAGATATAGTTTGTGCAACTTCTGGAGCTATTCTTTGTAACTGGCTTGATAAAATTGGAAACATTCGCATGCCGTCTGTCATACTGGCTATCAATGTTTTGGTTTGTCCGTTGTTATACACACGTGATGCGGCTTCATCTGTTTTGTATTCAAATCCATCTTCACCAAACATTGATGGTCTTCCAGGACTAGTGGATCCTCCATCAAAATGCCTGTCTTGCGGGTTGATATCTTCAACGTTCATCGGTATTGAACCTTTTATCACACTCTTGAAGGCTTTGAGTTTATCAGTTATCATGTCTTCTGGTTTACTTCCACCTGATAGGCCTAGTGCATCTTTGGCTTGGCTCATACCTCTATCATAGCCTTTTCCGCTATTCCAAAACGGATTTAAATTAAATTTTTCAAGTGCTGATCCGGCTTTTCCTAATCCGGTATTGAATATACTAACTGTCTGTATAGTGTCATTGCCTAGATCTTTAATTCTATTTTGTACATTCAGGTATGCCATCGTAGATTCTCTACCTGCATCGTATTCTCCAGGTTTGCCTGGTTGGCCAGAACCTTCGGGCAATGTCTTGATGCCTGCCAGAGTGGCTTCGCCGGTTTTAACAAGTTCTGTCAATGCTTCATCTGTAGTTTTTGTACCTTTGCTTTTAGCAATTACATTTGACACTGCTTCACGTAAAGGCTGTATTTCTTTCAAAGTTTGTTTTTGTTCTGCTGTTAGTTGATCATACTTAGAATACATGCGTGTAGCATTAGACATAACTTCAGAAGTAAACTTAAATTGCGCAGTTTCTAATTCCTTGGCAGCTTTTTTTCGCTCTTCATCGGATTTTGTTACGTCCTGCATAATTCGACTGTTTGATTGTATCAATGCAAGAGTATTAGGTGCCAGCAAGTTTAAAGTTTCTTGTGCTTTACCGTATACTTGACCGTTGTTACCAGCGGCTTGAATAGCCGCATCTCTTAACATAGCTGGCGCACCTTTCATCGAGTCTGCTACAGCGTTAGACAATTCTGCATATATATAATCACCGTTTAATATGTGTTGTTCTTTTGCCGAGTATGTTCTTAAATCATCTTTAAATTCTTTTATAGCGTCCATTTGTTTCTCTCTAGTGACGCCAGTGATTTCAGCAGTCAGCGTCATACTTTTTGCCAACTTGTCTGTTGCGGAGGCAGCTTTTTCCATGCCTTCTGCACTTGATAAATTTAACCCGGTAAAATTTCGGATAACAGTGGCCATGATTTCAGCACGTTCTTTTTCCTTAATACCCAGCATTTGAAAATTCTTTTGATAATCACTTTTAGCAAAAAAATCAACACTTTCTGAAAATAGTATAGTAGACTCGGACATGGATTTACCAAATGCCAGACCACCAGTGCCCATGCTTTTTATCACATCAGAAAAATCATCATATTGTAAACGCATCTTGCCCAGTGCAACGTTCACATTCATAGTATTGCCGTACATTGTAGGACCTAGCTTGCTAAAGTCCTGCCAATTTTTTACACTGTCATCCATGTATCTAATAACGCCGCCGAACGATGAGCCTAATGTTTCACTTAATTTACCAAATAGCGGACTAATGGTCTTTATGACTATATCTCCTACATCGGGAATCCCTGCGGTTTGCCGTACCAGCTTACCTACAAATGTTTCAACAGAGCCGACGGCTCCAAAAAATGCATTTTTAATTCCACTAGTATCGATGCTAGAATCAGTTTTGTTATTGCTGGATTGCGGATTGTAGTTAGTACCGCCGCGCATTTGCGCCAGCATCTCCTTCATCGTTCGCGTGTTTTCTTGGACTTCGGATTCTATTGACATTTAAATTTCCCTGGAAATATACGTATATAAATACATGTACAATATATTTATCTGGAGAAAAACAATGGATAACCCATTAAAAAAGTATTTTAGACAGCCCAAGATCTTTACTGCGCTGCCTACTAAAGGCATTTTTTCTGAACCCGGTACATACATGGGCGATTTAGAAAGTATGCCAGTATATGGAATGACTGGCATGGATGAAATACTGATGAAAACTCCAGATGCATTATTAACTGGAGAAAGCACGGCTAGAGTCATCGAAAGCTGTTGCCCTGTGATTAAAAATGCATGGGGAATCAGTGTGTTGGATCTAGATCCTATTCTATGTGCTATTAGAATTGCCACGTATGGCAACACCATGAGTGTACGACACACATGCAGTGCATGTGACGCTGAAAATGATTACGATATCGATTTGGGTGATATAGTATCGCATTTTAAAAATTGCCAGTATGACGGTACCATAAATTTAAAAGACATCACTATTCAGTTGCGCCCATTAACTTACAAAGATTGGACTAATTTCCAACTAAAAACATTTGGAATCCAGCGACAATTAAATCAAGCCAGTAAACTTGAAGAAGAAGCTGACAGAAATCAAGTGGTAGGTGATTTATTAATGCAAGTAAACAATCTGCAAAAAGAAATGCTATCGAATCAAATTGACAGGGTTGAAGTTGCTGAAGGAGTTGTTGATCAACGTACTTTTATTAACGAATGGATTGCCAACAGCGAGCAATTGGTCTACGAAAAAATCAAAGAACAAATTGAAAAAAATAGAAAAACTTGGGAAGTGCCGTCTACAAAAGTTATTTGTAATGAATGCAGTGCTGAATCTTCTTTAACCATCAGTTTGGATCAAGCAAGTTTTTTCGGGACAGCCTAACTAGATTATCTAACGAAGAAATCGAACAATACCTAGTTAGGCTAGATCAACACGTAAAGAGATTCAAAACAGAATTATACAGAATCGCATGGTACATGCGGGGTGGTGTCAATGTTAATGATTTGTTTGATCGCTACAGTACAGACGATATAGAAATTATTACAGGTATAATTAACGAAAATATCGAAGCTACTAAAAAATCACAAATGCCGTTAATTTAATAATTTTGGCCGTTGTGATTGTAGTCAAACCCTGTTTTGATTTCAGGGCCATTTACCCTAGCTCCTGCTCGCATCTTAGCACGTTCTTTGTCTATGTCAAACGGCATTGACACGCTGGGTATATCATCTATACGTTGCTTAGTATCAGGTGCAGGTGAAATATCTGCACCTGTTTTGTCTTTGATCCATCCTGTAAATGCATCAATGCCCCAATTGCCAGCCCAGCCTATACCATTTATAATCAATTCTGGTATAAAACTTCTTAACCATTCTTCACCGTCTTTGGTATTCAACCACATGGCAAACAATGCCCAGCCTGCTGTGGCAGCAATAGTAGAAATCACTATAGCGGCTCCGCCTGCTTTGCCACCTAGATTTCTTGCCAGTGTCTGTAGAATTTCTTTGAATAGTGTACCAAGCACACCATTGACTGCACCTTTCATAAGCGGCACAGCAAGTATGCTGATAATACAAACACCAGTGATACCATTTCTAGCACCGATGATGTATTGATCAGTATATTTGTACTGACCGTTTTCGTCTTTCTCTTTGGCCAACTCATTAAGAGCCTGCATCTTTTTGTACCACATGTAGATGGGACCAGCGATGCCTGCTACTTTAAGCAATCTAGTAAGCGTGACTCCCCATTTGGTATTCAATATACCTTCTACTTCTGCGGCATTAGCTCTGCGTTGGGCAAACCAACCTAATTTAGTATCTTGTTCAGGAGTCCATGCATTTTGCATGGCAGAAGGATTGCGTCGAAACCCTTCTCTTAGCGTTTCCATGATTTGATCGTGGCTTAAATTACGAGGATCGAAATCAGATTCATTTATAATGTCTAGAACTTTCATATGTTATATTTACCTATGTCAAGATGAACTTGCGTTCATCTGTTCTTCGCTATCGCTCGAACTTTTATCTAATATAAATTATAGTTAAGTGCGAAGCACTTTAAATATTATCTAGATTGTTCAGTCACACTTAGCCCTGGCGGGCTAAAAATGAACATTATCCGAGTTGAACAGTTCACTTAACGTTACAGCATTACAGTGGCGGTTGTCCGGTACCACGAGCTGAGTCTTATACAACGGCGGGCCTCTACGCATACGTTAACATACGCAAATCCGTGGGTATTTCTCCCTCTTTTAGCCTTTAAAAATTGTCTTTTTACTAGTCAAACGGGTTTACATTTATGTAAGGCATATCCCATCATCGTCCTGTAAAGGATAGTGATCTAGCTACTCTACGCCAATTAGAGTTCCTTGCCGCCACACATCAGAGCGGATTCAGGGCACATTTTTATCGCCGGTGCGGGCTTATTTGGCTTTATTTTGCCTGGTTTTCTTGAAGTTTGCGAATATGTGAACCGTGTACACGCACTTGAATATGACCGTTATAATAGTCATTTGATTCTAATACCCTGCGTGAAAACTGTTCTCTAGCCTCTATATAACTACATTCTGCTTTGCTAGAACAGTAGTAGAGTATCTCTCTTGTAAAATTTTCTGTACCTAACTGCATAACATCCTCGGTCAGTGCTGGACTAGAACCATAATAGTCCCGCCAATCGCTGTCAATTTTGCTACGGATTCGTTTCTTTTTCTTTGTGCCGTTTTTTAATTTTACTGTCTTGAATGTGGTTTTGGAGAATTTAGCTAGTTTTTTGCCTATATACATGCGGCCAGAAATTGTATTTGTTATAAGATATACAAAGCCAATACAGTCTTCTGGTAATGTTTCGATTATTTGTGATTGATAAGTCCAAGACATAAACTATGTAGTTTATTCTGTCTCGTCCTCCCCGCCCTTTTGGTTTGCCTTGCGCTGTGCCTTTGTTTGATCTAAGTGTGTGCGATATTGTTGTACTCTTGCTCTACGTTCCCGGGCAATAATACGAATCTGCGCTAGCCAGTAGCGCATTTCCTCACCCGCCCGCCGTGTGCCTCGGTTAATCCATTTTTGATTTGCCTTGAAATATGCCTGAAACGCCTGCATGAGTTGATCATGCGTTTCCTCATCTTGATAAGGAGTTGGTTCAACGTGCTTTGACATTGGCGTCGATTACTCTTTGTCTAAGTTCTGTTGTACTAAACGAATGTTTACGATTATTAAAGTACAATTCTATGTCTAATTCTTGCCCTGTGAATGTTTGATTAACATACTCGTCCCCTACGATTCTAATATCTATAGGATATGACAGTAATATGTCCAGCAGTTCTTTTTCTGTAGTGTAGGGAACTACTTCATCTACATAACGGCAAGCCTGTAGCTGTACAAAACGTTCAAAAACAGTTTGTACAGGTTTATTTTTTTGTGGGCGATCCACAGTAGGATCTGTTTGCAAGCCCACAATCAAATAGTCACATTGTTGTTTAGCTTCCTTCAGCATCATCACATGCCCGGCATGAAATAGGTCAAAGGTTGAACAGGTAAATCCAGTTTTCATTCAGTTACTTCCAAATCATTAGCATAGCTGGTGTAGCCATTTTCCTTAATAACTTTTAGCACGTTGTTTACACGACCGATCAGTTCGTCCTTGTGCGATATTAAGAAGATATTTTTCTTGCGTTCACGTGCCATTTTCTTCAGCAATGCCAATGCGCCTTCAACGCCCGCGGCATCCAAACCGTTGTCAATAAGTTCATCCACAAACAATAGATTGATCTGCTGATACAGGCTCTCCCACACATCGCGGAAGGCAAAGCTCAAGCCAAGTATTAGCCTGTTACGCTCGCCACGTGACAAGTTGTCAAAGTCTAAATCCTGCCCCAGTTGTGTGATCAACACAGTTAAATCGTTCTGAAACATTACCTGATGCGGCAAGCCCATTTTGTCGAGATAATAGGTCAACCGATTGTTTAAGTATGCCAAGTTTTGATCAATAATCTTCTTACGGATAAATGAATCTTTGCTAGTCAGCAGTTTAAGCAAGAACTCTTGATGATCCTTGAGGCGGGTTAGATCGTTAACACCTTCCCAGTTAATATCCTGCATGGCAGTATGACGCAGTTCGTCAATTTGCTCTTGATAAGGATCCGTTTCGCCGGCTTTGATTTCCAACTGGCTTTCCATGGTCTTTAAATTGTTCTGATGTTTTAGTGCCTGCTCAACGGTGTCATAGTAAGGGTTAGGCTTGCCCGCTACCTCGCCAATGGCGTCAATTTCTTTTTGTATCTTGGTACGGTCGGCTGTGACCTTGTTGAAATATTTCAGGGCTTCGTTAAGGTGCCCTTGTGCCGAAGCAGTCATTTCTCCATGTTTGTGATCATGCAATTCTTGTTCACAAGCGTGACAGGTCTTGTTAGCCAGTTTGGCGAGCTCGCTGTCGTACTTTGTGACGCTTCGCTCCGCTTGCGCTATCGCGCTGTCTAACGTAGCCCGTTCCTTATTCAGGCTTTTCAGCTTCGCTGACTTTTCTTCGAAAAGTTTTAGCTCGCCGTGCTTCGCAAGCTCAGCTTCTATATCTACACTTTCAAGTTCTATAATAGCACGACCAATTTTTTCTAGTTCTGTATCGTGCTGGCTGTTCCAAGCTGTTTGTCTTGTTAGCAAACTGTCAATACTTTTTTGTATTCCTTCGTTGGCTTTTTTAGTAGCTTCAATGTCTGCCGATTCTTGTGTAATGGCTTCTTTAGTCTGTCGAATATGTTCTTTAAGAGCTTCTGCTTTTTCAGACAAAATAGTTATGCCTAATAACTGTTCAATAATCACCCGTTGATCATTGGCCCGCATACTTAAAAACGGTTCTGTATATGTGTTTAACGCAACAATATGCTTGAACATATCGTGACTCATTCCCAGAAGTTCATCTAAGTCCTTCTGGGTTTCACGCATATCGCCTTGTGCGTCGTCAGTTTCTTCGCCTTCTTGTTCTATATCGTCGACAAAAAATTTCATTAAGGTAGGCTTTCGCCCTCGTTCAACACGATAGTTAACACCGTCTTTTTCAAATACCAATGTAACCAACATATTCCTATTGTTAATTTTATTGATTAAGTTGTCTTTCTTAATGTTAGTAAGAGCAGTGCCAAATAGGGCAAAGCTCAAAGCATTTACGATGGTTGTTTTACCTGTGCCATTGCGACTGCCGTTATCATCGCCGCCTTGATCTAAGTTTTCACCTAGTACAAGTGTTAAATTTTCCTGTGCAAAGTTTACAGCTTGGGTTTGATTGCCCACACTCATAAAGTTTTTTACTGTTAAATCTTTAAGTTTAATCATAAGATGTTATAAATTTCCAACAAGGTGTTTTTGTCATATGTGTCGCTATCGATGCTGATGATCTGACTGCTAACAATTTGATCCACGCTTTCAAATGCTTGGATATCAATGTTAGTATTCATTTCAATATCTTTCTTTTCAGCTATCAAAGTAAGTTCGCGAATATCATAATCCGCAATAAATTTTTCTTTAATAAAACTTGCTTCTTCATAGCTGATGTCTATATCTAGTGTAACACGTAAATGTTGCTTGGGCAAGATCAATGTGTCCGCTTCGTCGATCAATTGGCTTAGTTTGACAGTTCTAAATGTAGGTTGTCCTGGCCAAGTATGATATTCAGGTTGCCCGCCCCATTCTAATACCATCATGCCTCTAGCATCGTCCCATGCGTCTGCGTAGTTGTGCGGGAAAGCATTGCCAATATAAATCATGTTCTTTTGTTGCTGACGTTTATGAAAATGCCCACTAAAACCCAATTCATAACTTTGAAATGCATCTAACTGTATTTCTCCGTGATCGGGCATTTGTATCATAGCGTTCATAAAGAAGCTGGGCAATTCGAAATGCCCGAAGATATATTTTCCGCCTTTTTTACTTATTGATCGCCACTCATCGCCGACGAGCCACGGACAAAGTGTAACATCGCCGATGGTAGTAGGTTCATGTACAACAGTAATTCCAGGTATGTACTTGCCAAACTCGACTGAATGGATATCTCGTTTATCTTTATAATATAGATCATGATTACCAGGAAAAAAGTAAAATTGATCGAACGCCTTACCGAGCTTTTCCAAGGCCCTAAGGCTATAGTCCATAGTAGTGATGTTAAGACTGTTCCGATTATGATGCCAGTCACCCATAAAAATTCCTGTATCACAACCTTCCTCCTTGGCTTTTGCAATATACCAATCTACAAAATCTTCACAGTCTTTGTTGTGGACCGAGCTGTTAGATTTTAACCCAAAGTGAATGTCTGTGAAGCAGGCAACTTTATTAAACAGTTGGGGTTTCACTTGGAGTTTCTGTGATGGTTTCATTAGTAGTGTCCTCTGCATGTCGTTTTAATGCGGCCTCGTGCTCGCCTTGTCCTGTACGGCTGTAACTTGGGTTCATACCGTTCATCTCTAAAATATCATCCCGGATATTTTGATTGCGTTTTTCGATATTGATAACCCTAACAAAACTGTTAGTAACAGCGGCGGTAAAATAGGCAAACGGATTATCGCTTTTACTTTCGTCAAATTGAAGTCCTACTTGCGTTAACTGTAGAATAGCTTGCCCGCGCATTTCGTCATTGTAAGTATAGCCACGAACATTACCGCGAGTGGCATATCTTTCGCATAGTTTAATCATCATTCGGGCTAGTGTATTGGTAATCTGCCCAGCATCTTTATCAAATTTTCCTTTTGTCAACGTACCTTTCCAATGGCTTTTGCCCACACATTCTAGCACATCTTCTTCATTAAATTTCCAATGTTGGAATGGCGGAAAGTTTACTTTGTCTCTATGATCAGCTAGACTTTTTGGATTTTTCTTACGGGTATTATTCAGCGGAATATGATCAAATGTCATAACTCTGAATATTAATTCTTGTTTGGTAATTTTTTTATAGTCTACCTCGCAGTCTGCTTGCTTAACTTTTTCCCCTGCTTTTTTTCTAGTAGAATAGTCTAAATCACCGAGTCTTTTGGCTTTATTGCGTTTAGCTTCGGCTATTGTACGTATGTTAATCTTGTCCAAACTCGGAACAATTAAGTCGTATTGGTGATATTCTGGTTGGGTAAAACTACAATAAGATGTTTTGCTACGGTGTATTTCCAATAGCATATCTTTATTGTTTAGATAGTTAACTTTTGCTGTCATTAAAGGTTCCTCGTAAAGTATATTATAAACTACGCACTTATTAAAGTCAAATAAATAGAGTATCAGGAGAACCAAATATGGGTCTATTTAATTCAGTCGGCGGTTTAAACCAAACTGTCGGAGCAGTACAAAGTGCATTTGGCGCAATAGGTGCGGCATCCTCGTTAGCAAGTAATCTTTCAAATGCGCTAGGTACAGCCGGGCGACTTGCTGATATTAGTTTGCCAGCATCAGGAGAAGCAGTGGGCGATGTTATGAGTGCAGTTGCAGTTTTTGGCGGAGGCGACGCTCCTAGTAATGATTGGCGATGCAGATTAAGTCTCCCAACTTGGCCCAGTTTTAGAAAAAGCCCGGTATTATCCCCATTAAAAGATGCAGGCGGATTAATATTTCCATACACTCCAACTATTAATATTGCAGAAGCTGCCACTTATACACCAATCAATACAGTGCATAGCAATTATGGTTTTAATGCGTATAAATCAAGCGACCCAGGAACAATTACTATTGTAGCACCTATGTATTGCGAAGATGCAACACAAGCATTGTACTGGATCGCGGCACTACATTATTTAAGATCTGCTACCAAAATCTTCAGTGGAAATGATCCAAAAGCTGGAAACCCACCACCGGTTGTAAAATTTAATGCGTATGGTAATTATGTTTTTAAAGATGTGCCAGTTGTCATTACAAGTATTGCAGTTGCGTTACCAAACGATTGCGATTATATCGGGTGTAATGTTACAGGCAGTGCGGCAGGACAAGTTGCAGGTCTATTAGACGGACTTGGAGGTCTTGCTGGATCACTGGGAGGCGACGGTATATCGGATGTGCTAGGCGGCATCGGACAAATTGCTGGACTACTTGGAACATTTGGTGTTGGCGGCTCGGTTTCAGGCGGCGTCACACATGTTCCTACGAAGAGTACATTTACTGTTACATTAAAAACTGCCTACAGCAGAACTAGTGTACGTAAGTTTAGTTTAGATCAATTCGTAACAGGCGGTTACATGAACAGTTCACCAGGATTCATTTAATATGACAGCTAGATACAATGACTTTAGTCCATGGTCATTAACACCGACTACACAAAATTATCTTAACTTACTAACAATAAGACCTGTTCCAGCGGCCAGCGATGATATTTTATATACGATAGCCGCTCAGTATAATATGCGTCCTGATTTACTAGCATTTGACTTGTATGGAAATGCTCAACTATGGTGGGTGTTTATACAACGCAACATGGATGTGCTACAAGATCCAATATTTGATTTTGTTCCAGGAACCAAGATTTATATCCCTAAGGGATCTAATTTAACAAGCACGTTGGGAATATAATATGCCAATAGAAGGTATTCAAGGATCCATCGAAGTAAAAGTGTTGCCTACACAAACAACAATAAGTCCAGAAATTCCAATAACTTCAACTCTTGCCTCGGGCTTGACAGCTATTTCAAAAACTTTCACAAATATAATAACAGGCAAGGCAAATATTGGAAGATTAAAATTGCCCTTACCAAATGAATTTTGGAAATATGCAAGTTATAATTATGTGTTTACACTGTTTGCCATTGATACAAATTCTTATAATAATCCCGATACTACCTACATGAGAGGTAAAGGCAAATCGTCGGTTATATTATCCGGAGCGGGAAAACCTAATACTCGAGTTAAAACAGATTTAGGTAAATTTGAATTTTATATGGATGATGTTACTATCAACTGCAAATATAGTTTCGATGGGTTGACGGGAAATTCACACGTACAGGACATACAATTTACTGTATACGAGCCTTACAGCATGGGAACCTTTATGTTGGCCCTGCAATCAGCGGCTTTTAAAATGGGTTACCCAAGCTATTCAGTTTGCAACTTTGTGTTGGCTGTCCAATTCATGGGTGAAGATCAATACGGTTCCATGTCATCTATTCCAAATACAACAAAATATTTTACATTTACCTTTAACGGGAATATAGAAATGGATGTTGACCAGGGCGGAGCAAAATACGTTTGTACAGCCAAAGCAAGTTCTGAAAGTGCGTTATTACATTCGAACATCAATTTAACAAGTGAAATATCATTTGCTGGCCGAACAATAGAAGAAGTATTAAATACCCACCCACAAAGTTTTGCGGCGGTATATAATAAAAGATTAAGAGAAATTGCATTTGATAATGGATTTTATCCTGACGAAATAGCAATATTATTTCCAGCCGACATTGCCAGCGCACCGGCATCGTCTGCCGCAGATGCTAATTCTTCTGACAAGCCGACAGTGGATGCAAACGGAGATTCATCCCCAGATTTATTAACTGTGGTAGGTGTATCTCGCAACGGTAATACTAATAATTTAATACAATCTTCCCCTGTGAATGAAATAGGTCTATCATTAATTGGAGTAGGTCCTACTCGAGAAGGTCTTCCTGAAAGTTTTGGTGCAAAGATATATGACGAAAAAACCAGGCAGTGGGATCAACAATTAATTCAAAAAAATCTAACACTTACTACCTATCAAATGCAACAAGACAGTACTATTATTAACGCAATTAATCAAGTAATACTATCTAGTGAATACTCGGCAAAGGTATTAAAAACTAAACCCGATGACTTAGGCATGCGTAGAATGTGGAATATTATTCCAAGCGAGTATCATATTGAAAACAAAGAAACTGTTAAAGTCAAAGGCCGCAAACCAAGATTGCTTGTATATAGAATAGTACCGTATCAAGTATTAGCAACCACGCAACCAATACCTGGAAGCAATATTGCTGCCGATCAATATACAAAATTACTTGCACAAGTTCCTAAGGCATACGATTACTTTTATACTGGAAAAAATACAGATATTATTAATTTACAAATAAAATTTAATAATGATTTTGCGGCATATATTGCTAATGATAATTTTAGAAGAAGTCTTGAACTTGAAACAGCAGAAGGCAGATTGCGTACTAAAGAATCTGATATTGTATTTGATAAAGCTAATCCTATTTACACACCAGAAAAAGGTATACAGAATGTCATGAATTTTATCGGTACCGCCGCCGGAACTAATAAGAAAGGGGGTGGTCCGAACGACACAGAAGATCATCGTGCAACACGTTCCTTCTTCGATGCTATGCTTTACGGTAAAGGTATGATGATTGTTGAAATGGAAATTCACGGCGATCCGTTTTGGTTAGGTAGCAGTGGCAGCGGTAACTACCGAGCAAAAGAAACTATGTACACAAATGTAAACAGCGATCTAAGCGCCAATATACACAACGGTGAAGTAGATATGATAATACGTTTTAAAACACCAACTGATATTAATGACAGTACTGGCCTGTATAATTTAAATGGCAGTAAAGCATTGTTACAATACAGTGGAATATATAAAGTACTAAAAGTAGAACATAGATTTGTAGACGGAAAATTTACACAAAAACTCTATGCACAGAAACATCAAATTGAAGGCGGCATTGCTGATGGCAAGTCTTATAATACTGAAAAACAACAACCTAAAACAACGATTGACGCTGGCGCAAAAAGTCCGCCTTCGCCTTAAAGGATAACAAAGTATGGTTGCACCAAATAGAAATCCAAGTACCGATACCCGACGTCCTGCCAACGAGCTTGGCGATGGAAGACCTGGGCCGTTTTTGGCCAAGGTACTACACGTAGTTGATCCTGAGTACATGGGCAAAATTCGTGTACAAATTTTGCATGTTGGATCAAACGGAAGTACTACTAACGGAGAACTTGCATGGGCAAGTTATATGAGTCCATTTTTTGGAACAACTAGTGTAAACTATTTGGGTCAGTCTAGCACAGGCCAAGCGGCCTACGACGATACACAAAAAAGTTATGGCATGTGGGTTCCAACACCTGATATAGGAACTACGGTTATTGTAATGTTTATTGAAGGTATGGCAAATAAAGGTTACTGGTTTGGTTGTGCTCCGGAAAAATATAAAAATTTTATGGTTCCTGGAATAGCGGCGACTAGTTTAAATACAGATTATCCAGCAACCGGCGCAATGGCATCAGAACAAACTAGAGTGCCTGTGGCAGAATATAATGCCGCGATTAATAAAAACCCAGGCGATTCTCCTACAAATGTCGTTAAACCAGTACATCCTTTTATTTTTAAATCCTTAAAACGACAAGGATTAGTCAATGATGATATTCGGGGTATAACATCATCTAGTGCCAGACGAGAAACACCTAGTAGAGTTTGGGGAATTAGTACAGCCGGCCCGGTTGACAAAAAGGGCCCGACTGGAGAAATCGGATCGATTGAAGAGAAAGCCACTGCCGCCCATAGCAGATTAGGCGGAAGTAGTTTTGTTATGGATGACGGTGATGAAAAATTTATCAGAGACAAGCCAGCCTCGGAAGCTCCACCAAAATACAACTATGTACAACCTAAAACACCTCCGGTTGGCGATACTACTATTCCGCACAACGAATTAATCCGACTACGGACTAGAACTGGCCACCAAATACTTTTACATAATAGCGAAGATTTAATTTACATTGGCAATGCAAAAGGAACAGCATGGATAGAATTAACCAGTAATGGAAAAATTGATATTTTTGCGGCTGACAGTATTAGTATACATACAAAAGCTGATTTAAATATTAGAGCTGACAGAGATATAAATTTAGAAGCAGGCCGGAATGTTAATATAAAATCTATAAACCAAACACATATTGAAGCTACCAACGATCTTTCAATAGTTGTCGGAGCAAGAGGTTTTATTACGACTAAAGGTAATTTAAATGTTAATACAACTGGCAATAATGTATTTTCAGCCACCGGCAATACTAGTTTAAAAAGCGGCGGAACCCACGCTGAAACTGCCGATAAAATTTATATGAACAGCAGTGTTTCTGCATCGGATGCACCCGCTTCTAAGGCTTTAACTACACATCGAGTCCCTGATATTATCGGCAGCACCGAGTCGATACTACGACGTATTCCAGCAAGAGAACCTTGGGTACATCATGAAAATTTAGACCCTGTGCAATTTAAATCAGATAATACCGATAGAGAAGTGACAACAGCATTGACAGTTCCGGATTATTATGACAACTACACAGCACCGTTAGATACATTCAAACAAGGAAGATAATAATGGCAACAGATTTATATAATAAAATTACAATTCCGGCTGTGCCTGTTACTTCAGTACCGTCGCCTAAAGCCTACAAAGGATTTAGCACAGTCAATACTGCCAGTGAAAATTTTGCACTGTATGATTTTGAATTAATTAAACAAGATTTAATAAACTATTTTCATATTCGAAAAGGCGAACGTCTGATGAATCCGGCTTGGGGAACAATTATATGGGATAGTTTGTTTGAACCCATGACCGAGCAGTTAAAAGAACAGATTGTTTCAAATGTCAATGACATTATTAATTCAGACCCGCGTTTAGTAGCAAAAACCATACTTGTTACTACCTACGAAAGCGGCATACAAATAGAATGTACGCTAACTTATTTGCCTTACAATATTACCCAGAGTATGCAATTGAAATTTGATCAGGATAACGGTATTGCAAGCAATAGAGTTGGGTATTAAGTACGTACATAATAAAAAACAATAAATACGATTACTAGGATATATTCATGAGCTCAACCGATAGACAAAATAGACTGTTAATTAACCAGGATTGGACCAAAGTTTACCAGTCTTTCCGTAATGCGGATTTTCAAAGTTACGACTTTGAAAACTTACGCCGCACTATGATTGACTATATCCGTCAAAATTTTCCTGAAGATTTCAACGATTATATTGAGTCAAGCGAGTACTTGGCCCTTATCGACCTCATTGCTTATATTGGTCAAAGCATAGCTTTCCGCGTTGATTTAAATGCCCGCGAAAACTTTTTAGAACTTGCTACCCGTAGGGATAGTGTACTAAGATTAGCAAGGCTTCTGGGCTATAATGCAAAGCGTAATATTCCTAGTAACGGTTTATTAAAATTTACAAACGTTACAACAACTGAAAATGTCATCGACAGCAACGGCCGCAACGTAGCCAATCAAGTTATCACATGGAATGATACTACCAATAGCAATTGGTATGAACAATTTATTGGTGTTTTAAATGCGGCATTTAATACCACTCAGCAATTTGGAAATCCTAGTGATAGTGCAACTATTAACGGAATTCCTAGTGAACAATATCGTTTTAACGCTAATAATACTAATGTTCCAGTTTTTGGATTTACTAAAACTGTAAACGGCACCAGTATGGATTTTGAAGTTACCAGTACTACATTTAGCAATCAAACATACATTTACGAAGAAGCACCAAGAATTGCTAATCCTATGGCATGTGTGTATAGAAATGACGGCCAAGGTAACGGCAGTGCAAACACTGGATTCTTTTTTAACTTTACTCAGGGTAATTTAAATCAAGGTACGTTTACTATTTCTCAACCAACCACAAATCAAAGCATCGATTTCAATAGTTCAAACATTAATAATACAGACATCTGGTTGTATAAATTAGATGCCACTGGAGCAGAAGGTTCATTGTGGACACAGGTACCTGCATTAACGGGTAACAACATTATCTATAATAGTTTAAACAAGGCTATTAAAAATATTTATAGCGTAACAACAAAAGCCAGCGATCAGATTAGTATTAATTTTAGTGACGGCAATTTTGGAACATTACCGATTGGAACCTTTAGGTCATATTATAGAATTAGTAATGGAGAAACTTATACAATTAATCCTCAAGATATAAGAGGTGTTACATTAAATATTCCTTACATTAGTTCTACTAATCAAACGCAAACATTAACTATCACATTAGAATTACCAACTGGTGTGTCGAATGCTAGTGCCAGTGAAACGAATGACGAAGTAAAACAAAATGCTCCTGCAACATACTACACTCAGAATCGTATGATTACTGGCGAAGATTACAATATTAGCCCGTTGTCAGTTACTCAAGAGGTTGCAAAAGTAAAAGCAGTAAACCGTTCAAGTAGCGGAATAAGCCGATATTTTGATTTAGTCGATCCAACCGGAAAATATTCAAGTACAAATTTATTTGCCGACGATGGCGTTCTTTATCAACAAGATTTTAGTACAAATTTTAATTTTACTTATTCTAATAGAACACAAGCTTCTAATATAATTCACAATCAAATATTTGAAATATTAAATGATCCAAATCTACGCAATTTTTATTACAGCAAGTACAATGGAGTTAACACTACCAGTTTAGGAATTACATGGTATCAAAAATCATCAGATAGTAATTACTCAACTGGATATGTTGGAAGTTCAACGATTGATGGAAAGCCTTACCAAGTTGGCAGTACTACCAGTACAGACTTACAGTTTTTAGTAGTAGGTTCACTGATTAAATTTGTTGCACCTACCGGAAAATATTTTAATCTTAATAATAAAAACGCATTAGTTACAGGTACTTCGACTACGTCAAATACCAGCACTTATATATGGACAGAAGTTACTGGTATAGTAGGCGACGGCACTGCTAGTGGTACTGGCGTTTTAACTACCGGGTTAGGTCCATTGTCGTTAAATGATATCATACCAACCGGTGCGTCGATTGCTCAAATTATTCCTGCTTGGAAAGTAATTATCAGCAGTAGTGTAATATCTACAATGATTGATCTAATAGCAAATAGTAGTCCGTTTGGATTACGTTACGATCTTGGCACACAAAGCTGGCAAATTGTTTTTCAATCTAATTTAAATTCAATAGAACAGTTTAATTTAAATCACCAAGGCGATACTACCAATTTAAAATTAGACTCTAGCTGGTTATTATTATTTGTAACTGATACTATAACATACACTGTTACAACAAGAAAATTACAATATATTTTTGAAAGTAATGAACAGTTGCGTTTTTACTTTGATTCAACACAGCGTATCTATGATAGTACATTGAAACAGGTTGTCAACGACGAAGTTAAAATACTAGGAATTAATACACAACCGGGGAGTGTACAACCGTTTACATTTGATCAGCGGTTTAAAATTGTTTCAACTTTTGTTGGATTAGATGGATACATAGATACTAAAAAAATTATAATCACTTTTGGAGATAAGACTGGAACAGCAGTTGTACAAGATCCTGATGCATTTAATAATATTGTGTATAATAATGCTGTTCCTACCTATATTGTATTAAAATTATATACAGTTGAACAAGGGCAACAAGATTACAAATATGTTGATAATACAAATGGTACGGTGTTGATATATGCTAATGCAAGCAAACTATCGGCTTATTCTAATTATACTGATGGACAGTATTTTTATTTTACTGATTCAGATACAGTTTTAAAATTAAACCAAGCCACTAGTACATTAATACCAAGTCTGGATTATAGAGTGTTTATTGGCCGCGACAAATTAAAATTTCAATACACTCATAGTGCCGATAATCAAAGTCGTATCGATCCGGGTGTAAGTAATATTGTTGATATTTTTGTATTGACCAAGGGATATGATATTGTTTTTAGACAATGGTTATCAAATTCAATCACTACAAAACCGTTACCTCCAAGCAGTGACGAGTTATATAATACAATAGCTCCTAGTTTAAATTTAATTAAATCTATCAGCGATGAAATTATATACCATCCAGTAAAATATAAAATTTTATTTGGCACAAAAGCGGAATCGCAATACAAGGCACAATTTAAAGTTATTGTAAACCCAACAGTAGTTGTAAGTAACAACGACATCAAGACTCAAATTCTTGCGGCAATTAATAAATTCTTTGAACTAGGCAATTTTGATTTTGGTGATACATTTTATTTTTCAGAACTAGCAACTTATGTTATGAATATATTGTCGCCAAACATTACTAATTTTGTAATCGTGCCTACAGGCAATACATTATCGTTTGGCGGCTTATTTGAAATTACAGCCGGGCCTGATGAAGTATTCATTAGTGCCGCGACAGTAAACAACATAGATGTTGTAACAGCAATAACCCCAACAACAATTAACAGCCTTGGTAATGTAACATCTTCAACAAACGTGTTATCTAATCAAGCATTAACAAGCTCATCTTACGGATCAACTAATGTCTGATAAAATCAATCCAACCGGATCAAGTTCACAAACCGCTGTAGATTTAATTCCTAAATTTTATCAAACTCGCGACAATGTAAAGTTTATACAATCTACTATCGATCAATTGGTTCAAAAAGGAACCACTCGAAAAATCAGCGGGTATATTGGACGAGAAAATGCTAAATCTGCTTCGGGCCCTGATATTTTTATCGATGCTGTTGATGCCACTCGACAAAATTATCAACTTGAGCCCGGTGTAGTAGTAAATGATCGTTTAGGAAATACAACATTTTTTAAAGATTATATCGATTATATTAATCAATTAAATGTATTTGGTGGTAATACAGATAATCATGAACGTATTAACAAACAAGAATTTTATAGTTGGAATCCCCATATTGACTGGGACAAATTTGTAAACTTCCAACAGTATTACTGGTTGCCGTACGGCCCTGAAACAATTACAGTTTATGGCCAGAACAAGAACGTTACTAGTACATACACTGTTGTTGTTGTAGAAGAACTAGCTACTAAAGAATACTTGTTTACTCCTAATGGATTGACTCGAAACCCGAGCATTGTACTATATAGAGGCCAAACTTATCATTTTGATATCACAAGCGTAGGCGAACCTTTCAGTATTAAAACTGCTAGAACATTTGGTAAGCAAGATAGATATATTGACGATGCAAAATCAGTAGATCGCTTCGGGGTTACCACAGGCAGGGTAACATTTACTGTTCCTGATAATGCTCCAGATTTACTATACTATGTTAGTGAAAATGACCCTAACCTAGGCGGGGTTATTAAAATCCTTGACATCAAAGAAAATAGTTCAATCGATGTTGAAGCCGACTTCTTAGGAAAGAAAACATATACATTACCTTCCGGAGATCCGGTTAGTAACGGCATGAAAGTATCATTTGGCGGCAACGTTACTCCTGAAAACTATTCAACTGGCGAATATTACGTTGAAGGAGTTGGTACTGCAATCACTCTTGTACCGACTACTGTGTTAGAAGTAATTGGCGCTTATACAGAAACAAAAGTATTAAATTATGACGAAACACCTTTTGATCAATTTCCGTTAGATCAAACTAGTACCTATGCAAATTCTCAAGATTATATTGTAATTAATCGCGGTGCAGTAGATAAAAATGCATGGAGTCGATACAATCGTTGGTTCCATAAAGACGTTGTTGCGGTTAGTGCAACGTTAAATGGCGCCGACTTAAATTTAAATCAAACAGTAAGAGCAACTCGTCCTATTATTGAATTTGAAGCCGGATTGCGATTATTTAATTTTGGTAGCGTTGCTATTAACGATGTAGATGTAATTGATACTTTTACAACAGATGCATTTAATACCATTGAAGGATCTGCCGGATATAATATAGACGGGATACAATTAACAGAGGGTATGAAAGTTATTTTCTTAGCTGAAAAAGATTCTTTAATACAAAATAATGTTTATTTGGTTCGATTTATTAACATACAAAATGCAGGTAGTGGTAAACCTCAAATACATTTGGAATTATTAAAAACTCCTAGTATTGATAATACTGTATTAGTGAGACAAGGTAACTCTTATCAGGGATACATGTTTTGGTTCAACGGCAAAACATGGATCTATAGCCAACAAAAAACTAAGGTAAACCAAGCCCCGTTATTTGACTTGGTCGATAATACTAAAACTTTATTATCTAGTTATTCGGGTAGTACATTTGCAGGAACAAAATTATTTTCGTATAAAGTTGGAACCGGAACAAATGACAGTGTCTTAGGATTTCCGCTAAGTTATCAAAATATTAATAATATCGGAGATATTAAATTTGAATTTAATCTGTTAACAGATACTTTTAACTATAAAGAAAACGATTTATTAATTACTAAAAGTATTAACACTGGATTTTTAAAAAAATTAAACTATGTTAATACTGTATTGTATACGAACGGCTGGCAAACAAGCGCAGTTACACGATACCAGGCTGGAGTTAGAATTTACAAAAATTCTAATAAAGTTAATAATTTTCCATTAGATATCTACGATAATAAAACTGATCTTACAGATTTAGAAGTTAGAATTTATATTAACGGTATTCGATTAGATAAAAACAAATGGTCTATAATAGATGCGGCGAATTATAAAGTAATTAAGTTTGTATCAAATATTGAATTAACAGATGTATTAACTATAAAAGCATTTGCTAAACAGGCGATTAATAAAAACGGGTATTATGAAATACCAATTAATTTACAAAATAATCCTTTAAACGAAGACATGACTATGTTTACGTTGGGGGAAGTAAGCGACCATGTTAACAGTATTATTGATAATTTACAATCTTTGTTCACCGGAACATTTCCAGGCGATAATAATCTTAGAGATTTAGGTAACATTACACAGTACGGAACAAAATTTGTACAACATAGTAGTCCTGCAAGTTTTAGTTTATTTCATGTTGCATCGGAAGATAGCAATGTTGTAAAATCTTTAGAACAAGCAAAAAACGATTACGGTAAATTTAAACGTAATTTTATTGCTAAATCCCAGACGTTAGGAACACACGGTGCGCCGGTATCGCAAGTAGATTCAATTTTACTTAAACTCACATTAAATAAATCTAAGTTAGCACCGTATTATTTTAGCGACATGTTACCGTTTGGTGCCAAGAAGGTTAGTAATTATACTGTGGTTGACCCTAGGATTACAAGTTATCCATTGACTAATATATTCGACAATACTGTTTTGTCAAATAAAGCGGTCAGTGTGTATATCGGTACAACACAATTATTATACGGATTAGATTATACATTTACAACTGATGGGTATGTAAATATTACTGCACCGTTAACAAAAAATAAAACAATCACAGTTTATGAGTATGACAGTACAGACGGTTGTTATATACCATCTACTCCTACAAAATTAGGATTGTGGCCAAAGTCTACTCCTGAAATTTTCCTAGATACTTCATTTATAACTCCGGTTAAAATGATTCGCGGCCACGACGGCAGCCTGACATTAGCATACAATGACTATCGAGACGAATTGCTTTTAGAATTAGAAAAACGAATCTATAATAATATTAAATCGTCATATGATATTGATATATTTGATGTTGGTGCTATAATCCCAGGCTATTCAAGAGATACAGAATATACGTTATCTGAATTTAATCAAACACTTTCTCCAAATTTTTATAGTTGGATTACTATGGTCGGCGCAAATTTTACAAAGCCGCTATCATTTGATTTAACTAATGCATTTACATATAATTTTAAAGGACACAGCGCACCTGACGGTCGAGGTATACCCGGTTATTGGAGAGGTATATTCCAATGGATGTATGATACTGATAGACCACATCTTTTTCCTTGGGAAATGTTAGGATTTTCAGAAAAACCAACATGGTGGATAAGTCTATACGGCCCTGCACCTTACACTAGTAATAACTTAGTCATGTGGACCGATATAAGTTTAGGTGCAGTTCGAGAACCAGGTATGCCGGTCGTTTATAGATCCAATTATGCAAAACCGTTCTTGTTAGAGCATTTACCAGTAGATGAATCTGGAAATTTAATTACGCCTATCCAAGCAAATATTGCGAAAGGCCCGTCAACCGCAGATACCAATTCTAATTTTGTATTCGGAGACAACAGTCCTGCTGAAGCCGCATGGCGTAAAAGTAGTTATTATCCATTCAGTGTAATTTCAACTGCAATGATTTTAAAACCTTCAAAAACATTTGGATTGACACTTGATAAATCTAGAATTGCAAGAAATCTTGCAGGTCAGCTAGTTAATACTGATACGAATCTTAGAATTCGTCCTGCTGATATGGCAATACCTAGCATTTATTCTAGCACGACTCGAGTACAAACCAGTGGCATTATAAATTATATTGTCGATGATTTAGTACATGAAAATTTAAATTTTTATAATCAGTATCAATATTCTTTACAAAATTTACAAGTAAAATTAAGTTATAGAATTGGATCTTTTACAACAAAAAATAATTTTAATTTATTATTAGACAGTAAAAATCCAGCGTCAACCGGAAGTTTATTTGTTCCGCCGGAGGACTATTCTATTATTTTTAATAGTTCTAGCCCTATTAAGAAATTATCTTACAGCGGTGTAGTTATAACTAAAACAGATACTGGGTTTGAAGTACAAGGTTACAGTTTATCAAGTCCTTATTTTAGTTATTATGCGTGGACACAAAGTGCTGGAGCGATAACCATTGGTGGTATTAGTTCTCCGTATGCGCAATGGACACCTGGACAACAATATACTACAGGCCAGATTTTATTTTATAATGGAATTTATTATAGAACTATAGCTAGTACTAATTCGGGCGATACCTTTAATTCACAATCGTTTAGTAAATTACCGGAATTACCGATATCTGGCGGAGTCACTGCTAGTTTTAGAAAATTATGGGATCGAACAAGTGCAATAACAATACCGTATGGAACTGTTTTAAATTCAGTCCAGGAAGTTGTTGACTTTTTAACCGGATACGGGGAATGGTTAAAAGACCAGGGATTTGTATTTGAAGAATTCAATAATAATTTAAGCGCAGTAAGCAATTGGGAAACTAGTGCAAAAGAATTTATGTTCTGGACTACACAAAACTGGTCTACTGCACAAAACTGGATAGACTGGGTACCTAACAAATTAATTCCAGCTGGAACTGTTGTCAAATACAACGACGTTTATTATAAAGCATTGGATGTACAAGCGGCATCTGCAACTTTTATAGCTAGTGATTTTTCAAAGATTACGGATATTAACAGTAGTGGCAATGCAGTAATTAGTCTAAGTCCTTCGGCGAATAGTCTAACATTTACGGCAGACATGGCAGTAGTTGACGATGTCAATAATACATTTAATCAATATGAAATTTTCAAGGTCGATGGCACTAGCCTACAACCGGCAGATTTAAATAGTATTCGCCAGGGAAATACTATAAATTATATGCCTAGAGCAGGCGGAACAATTTATAATGCTAGTTTTTATCTAATACAAAAAGAACAAGTAGTAATCTTAAACAATACAACAATGTTTAATGATGTTGTTTACAATCCTACAAGCGGTTATAGACAAGAGCGTATTAAAGTAACCGCCTTTGTTGCAAGTCAATGGTTTGGCGGCTTTGAAGTTCCGGGCTTTATTTTTGATAGAGCCGAAGTTACTGAATGGAAACCTTATACAATATACTATCCTGGCGATATAGTTAAACAAGGACAGTTTTATCTTCAAGCAGCTCCCGATGGTAAGGTTGTTCCAGGCACTGCAACTTTAGATACTAATCAATGGATGTTGTTAACTAGAAAACCTGAATCTAAATTAATACCTAACTGGAGTTATAAAGCCGGACAATTCACTGATTTTTATAATTTAGACGAAGATAATTTTGACACTGGTCAACAAAAAATAGCACAGCATTTAATCGGCTATCAGGACCGTCAGTATCTAGATAATATTATACAAGATAAAGTAAGCGAGTTCCAATTTTATCAAGGATTTATTAAAGAAAAAGGCACACAAAATAGTCTTAACAAATTATTTGATGTGCTAAGTGCTGACAATAAAGAAAGTTTAAATTTTTATGAAGAGTGGGCAATACGTGTAGGCCAATACGGTGCTAGCGATGCGTTCGATACTGTTGAATTTATCTTAGATGAAACAAGTTCCACTATTAATCCCCAAGGATTCCATTTAGTAAATCAAAACGATGAGTATTCAAGTAATTTTAATATAAACCTGTTACCAAAAGATTTATATCTTGCACCATTAGGATACGATTCAAACCCATTTCCTTATAATAAAGAATTTACGCCGTTTTTAAGATCCGGTGGATATGTGCAAGCTGATTCAACAGTTATACAACTGCCTTCGATAGATAGTTTAGCGACAGAGGATATCTCTAAGTATGCAGACGGCATGTTTATTTGGGTACCGTTTTATCAAACAAATTGGAATGTTTTTAGATTTACTAATAGCTTTTTTAATATTTCTGATGTAGTGCAATCGTCGACATCGTTATTGATAGAATTAAAAGATACGCCTGTGGGATTAAACGCCGGCGATTATCTAGGTATATCTCAAGTATCGTTCGCTGGTTTCTTTAAAATACTAAGCATATCAAAAAATATTATTACGGTCGATGCACCAAATGTTAAATTAACTAGCAATTTCACTCAGCAATCTCAAGCTGTGCTATTTCTTCTGTTGCCGGCAAAGACATCTAATATAGATAATGCTAACGAGTTGATCAAATCCTTTATAACACCCGGCGATAAAATTTGGACTGACAACGATGGTACTGATCGGTGGGCAACTTGGCAATTACAACGAGCCTATACAAAAAATGAAATTACAAATCAAGATAATGTATTAACAGAATTTAAATATGCAACCGAATGGGCGCCAAACACAACCTATACACTAGGAAGACTTCTTAAACATACAACTGGAAATTTAACTTCTGATACGACCTTTGTAATTACTGGTAATGTTTCTCCAGATACATTTGATCCTGATAAAGATAACGGATTTAATACGTCTACTGGAATATCGGCAACAACTATAATTGGCACAGGAGCAGGAGCAAGTTTTAATATTATAAAACAAACTTTAAAAGTCCGTGATTCTTCTAATAATGTAGCTAGCACAAAAGTTACATTAACTATCACAGTTGCTAATGGCGGAGATAATTACTCTCTTTACGATGTAATAAAAATCTCTATACCTGTATATACTGGCGCTACTACTAATAGCAGTAATGATGTAACATTGGTTATAAGAACCTCAGTGAACCCAACTACTGTTCTTTACTATTATACAAATTATTGGTTCACATCGGGGTCTACTTTCACTAGCAATGTTTCTTTATTGACTTATGGATTAGACAATACTGGCAATACAATAATTCTGACAAATGCTAATCAATCTAACGTTTTAGCAATAAAAAATATTACACCGGATTCATTATCATCTTTTGGGCAAGTGATTGCAGTTACAAAAGCCGGTAACTTGGCAGTAATATATACTGCAAAAGGCCATGTAGGAACTTACATTAAGGTCAGCGGATTACAACCCTGGGAATTAAATCAAGTAATTGTCCAGCCATTTATTGCACAATCGAGTCCACTAAACATAAACCCAAACAGCATAAGTACGTTTGGAGAATCTTTAGCAGTGACTAATGATGGATCGTATCTTGCTGTAGGAAGTCCTAATGCCGGATACGCCAGTGTTAAAACTGATAACAGTACTGGAAATAAGATTTGTGATTCGGCTGGTATAGCCTCGACTAACAATGCAACTGGAGCAATTAGTTTATACCAAAAAGATACCTTTGGAAATTATAATTTAATTTTTACTTTTGTAACAGGAAACGACAGGGCAGGCGAACATTTTGGCGGAACTCTTGCTTTTGGCAAAGACACATTATTTGCATCGGCTCAGGCAGCTGATGGTAGTTCACGAGTTTATACGACTCGATTAATCAGCGACAAATGGATATTTAACGCCACACCGATTACCGCAGGTTCTTATTCTACTGATTTTGGTAAATTAATAGTTGTATCGGATGATAATTCAACTGTGGCGATTTCGAGTCCACGTACTGGATCGGTTTACATATACACGCTAGGAATATCTGGATCATATATTTTAAGTAACACAATTACAGATCCTAACGCATTAGAATCTGTAAACAATTTTGGGTTGACAATTATTAATGGCGGCTTTGGTTTTAAAAATAAAATTACAGACGTATTCAGCAATCAGCTCCAAAATATTTCAACCATAAATGGTACTGGAAACGGATTAACATTTAATCTTGGCGTAGATACTAATGGTGTTATGTCTTCGGTGATACCGCAAAACGTTGGGACAAATTATCAAAATAACGATCAGGTAACAGTTATAAATCCACTCGGAACAGGAGCAGTATTACAAGCTACCATACTTTCAGGCGGCACTGGTTATACTACATCAACAAATGTTCCAGTTGGATATGCTCCGCAAGTTGCAACAGCTAGTACTGGATTAATACAAGGAAATGTATTCATTCCTACTAGTACCCCATCCGGTACGTTTGTTAGCGGCATGGCTATTGCAGGAACTAATCTTCCTGCTAACACTTCAATTTCAAATGTTGACACTGTTACTGTTACCGGAGTTACTATTTCAGGATTTAATTTAAGTGTCGGCGGGCAAACATCGTCAGCCAAGGGTAATTTAGCCATCGGTATGGTAATTACAGGCCCTGGCATTTCTGACAATACATATATTACCGACCAACAATCAGGAACATGGCTTATTAATAACAGTAACAATGTGTCTAACATCACTGTTACTGGTAAAAAATACGATTTAAATAACGACTATACAATTCAGTATAAAGGATATGTAGTTGTTAATACGTTAACAGTACCAGCTGTAATTTCTCCAGATACCAACGGCACGACTTCTACGTTATCGTTGACAGATTTTCCAACTTCTCCAATTGTAGTTGGAACCCGCCTTACAGGAACTGGTACAGGAATCGCAACAGTTTCAAACCCATTAGGTAATGTGGCAACTCAACAACAAGTAATTAGCACAGTTGGTACTATAACATTTCTTAACTCGACTGGCGGCAGCGGCCCGTTGAATACATTCACTACCTATACTAATATAACTGGAACAGCTCCCGTAGTAACTGCAACACAAACTAATACACAAACTTTTGTGTCAACATCGTCCATTAATGCAAACATATTGACTGTGGTATCAATAGCTTCGGGAACTATCGATATAGGATATGTATTAACAGGAACCAGTGTCATAGCTGGAACATATATTGTTTCTAAATTATCAGGATCTGGTGCAGGATCTACTTGGATTGTTAGCCAGGAACATATTAATAGACAGTCGAATGCAGGCGATATCACGGGCACATTAAATTCCATTACAGTCGGCAATACCAATACTATGATAGTGGGATTACCGATCGTGTTTGCAACATCATTTGGCGGAATTGTAGCGTCAACTACATATTATATTACAAAATTAATAGATAATACTCATATCTCGATCGGAACAACGGTCGGCGCAACTTCTGATGTAGGATTAAGTATTGCAAATGGACTATCAACTTTTACAGTCAATGGTAGTCTAGTTCCGATAGTTGGAACTTATCAAGGAGTTACCCAGCGTTCTGGGTCTGGTACTTCCGGAACTGGTGCAACATTTATTGTTTCACGTTCCGGACTAACACCGTTGTATTCAGATAATAATGCTACGGCTATTACTTTATTATCTCCAGGAACTGGTTATAAGATAGGAGACACGATTACTATTGGTGGAAATGCATTGGGCGGAGCTCTTACTACTAACGATTTAACGTTTACTATTAATCGTTCGATAAATGCTACAATGACTGCAAAAATTACAGGAATGACAGCATTTGCTAGCACAGCATTTCCAATAGGTGCATCGTTCACTGCACTAAATTTAACTGGGTTGTTATATCAGGATAATACAACTTCAGTCACGGTTCTTGATTATATAGGACTTGACGGAAATCCAACAACTGCGGCTGGCACATATACTGGATTCCGATATTCGATAGTTGGCGGAAGTATACCAGTTAATGGAACTGTTGCCGACATTACTACACAGAATATTGGAATACTTACTTATAATAATGTATCGCAATCGGCCACTTCTGGAACTGGAACTAATGCGGTATTTAATGTTTCAATCTCGGGAAACACAACTGTATACAAAAATTATACTACAATTACTGTTGTAAGTCAGGGCGGCCAGTATGCTGTTAATGACACCATTACAATACCAGGAACTAGCTTGGGCGGATCTAGCCCATTAAACGATTTACAATTTACTGTTGCGACCGCTCCAACATTACCTGAAGGCACGGTAGTTACTGCAAATATTGATGCAACCACATGGACAATTAATAAAAGTTATTCATTAGGGACTACGGAATTTCCTGTTACAGTAACCGGATCGCAAACATTATTAACTGTAACTGGAATTAATACTGGAACTATTAAAGCAGGCCAATATATTATTGGTGCCGGCGTTACATCTAGCACTACTATTTTATCCGGTAGCGGTAATTCTTGGTACTTGGATAAAAATTTCCAAGCAGGAACTGCTACAAATGCAATTCCTCTTATATCAGCTTATCCGGTAACGCAAGTTATTGGAAATATAACAGGAACACCGGGCTCAGGATTGACTGTTGATATTAAAGCATCTAGCGGAGTAGTTACATCGGTTAAAATCAATAATCCTGGCATTAATTATAATTCAACAGATCAGTTAGTAATTGTTAGCGGTAACAATAATGCAAAAATTACTTCACAGTCTTCTTTAGTAATAACTTCGGGCACTCCTTATTTCGATCCTGTTACTAATCCTAATCCTGTATATGGATATTCTAGTTTAACAGCTCAATCTGGCGGCAAACTTGTATTAGATTTCTTACAAACTCCAGGTACATTTTTTATTGGGCAACAGCTCACTATCAGCGGTGGCATTAATGCTGGATCTGTTGGAAACATAACCGGATATACTAAAACATTAAACATCAATCCTGGCACAAGTAAAAATAATGGAGCTTTATATACTGTTTATGTAACAGCAGTTAGTACTATAAGTAATCCGTCGTATACCAACTCGGCTAAACAATCTACCATGTTGACTTTGAGTCTAACACCGGGCGGCCCTGCGATTTCAGTAACACCTGGTTTAATAAATTCATCCATTGATCCACTAATCATTACAGCATACTATCCAGGAGTTAGTTCAAATGGTATTGTTAAATTAACCAGTATTAATACAACACAATCTACCAATACTGATTTTGGAGTTAGCGTGGATGTATCAAGCGACGGTGAATACCTTGCAATAGGATCTAATTTGTATTCTGAAGAATATACTAATCAAGGAAAGGTGTCTATATTCCAGAAAGGAACATCATTATATACCTTATACCAAACACTATCCAGCCCAACTCCAATAGCTGGTGATTTCTTCGGATCTAAAATTGCGTTCATGAACGACTACAAAACGATTGTAGTTTACAGTGCCGGCTCCGGCAATTCAACAACATCTACTTTTGATACGGCTACAACAACATTTGATTTGAATTCAATGTCTATTAAGGATAAAATTGTTTCCTCTGGAAAAGTAATTGTATTTGATAGATACAATACAACTTGGATTTGCGGTGAAGTTTTAGATACTAACAACGGATCTTTAGACGGATATGGAGTTGGATTCGCGGTGGCTAACAATCGTATTATTATCGGGGCTCCTAATGCACTTGACGGTTTATTATTATTGCCAACTGGTCGAGTATATGTTTATGAAAAATCTCCAAACACATACAGCTGGTTACCAATACAGAAACAAACTAATGTTCCAGATTTAAGAAAAATTAAAAAAGCATATTTGTATAATAGAGTCTCTTCAGTACTAATTAAACATTTAGATATTATTGATCCTTATTATGGATATATTGCAGGGCCTGCAGATCAGGAAATTAGTTTTAAAACTTTCTATGATCCTGCTATCTATTCATATTATAATACCACAGTTTATAATACAAACACATTACCTGCTAATGTCGATGTTGGCCAAGCCTGGAATACACAATATGTTGGCAAATTATGGTGGGATTTAAGAACTGCTAAATTTGTCGATAATCATTCTTCGGATCTAGTCTATAGAAATAGCACACTTAATACGCTGATTACTGGCGCAAGTATCGATGTATATGAATGGGTTGAAACCACGTATCTTCCAAGCCAGTGGGCTTCTCTTGCAGATACTGTGTCGGGCCTTTCGATAGGCATTAGCGGCAAACCGATTTATGGAGACAATATTTACAGCGCCAAGCAAGTGTATAATTCTTATACAGGTGCTATTGATAATACATATTATTTCTGGGTCAAGAATACAATTATTAAACCAGAAATAATCACCAGAAAAATTAGTGCCGCATCGGTAGCAAATCTGATTAAAAATCCACGAGGTGACGGTTATTCTTTCTTAAGTTTAACAGGAACTGATTCGTTTAGTTTGTCTAATACTCAACATTTATTAAAAAATAAAGATGTGGTATTAGCTATTGAATATTGGAAAATAGACAATACTTCACAAAACATACATAATCAATGGAAATTAGTTAGCGATAATCCGAATACACAATTACCAGCATCTATTGAACAAAAATGGTTTGACAGCTTATGTGGGAAAGATCAAGCTGATCGCATTGTACCCGATTTAAATCAACCGCCTAAACTACGTTATGGAATTGAAAATCGTCCAAGACAAAGTATGTTTGTTAATCGATTTGAAGCATTAAAACAATTTGTTGAACAAGTTAATTTAATGTTAATTAGTAATCCAATAGTGGAACAAAAACCTAACGGTTTAACAGATTTAGAAAGCTATGATACTGAACCAACTGCGGTATCTGGATTATATGATACCACACAAGATACTAATGCTGAATTACAGTATGTAAGTGTAAATTATATTAAAACACCAACAATTTTACCAATTATTTTAAATGGTATAATCACAGGTATTAATATTGTTAATGCAGGATCTGGATATCTAGTAGCACCAACTGTTACTATAAGTGGCGTTGGTAGAGATGCAAAAATTCTACTGTCTATTAACTCTACCGGAGAAATCACCGGAGCAACTATTAGCTCGGGAGGAAAAGGATATGTTGATACATCTACTATTATAACTGTTCGACCATTTAGTGTTTTAGTACATCAAGACGGCGATGCTAACAAAAATTGGAGTATCTATGGATACGATCCTATTAAGAAATCTTGGAATAGAACACGTACTCAGAATTTTGATGTTCGTATTTTCTGGACTAAAGTTGATTGGTATGGATCAGTTGTTAATAACACCACAGGTATAACACAAACATATAATCAATATAGCATCATTGATTTTGCAGTTGACACTTACAGTGATTTAAATTCTATAGATCCTGCGATAGGGCAAACTGTGAAAGTCCGTACTACGGGCAAAGGCGGCTGGCAATTATTGCGTTGTATTGCTCCAAGCATAAGCACAGACTGGACACAAAGTTATCAAGTTGTGGGCATCGAAAACGGTACAATACAATTAAGCAATAGTTTATATAATTATACCCAGAACAAAGTTGGATACGATGGATTTTTGTATGATAATGCTGGCTACGATTTTAGCGCATCCAAAGAACTACGTATTATACTTAATGCATTAAAAGATAAAATATTAACAGATACTCTACGAAAGGATTATCTAGATTTATTCTTCGCCAGCATACGATATGCATTTACTGAACAAACATATATTGATTGGGCTTTTAAAACTAGTTTTGTACAAGCTCAACATAATCTAGGACGGTTAAAACAAACTGTAGTTTATGCAAATGACAATCTGGTTGATTTTCAAAATTATGTAAATGAAGTAACTCCTTATAGAACTACTGTAAGAGAATATGTGGACAACTACGAAGCGATCGATACTAGTGCTAGCATGATGAGTGACTTCGATTTGCCAGTGACCTATTCCTTAACTGGAAATCGGGTTATTGACACTAGGATCGAAAACGGAAAATTGTTTGCAAATGATTTAACTACATTACAAACTTATCCTTGGAAAAACTGGAACGATAATTTAGGATTTATCTTAGAAGATATTGCTATAATTTCAGGAGGATCGGGATATCTTTCAGCACCAGAAGTTATTATACAAAGCAAATCTGGAACTGGCGCAGTGGCAAAAGCATTTATTGCCAACGGTTCTGTAAACAGAATTGTAATTTTAAAGAACGGTTCTGGTTATTTGGAAGCTCCGACTATAATATTAAATGGCGGCTTACCACATAAATCAACTACGGGTGCTCGTGTTACTGCAATTATTGGTAGGAGTATAATTAGATCTAGTTTAATTAAAATGAAATTTGACAGAGTTAATCAAAAATATTTTGCAATTAAATTAGATCAAACAGAAACATTTACGGGTACAGGCGGGCAAATACAATTTCCGCTGTTGTGGGCACCCGATATAAAGATTGGTCAAAGTACCGTTACAGTTGATAATCTAATACAACTACGCGAAACATATTCATTATCGATTAAAAAATCAACTACAGCCGGATACACACAATATTCAGGTGTAATTACATTTAACAATGCTCCGGCTAAAGGAAAAACGATTGTTGTAAGTTATATCAAAGATATTTCTTTATTAGAAGCGCAAGATCGTATACAATTCTTTTATGATCCTGGAGTTGGCTCGCTAGGAAAAGATTTATCACAATTAATGACAGGTGTTGATTACGGCGGCGTACAACTTGTCGGAATAGGATACGATGCTCCTCGAGGTTGGGGAAGCACTGGATTCATGAATGATTTATGGGATTCTTACGAAGAAACTTATAGTAATTATGCCATTGCAGTTACTCCAGAAACAATAGCATCCCCGGTATTTACATTACCATATACTCCTCCCGTATATACTAATTTAAACATTTATTATACCGAACGGTTATTTAAAACTTATATTTCTGACGGAACAACTACAATTTATCAAGGAAATCCGTATTTTAATCAACTAGTAGTATCGGCAACTATCAGTAAAAAGATTCAAAACGTTTCAACAACTGCAACTAGTACATCTTCGGTTACAGTTACAGTTACTGGAACCCGTGCAGTTTACAACTATCTATACGGCCCAACTAATAATTTGACAGTAGGGAAACCAGTAAAATTTATTTCAGCAGTTGTTGGCGGCTTAGTACTAAATCAAACTTACTACATTAAGAGTATTATAGATAGTAATACATTCACAATTACTTCTGCTATAGTAAACGGCCAACCGGATGTTACAACTAGTGTAACAACACAAAGTGTAGCAACAATGAGTATGCGTTATGATTACGCTAACAATATAATTTCGGCAAACAGCAACAATCTTACGGTTGGAATGCCTGTACAATTTACAGGAATCCCGTTTGGCGGAATTTCAAATAATCAAACATATTATATTAAGACTGTACTAGCTAATAAATCAGGATTTACTATCAGTGCAAGTTATAAAAACGGAACGCCGGGATCAACTTATGTTTTATCGTCGGGTAGTGGCAATATAACTGTTGATCAGGTAGCAGGATCCGGGTTCAACACTTTGTCAATTAATTCAACTACAGGATTAAAGGTTGGAGATGAGTTAGTAACATCTGTAGCAAATGCTGTGACCCCTAACACAGTTATTAAATCTATCGATAGTACTACACAAATCACATTATCGACAATTTTGTATGGAGATATCCCTAATAGTTCTACAATACAATTTGTAAGAACATTAATATCGCCGATTGATTATTTGTTTATTACCAACATTGATATACAATTAGCTAGCCCAATAATAGCAGGAGCGACTCTAAGCATCAGTGCATACTTAGATTCGATAAGAATTGATGATCCTAATTTTAATAAAACATGGACTATTACTAATACCGGCTCCGTTGGTAATATAATTACTGCTTATGAAGTAATTGATTTCAATATAGGCGATCCTATTGATTTTTCAGGAACTACTTTTGGCGGCATTGATACTAATACAACTTATACGATTGGCAGTATAATTAATAATCATCAATTTACTATTTCGCCAACTGTACACGATCCTGCATCAGTAACTGGAGCATCTGTAGTATTATCTGATGCGACTGGCAAGATGAAGGCTGTAAGTATAGCTAATCCTAACGCTGTTATGGCAACATACGTTGCTGACGGTATCGGTAATCAAGTAATATTACCGCAAGATTTTAATTTAGCCCTTAATGATATTGTTACATTTACAAACAGTACTAGCGATGGTTCTATTCAAACAAACAATTCCAATGTTGATACTTTATTACAAGGCGGCGATTTAGCCTATACTACAGCTACTGGATTGAACCCAGACGACATTTTAATCGATGGTGATGGGTTTGTGACACCTAATACTAGTCCTGCAACAGAGGAAGTAGTTCCAGGCCAAGTAGTTGATACATTGGCAATTAAAATTTTTGAAAGACCTGCAGGCGGTTCTCCTGTAATAAAATTATCTAATTATATAGCAGACGGCACTTCAAGTCGATACTTACTCGGACAATTTATTAACAACAAACAAGCAGTTGTTGTAAAAGCCAATAGTAACATTTTGATAAATGGTTTTGGATTATCGGATATTTTGGCAACGCAGTTAGTGAATACTAACACTTATACCATTACATTTGTTGGAACTACTGATTTTACAACTATTGGTGCAACGGCAAATACTATTGGTTTACAATTTACTGCTACTGGTCCAACGATTGGCACAGGCACAGTTACAACTGCCGACTACAATGTTGACTATAGAAATCAAGAAATTGTTTTCCTACAGCCTCCGGCGGCAGGCACATTATTATCAATTAATTCATTTGGATTCAACGGGTCTAATGTGTTAGATTTGGATTATTATACAGGCGATGGCACAACTAACGAATTTATTACCAAGGCAAATTGGTCGACAGACGTTAATATTTTAGTGTACATCGACGGAACACCACAGTCCCCGGAAGTATTCCAAACTGATGCAACTTATGAAAACTCTGGAAGAATTGCATTTAGATTTACTAATCCGCCTTCTGTAAATTCAGTATTAAATTACTTAATTATATCGGGATCACAACAAACATATAGTTTAGTTAAAACTGAAAAATTACCAACAGATGGTACAACAACTACATTTAAATTAACTAATACAGTGGGTTCTAGTTTGCCATTAGAATCTAGTATCATTGTTTCTGCAAACAATAGAATATTAAAAGGTCCTAACAGTAGTTATTTTACTATTGGTGGTAATAATTATCAGTATACGTTAGATGGATCTGTTACACAACCGTATAGTGTTAATGCTAGTCAGTTGCAAATTTATGCAGACGGAATACTTTTGATTTTAAATCAAGATTATACAACCGATGTATCGGGTATCACTATTTCGATCAACAGAGCCACTTATAGAACATACAAAGGAAAAACTTTACAAGTTGTACTAGTTGGCAGTGCTGATTATACTTGTACAGCCAATTCAATTACATTTAAAAACTCATATTTAACCAGCGATTATGTAACAGTATTAAGTGCTTACCAACACGATTTGTTGAAAATTGAACGTAGTGTAACCAAAGCATCAACTAACTTAACATTCTCGTCACAGAGTCCATCTTTCTACAAATATGTTGGTATTATTGGCGGCACAATTACTTTACAAAGCTCGGTACTTGATGAAAATTATTTCTGGGTAGTTAAAAATGGCATATTGTTGTCATCCAGTGTGGATTACAAATTAAATCCAGATTTAATAAGTGTTACTTTTGAAAAACCTCTAGCTATAAATGATGTTGTAGAACTTATTTTATTCACCGGAGCATTGATAACTAACGGTTATAGTTATATGCAATTTAAAGACATGTTGAATAGAACTATATACAAGCGTTTAAGTAAAGATAAACAAACACGTTTAGCACAAGATTTATATTTTTATGACAGTTACATTTATGTAAATGATGCAGGTAATTTTGACAAGCCAAACAAAACATTAAATCGTCCAGGCGTCATAGAAATCCACGGCGAGAGAATTGAATTTTTCACAATTGATGGAAACAAGTTAGGACAAATACGCAGAGGCACATTGGGTACAGGCGCTCCTACTGTGCATCTAGCAGGAACTTATGTACAAGATATTGGACCTTCAGAAACATTACCTTATGCTGATAAAACAAATACATATCAGCAGACAATTAATGGTGTCACTGTTGATAAAATAATCCCGTTGAGTTTCATACCGATGAATCCAGGCACTGGAGTAACTACACGTTCATATATAGATAATTGGACATTGACTGGTAGCACCTTTAATATTTTTGATAATACAACTACTCAAGCTGTTATTTCTAAAACAGGAACTGGCCCATACTTGATTACATTTGCAGTACCTCAATTAAAATATGCGCCGGCCTCTGGTAAGATTTTAAATGTTTCTGGAAGTTATAATTCGTTGTATAATGGACAATATAAAGTAGTTTCGACGGATATCACTAATAATCTTGTAGTTGTACCTATAGCTGACAGTATTACAGGAACTTTTGGTATAGTTACTATTTTAGATGACGGTGATGCAAGTGAAACAGTTACAACTATTATTAATGGCCAGCAATTTACAAATAATATTATTACTGAAACTGACGACGGCGGCAATAGTACAACAACGTTCACAACGGCTGACCTTGTAATTGACGGTGCAAACTCTAGCCAAAACGGAGCTACTCAACAAGGATCAGTTGTTTATTCGTTTATAATTCCTGCTCAACAACTTGCACCGACTACTGGAGTTTATTATACCGTATCAGGTGCTGTTCCAACTCAGTATAACGGAACATTCTTATGTACCAGTAGCACAACTGCTAGTATCACAATAGTATTCCCTGTTAACTACGGACAAATTACTGTGTTGCCAACTGCTATTAGTAGTACTAACAGCATTACACTATCTTATCCAGTGGACCCGGGTGCATTTACTTCGATAACCACGACCACAATTAGTGCTCCGGTATACGGTCAAGCAGATGACATTGATGTGTTTGTAGGAGGGTATGATACAAGTACAGTATGGGAACCTAATACAACATTTATAGTAGATCAAATCGTAACAATTAACAGTTATGCTTATAGAATAACGGCTACACATATTAGCGGAAAAACATTTAATAGTTCAGTGACTACTTTAGATAGTACAGGCAACATATTAGCCACTGGAGTTACAGCTACTAGTATTAGACAGTTCTTTGTTGGAAATACACGATTAAAGAAACATCCATATAAGGTATACAATGTGGACATTGCACCTGACAGTCCTGCGGGAGATGTAAGTTTTATTGCAGATTTTGCAGTAGATTCCATCAATAATGAGTTAATGTTGAGTAATAAATTAACTCCGGGAACTACTGTAACTATTATTAAGAAAATAGGTAATGTTTGGGCCACAGATACCGGTAATATTACTACAAGTAATACCAGTTTAGCCAAATTCTTAAAATTAAAAGCGGGCATTTCATATCAAGGGCTACCTAAGATAAGTACTGTATCTACAACAACCAATATCGGTATTCGAACAACCGGTATAGGATTTGACAATACTACAAATACATTTGATAGTAGTAGCGGCGACACATTCGATCAAGGATAATACAAATGAGTTTACAATTAATTAATATAGGGTCAACGGCCAATGATAAATCAGGCGATACTCTACGGACAGCCGGCCAAAAAATAAATTCAAATTTTACTGAATTGTATGCCGGAGTTCAAGTACCGCCAGCAACATTGGCGACCCTTGGAACAGTGCGCCCAGACGGTACCACAGTTACCATTAACAACGGTATAATTACTGCTGTAACTGGAGTTTCTGCCGCTAGTACAACTACCTTAGGTGTAGTACTAATTCCTGCCACTGCCACTAGCGGTATTGTTAATACGTCCGGGTCTATTGTTTTAGCAACTGCTAGCACTACTCAACTTGGTGGTGTTAAAATTGATGGGTCTACTATTCAAATTAGCAATGGTATAATCAGCGCAAACAATTCGTATACACTTCCAAGGGCTACAACCAGCACACTAGGAGGAGTCAAAGTTGACGGAACCACAATCGGTATTAATAATACTACAGGAGTCATAAGTGCGATTTCTTCATACACGTTGCCAACTGCAAGTACAATAACTCTTGGCGGAGTTAAAGTTGATGGATCTAGTATTACTATTAACAACGGTGTAATTAGTGTTAGTACTGGATTATCCGGAACTGTTGTGTTTAAAGGCACATGGAACGCAGGCACTAATACGCCGACACTAGCCAGCGGTACTGGAACAACAGGCTGGCAATATATTGTAAGTGTCGGCGCCACTCGTGATTTAGGAGCAGGATCATTTACATATTCAGCTGGTGATTTGGTAATTTATGATGGATCTAACTGGATTGATATTTCAGCAAATAATGGCGTAGTATCTTTTAATTCTCGAACCGGTGCTATTACATTAAGTGGTAGCGATGTTACAACAGCATTAGGCTATACTCCTATACAATCAAGCAGTTTAAGTGTGGCAACAACTACAGCAAGTGGTGGAGGCACATTAAGTTATGCAAGCGGTACATTTACATTTGCACCAGCAGTTGTTCCAACATATACAGTAAATATTGGAACAGCTACGTCAGGCGGCAGTTTAAGTTTAACAGGTAGTGCATTTACATATAATCCCGCAACAACATATACATTACCGACAGCAAGCGATACTATATTAGGCGGCATCAAAATTGATAATAATACTATTGTAATTAATAGTGGTGTTATTAGTGTTGGCGGCGCACTCACTAGTGCTACAATATTTAAAGGTTCGTGGAATGCCACAACAAATACCCCAACACTATCTGGCAATCAAGTAAGTGCTAAGGCAGGTTTTCAATATATCGTAAGTGTAGCAGGAACACAAAGTTTAGGAGGATCGAGTAAAACATTTAACATTGGTGATTTGGTAATCTATGATGGATCTAACTGGGTACAAATTCCAGGAAGTAATAATGTACAATCATTTAATACACGGCAAGGTGCAATCACATTGACAAGTAGTGATGTTATAACAGCATTAGGATTCACTCCAATACAATCAAGCAGTTTAAGTGTAACTTCAAATGCCGCTAGCGGTCTAAACAGTACACTAACGTATGCCGCAGGTGTGCTTACATTTACACCAGCAAGTTCGGCAAGCATATTAAACGGAATTTCTGTTTCTGGTAGTAATGGGTTCGCCGGATCAGTTTCTAGCGGAACAATTACAATTTCAACAAGTATTACTGGATTATTAAAAGGTAACGGTACTGCTATATCGGCGGCAATTGCTGGAACAGATTATCAAACAGCAGTTAGTGCCACCGGGCTATTAAAAAGCAACGGTACAAGCGGAAACATATCGGCCGCAACAGCATCGGATATTAACAGTACATTCGGAAGTCAAACACAAAATTATGTGTATGCCGCTCCTGGAGGTGCTTCTGGAAATCCAACGTTCCGTGCATTAGTAGCCGCAGATATCCCAACTATTCATAATGCCATTACTGTTACGAGTGGTAGTTTAACATTCTCTGGCAATATAAGTGCCGCGGCATGGACTACTAGCGGTATTAGACACGTATCAAGTCCGGCAACATTGACTGATACAACTAGTACAGGTACGGTAGCCAATGCATATACTAATAACTTTGGCGGCAATACTATTGCCGCAAGCAATACTGTAACTTATACTAACTACGGCACCGTATTCTTAAATGATCCTGTAGCTGGTACTAACGTAACAATTACAAACTCATACAGTTTAATTACCGCAGGTAACGTAAAACTTGGAAGCACTGGTACAGGAACTATTACAGCAGTGGCGGCAACTGCAACTACAGCAAGCACAGCCGCGAGTTTGGGTTACGTGGGTATGCCGCAGAACACTCAGTCAAGTGCATATCCAGTTGCTATTGGCGATGCTGGCAAACACATTTATGCTAGTGCCACAATGACTGCTACTATTCCAGCTAACGGT